>C688J18823_10002661_pt1 | contig 11184 bp, 8 predicted proteins | sample HopSoiMetagenom1_FD_18823 | JGI IMG/M metagenome (IMG submission 18823) | reverse complement strand
ATCTGGAGAAGCGGCGGGATGTCGGACGCGGCACGCGGGACGCGACAGGCTCCCGGCCGTTCGCTGCAGATGGCGCGGATTCTCCCGTTTCCCGCTTCACGCTTCCCGCATCCCGCTAATGCGATACGGCTACTGGCTCCCCGTCTTTGGTGGCTGGCTGCGGAACGTTCCCGACGAGGGCATGTCGCCGACGTGGGAGTACGTGAAGCGGCTGGCACAGCGGAGCGAGCAGATCGGATTCGACATCACCCTGATCGCCGAGCTGTTCATGAACGACATCAAGGGCATCGACGCGGATTCACTCGAGGCGTGGTCGACGGCCGCGGCCCTGGCTGCGGTCACCGAGCGGCTCGAGCTGATGGTTGCCGTCCGCCCGACGTTTCACGAGCCGGCAATCTTCGCCAAGCAGGCAGCCAACATCGACCGCATTTCCGGGGGACGGTTGGCTCTCAACGTCGTCTCGTCGTGGTGGAAGGACGAGGCGCGGCGTTACGGGATCAATTTCGAGGAGCACGACGACCGCTACGCCCGGACCGACGAGTGGCTAAGGGTAGTGAACGGCGTGTGGAGCGAATCGCGATTCAGCTACTCCGGCCGCCACTACAAGGTCGAGGAAACCATCCTCGAGCCCAAGCCGTCTCGCAGTCCGCGGCCGACGATCTACGCCGGAGGTGAAAGTCCGGCCGCCAAAGAGATGATATCTCGCACTTGCGACGCCTACGTGATGCACGGCGATCCGCCGTCGAACGTCGCCCCGAAAATCGCGGACATGGCCGCGCGCCGCGAAAAGCTCGGTCTGGGTCCGATGCAGTATGGGGTGGCGGCCTACGCGATTGTGCGAGATAGCGAGGAAGAGGCGCGGCGCGAGCTGTCGCGCATCACCGACGTCAAGGCCGGCTCCCCGGGCTATCAGAACTACCAGGACTGGATCGCCCACACCGCGCTCGAGCAGCAGGTGAGTCTCGAGGATTACTCCGTGTCCAACCGTGGATTGCGCGCGGGGCTGGTCGGCACGCCGGAGCAGGTGGCCGAGCGTATTCGTGGGCTCGAAGCCGTCGGGGTAGATCTGCTGCTGCTTCAGTTCAGCCCGCAGCTGGAGGAGATGGAGCGGTTCTCAGAGACCGTGATGCCGCTGCTCGAACCTGTATCGGCGTAGCAGAGGTCACGCGACGCGTGCCGGCCGCCCGGCCGCGGGCCGCCTAAGCCACTACGAGATCAGCTTGGCCTGCCTGTCCCTGATAGCCCGGTAACACTCGCACGAGGCGGCCTCGAGCCCGCTTCGATCAACCACCGAAATGGTGCCGCGCGTATGGGCAATCAGGCCTGCCTTCTCGAGAATCCCCATCGCTACCGTCACTCCGGGACGGCGAACGCCGAGCATCTCCGCGAGAAATTCCTGGGTGAGGTCGAACCGGTTCCGACCAACGCGATCCTGTGACATCAGCAGCCACCGGGCACAACGCTGCTCGATGACATGCAGGCGGTTGCACGCCGCTGACTGCGCGACGGTCTCGAATACGAACTGACTGTAACGGTGAAGCAGCTCGTCGAAAGTCTCGCATTCCTCGGTCAGCTCGTTGAAGTCTTCGGCCCTCATGCGATGCGCCGTCCCGCTTATCTGGCCGATCGCCTTCAGCCGGGAGGAGGGGGCACCATGAAATACCGCCATCCCCGCGAAACCGTCGCTGCCCACGGTCATGGCCTCCACCGTGTCGCCGTCCTCCATCTCCGTCACCAGAGAGATCACGCAGTCCTCCGGGAAGAAGACGTGCGTTAGGGGCGCCTCGCGGCTCCAAACGGTGTCTTTTGATTCAATGGTCACCGTCTCGGACCGCGACAGGACCGCTTCGAGCTCGGATGGCGGCAGAAGGCTGAGAATCTTGTTTCGAACGCCCGATTGGGGCGCGGCCTGGGTCGCTTCGGACCCATTCTGGGGCAGGTGAGCGCGCGATTGAAATGATGCAGTGGCCATACAAACCTGAGTCTGCCCCAACTGGGACGGCAAAAAGTGAAATACGCGGGCTAACCAGCCCGCTTCCTCGTCCGTTTACAATTTGCAAATAGCGAACCCCGGGCAGGTTTGGCGCCCGGGTTCCGTGTTATCTTCGAGGGGACGAAACAGTCATTTACACGCCTGCCATCTATAGAGCAGCAGGACGGAAGTAGCCGCACCGGAAGACATGACGATACCTGCTGACGCGCAGCCGAACGAGCGAAAATTCCGCTTCAAGGACGAGTGGCTGGTCTCCCTGGTCGGGACCATGCCTGGCGTCACGCCCGAATTGATCAAGCGGTGGCGGTTCCAGCAGAAACCATACATAGCGCAGGCACTGATCGACGGGGACGTACTCTCCTTCAAGGAGATCGCCGAGGTCGTCAAGGACGCGTTCCGCATCGATTACGTCGACCTCAGTCCCGGCGCTATCGACAAGAACGCGATGCAGATCCTGCCGGAAAAGCTTTGCCGCGAGCACAACGTGCTCCCGGTCAAGGTGGACAGCCGGATGGTGCACCTGGCAATGGCGAATCCCCTGGACCAGGAAGCGATTCAGCGCGTGAGCTGGGCGACCAGCCGCGAAGTCACCCCGCTGTTCTGCCCGCCCGGCCAGCTGGACAAGCTCGTTCAGGAGACGCTTCGTCCAGACGCCATGATCTACGGCCTCATCGAGAAGCTCGATCAGGCGGTCGGCGTCGAAGAAGTGAAGGAGCAGGAGGAAGACGCCGCCCAACTGGCCCGGGTGCACGCGCCGGTCATCAAGCTGGTCGATGCGATCATAGCCAACGCCATCAAGCTGCGGGCTTCGGACATCCACATCGAGCATGACGAGGCGTCAACGCTCGTAAGATTCCGCATCGACGGCCTGCTCAAGAACATCATGGTGCTGCCCCGCTTCATCGGGGTCGGGCCGGTAGTCTCGCGCATCAAGATCATGTCGGAGCTGGATGTCGCCGAGCGCTTCCGACCCCAGGACGGGCGCGCCAAAGTTCGCGTAGGCGGGGACGAAGTCGCGCTCCGCGTCTCGGTTCTGCCGACCCGCGTGGGCGAGAAGGTCGTCATGCGACTTCTCAACGAAAAGTCCGTGCAAGTCTCGATGGGTACGCTCGGCTTCATGCCCGAGGTGCTGGAGAGATTCAAGGCGCTGCTGATGCGCGAGCAGGGCATCCTTCTCGTCACCGGACCGACCGGTTCCGGCAAAACGACCACGCTCTACGCCGCGCTCAACACCCGCCGCGGTGAGTCCGTCAACATCGTCACCGTCGAAGATCCGGTCGAGTATCGCCTGAGCGGCGTCAACCAGGTGCAGGTGAATGAGAAGCAGGGGCTGACTTTCGCCGGAGTGCTTCGCTCGGTGCTGCGCCAGGACCCCGACGTGCTCCTGGTCGGCGAAATTCGCGATATGGAAACGGCGACGATCGCGTTCCAGGCCGCGATGACCGGACACCTGGTTCTGTCTACCTTGCACACCAACGACGCCATCGGCGCCATTCCACGACTGTCGAACATCGGCGTCGAGCCTTTCCGCGTCGCCGCCGGATTGATCGGCGTCACCGCGCAGCGTCTGGTTCGCAGAGTCTGCCCGCATTGCCGCTTCGAGGCTCCCATCGAGGAGCTTCACCCGATGATCAGGTCCGCCCAACAACGCGTTTTCGGAAAGGCGAGACACGTCAAGGCAACGGGATGCGCAGAGTGCGGATTCACGGGTTACACTGGCCGCCTTCCGCTCATCGAGTTCCTGGAAGTCACCCCCGAGCTGCGCGCCATGATCACCACTGGCAAAACCGCCGATGAGATCCGCGCCCACGCGCTGCGCACCGGAGCGATCCACACCTTCGACAATGACGCGCTGTGGCATATAGCGGAAGGCGATACCACAGCCGATGAAGTGATTCCTTACACCGAGTTCGAGCGGCGCCGGACTCCGCGCAACAATACTCCACGCGTAAGCCCCGAATTCGTCGGCGAGCTCGACGAGAACGGCCTCGCCAAGCCATCGCGGGTGCTGCTGGCAGTCGGCGACAAGACGGACCGGGTGAAGTTCAACGACATCCTTGTCGAGTCGCGCTTCGCGGTGCAGATCGCCAACGACGGCGCCGCGGCGCTGGGGATCCTCGCGCAGGATCCGCCTGACGCGTTGGTGGTCGGCCTCAAGCTTCCGATTCTTGACGGGCGACAGGTCGTACATGCCGCGCGCACCGTTGTCGGTCTGGTCGACATGCCGATAATCGTCATCGCACCCGAGGGGACGGAAACCCAGACCACGGATCTCCTCTCACAAGGCGTCGACGACGTCCTTTACGAGCCGCTCGATCCTGGCCGTTTCCGCGCGCGGGTCACAGCGGTGATGAGAAGTCGTGGCCTCTGGGCGGAGACGGAAGAGGTGATGCGCCCGCTCATCCCACAGGACGAGGCTGAGCGTCTGGTGGAATTCAGGCTGAGCGCGGCAGTGGATGGTGAAGCGGAAGAGCGCTTCGACAAGATCTCGCGCATGGCGACCAAAGTTTTCGCGGTTCCATTCGCGGGTATTTCCTTCGTCGAGGGCGAGCGGCAGTGGTTCAAGTCGAAGCAGGGCCTGGCCATTCCCGACAGCCCGAGAGACCTCTCTTTCTGCGGTCACGCCATTACGGGAAGCGACATTTTCGTGGTCGAGGACATGGCGCTCGACCCGCGATTCGCCGAGAATCCGCTGGTGGTCGAGGAGCCGCACGTCCGCTTCTACGCTGCACAGCCGGTGCGGGGACCGGGCGGCCACAATGTCGGAACGCTGTGCATAATGGACAAGAAGCCTCGCGAGTTCACCGACGAAGATGGCGAGACTCTTCGTGACCTCGGCGAAATGGTGGAGAAGGAGCTGCGGTCGAAGGGCAAGGCGCAGGTAGCTCCGCCGGACTAACCCGCTGACGCTTGCGGGCCGGATTCAGCCGGGATATCGTTAGCCAAGCTAACGATCTCGGAGCATTGTATGGCGGATGGCATTTCCCTCTCTCGCATCAAACAGATCGGCATCCCGGTCGATTCCGTGGACAAGGCCAAAGCCTTCTACGGCGGGACACTGGGGATGCGACATCTTTTCGACGCCCCTCCAGCCCTTTCTTTCTTCGACTGTGGCGGCGTCAGATTGATGCTGGCGGGACCGGAAGCTCAGGGCGCAGACGGTCCGAAGCAGCACCCGGTTTTGTTTTACGACGTCAGCGACATCCAGACAACCCACGCGAAAATCAAAGCTTCCGGCGCCAGGAGCCTCCAGGACCCGCACGTTATCGCCCGGATGAATGGGCAGGAGATCTGGCTCGCGTCGGTGGATGATGGACAGGGGAATGTCGTCAGTCTGATGAGCGAAGTCGCCACGGCGTGAGCCGGCGCCCACCGGAACGCGGCCAACGGGCCGGGAAGCCAGAGGCGCTGGCCGATGCGCTGCACTCAGCGGCGATCCATCTGCTCAGAACATTGCGTAAGGAGGACGACGCCAGCGGGCTTTCGGCGCCGCGTTTATCGGCGCTCTCGGTAGTGGTGTTTGGCGGTCCCCTCACACTCGGTCAACTGGCCCTCGCCGAGCAGGTGCGTCCGCCGACGATGACTAAGATCGTGACGGGACTGGAGAAAGCCGGCCTGGTGAAGCGGGGCGGCGATCTGCGCGATCGCCGGCTCACCAAAATCGAAGCGACGGCAAAGGGACAGCGGGTGCTCGCCGCCGGTCGGGCACGCCGAGTCCTACTGCTTACGGATGCAGTGAAAGGACTGGATGAGAAAGCGCTCGTGGAGCTGACCGACGGGATTCAGCGATTCCGACAGGTGATTGCCGCCATCAATGAAGAAGGCCGCTAAGAATTCACGGGATTCGCGCGCGCCCGATGGTGTTGGCATCAGTGCCGAACCACAGGGAATGGGTAGGGGCGTGGTAGATCATATGTCGAATGGTCAGTCCCCCGCTCTGCGAGATCGGCGTCACCGAAATCCACGATTCGGTCTTCGGATCGAACCCCACCAAGCGGTTCGGCTGGATTCCGGTTTCGGCGAGCCAGATCCTGTCGCGATCATCTGACGCCATGGCGTACGGAAGCGACTGCGCACCCGCCGGCAGCGGAAATTCCCGGACGGCTCCGGATCGCGGATCGAGTCTTCCCAGCATGCCGCGGGTGTAGTCGCCGTACCAGAGAACTCCATCCGACGTGACTGCGATGCGTCTTGGCCGGGTCCGGTCGTTAGGGAGCGTGTATTCCCTGATCGCCATCGTCTTCGGGTCGATGGTCGCCAGCTTGTTGGCGCCGAACTCATCGAACCACGGGCGGCCGTTCGGGTCGACGACAATTCCATAAGGACGCGCGTCGCGGGTCGGCGGCTTCATCAGCCGCACCTTCCCCGATGCGGTATCCAGGTGCCCGACGAAGTTCGAGAACTGGGCAGTGAACCACATGTTGCCGCTTCGATCAAAGGTCATGGTGTGGGGATCCTGAGCCGCGGGGTCGGGCATCCGGAATACAGTTGTCTTACCAGTGACAGGATCGAGCCGACCAATGCGGCCGTTGCGATTGCCAGAGAACCAGACCCTGCCCGATTTGTCGATGATCAGGTTGTGGGGATTGGTACCGGGCTCGATCTCGTAGCGCTTGAACGTTCCCTTCGCCGGGTCGAGGAAGGCGACGTAATTGCCTTCCTGGCCGACGAACCACACTCTTCCCTGCGCATCCACATAGGGGTCACGCGGCCGCGATTGTTCCCAAGGCACCTTCCACTCTGTCACCTGAAGCGGAGCGCGCGCGGGCCTCTGCGCCGGAAGGGCGAGGCTGGCGACAGGAAGCACGACGGTCGAGAGAATCAGGGGACGCATGCGTACGCTCGACGGTGGAATTTCTTTCAGATTAGCGTCGCCGACCGGCATCTGCCAGTATTCGGTGGAACGGAAGGCCCTCTTCGCCCGTTGGGGCAGCAGTCGTTTGTAAATCCTGTGTCTATGCGGACATTTGCGTCCTCAGCGGTGTCTAAGTTTCACCGACCGGAACAAACCTTTTTCTCCCATTCATGACCTCCTTACAAAGATCGACCCGCGTCATCGCGGCCCTCCTCATCGCTGGGTCCGCCGGCGCGCAACAGGCAGCCACGGCTCCGTCAGAAGGCGGCTCCGCGCCGAGCTGGGATGTGCTTATGCGTGGACGCACTCACGTGCCGACTCCGACGACCGCAGCGATCACTGCGGCCGATCTCAGGACCAGACTCTACATCTTCGCCGACGATTCCATGCAGGGCCGCTTGCTGGCCACTGCGGGTAATGCGAAGGGCGTCGAGTACATCGCCGCCGAGCTGAAGCGAATGGGTCTCGAGCCCGCCGGCGACAACGGCACATACTTTCAGTCGGTGAACGTCGTCGATCGCAAATACGACGTGTCATCGCGACTGACGGTTGGCTCTGCATCGTTCACGCCCTGGACCGACTTCGCGGCACGCGATCAGGGCTCCGCCGCGCGCAGCCTCGACGGAGTGCAGGCAGTCTTCGGCGGTACATGGGGTGACTCGGCGTCTCTTCTCGATCCGTCAGCGGCAGCCGGGAAGCTCGTCGTGCTTCGCGTGAACCCGAACGGCGTAACCCAGAATTCCGGCGGCGGGATCAATCGCGCGATCGCAACGCGTCGCTTCATGAATGCCGCGGGCATCGCTGTGGCGAGTCTCGAAGCAATGCCGCCTCAGATGATTCAGATCTTCCAGCAACCGAATCAGCTGCTGAAGGACGAGACTGATCCGGAGCTTCCGACTTTCCTCTACGTCAACAAGCGCGTCGCCGATGCGCTCATGAACGGAAACGTCGACACCGCCAAGGCTGGCGCGCTCGGTGCGACCGTGACGTCGACGCCGAAGTTTGTAGAAACTGCGCCGGAATTTCCGGCGCGCAACGTCGTGGCGATAATCCGCGGCAGTGATCCGAAGCTGCGCAACGAGTACGTCGCGATCGGCGCGCACAACGATCACATCGGCTGGAGCACTCGCCCGGTCGCGCACGATTCTATCTATATAGTCAATCACCTTTTCCGCACGGGGGGCGCCGACGATCGCCCGCCGCAGCTTGATGCCGCGCAGCAGTCGCGCGTCAACTCTCTGATCGCCGACATCCGCCGACGGACCAACGGAGCCTCGGCGCGTCCGGATTCGATCTACAACGGCGCGGACGACGATGGGTCGGGCAGCGTCAGCGCCCTCGAGGTCGCGCAGTATTTCGCCGGCCAGAAGGAGAAGCCCAAACGTTCCCTGCTATTCGTGTGGCACGTCGGCGAGGAGGCGGGCCTATACGGATCGGAGTGGTACACCGACCATCCGACCGTGCCGCGCGATTCGATAGTCGCGCAGCTGAACATGGACATGGTCGGTCGTGGTGCTGCGGCGGACAATACCGGCATCACGAAGGGAGGCGAGCGCTACCATGGAAATCCAAACTACGTTCAGCTCGTTGGTTCGCGCCGCCTCTCCACCGAGCTCGGCGATCTCGCCGAGTCGGTGAACAAGGGCGAGGCGCATCCTTTGAGCTTCGACTACGCCATGGACGCCAACGGTCATCCGCAGAACATCTACTGCCGCAGCGATCACTACGAGTACGCTCGTTATGGAATTCCGATCATTTTCTTCACGACCGGTGGACACGCGGACTANCATCAGGTGACGGACGAGCCGCAGTACATCGATTACGATNGAATGGCCCGGGTGGCGCAGTACGTCGCCGATCTCGCTACGAAGGTGGCGAACCTCGACCACCGGCCTGTGGTCGACAAGACGAAGCCGGATCCGCACGGGCAGTGCGTCCAGTAGAAATGGCACCTCGGAAGTGCAAGCATAGCTGCAACGAACGGGTGCGAGCAGCGGGTAACCAATGTTGTAGGGCGCGAAGTTCACGACGTCGGGACGTCTCTAGGCGCCATTCTGGGCTGAGGCAGTTGCTCTCGCGCCACTGAAGTACGTCACGACGTAGTCGAGGGTAGAAAAGGGACGCCGGCCCAAAAAGCCGGCGTTTTTTTTGGCCCGACTTTCGCCTTATCAGTGCTTGTCAGTAGAAAACTGTTTCCCGTCACTGAGTTCATTCGCTTATGGCCGCTCTAACGACTGCCCACACGCGCTCACATGCTCGTGCAGCCCGACTATCTCTGCTGTTGGCCGTTTCTTTGTCGGCCGGTTGTAAAGTCAACGAGACTGCTCGGGCCAGTAAGCCGGAAAACCCACAGACGTGGGCTCCGGAAAAATTGACGTCGGTCGCCGGGGTGCCGGCTACTGAGATCGAAAGCCTGATGAAGACCAAGCTTGCCGCGGCGAAACCGGCCAAGATCGACGACGACCAATGGGGGCATACCAAGCGGCTTTATAAGCTGTATGGAGATAACCCGCTTTGGCTCTCCTCGGACGGGCTCCACAAAACGAGAACGAAGGCGATAACTGACGCGATTCTCCTCGCCAACACCGACGGCATGCGGATGGACGATTATCCAATCGGCCCACTCGCTCAGGCAATCGCCGCGCTCAAACAGACGAAGACTCCGACGGCCGATCAGCTGGCGACCGCCGACGTTCTGCTCACCGCATCCTATGTCGCGCTCGGCGAAGATCTGATGACGGGTCAGATCGACCCACGCACGATGCAGCAGGCGTGGCACGTAGACCCGGAAGAGGAAAACATTGACAGCTCCCTCGTGCGGAACCTTCGCTACGAGCATCTCGACCAGGCGCTGGGTACTCTGCGACCGACGGACGAGGACTATGCCGGTTTGAGCAAGGAGCTTCAGAACTGGCGGAAGATCGTCGCGAACGGCGGCTGGCAACCTGTTCCCGCGGTTTCCCAAAACGTGAAGCCCGGCGGTTCGGCCAATCCCGCCGCGCTCGCTGCAGTTCGAAACCGGCTCGCAGCCGAGGGAATTCAGGTTGCGGCCGCGGGAGGATCAGACTCGACCGCAGGGACTCGTGCCGCTTCGACATCCGGCACCTACGATCGTGGGCTGGCCGGAGCTGTCGCCGTATTTCAGCAGCGCCACTCCATCAATGTCGACAGCGCGCTCGGCAAAGAAACCATCGACGCCATGAACGTCCCCGCGAGCTACAGGCTCGCGGAAATCGCAGCGAACATGGAGAGATATCGTTGGCTGCCGAGAACCTTCGGCCAGCGTTACATCTTCGTGAACGTGCCAGCTTTCAGGCTGGAAGCGTATGACAGCGGTCAGAAAGTCCTGGAGATGAAGGTCATCGTCGGACAGGAATACGAGGATAAGGCCACGCCCGTGTTCGCTGATTCCATGGAGACCGTCGTATTCCGGCCATACTGGAATGTCCCGCCGGATATCGCGGCGAAGGAGATCTTCCCGAAGGGCAGCGCTTACATGGCCAGTAACAACATGGAGACGTTCAATCAGGGCGGGCAGACTGGAGTCCGGCAGCGTCCCGGGCCGAAGAACGCGCTGGGCTACGTGAAGTTTCTCTTCCCGAACGACTTCAACATCTACCTGCACGACACGCCGAATCACGAGCTGTTCAACAAGGACGTGCGTGCGTTCAGCCACGGCTGCATCCGGTTAGAGAAGCCGGACGAGTTGGCACAATGGGTGCTTGGTTGGCCAGCTGACAAAGTAGAGCAGGCGATGCGTGATGGGCCGGACGATCATTCGGTGAAGGTGCCGAAAAAGATTCCTGTCTTCATCACGTACTTCACCACGTATATCAACAACGGTCAGCTGTACTTCGGGAACGACCTGTATAGTCGTGATGACAAGCTCGTGCCGGCGGTGATGACCGGTGCGATGCCAACCAAGGACATCGTGGACGCGGTTCAGGCGCTGAGAAGGATCGCCGGCGCCTAGTCGCGGGACAAAAGGGATCAGCAGTGGTTGCACCATCCAAACCTGAGGCGGGACAAGAAATTCCAAGAGCGGCTATGGGTGTCAAAGGTCTCGATGACATCCTCGGTGGTGGCTTGCCCACCAATCACCTCTATCTGGTCGACGGAGAACCGGGCACGGGCAAGACGACACTCGCCCTCCAATTCCTCCTGGAAGGCGTTGCCAAAGGCGACCGCGGACTCTACGTAACGTTATCGGAGTCCAAAGCCGAGCTCACGGCCGTGGCGGATTCGCATGGCTGGAAGCTTGATGGCGTCGAGATCTTCGAGCTGTCGAAGGACAACGCCGGCGACATTGGCGACGACTACACCATTTTTCATCCCG
>C688J18823_10002659_pt1 | contig 11191 bp, 9 predicted proteins | sample HopSoiMetagenom1_FD_18823 | JGI IMG/M metagenome (IMG submission 18823) | reverse complement strand
ACGTCATCCGATCGTGACGCAGGTCTGTCCGAGAGGAGGAGAACGTCAGTCCGAGATCGTGCAGATCGCTGCTCCGGACTGGACCGGTGCACCGACCGCCGCCGACATGCCCGAGATCGTGCCGGCCTTGTGCGCGTTGATGGGCTGCTCCATCTTCATGGCTTCGAGAACGACGACGAGATCGCCCTCGGCAACCTGCTGACCGTCCTCGACGGCGACCTTCACGATGGTGCCTTGCATGGGCGCGGTCAGCGTGTCACCGGAGAGAGCCGCGCCGCCGCCCCCTTTGCGGCCGTGCGAGGGCGGCTTGCGGGCCGACGACCCGCTGCTCGACCGGCCGAGCCCCTCCGGCAGCACCACCTCGAGTCGTCGCCCGCCGACCTCGACGGTGACCCGTTCGCGTTCGGGTGCGGCCGACCCGCCACCGGCAGCAGGCTGCGAGTACGCCGGCAGGCCACCTTCCCACTCGGTCTCGATCCACCGCGTGTGCACGGTGAAGGGCTCACCGACGAAGGCCGGGTCCTCGAGCACCACACGGTGGAAGGGGAGCAGCGTCGGCATGCCACCGACCTCGAACTCGGCAAGGGCTCGACGAGCCCGCTCGATCGCCTGCTGGCGGGACGACCCGCTGACGATGAGCTTCGCGAGCAGCGAGTCGAAGCCGCCGGGGACGACGTCACCTTCGACATAGCCTGCGTCGACCCGGACCCCAGGTCCGTGCGGCAGGCGCAGCTCCGTGATCTGACCTGGCGCGGGCAGGAAGTTGCGGCCGGGATCCTCGGCGTTGATGCGGAACTCGATCGAGTGCCCTCGAGGTGCCGGGTCGACACCTTTGAGCCGCTGGCCGTCAGCGATGGCGAACTGTGCGCGGACGAGGTCGACGCCGCTGGTCTCCTCGGTGACGGGGTGCTCGACCTGGAGGCGGGTGTTGACCTCGAGGAAGGAGACGACGCCGTCCTGGCCGATGAGGAACTCGCAGGTCCCGGCGCCGACGTAGCCCGCCGCGGCGGCGATGGACTTGGAAGCGTCGTAGAGCTTCTGCAGCTGGTCGTCGGTGAGGAAAGGCGCGGGCGCCTCCTCGACGACCTTCTGGTGCCGTCGCTGCAATGAGCAGTCGCGGGTGCCGACGACGACGACCTGACCGTGCTGGTCGGCGAGGATCTGCGTCTCCACGTGCCGTGGCCGGTCGAGATAGCGCTCGACGAAGCACTCACCGCGGCCGAACGCGGCCACCGCCTCGCGGACGGCGCTGTCGTAGAGCTCGGGGATCTCCTCGCGGGTGCGCGCGACCTTCAGGCCCCGGCCGCCGCCGCCGAACGCTGCCTTGATGGCGACGGGCAACCCGTGCTCGTCGACGAACGCCAGCACCTCGTCGACGCCCGCCACCGGATCGGCGGTGCCCGGAGCGAGCGGCGCGCCGACGTCCTGCGCAATGTGCCGGGCCTTCACCTTGTCGCCCAGCGCCTCGATGGCCGAAGGGGGTGGACCGATCCAGACAAGGCCGGCGTCCAGCACTGCTGCGGCGAAGGCCGCGTTCTCGGACAGGAAGCCGTAGCCCGGGTGCACGGCATCCGCGCCGGAGCGGCGCGCGACGTCCAGGACCTTGCCGATGTCGAGATAGGTGTCACCCGGGGTGGATCCGCCGAGCGCGTAGGCCTCGTCCGCCAACCTCGCGTGCAACGCGTCGAGGTCCGGGTCGGCGTACACCGCGACGCTCGTCAGCCCCGCGTCGCGACATGCACGGATGACTCGCACGGCGATCTCGCCACGGTTCGCGATCAGGACCTTGCGCACGCGAGCACTCTACGGGGGTCGTCGGAGGAGCCGGCTTCCGTGCTCGGGTGGCCGGACGTGGCATGCTCCCGCCGTGAGCGAGCAGCCGTTTGCCAACTACCAGAACGAGATCTACCTCAACGGGCTCGCCGGGATTCTTCCCGCGCTGCCCAGTGAGCCCGGTCAGCTCGAAGACCTCGCGCGCGAACGCTTCGACCCCAAGCCGTTCGGCTACGTCGCCGGCAGCGCCGGGACGGAGAGCACGGCGCGCGCCAACCGGGCGGCCTTCGACCGGTGGAAGATCGTGCCGCGTTTCCTGCGCGACGTGTCCAGTCGTGACCTGTCGACGACCGTGCTCGGGACACCGTTCCCNGCGCCGATCGCACTCGCGCCCGTCGGCGTGCAGGGCATCGTGCACGAGGAGGCCGAGCTCGCCGTCGCCCGCGCCGCCGCGAGCCTGCAGATGCCGATCGTGCTGTCCACGGTGTCGACGTACCGGATGGAGGAGGTCGCCGAGGCCGGAGGGGACTCGCCGCGATGGTTCCAGCTCTACTGGCCGCGCAACCGAGACGTCGCGGCGTCGCTGATCGCGCGCGCGAAGGCGGCCGGCTTCTCGGCGCTGGTGGTCACGCTCGACACGTTCATCCTGGCGTGGCGGCCGCGCGACCTGGCGCACGCGTACCTGCCGTTCCTCCAACGCATGGGGCTTGCCAACTACGAGTCCGATCCGGCCTTCCTGGCCGGACTCGCGAAGTCGCCGGACGAGGATCCCGGTGCCGCCGTCCTGCACTGGTTGACGATGTTCGGGGATCCCGCGAAGACGTGGGACGACCTGGTGTGGCTACGCGAGCAGTGGGACGGACCGATCGCGCTGAAGGGTGTCCTGCATCCGGACGACGCCCGGCGCGCCGCCGACGCCGGCATGGATGGCGTGGTCGTCAGCAACCACGGCGGCCGGCAGATCGACGGCGAGATCGCGTCGCTGGACGCCCTCCCGGACGTGGTCGCCGCCGTTGGTGACCGGATGGCGGTGCTGTTCGACTCCGGGATCCGCACCGGCAGCGACGTCATCAAGGCGCTTGCTTTGGGGGCGGACGCCGTCCTTGTCGGGCGGCCATACGTCTACGGCTTGGGGCTAGGCGGCGAGGAAGGCGTACGACATGTTCTCCGGAGCCTGCTCGCCGAGCTGGACCTCAGCATGGCCCTCGCCGGAGTGACGTCGGTCGGAGCGCTGGACGCCACGATCCTGCGCCAGCCGTAACCTGGAGCCACGATGGAACGCGACCAGCTCCCTCCGCATCCGACGGCTACGTATGTGCTGCCGGAGTGGAAGGTCGTCTACGTCTCGGTTCCCAAGGCTGCCTGCACCTCGGTCAAGTGGATGATGGCCGGGCTCCAGGGCGAGAACCCGGAGCGCTTCTATCGCTCGCTGAGCCGTGAGGTGACTCCGGCGACGACGATCCACCGCCGGCCGCTGTGGCGCAAGACGCCGACGCTGCACTCGCTGTCGCCGGCACGTCTGGCGCAGATCTCGGCGGAGAACGGCTGGTTCATCTTCACGATGACCCGGCATCCCACGGCTCGGCTGTGGTCGGCCTGGCAGTCGAAGCTGCTGCTGCGCGAGCCTTACTGGGTCGAGCGCTTCGGCGACGAGGAGTGGATGCCCCGCATCCCAACCTCTACCGACGACGTCGTCGACGACTTCCACCGATTCGTCAAGTCGATCGGTGCTGATCCGTCGCAGCGGGTGCTGCGCGATCGTCACTTCCGTCGGCAGCACGGGCTGATCAAGTTCGACGCGATGCCTTACACGCGCATCTATGACACGTCCGAGTTCACCGAGTTCCGTGACGACCTGCTCCAGCACCTGAGCGCGCAGAACTGGCAGGGAGAGCTGGTGCAGATCCGCACCAACGAGACTCCGCTGCCGCTACTGCGCCGGATTCTCGACCGCGACGTGATGACGGTGCTCGACCAGCTCTACGCAGACGACTACGTGAAGCTCGGCTACTCCGAGCGGATGCCGCCGAAGGTCGTCGACGCGGAGGAGTACCCGCCCGCGGCGGTCGACGCGGTCGGGATGCTCGTCGAGCGCGCGGAGCGAATCGCCGGGCTGGCGAAGCAGGCTCAGCGGTTGTCGGGCCGCCTCCGCGACCGCAAGTCGATGGTCTTACCGCCCACGTCACGCCTCGGCGACTGGCTACGGCGCCAGCGCCGCCGCCGCTAGCGCACTCGCCGAGCGGCCCGTTTCTCGGCGGCGAGCTGCTTGAAGATCTGCTCCCATTCCTCCGCCAGGCGGTCGATCGAGAACTGCCGCGACTTCTCGACCGCCGCCGCACCCATCGCGAGGCGGCGGTCGTCGTCCTCGATGAGCTCGTTGATCGCCGCGCCCAGAGCGGCCGTGTCGTGGTTGCGGACGATGATGCCGTCGACGCCGGGCGTGATCAGGTCGCGAGGTCCGTTGCGGAAGTCGAGCGTCGCGATGGGCAGTCCACATTTCATGGCTTCCAGCAGCACCATCGGGAACCCCTCGAACCGCGAGGCCATCGCATAGATCGACGCGTCCGCCATCTCGTCGGCAAGCTTCGGTGTGTAGCCCATCAACCGCACGGTCTTGACCACTCCGAGCCGTTCGATCTGCTGGACCAGGTCGTCGCGCAGCGGTCCGTCGCCGAAGATCCTCAGCTCCCAGTCCGGATGCTTCTCCGCAACGACCGCCCACGCGTCGAGCAGGCGGTCGAAGCCCTTCTGCCGGGACAGCCGTCCGGCGGCGATGACGACCTTGTTGTGCCCAGTCGAACGGACGTCGGCGATCTTCGGCACCGCGTTCGGCATCTGCAGGACTTTCGTGCGTCGACCGATCAGCTTCCGGTAGGCCTTGGCATCCGCGGACGTCAGCGAGACGACCGCGTCGAGCCTGGGGTAGGTGGCCTTGATCTCGTCACGAAGCACCTGCGGATAGACACCGAGATGCAGATGCTCCTGTGCCACCCGCACGACGTCCGCCTTCACGTGCCGCGCGATGGCGATGTTGAGCCCGGCTCGCGTACCGACGATCACGCCGCCGTTGACCGACCGCAGGAAGCGCACCAGCTTGATGTCGGTCCAGATGTTGAAACGCGGGTAGCGGAAGTCACGTCGTGGGATCACGCGGCTGGGGAAGCGCTCGGTCACACCCTTGACCGCGCGGACGAGCCGGGCGCGCGCGCCCTTGGCCGCCAGCGCCTCGGCGCGGCCAGCTTGCGAGCGGTCGTCGAGGGGTCTCAACCGGACGTTCTCGCTGACGTGGAACGCCGGCTTACGGCGCGACGCATAGACACTGATGATCTCGACCTTGTGGCCACGCGCCGCGAGCGCGTTGGCTGTGTTGATCGTCGTCCGGACCGTGCCGCCTGACGGGTAGGCATTTGCAATGAGGAACCGGATCTTCAACCACGCCTCCCGCGCCAGGCTGCCGCTGCGACTATGTCAGAGACATTACGTCGTGAGGCCGCGCGGGTAAGCGGGCCCGGCACTCAGCAGCTGCGCGTCCCCCACGCGAGACAGCGGATGTCGTGGCCGCGGTAGTTGCGAAGCGCGACGACGTCCCCGCCATCCACGAGCTGGTACGTCGGCAGGTTCCAGTAACGCGCGATGCTCACACCCGACCTCGCCTGCGTGCCGTTGGCGCTCTGCATGAACAGCCGCAGCGTCTCGCCCGGGGCCAGAACGTCGCCGGTGTTGAAGTCGTAGTAGTAGGGGTTCTGGAGGAGCTGGTGGCCGAAGAGGTCCACAGTCGACGTCGATGTGTTGACGATGTCGACGTACTCCGCAGAAGCGCCCTTCGGGTTCACGCGCAGCGCGATCTTCCCATCGAGCGGGTCGGCGCATCGGACGTAGCAGGGGTAGGTCATCCACTCCCGCAGGTCCCCGTCCGGGTCGAAGAGGTAGCCGCCGTCGCCGGCGTTGATCGGCGCACCGGCCGCGTTGTCCCAGATCGGACCGCCGGTGACCGGGCAGAAGTAGTAGTTGTCGGAGGTGGCGGTACCGCACCCGGCGTGCAGCTTGATGAAGGAGTTCGGCAGCACAACGGTGCCCTGGGGGAACACGAACCCTCGTGCCTTGTAACCCCGGAGGAAGCTGTCACGGAAACGCCAACCCGCGAGCGAGACAGGCGACGAACCGTTGTTGCGGATGAGTGCCCACTCGCCGTTGAGGTTGTGACTGTCGTCGCCGTCGGCATCTGACTTGACGAGGACGGAGAGGTTCGCGGTCTGGTTGGGTCCGGAGCCGCAGTGCTGCCGGTCGAACAGGCCGAGACCCGCAAGCGCCGCGCGCTGCGACGCTGTGCTGTAGATGCGGTTCCACGCGTACTCGACTCGGTTGGCGTCGAAGAGTGCCAGGCCCTTCTGGAGCTCGCGCAGGTCGACGTCGACCCACCGGCTGCCGTCCCACGTCGATACCTGCCGCCGAAGACGCGGCCCGTGCTGGGACGACAGATGCATGGCTGCCAGTCGGACGACGTTGTTGTGACCGGCGTACCTGCTTGCGCGCACCATGTCGTAGACGAGTCGACCGGCCGGGATCGCATAGCACTCGCCCGTCCAGTTGGCGGGCCTGGAGCTGTAGCGATGCATCTCCATGGCGTTGAGCCCGGTGAAGCGGACCGGCTTGATCGTGCCGGACAGCCTCGCCGTGCCGGGCCGGAAGAGGTTCACGTCGACGGTGTCGCCGTCGTCGACGCCGGCGTAGCCGTTCGCCCCGTCGAACCAGACGACGCCGTACTGGAACTGGCACACCGGCCCTGTTCTCCCGTGGCAGTGGCCGGAGGAGGGAAGGCTGGCTGCCGCGGCGCTGGTGGTGACCAGGGCGACCGGAGCGGCCGCCGCGAGGGCGGTGACAACGGCCAGCACGCGGCCAAGCAGGCGTCTCATAGCAGGTGAAATCAATCTCTCGACGGTTCGCTACGCATGTCTTCGACGAGGCATCGGCCGCGATTTAGCGCGGATGGCGGAACCGTTTCGGGCGGAAACCCTGGCAGAAGGGACAAGGCGCCCGCTGCGGGACTTGTTCCGGAAAGCGGGTGGCTACCCTGGCGATCATGCCGGGGCCGATATTCATCCTCGGGTCGCAAGGGTCCGGCAGCACGCTCCTTCGCCTGATGCTCGACAGCCACGAGCGCATCGCCATCCCGCAGGAGACGGGGTTCATGCGCCTCGTGACCGCCCATCGTCATGTGCCTTTCTGGCAGTTCGGAGACGAGTGGCATCACCGGCTGGGGCTCACCGACGACGACCTCGACGATCAGCTGAGGTCGTTCTACGGAGGGATGTTCGAGCGGTACGCCGCGTCGCAGGGCAAGGTGCGATGGGGCGACAAGACGCCTTTTCACGTCTGGCATGCCGAGGACATGGCGCAGCTGTTCCCGGATGCTGTGTTCATCGGGATCGTCCGCCATCCTCTGGGCACTGTCGGCTCGCTCGTCCGTCGTTTCAACCGCCGGGCCTACCGCGCGACGAGCTACTGGTTGTCGGCAAACGCGCGGCTCATGCACACGGGCACCGGCCTCGCCGACCGCTTTGTTCTGCTGCGCTATGAGGACCTCGTGTTGCGTTCCGAGGAGGTGATGCGGGAGCTGCTCCAGTGGCTCGGTGAGCCCTGGTCCGACCGGGTGCTCCGGCATCACGAGGTGCAGCCGCGGCAGGGCACGCCGGCCATCGTCGACGGGCAGACGAGGTCCACGGACCCGGTCGACATGGCACGGATCGACAGGTGGCAGCGCTGGTTCGACGAGGAGGACCGTCGCGGCGTCGAGACGCGAACGCGCGCGCTCGCCGAGGCTTTGGGCTACCGGATGGACACCGCCGCCCCCGAGACTGCGATCTCTTCCGCGGCAGGCTCGTCGCGCGTGCTCGTCAGCGGACGGGCGCTCGCAGCGGTGTCAGCGGAACACCCGGATGCCATCCCACCCGACCCTCCGCCGTCGCCATGGGCCGACCGGCCGCTGGTGCGGCGTGGCCGACGTCGCGGACGTTCTCGGCGGCCGTCGTCCGGCCTGCCGACAGAGCTCGTCGTGCGGTCGACCGAACATCTACCTCCGTCGGTGTTGCGATGGTGGCGCCGGCGTCGGCCCGGCGGACGAGGCTGAAAACGCTGTTCTTGTACGGTGGAGCCCCCTGAAGACCGGAAGGCACGAGCACGCTGTGACCGAGATGGGCCATCGAGCCGGCGGCTTGAACGGGCTTCGCGAGTGGTGGCAGCGGGAGACTCGTCGCCCGACTGGTGGCAGCTTCGCCGCGCGTATCGCCCAGGTCCACCGCCGCCGTGATGTCCTGCGCATGCTCGTGACGCGCGACCTCAAGCGCAAGTATTCCAACTCCTACCTCGGCTACGCGTGGACGTTGCTCGACCCAGCCCTGATGATCGCCGTCTACTGGCTCGTGTGGGGCCAGGTGGCACGTCTCGGAATCCACGACTATGTGCTGTTTCTCGCGACGGCAATGATGCCGTGGATATGGTTCCGGTCCGCCGTCAGTGGCTCCACGAGCATCATCTACGGCAGTGCGCGGATGGTGACGTCCATCAGCCTGCCGCGCGAGATCTATCCCATCGGCCTCGTGCTGACGAAGATGGCCGAGTTCTTCATCACGCTTCCGATGGTGTGGGTACTGGCATTGCTCTACCACAACCCGCCGACCAAGTGGCTGTGGGCGGTGCCGTTCGCGATCCTTCTGCAGCTGATGCTCGTGACGGGCATCGGGCTGATGCTCTCGGCGGTCGCGACACTGTTTCGCGATGTCGAGCGGGCCCTTCACTCGTTCATGCGGGTCCTCTTCTACCTCACGCCCGTCATCTATCCGACTGGTCGCCTGCACGGCAAGATCCACGCTCTTTTCGTGCTCAACCCGCTCGTCGGAATCTTCGACATCCACCGGGCCGCCTTCTTCCCGGAGACCGTGGTGACCGGCCAGATGGTGCTCATCAGCGTCATCGGGTCGGTCTTCTTCTTCGTTGCCGGCTGGGGCGTCTTCATCAAGCTCGAGCGGCAGATGCTCAAGGAGCTCTAGGTGGGCGACGCGATCATCGTCGATGACCTGGGCATCCAGTTCCACCTCAACCGGCGCGGTCATCGCCGGCGCAAGCGGCAACTGCGCCACGTCTTCGCGCGCCGCGACTATCGGAGCGACGAGCGCGCGTTCTGGGCACTGCGCAACATCTCCTTCTCGATAGCGCCGGGTGAGGCTGTCGGCATCGTCGGCCGCAACGGTTCAGGCAAGAGCACGCTCCTTCGCCTCGTCGCGGGTGTGATGCTGCCCGACGAAGGCTCCGTCCAGGTCAACGGTGGAGTCGGCGCGATGCTCGGGTTGTCGGCTGGCTTCGTCGGCACGTTGACCGCCCGGGACAACATCTACCTGCTGTCCGCCCTGCACGGGTTCAGACGCGAACAGGTCGATGAGCGCTTCGACGACATCGTGAAGTGGGCCGAGGTGGAAGGCTTCGTCGACACCCAGGTCAAGCATTTCTCCAGCGGCATGCGCGCGCGGCTCGCGTTCTCCGTCGTCACCCAGCTCGAGGAGCCGATCCTCCTCGTCGACGAGGTGCTCGCCGTCGGTGACCGTTCGTTCCGGCGCAAGTGCTCTTCCGTCATCGAGAACATGCTGGCCGACGGGCGAACGATGCTGCTCGTCTCGCACAACGAGAACGACCTGCGGCGGCTGTGCAGCCGGGGCATCTATATCCGCGACCATCGCGTTGCCGCCGACGCTCCGATCGACGAGGTGCTGGAGCTCTACAGCGCTGACTCGGAACGCGAGCGGTGAGGTCGGGGCGACCGGACCTCGGTGAGCTGCGGGCGGTGGCACAGCCGCCTGACGTCATCGGCAGAGTCAGTGGCGAGCACTGGGCCGGCAAGCTCTACATGCGCCACGTGTCGATCCGGTTCACTCGCGCGCTCGCGCCGACGCGCGCCACTCCGGACGGGCTGACGTGGGGAATGCTCGTGGCCGGCCTCGCGGCGGCTGCAGTCCTGACGGTGCCGCACTGGTGGGCGGCACTCGTCACCGTGCTCCTGGTTCAGCTCCAGCTGTTGCTCGACTGCAGTGACGGCGAGCTGGCCCGCTGGCGGCGTCGTACCGGGCCGTCCGGTATCTACATCGACAGGCTCGGTCATTACGTCACGGACGCGGGACTCGCCATCGCCGTCGGGGTGCGGGCCGGCGGCGGCCTCGGATCGATCAACGGCTGGACGTCCGTCGGGCTCGCGGCGGGGGTGCTCGTGCTGCTCGTCAAGGCCGAGACCGATCTGGTGCACGTCGCCCGGGCCGGCGCCGGACTTCCGCAGGTGACCGATGACGCCGGCACCGCCGCTCCGCGGCAGTCACTGGTACGCCGGTTGCGACGGATGGTCCTGCGGGTCCCGTTCTACCGCGCGCTTCTTGCGCTCGAGTTGAGCCTGCTCGCGCTGCTCGCGGCGGTCATCGACGCCGCGGCCGCCACCGACCAGGCGACGAAGCTCCTCGCTGTGTCGCTGCCGGTGATCGGTGTCATCGTTGTTGCCGGGCATCTGCTCGGCGTCCTGTCCTCCGGTCGCCTGCGGTGACCGACGTCGGCGTCGTCGTCCTCAGCATGGGCAACCGGCCGGCCGAGCTCGGCAGGGCGCTGCGGTCGGTGCTACGCCAACGAGCGGTGAGCTCCGACGTCCTGGTCGTCGGCAACGGCTGGGAGCCGACCGGGCTGCCGGACGGGGTGCGGGGGCTCGCCCTCGCGGACAACGTCGGCATCCCCGAGGGCCGCAACATCGGCGCCCGCGCCGTCGAGGGCGAGGTCCTGCTCTTCCTCGACGACGACCTCGAGCTCACCGACGAGACGATGGTGCGCGACGTCGTCTCGCGCTTCCGTGCCGACGCCTCGCTCGGCATCCTGCAACCCCGGGCGGTCGACCCGACCGACGGCGGGACGGCGCGGCGGCACGTGCCGCGGCTGCGGACGGCCGAGCCGACACGCCCCGGCGACGTCGCGTGGTTCTGGGAGGGCTGCTCGTTCATCCGCCGAACGGTCTTCGACGCGGCCGGTGGCTGGGCCGGCCGGTTCTGGTACGGGCACGAGGGCATCGAGCTCGCGTGGCGCGCGATCGACGCCGGGTACCGCGTGCACTATGCCGCCGACCTCACCGTGGTCAACCCGCCCGCGGAGCCCTTCCGGGCGCCGGAGCACCAGTTCACCAACGCTCGAAACCGGGTGTGGGTCGCCCGTCGCAACCTGCCGCACGGGTTGCTGGAGACCTACCTCGCGGTTTGGGTCACCGCAACATTGGTCCGCGCTCGCAGTCGCGCGCGCGTGCAGGCGGCGTTGCGCGGGTTTGCCGCTGGTCTGCGCGAGCCGGCCGGCGAACGCCGCCCGATCAGCTGGCGGGCCGCGTGGCGGATGACCCGGCTCGGTC
>C688J18823_10002658_pt1 | contig 11192 bp, 5 predicted proteins | sample HopSoiMetagenom1_FD_18823 | JGI IMG/M metagenome (IMG submission 18823) | reverse complement strand
GCCGGAGGTCTTCGAAGACGTGGACAGCGGCGGGCGGATTTTCCAGAACGCGTATGCCTGCCTGAAGGAGCTGGCGTACCTCAAGGAGCAGGTGATCCCCTTTCAGGCGGAGTACTATCGTATCCCCCCCGTCGACGTCCCGGTGTTTGGAGAGGAGCCTTTCTCCCGCATTTTCCTGGCGCGCGGGGATGGCTTCTCTGGCACCGATGCGATTCAGGCTGCGACCTCTCAGATGGCAGGGACGATCCTGGCTCAGCTCCAACGCACCATCCAGGAGAAGACTCTGGCTATTGTGAGCAATACCCTCTCAGCCAACGCACAGGACGAACAGCGCCGCCGCCGCACGCACGCATTTAGCGCTGCGAGCTCGCTCTTCAAGGAGCTCATACCGCTCCCCTCTACCGATGAGGCCCTGCTCGACCTCCTCTCCCGAAGGCTCAAGGATCCAGCCTTTCTCGAAAAGGTGATGGCCAGGGACGTCAAGGCCAGCATCGTGCAACTCCGGGAGCGAATCGGAAGAGGTGGAGCCGCCGCTGAAACGTCCGAGGAGCCAGAGGAGATCCCCGCGGAAGAAGCCGTCAAAGACGAGCAGGTCAAGGGACTTCTCGATGAGTGGAAAAGGAGCGCTTCGCGCTCTGCCAGAGTACGCCAACAGGAACTCATCAAAGGTCTCGCAGCGAGGCTGGACAAGGCTCGGGCCCTAGCCTGCCAGGGCAGAAGGGAGAGCACGCAGGAAGCGGCGAGCGAGGTGGCACAGCTCGAAAAGCTGATCCTGGCCGATCGAAACAAGGACAAGTATGACGACGACCTCTTGAAGGGGCTTCCGGGATTCGATCAATTCGATAAAGATTTGAAGGAAACCGCGCAGACTTTCCTCAAGACCATGGAAGGCACCTTGGGAACGGAAGAGGATCTCAAGCGCAAGGCTTTCTATGCCAAAATCAATCAGTTCGAGCCCAGGCTCTGGGTCAGGTTTCCTGACCCCGGTGACGAGGAGCGTGAAGAAGTCATAGGGCAACTCGCAAGCCTCAGAGCCAAGCTTGCCGATACCCAAGGCCGGCGCTGGTGGCACCGCTTCACCCGCATTTTCTTGCCCACGGCGAACGACGCGGTTTCAGTGCTCGCTGCCTGTGACATCCTTCAGAAGGCTCTCGATGATAAGCTCTATCATGATTACCTCGAGAGCGTCTTCACGGTGCGCGCGCTCAATCGGCTCAAGAAAGAGGTCAAAAGGAACCTCGATCAGGTCGAAAAGGACCTCGCAGCTGTGGAGCAGGTCTGGATGGACCTTCCAGTTCCGGTAAAGGCGGTCAGGGCCACGCAGCAGCAGGAGGAGACTTTTTTCAGGCAGTTAGAGCGGCAGCTCCCGTCAATCCTTGACGAAGCCCGGAACCTGGTCAAGCCGGATGACGATCCTGAAACGCGGCGCGAGAAGCTTCTCGACCTACTGCGCAGGCGAGTGGAATCGGATCCCTCTCTACCCTCTCAGCAGTATGAGCTTGACATGAGCCCTGAGAAGGTCGAGGATTGGTTTAGGGAACAACTCGTCCGCAGCCGCCAGCACGTCTTCGAGCGCCGGACCCCCAACCCCCAACGCAAGGGTTTCACTCTAATCATGATTCCCGAAGGACTGCTCTGGCCCTTCGGGAAGCGCGAGAACCTGAAAAACTTTCTGGAGGCCAGTGCTGCGCAGATCCTCTCGAGCCGCGCCCAGGTAGAGTACTACACTGGATCACGGCTGTGGATCTACTCGGAAGATCTCTTTAATCCACCAGAGCACATCAGGAACATGGATGAGTATTTCCGCACCTATGATCAGCAGAAATACAAAGAGCTGTTCCACATCGATCGGCGCATGCTCGCGAACACCGCCGTCTTTCGCGATATCAACAGCTCGACGTCGCGGCTGGTCGTCCATTGCGGTAATCCAGGGTGCGCCGGGAATCTCGCTACCGTGCCGCGCACCCAGACCGTTTGCCCTTTCTGTGGACTGCCGATCCGCAGCCGTTGCGGCAACCCGGTCTGCACAGCGAACGACCTCGATCGGGGTGAGGGGAAATACGCGAAAGTCTGCCCATCCTGTGGCGGCTACAACCATGCAGCCTGGTGGCGCTGCTGTAACCACGGCAAGATCGAGTTCGACGTCCCCATCGACAAAGAACGCTGCCCGCGCTGCATCGAGGAGCACCAGAAAGATCCTATCGCCTGGCCGCTCTCGAAGATTAGTGTCCGTCCAGACCTCGTGGATCGGATTCCCTGTCCACACTGCCAATACATACAGCAAGAGAAAGACCCTTCACACAAGGTCTTTGAGATCCCCAAAGATCTTCTCCGCTTTTATCGGAACGGCGTCAATGGCCACGACAAGAAACCATTCTTCGCACTCGCGGAGAAGTACCGTCTGCCGGGTAAGATCCGGTGCCCGAGCTGTCGAACCTTCCTCATCCCCTTCAATCATGAACGGGGAAGCGACGAGTGCAAGCGGAGGGTCCAAGTATGAACTTTCTGTTTCGTATTCCGGGCTCGGACGTCTTCATCACAACCGACGATCCGAATTGTCGTTACGACGTGCTCTGTGGCCACTGCGAGTACCCTGTGGCCGAGAATGACCCTCAATGCCCGCGTTGCCAGCGCCTCCTCGAGGACTGTCCGGTCTGCCGCACGAGGACTCATCGCAAAGCCCTCAAGAGAGATCCCGATCCACAGACGGGGGCGATCCTCTGCTCGGTCTGTGGTGTGAAGCGGATACTATTCGGAGAGGATAATTCGCTCTCAATCCGTGGCTCGTTCTGTAGAAATCTCTATGGTTGCCCTGCCGGCGGGCTCCTCTTGCGGACGGAGGAGTTTGCCGTGCTGCCACCAGACGCGACGCTCTGCCCGATCTGCCGAGATGAAGCCTTCCCGCCGCTCGATCTCAAGGCCTTTCGCTACCTGATCTCGCGCTGCCTCTTCTGCAACACATGTCTGGGGCCCATCCCATCATGGAGTCGGGGGTGGTCGGAAAGAGAGGAGGCTCTCCTTAGCGTAGATGATCTACGTATACCCGAAGAGCTCAACTTAGAGCCCTGCCCCCTCTGCGGGCGCGACGACAGGCCGGGTGATGGCTCCAATCCCGACGTGATCCAATTTCCTGGTCTCCAGGAGCACGGGAGGATTTCCGAGGTCAGTGTGGTCCAGTATCTCCGGATCGTGCAACTCGGCCGCGCCCTGATCTTCGACAAGGAGGAAAGTCGATCCTTCCGACTCACTTTCGATGTGTGGTTCGATCCTCTCGATACCGGGAAAAGAGAGGAGAGGATGTCTGTAGCGAGGATCGGCGAGATCCTCCTGGACGGGACCTTGCGCCCCGAGATCCGCCATGTGCTTAAGAAAAGGCTCGAGCCATTTTTTGCAGCCTGGGCCAAAAAGCTTCCTTCAGGCGTGAGCTATGATGTTCGCTTTCACAAGGGTGTGTCTAGAACCGAGAGCCGGTGAGGGCCAGGAGAGATAAATGGCTTCAAAGGCTCTCTGCTTACTCACTTTTTTCCTGACTATCGCACCGCATCGCCTCGGTTCACGAACCCTACAGACCTCCTCGAAGCCCCCTTGCCGGACCAACCTAACTATCTATCTTGACCGCTCCGGAACTATGTTTCATACAGGCAGGAAGTCCACACGTTTCAGAGAAGCGCTTGATTCACTGGAAAAAGCGTTTTCAGACGAGGCTAAATATCATAACCTTAGTGTCTCGCTAAAGCTTTTCGCTTCAAGGGTCTTACCTGATGCACCTCAGAATTTTGATTTTGACTCTGGAGGTCGAGAGTCTCTCCGTTTAAGCATAGCAGGCCTGAGGGGACTCAAATCGTTGCCCAGTGATGAAGATAGAACCAATATAGCAGACGTCTTAGCTGATATTATGAAGATTGCTAAGAAGCAACATCCTCGGGATGTCTTTTTGATAATTAGCGATTTTGTTCATGATAATAGGCAACGCGAGACGCCAGGCAATCTCCCTAGTCTAGACGAATGGGAACGTGATCTCGATAATCAGGTTCACCCGCAAGTTTTTGCCAAGTTCTTTTCTGACAAAGGCGAAACGAGAAAAATTTTACTTTTAATGGAAAATGCTGAAACGGGAAATCAGCAGCTTCAGGATGTGGTCAGAAGAGACTTGTCAAAGTTAGGCGGTTCTCATGTGAATTCATTCTCCTCAGATGAACTCGAAGAGAGCTTAGAGGCAGCCTTGAATCCTGTCACTCTGCGCTTCCGACGTTCGACGGAGTCTAAAGTAAGCCTTGAAGCTGTCCTGGAAAAACAAAGTTGCGGTGACGATAACATATATATAGAAGGGTTAATGTTTTCTTGGCCCTCAAAAGCATCTGAGTCGTTTTTGGTCAAGCAATTGGTCAAAGATGCTCCCTTGTCCCTGCCAATAGGAAAAGGGGCTTTAAGGGGCTTGAGCGATGGGTATGGTTCAGCTTTTGCGTTTAAAAAAAGAAATAATGCGCCAATCCAGATTAGCAACGCAGCTAATTTTAACTTGGGGCCATATATTCGTTTAAATGGAGCCAGGGCGGTCATAGAGAACGAAGCTATCCGAGTTACCCCCCTCGTGTCAGGCCAGCCGCCGTTCACGGCAATTAAAGCCACTATAATAACGCCGTCGGACAGTTCAGAACGACCGAAGGCAGAATCATCTAATCTCATTAATGAGAGATCATATAGCGAAGCCATTGGTATGCTAAGAATGGATGAATCAGTTGCCTTTCCGCAATTTGAGTTATCCATAGCTAGTCTGGTGGGCGAAAATCTTTGTGATGAGAGGAATCATGAGTTGCTGCTATCATTCTCTGTTGAAGATGACGAAGGTGCAATGACATCTAACAGCTTGAAGATGCGACTTGACGGTCCTCCGAAGGATGCCTCGCGGGATTTTTTCGAGCACGCAGCACTGCCTGGCGTTTTGTTTATGGTTCTTCTCATTGTAATGGCGGCGAATGGCAAGCGGATAGACCTAGCATACCTAGTAGAAAATCTGCACATGCTTCTAGCTATAATAACATCTGTGTTTGGGATTTTTTATCTTTCTTCCTTAACGGCTAGGCAAGTAGAGAAGTTCGCTCTGTCTAACGTAAAATTGTTGTCGACAGGGCTGTTAGCGCTAACGTGGATGTTGGTCGTAGTCATGTTATGGAGGCTGGATCTCTGGCCGTCTCCAAAACCTGCGACTGTGGAATGGAAGATTAAGAATGGTATGCTGGTGAAGGACATCAGTCTAGATCGGCTCTTGAGGCGTTTTTTGATGTCAATTATAACCGTTATGGCATGCTTTTCTGTATACGACGTGTGGGCGCACCAAAGGCCGCTAGAACAATGCACGTACCTCAGTGAAAATTTTGAAGATACATGGAATGATAGTAATATTAGTCTGATGAAAGATGGTAGATGAAGCCATGTTAGTAATAGGGCTAGGAAAGACCGGTCATCTTGGTGCCAGGCATCTCAAAGCTCTTCTCTCGACTCGCGAGAAGAAGACCTGCGAAATTCGTGTTTTTGACCTAGAGGAATCCAGGGGAGAAAGCAATGGGATAGGTATTGATTATGAAGAGTTCCACCTCCTTTCGGGAGTAGATGCGCGTCAGATGCTGCGTAACGCGAAAGCTTGGTCGTCAAGCCTCAACTGGTTACCTCCAGGAATACAATTACGAGAGATCGATGAAATTGCAAGGATTAGCGGGGGCGGGCAACGATGGCTCGGACGGAGCTCTTTCTTCGCGGCAGATTCGGCTATCCAGAATACAATTCGCACAAGCCTCGCCCGTCTTCATCAGCGAACTGGAGTGGAGCTAGAGAGGGTAGCGCTTATAGCTTCCGTCGGCGGAGGCACGGGCTCCGGTATTCTCGCAGACATCACCTACTTGGTGGATCACCTCGCGCAGCATGCCTCCCGAGCCGCTTACCTCCTCCTCCCTGGAATAGGCACGAATGAGCCGCTGCGGAGTAGAGCCAACGCGTATGCGACTCTCAAGGAGATTTACTCTCTAAAATATCAATCAATGTCTTTTGAGGCGAATTATCCGTATATTGGTGAGCGCAGTGTCCCATGCGGAGAAGGGGAGCCTTGGCAGAGGTTATACATTTTCTCGCCCTCCGAAGGAGAGGAGCCTCCTTACCTGGAGACGATTCAGCGCATGGCGCTCGCCGTCAGTGCTCAAATTCGGGAAGATGTAAGGTCGCACTCCATCGCAGTCAGTCAGCGCGAGGTAGAATTCGTCGAGTACGGGAATAGTCAAAGCCCGAGGGCTGACTTTTGCTTCAGCACGTGTCGGCTTTTACAGGAGCAAGATCCGATTGGTGGCATTCTAAGCATGGGCGAAAGAGCAGTAGGCTTTTCTGTTCGCTCGGAACTACCAGGAGGACGAGTTGAGATCCTAGAAAGGACTGAGGGCCGCGAGGGACAGCATGGCGGAATCGGTGAATCGGAATTGCTCCTGCTGTTCGACAGCCATGCAGGCTCTGCTGTCAGCGAGGCCGCCAAAGAGATAATACTTAAGACTGAGGAGGATCTCCGGAAAATCGAAGAGCTAAGCCATGACCTGAGTGAAGATGATGCTCGCCGTGAAGTTACAGGCCTAGAGTGTGCGATCCGGGAGGTAGAGGCTAAACTGTCCATAGAGAAGACTCCTGCCATCCCAATATCTTGGTGGAAGAAGTTGTGGCGTAACCTGTCTTCTTGGTGGGGAAGGCTGCGAAGTAGCCAAGAATTAAAAAAGCACGCTAAGGAAGCAATCGACACCTCCAGTAAACTGCCAGGGTGGGAGGAAGCGCAGGAACTTGTGCGACGAGGTTGGCAAGATTATTTATTGGCCGTATCGGCGGCGGAGCGGAAGGACGGTGGTAGAGCTATCGCCGATAAGTATAAAGAGAGGAAAAGGGTAGATGCGATTCATATCGCGGAGTCATCTGAAGGTTATGCGGCGGCCTTGGCAGAGCATCAGAAGCTGGTTAGTGGCGGGTATGAGAAGGAAATAAAAAATCGCTGCGCAACGCTGAGGGCAATCGTTGAGGACAAGGCATTTCGTCAGCTTCTTGAATTCACACTGCTATCCAAAGGTGAGTATCCTGTCCCAATGACAAGTCTTGCCGGAGTTGAAGCGGGACAGGAGCGAGAAGAGGGGCCGGAGAATGGCCCCAAGGAGAAGTGTAAACTCAACGCAGAGATAACTTGGAAGAGAAGAATAGAGGCCGTACTTCGGCGTCCAGGGAGCAACGTTTTCATCAAGGCAGAAAGGCCCGGGCCTAGTAGGGCTTTTGCGATTGCTCTTATTCCCGAATCGCTCATGGTGGGCGATGAGGTCGCTAACGTTACCGAATATACCAAGGATCAGTGTCAAAGAATTCTATCATGCCAATGCGAGGTTGTAATCACCGCGGATGACCGAATATCTGTCTATTACGAGGATCTCTTCCATTCCCATTGTGAGATTAGAAACATTCAGGACTGGAAGGAAGCTTACTTACGAGAGCCAAAGCGAGAGAGACTGCATACCCATTTCCAGTTCGTCCCGCCGAGCCGATTCGAGGAGCTTTGTGGACAGACAACCCCCAATCTGAAGGCGCTTTGCGGGAATCCGGGCTGCAACGAGAACATCGGCAACCTTCCTCCGATCTCGCGGACATGTCCGGGCTGTGGACAGCCGATTCGCTCCCGCTGCGGAAACGAGGGGTGTACTGCACAAGACCTCCACACGCGGGAGGATTGGGAGGACCGCAGTTGTCCGGAATGTGGCGGCTTCAATCATGCGGCTTGGTGGCTGTGCTGTCGGCATGGCAAGGTTCCAGTGTGGGTACCGATCGAGAAGAAATTGTGCCCGGCATGCGTGGTGCGGCATCAGGAGGAGCCGGTCCGCTTCCCCGAGGAGTCCATAGGGAGGCGGCCCCACGGCCGAGGTGGTCGGGAGTGTCCGAACTGCCGGCGCTTGGCCGAAGGCCAATCAGAGCAGAAGGTCTTCAATATTCCTGAAGATCTTATCCGATTCTTCACGGACGGTGTCAATGGGCACGACCGCAGGGCTTTGGCTGATCTTGCCGAAAGGCACGGTCTTGCCGAAGGATACAAGTGCCCGATTTGTCGTACTGTTCTCATTCCAGTATACAAGGCTGAGAGGAGCCCTGTAAGGCATTAGCACTATAGTAACGCCATGCACATGGATAGCTGTCCACTACTCGGCAAGGCCTTTTGGCCATCCCGAATACTATGGATATAGTCCAGGCCAGAGGCAGAGTGGGTTGCCGTCGATCTACTTGCCGTTATAATGCCGTTTGTTAAAGACTTGGCTTCCAAGTCTTGAGAACAGGAGTTCGCGAGTTTCGCGTCTCAATGTTTCTAGTCGGCTAATGTTAAACCCTTCTCCGCAGGGATATTGAATGTTAAAGCCGGCTCGGAGTTTTTGTTTTATCGCTTCTGTTAGGGGCGGTTGGAATCGATCTGGTTCCTGCTGTAGAGTTTTTTCGGCTTCGCTACGTGCTTCCTCTCTGTTCGGGCTGCTTTGGCTAGCCAGGCAGTATCGAAGTTTTTCTACCTCTAGAAATGCTGCGGCTTGCGCCTCCCGTGCGGATGGTTCGTTGTAAAGCAGTAGATCCGTTGATCGCGTTAGTGAGTCTGCCAGGCTGTCTGCTTCTTTCAAAAATTTGTCTGTTCTGAATGCATCAAGTGGACCATTGCGCTCTTCACCGATCAGATTTGCTTTCAGGTCGCCTGAGGCGATAATAAGGTCGGTCAACTCTTTGACGATTCCGATGGTGCGTTCGTAATCTGCATCAAATATTTTTTCTGCCTTGTGGGCCGCGATTTCCTGGTTGACGCTTATGAGGGCAGTCGCGGCGCCAACGAGAATGGCCAGCACCCATGGGATCAAAAGCACCTCGGCAAGCCGAGTAATAAATTTTTTATCTGACAACTGCTGGGGGTTCTTGGGTAGGTCCCTGATGAATCGACGCTGTGCCTTCTCTCCCTCCAGCCATGCCTTTGCAGTGGTTAGGACCATTTCCGGTGTAGGAGTTGATTGGCCTCCTGCGGCAACCTGAAAGGGCTTAAAAATAGGTTCATTCTCCAGTTTCTGAAGAGCGTATAATTTCGCTTGGTCCTGAGCGGGTCCCTCGGTCCGCATCAAGGACATTATTTCTTCGATCTTGGCTTCGAGAGATGGGAGGTCAGAGTCGTTCATGCTCCTGTGAGGAAAGTTGTGTTCGCTCGGTGGTGCGGAAATTATTCTGTCAGGCTCTTTCATTTTCGGCCTCGACTTTCTGGCCTGAGATAGATTTCTACCGCTCTATGCTCTGCGCCACAGTGGTTTGGATCGTCATATGCTAGGGGAGGAGACTCAACTACTGCTGTGGCTCCTCGAAGAGCTTCCCGCAATAAAAGCGCCGTAAGACAGGATCGAAGGAATGCAACGTCGTCGTTGCGAATGAGTCCAGTTTCTTGTCGACGACAGCGGAGGGTAAATGATTTGCTAATCTCAAGGTTCTGAGGGGAGTAACGGTCCAAGCTTTCCCAAGTTTTTTTGTTCGTAGGGTGAAAAACGCAGTCGGCGTAACCTTGAACTACGACTACATAATGCTCTTGCCCACCTGAGAGACTGTGCATGAACCTGGCAATCTCTTGAGCGAAGGTCGGTAGGTCGGGCCGGAACCACTCGTAGGAAGCAAAGTCCTCCTCCCTGTTCTTACTGCACTTATAGGCGGAAACCGCTTTCTCCCAGCGGCACCCTCTATTTTCCAATGTAGTCAATATTCCGGTTTTCGGTTCTCGGTTATGGGGAATTACGCCCTTTGCGGGCACTTGAGCAACTGACTGCGTTAGTAAGAAGAAGAGCAGGGGAAGGAATTCGGCGGATATTAATTTAAGGCTGAGAAATAGAGGGGCTCGTCCTTCTGAACTTTTGATGACGTGTTGTCGCGCTCTGAACCGCATGCTCGCACCCGGGACGTTTCAGGTTTCAGTATCGTGTTCGTCTTGAGGCTATGCCTAAATACTCCATATGTCAAGGCTGTTATAGTGGAGCAAGAAAAAATTGATTGGAGGATGGGTGCCAGGCGCCTGGATAAGCGCTCGTTCTCCAAAACCCGAGGATGGGTGCCAGGCGCTTGGAAAACCTCGCCTTCTTCCGAGCTCCCGCAGAGCCGCCCCGACAACCCGCCAAGAGGCAAATCTAGCTGAGGATGGGTGCCAGGCGCTTGGATAACCTCGCCTTCTTCCGAGCTCCCGCGGAGCCGCCCCGACACCCCGCCAAGAGGCAAATCCCCGTTGTCAAGCGCAGAGATGGGTGCCAGGCGCCTGGATAAGCGCTCGTTCTCCAAAACCGCCCCGACACCCCGCCGAGAGGCAAAATCCCGTTGCCAAGCGCCCCTAGAGCGGCTTTGAGGAGGCTCTCAGGCCCATTGAGGGCACGGACACCCGACCTCAATTTCGTGAATCCGCTGCGGAATCGCCTCTCCGGACAGCTGGGAGATGGGTGCCAGGCGCTTGGATAAACGCTCGTTCTCCAAAACCGCCCCGACACCCGCCAAGAGGCAAATCCCCGTTGTCAAGCACCCCTAGAGCGGCTTTGAGGAGGCTCCCAAAGCCGTTTTGGGCACGGACATGCGACCTCCGTTTCATGAATCCGCCGCCGAATCGCCCTCCGGGTACACCTCTCCCCTCCGTCTCCCTCCAGGCGCTCGTCGACAGCCCGTTCTTCAGACCCCGAATCCGAGCCAAGCCTACCCGCCCACGAACGGCATCGCCGGCGGGAAGCTCCCGAGGGGGAAGCCTGGGTTGGGATCTCCCCTCCTGAGCTTCTCGGCGGCCGCGCGGTAGGCGGCGACGAAGAGGGCGAAGCCCTCGTAGAAGACCTGGCGCATCGCCTTGCTCGCCGCATGGAGGAGCGGGGCGGGAGACTTCTTCACCCGCTCGGGACGGGTCCAGGGATCCTGAGCCAGGATCTTCGCCGCGCCGAGCGGCTCGGCTCCCGTCCGCCTCCGCGCCGCGGCGGCGTCTTCTTCGATCTCGTTGGCCATCTTGCCGACGCGCTCCCGGTAGGCCTCCGGAGACAGATGCTCCCAGCAGGGGAGGGGCGAGAAGGTCACGGTCTCGGAGTTGGCGTACTGGAGAGGATCGGGGTCCTCTCCCCTCAGGCGGCGAGCGGCGTGCTCCTGGGTACGGGGGATGG
>C688J18823_10002657_pt1 | contig 11195 bp, 10 predicted proteins | sample HopSoiMetagenom1_FD_18823 | JGI IMG/M metagenome (IMG submission 18823) | reverse complement strand
GACCGCCGGGCCGACCCGCGGATCGAGCGGACTCGGTACGATCCGGTCCGGTGCGAGGTCGTCGCCCGCCACCGAGAAAATTGCCTCTGCGGCAGCGACTTTCATCGCCTCAGTGATCCGCCGGGCACCGGCATCCAGCGCGCCGCGGAACACGCCAGGAAACGCGAGCACATTGTTGATCTGGTTCGGGAAGTCACTGCGGCCCGTCGCGACCACCGACGCGTACTTCGCGGCGACGTCGGGGTGAATCTCCGGGTCGGGGTTCGACAGGGCGAACACGATGCCGTCGGGCGCCATCGTCGCGACCAGTTCCTCGGGCACCACACCCCCCGAGACGCCGAGGAACATATCGGCGCCCTTGAGCGCCTCCGCCATGCCGCCGGTGAGGCCGTCGGGGTTGGTGCGCTGCGCCAGCTCCGCCTTCACCGACGTCAACCCGTCGCGGCCGGGATGAAGGATGCCGCGGGTGTCCACCACCGTGATATCCGAAACACCCGCCGCCAGAAGGATATTGGTGCATGCCACCCCTGCTGCACCGACGCCGGATACCGCTATACGCAACGAAGACATGTCGCGGCCGAGCACCTTGGTGGCGCCCATCAGCGCGGCCAGCACGACGATCGCGGTGCCGTGCTGATCGTCGTGCATCACCGGGCAGTCCAGTGCTTCGATGACGCGCTGCTCGATCTCGAAGCAGCGCGGCGCGGAGATGTCCTCGAGATTCACCGCCCCGAACGACGGACGCAGCCGCACCAGAGTTTCGACGATCTCGTCGGGATCGTTGGTGTCAAGCATGATCGGGATCGAGTCAAGGCCGCCGAACGCCTTGAAGAGCGCGCACTTGCCCTCCATCACGGGCAGCGCCGCCGCCGGTCCGATGTCGCCGAGGCCTAGTACCGCGCTGCCGTCGCTGACCACGGCCACCATCCTGTTGGCCCATGTATAGCGGGCGGCCAGGCTGTGATCGGCGGCGATCGCCCGACTGACCTGCGCCACGCCAGGGGTGTAGGCGATCGACAGCGCGCGCTGGGTGTCCAGCGGGGCGTTCAGCTCGACGGAGAGCTTCCCGCCTACGTGGGCCTCGAAGATCTCCTCGTCAGCAATCACGACCTGCAGATTCTCTGGCTGATCGGACACGGCCCTCAGGGTAATGACGAACTGGTAGGTAACCTAATCGCTTCAGATCAGGCCGAGCTCCGTGACGGCCTTGCGCTCGTCGGCGAGCTCGGCGGTCGACTTGTCGATCCGGCCGCGGGAGAACTCGTCGATCTCCAGCCCCTGCACGATCGTCCAGTTGCCGTCCTTGGTGGTCACCGGGAACGAGGAGATCAGGCCCTCCGGCACGCCGTAGCTGCCGTCGGAGAGGACCGCCATCGAAACCCAGTCGCCGTCGGGCGAACCGAGCAGCCAGTCGCGGGCGGCGTCGGTCGTCGCCGACGCGGCCGACGCGGCCGACGAGGCCCCGCGGGCGTCGATGATCGCCGCGCCGCGCTTGGCGACCGTCGGGATGAAGTCGTTCTCGATCCAGGCCTGATCGTTGACGACCTCGGCGGCATTTTTCCCGCCGACCTCCGCATGGAAGATGTCGGGGTACTGGGTGGCGGAGTGGTTGCCCCAGATCGTGATCTTCTTGATGTCGGTGACAGCGGCGCCGGTCTTCTTGGCCAGCTGCGAGATCGCCCGGTTGTGGTCGAGGCGGGTAAGCGCGGAGAACCGCTCGTTGGGGATATCGGGTGCGTTGCTCATCGCGATCAGCGCGTTGGTGTTCGCCGGGTTGCCGGTCACACCGATCCGGACGTCGTCGGCGGCGACCTCGTTGAGCGCCTTGCCCTGAGCCGTGAAGATCGCGCCGTTGGCCTCGAGCAGGTCGCCGCGCTCCATGCCGGGCCCGCGCGGACGAGCACCGACCAGCAGGGCCAGATTGACGCCGTTGAAGATCTTGTTCGCGTCCGCGCCGATCTCGACGCCGGCCAGCAGCGGGAACGCGCAGTCGTCGAGCTCCATCACGACACCCTCGAGCGCCTTCAGGGCGGGCTCGATCTCGAGCAGACGCAGTTCGATCGGACGATCGGGGCCGAGCAGCGATCCGCTCGCCAGGCGGAACAACAGGCTGTAGCCGATCTGGCCGGCGGCACCGGTGACGGCGACCTTGAGGGGAGTTGTGCTCACGTCAGATGCTCCTTGGGCGTCGAGTAGGTCCGGGACGAAACTAGCGCACGTGCATCGGCTGTGAATCTCCGGTACGAACCTGCTCACGCACGGTGGCGGGGACAGGAGCACGCGTAGCATTAGTCGACGCTCGATCAGACCTGCGCAGCTGTTCTTTTCCCGGGGAGAGTGACCCGATGCCATCGTTTCGCGCATTGCCACCATCACTCCGGCCCGTCGCACGGGCCAAGCCCGGCCACCCGGACGCGAAATCCATTCACGTGCCCGTGGCGCGGGCCATGGTCGACTGCGCCGTCTATGTCGAAGGACAGCGAGCGCCCGGCAAATACACCCATGCCGCAGCGCTGAACAAAAAAAAAAAAAATCCCGAACTCGAGCGAAGGCAAGGAAGCATTCGTCTGGATCGGCCTGCACGAACCCGACGAGCACCAGATGCAAGCGGTGGCCGACGTGTTCTGCCTGCACGAGCTGGCCGTCGAGGACGCGGTGCACGCCCATCAGCGGCCCAAGCTGGAGCGCTACGACAAGACGTTGTTCCTGGTGCTCAAGACCGTGAAGTACGTCGAGCACGAATCGATGATCAACGCGCGCGAGATCGTGGAGACCGGCGAGATCATGGTCTTCGTCGGACCCGACTTCGTGGTCACGGTTCGCCACGGCGAGCACGGCGGTCTGGCCGGGGTGCGCAAACAGCTCGACGCCTCCCCCGCGACCCTCAAGCTCGGTCCGTACGCGATCATGCACGCGATCGCCGACCATGTCGTGGACAGCTACCTCGATGTCACCGACCTGATCGAGACGGACATCGACGCGATGGAAGAGGACATCTTCTCGCCTCGGACCCATACCAACATCGAATGCATCTACCTGCTCAAGCGCGAAGTCGTTGAACTGCGCCGCGCGGTAGCACCGCTGACGCTGGCCTTGCAGCGGATGGGCACCGACCACAACGACCTGATTTCGGTCGAGGTGCGGCGCTACATGCGCGACGTCCTCGACCACAACATTCAGTCCTCCGACCGGATCGCCAGTTACGACGACATGCTCAGCTCACTGGTGCAGGCCGCGCTGGGCAAGGTGGCGATGCAGCAGAACGTCGACATGCGCAAGATCTCGGCGTGGGTGGCCATCGCCGCGGTGCCGACCGCATTGGCAGGCATCTACGGGATGAACTTCGACCACATGCCCGAATTGCATTGGGTATGGGGCTATCCGGCTGTGCTCCTACTGATGGCGATCGTCTGCACGTTGCTGTATCGGACGTTCCGGCACAACCACTGGCTCTGAGTCGACTTCGCCGCGAAACTGCGGGCAGACCGCGAATCTGAGCCAAATGTCGATCTGTCTGCAGTTTCGCGGTATTAGTTGGGTGATGCCGCCCGACGCGACGGATCGAGCACGTCGACCCCGTCCTGCTGCCATGCGTCGCGCATCGCGTCGGCACCCTTGAGCCGCACCCACGCCGCCTCGGTCGCGGTGATCGGGGTGGCCGACAGCACTATCACAGGTGGCAGCGGTGCGGTCAACGGGACGTCGTCAATGTCGCTGTCGCCCAATAAGAACGCGGTGAACGGCGCGCCCCCCGGGACAGACGGCAAGTCCCACAGCGGTGTCTCGAGATCGATCAGCGCGTCCGGTTCCAGTATCAGGCCTTCGACGGCGGGGGCAGCGGCCAGGATGGCCAGGGAGCGGGCGAGGCCCGCGGGCGACGGGCCGCGCAATGCGACGACGACCTCGGCGCGCGGGCCGTGCAGCGCGTCGGTCACCATCTCCGTTGGCTCGAACATCGGATGGCGCGAACAGCCAAGCGACACATAGTGACTGACACCGTCGTCATCAGGTCCGAAGCGCAGCACGTCGATGCGTTCGGTGCCCAGGAACGTCACGCTGGCCTCGTCGGGCTCCGCGGTGATCCCACCCCGGGCGAAGTGCTCGCGCAGGTGCGCGCGGACCTCCGCCAGGACGTCGATCACTCGGGCGGCGGCGTCTGCGACTGCTCGGCGGGTGACGGTGTCTGCTCGCTCGGCGTCTGCTCGCTCTGCGGCGCAGGCTGTGATGGCGCGGGCGGCTCCTGCGGGCCGGCGGGCTCGACCGTCAGGTTCATCCCGCTGTCGGCATCGAAGATGGCGATCTTGGAGGTGTCGAAGGCCAGCTCCAAGGTCTGACCGGGCGTCACCTTCGACTCGGTGGAAACCCGTGCGACGAACTCGTTTTCACCGACCCCCGAGTCGGCGGCCAGTTCGGCGAGCTGGGCGGCCTGTGCGCCCGTGCCTTCGGTTTTGAAATGAACGTACTTGTCGGCACCCAAGGATTCGACGAAATCGACCTTCACCTGGAACGTCAGTGCGCGGATCCGGGCGTAGGTGTCGATCAGCGCGGCGTCCTCGAGATGCTCCGGCCGGACGCCCACAATCACGTTGTCGGGCTTCGGGTGCTGCGCCAGCAGGTCGTGAACCTCCTGGGTGAGGGTGACTTCACCGAACGACAGACGGACACCGACATCGGTCAGGGTGGCGGGGAAGAAGTTCATCGCCGGTGAGCCGATGAACCCCGCGACGAACAAATTGGCCGGGCTGTTGTATAGCTCCTCCGGCGTGCCGATCTGCTGGGCCACGCCGGCCAGAAGCACCACCACCCGGTCGCCCAGTGTCATGGCCTCGGTCTGGTCGTGCGTGACGTAAACGGTGGTGGTGCCCAACCTGGTCTGCAGCCGGGCGATCTCCGAGCGCATTTGCACGCGCAGCTTGGCATCCAGGTTCGACAGCGGCTCGTCCATCAGGAACGCCTTGGGATCGCGCACGATGGCGCGCCCCATCGCCACCCGTTGGCGCTGACCGCCGGACAACTGGGCGGGCTTGCGATCGAGAAAGTCGCTCAGGTCAAGGATTTTCGCAGTCTCTTCCACCTTCTGCGCGATCTCTTCCTTCTTCATCTTGGCCAGTGTCAGGGGGAAGGCGATGTTCTGCCGCACGGTCATGTGCGGATACAGCGCGTAGGACTGGAAAACCATCGCGATGTCGCGGTCCTTGGGCGCCTTCTCGTTCACGCGTTCGCCGCCGATGCGCAGCTCGCCCGACGAGATCTCCTCGAGGCCGGCAATCATGTTCAGCGTGGTGGACTTTCCGCAGCCGGACGGGCCGACCAGGATGATGAACTCGCCGTCGGCGATAGTGAGCGACAGGTCGTTCACGGCCGTCGCGCCGTTGGGGTAACTCTTGGTCACCCGGTCCAACACAATTTCGGCCATGGAGCTATCCCTTCACCGCACCGGACGTCAGGCCGGCAACGATCCGTCGTTGAAAGATTAGAACAAAGATAATGATCGGAATGGTGATGACCATCGCGCCCGCCGCGATCGATCCGGTCGGCTCCTCGAATTGCGAACTGCCGGTGAAGTTCGCGATCGCCACCGGCGCGGTGATGGCCCGTTGGGTGGCCGTCAGCGACAAGGCCAGCAGCAGGTCGTTCCACGCGAAGATGAACACCAGGATCGCAGCGGTGACGATGCCCGGCGCGGCCAGCGGCGCAATCACTTTCCGGAAAGCTTGACCCGCCGTGGCGCCGTCCATCTTCGCCGCCTTCTCCAAATCCCAGGGAATTTCTCGGAAGAACGCCGACAGCGTGTAGATCGCCAGCGGCAGGGCGAAGGTGATGTACGGGATGATCAGGCCGGGCCAGGTGTCGAACAGCCCGAGTCTGCGCTCGATGTTGAAAATCGGTGTCACCAGCGAAATGTGAGGAAACATCGCGATCAGCAGCGCGATGCCGATCAGAAGCTGCTTGCCAGGAAATGTCAGCCGTGCCACCGCGTAGGCGGCCATTCCGCCGATGACCACCGCGATGGCCGTGGTGATCAACCCGATGCCGATCGAGTTGATCAGCGCCGAGCTGAAGGCGTTGCCAGAGAAGATGCCCTTGTAGTTGTCGAACGTGATCTGCGACGGAATCAGCTTGCCGTCCTTGACGCTTGACGTCGGCTTCAGCGACAGGCTCAGGATCCACAGCACCGGAAAAAGGGCGTAGATGATCACCAGGACGTTGACGACGGTCCATCCCGTCGCCCGTCGGCCACCGACCCGCTCAGCCATCAGCGTCGTCCCTCGGCTTCGGATCCCGGCGCAGCGGCACCGAAGATCTTGATGAAGATGAACGCGATGATCGCGACGGAGGCGAAGATCAGCACACTGATCGCCGACCCCAGGCCCACGTTGAACGCCTTGAACAGGTTGTCATAACCAAGAATCGACACCGACCCGGTGTTGTTCGAGCCCGCAGTGAGCACGTAGATGTTGTCGAAGATGCGAAACGCGTCGAGCGTGCGGAACAGCACCGCGACCAGAATGGCCGGTTTGATGAGCGGCAGAATCACTTTGAACAGCCGCCGCCACGGACCCGCGCCGTCGACCTGTGCGGCGTTGAGCAGATCCTGCGGCACCAGCGCCAGCCCGGCCAGCAGCAACAGTGCCATGAACGGCGTCGTCTTCCACACCTCGGCCAGGATCACGATTCCGAGCGACGGAATCTGCTCGGTCAGCGGGGCGCTGCCCTCCGGCAGCAGGTTGGCCAGATAACCGGTGCTGGGTGTCCACGCGTAGTACCAGCTGTACGCGGCGGCCACCGTGACGATGCCGTACGGGATCAGAATCGCGGTGCGGACAACCCCTTTCCCGAAGATCGTCCGGTGCATCACCAGCGCAAGCGCCAAGCCGAGCACGAATTCGATCGCCACCGAGATGATCGTGATCGCCAGCGTCACGAGGAACGCCGTCCACCAGTACCGGTCGGACAGGATCGTCACGTAGTTGGAGAGACCGACGAAGGCGGTGTCGTCGGGGGTGGCCATGTTGTAGCGCTGCAGGCTCAACCACACCGCGTAACCGATTGGGTACGCCGTCACCACGAGCATGAGGATGACCGCCGGGGCGATCAGCAGGAACGCCAGTCGACGGTCGGACTTGGTGTCATCGGTGCCGACGGCGGCCGGGGCCGCTGCCGGGGCTTCCGCGGTTGCCGTCATGGGATGAGCCCCTTGCCCTCGATCGCCTTCTGCACCTGCACCGTCAGCTCGTCGGCGGTGCGCTCGGGGTCGATATCGGTGATGGGCGCCAGCGTGACCGAGATCCTGGTCGACACCGCCTGGTAGACCGGGGTCGCCGGCCGAACGGCCGCGTTGGTGAGCTGGTCCCGGATGATGGCGTACTGCGGGTACTTGGCCTGAAACGCCGGATCGTCGTACAGCGACGTCCGCACCGCGGGCAGGCCGCCCTCGACCGAGGTGTACCGCTGATTCTCGACGTTGCGCAGGCACCGGATGGCCTCGAACGCCTCCGCTTTGTGCTGGCTGGTCTTGGCGACCGCGAGGTTGAGACCACCGATGGTGACCTTGGCCGGCTCATCCGGCTGCACCCCCGGGTACGGCGCAAACCCGAACACCTTCTTGCTGGCGTCAAAGGCGGCCTTGAACTGCTCGTCGGTCGGCGAGAACGTGCCCTCGTCGTTGATGGTGCCGGCCAGGGCGGGATCCTTGTTCAGCGGCAGGAAGGCGACGCCGCCCTTCACCGCGTTCTCCAGCAGCCCCGCCAGTACATAAGGCCAGTTCACTTCCAGAGCGGCTTTGCCCTGCTCGAATCCCAGCCGCGCGGTGCTCTCGTCGGACTGAGTGACGGACGGATCGGCGCCCGGTGCGGTAGCAACGGACTTGATGATCTGCAGCGCCTTCACTGTCGCGGCGCGATGCTCGGGCGTGTCGGTCAGCGTGACCGTCTTGCCATCGTCGGAAAGCACTTGACCGCCAGCACTTTCCAGCAAGGTGTTGAACCACACCACCAGACCCTCGTACTGCTTGGCCTGAAGGGCGATCCAGCTGGGCTTGCCCGCGGCGTGCAACCGCGTCGCCTCCGTGACCATGCCATCCCACGTCTTGGGCGGCTGATCCATCAAATCGGCACGATACCAAAGCAATTGGGTGTTCGTCGTGATCGGCGCGGCGTACAACTTGTGCTGCCATGTGGCCGTCTCCAGCGGTCCGGGCAGCGTGTTGCTGGTGGCGTCGGCTTCGGCCTGGCCGGACGGATCGTCCGAAAGTGGCAACGCCCAACCCGCCTCGGCGAACTCGGCGGTCCACACGACGTCAAGTGCCATCACGTCAAGCGTCTTGTCGTTTCCGGTGAGCCGTCGAGCCAGCTGCAGCCGCTGATCGTCGGCGCCTTTCGGCAAGCTGATCTGCTGGATTGTGAAACGGCCGCCGAGTTCTTCGTTGCAGCGCTTGGCGACTGCCGAGAACGTGGCCATCTCGTTAGCCGGGGTGTAGTAGTTGATGACGATTCCGCCGCCGCCCGAACCGCACGCCGCCACTGTTGACGCCGTCGTCAGCGCGGCCAATGCCGCAGCACCTAGCCGCCGAGCGCGCACCACACGCCTCCAAGTCCGTCGGGAACCTCCCGCGGGCAAACCGTATTGCCAGATAGGCGTGATTTGCAACACTTTCGGCGCGCGCGTCGCACACCGTTACTCAATTGCGAGTGTGCGCAAACTGCCAGCTATCGTCGGCGTGTCGATGTGCAGACCCGCACGCTCGCGGCGATAGGAGTCAAATCGTCAAGCGCGCCAGCAGATCCCGGCCGCGTTCTGCGCTCTGTGGGTCGCACAGCACGTCGTAGCGGCCGGCGACGAGCTGCATCGTCGAACTGAAATCTCTTGTGCCGCGCGCCATCGCATATGGGATCGCCGAGGTGATCAAGCCGAAGAACACACCGGCGACCAGACCCGTGACCAGCGCGCCCCACGGGCTGGGGCTGAAGAAACCGAGGATCAGGCCGATGAAGAGGCCGAGCCACGCGCCGGTCAGCACGCCACCGCCGAGCACCTTGGGCCAGGTCAGCCTGCCGGTGACCCGTTCCACCTGCATCAGGTCGACCCCGACGATGGTCACCTGCTGCACCGGAAACTGTTGATCGGAGAGGTAGTCCACGGCGCGCTGCGCCTCGGCATAAGTCGGGTACGAGCCTATCGGCCAGCCCTTCGGCGGGGTGGGCAGGGCGGCCGGGCCACCACGTCCAGGAGTGGGGCGACCCGGCGTCGCGCCAGGGTTCTGTCCAGGCTGAAACGGGCTGGTCATCGGTCTTCCATCTCCTCTATGCGCGCGTCACTTTCGTCGCTGCTCTCATCCGGACCAACGCTGCGACGGCCGCAATGGTGCCCTGCAGTTGCGCTAGGTTGATCAGCATGACAAATCCGGGCGAGGACGCAGGCCAAACGGCATCATCCGACTCCAGTGGCGAGGCCTCGGAGCCGTCATCCGGCGGCTACGAGGCGCCATCGATCGAGCAGTCCGAAGACCACCCCGCCCAGTCCGGCCAACCCGAGGCGCCGCAGCCGGCCGAGCAGCCCGGCTACACCCCGCCCCCGGCGTACACGCCGCCCTCCTACGAGGCGCCGAGCTATCCGCAGCAGCAGGGCTATCCGAACTTTCCGCCGCCCGACTACACGGCGCCGACGGAGTACCCGGCGCCCGGTGGTGCGCAACCCGGCTATCCGCCGCCGCCCTATCCCGGCCCGACCGGGTACGGCACGCCGTCGTATCCACCACCGCCGCAGTACGGGGCACCGCAATACGGAACGCCGCCTGCGCCTCCTGGCTACGGGACGCCGCCGCCTGGATATGGCCCGCCGCCGAGCGGCTATCCATCGCCCGAATACTCGGCCTACGGGCAGCCGGCCCAGAAGACGAACCAGATGGCGATAGCGTCGTTAGTCGCTTCGTGCATCGGGTTTCTCTGTTGGTTTGGCTCGATAGCGGGGATCGTGCTTGGCATCGTTGCACTGAACCAAATCAAGCAATCCCGTGAAGAGGGGCATGGATTGGCGGTCGCGGGCATTGCCGTCGGCGCGGTGTCGTTGATCGTCGGCATCCTGTTTTTCATATTGGCCCTGAATAGCTGACGATGACCACCGGCGACCCCGAGTACCCGTCGCTGGAGAACTCTGCGCCGCGGCCCGATCCGAATCGGGCGGTCGACTATCCGACAGATGCCGGATTGCCGCCGCCGGTCTATCCGCCGCCCTATCCCGGTCCGGCGGGTTACCCGGGCTATCCGGGTGCTTACGACCCGTACCGGCCGACCAAGCCGCCCGGCACGAACGGCATGGCGACCGCCGCGCTGGTCACGTCGCTGATAGGGCTGTTTTGTTGCGGCCTGCCGTCGATCGTGGGACTGATCCTGGGCGTCATCGCCATGCGCGAGACCAAACGCACGGGACAGGACGGCTACGCGCTCGCGTTGATCGGGACCGTCATCTGCGGGCTCGCCGTCGCCGGCTGGGTGATCTATCTGCTGCTGTCGATCGGCATCTACGCCAGCGGCTGGCAGTGGGCTCCGTAGTAGCCAGCTAATCCGGCGGCCGGAACGGTTCGGCCGTGCGCTCCATGCCCGCGGCGCGGCCCTTCCCCGCGATCACCAACGCCATCTTCCTGCTGGCCTCGTCGATCATCTCGTCACCGAGCATCACCGCACCGCGGGCCCCGCCGGCGCGCGACGTGTGCCACTCGTAGGCCTCCAGGATCAACTCGGCATGGTCGTAATCCTTCTGCCGCGGACTGAAGACCTCGTTGCCGGCCTCGATCTGGTCGGGATGCAGCACCCATTTGCCGTCATAGCCCAGCGCCGCCGCACGGCCCGCGACCCGACGGAAACCGTCGACGTCACGGATCTTCAGATACGGTCCGTCGATCGCGAGGACGCCGTGGGTGCGGGCCGCGATCAGGATCCGCATCAGCACGTGGTGATGCGCGTCGCCGACGTCGTAGCCCTCGGGCTGCTCGCCCACCTCCAGGGTGCGCATGTTCAGGCTCGCCGCCATGTCGGCCGGCCCCAGTATCAATGCCTGCAGTCGAGGACCGGCGGCGATCGCGTCGACGTTGGTCAAGCCTTGCGCGTTTTCTATCTGCGCCTCAATTCCGATGCGGCCCAACGGGAGTCCGTGCATGGCTTCGAGCTGGCTCAGCAGGAGGTCCAGCGCATGGATGT
>C688J18823_10002656_pt1 | contig 11198 bp, 10 predicted proteins | sample HopSoiMetagenom1_FD_18823 | JGI IMG/M metagenome (IMG submission 18823) | reverse complement strand
CGAGTCCGGTGACCCCGCAATGTGGTTGTACGCGTTGGCTTCCCGTGTCCCGATGGGACAGGCCGACCGCTATGCGGTGCTGTCCGCGCCCACGGTCGCCGCACGGGTGACGGCGCTTCGGGATGCGGTGGAGACCGTCACCGCCATGGTGGAGTTTCAGCTATCGGACTAGGCGTCTGGCCGGCTGTGAAATGTTCAGCAGACAAGATGGCCGTCGAGGAACACGGTCCGAGGGGCCACAGCGTCGTCCTGTCCCGGCGTCCAGCGGCCGTATCGCGTCATGAGGTCGACCGACTCGACCGCCGACACCTTCCAATTGTGCTCGGTCAGCCACTCGGCCACGTCGGTGCGGTCCTCGATGTACCACAGATCCTGGGTGTCAGGGACATTCGCGTCGGGATCCTCGCCTGCCTCTTCGCGCAAGCGGCGCATCTGTTCCCGTCGGCTGGCCAGATAGTCGCGGTCGAAGAACCCGCCACCGAACGACTCGACCCCGATGCGACTGCCGGAGGCGCTGAGTTCGTTGATCCGCTCGAACAGCAGATCCTGTCCCTCGGCGGGCAGATACGGGAGTAGGCCCTCGGCCGCCCACGCCGTCGGCTCCGTGGCATCGAATCCTGCGTCGCGCAGCGCCTTCGGCCAATCCTGCCTCAGGTCGACCGGCACCGCGACGTAGCGCGACACACTGGGCTTGGCATCATGCCGGGCCAGTGTTTGCGTCTTGAACTCGAGCACCTTGGGCTGGTCGATCTCGTAGAGCACGGTGCCGTCCACCCAGGGTAGCCGCCAGCCCCGCGCATCCAGACCCGCCGCCAGGATGACCGCCTGCTCGATCCCGTTGGCGCCCGCGGCGATGAAGAACTCGTCGAACCACTTGGTGCGTGACGCGGCATAGCCGCCGATCGACCGAACTCGATCGAGCATGTACTTCGGTGGCATCTGCCATCCACGGTCCAAGGCTGCGTCGACGAACAGCTGCGCGTACGGGTCGGTGAACAGCGGGCAATCCGACGTCGCTTCCTGCGACCGCGACCAGGCCACGCCCAGCGCGGTCTGGCCGACACCTTCGGTGATGTCCCAGCTATCGTCGTCAGTTCTGGCCATTGCCACCGGTTTCCCCATTCTCGGCGAACTCATGCATTTCATCCTTGGTCAGCAGGTCATCGCGAACGTTCTGTTCCCGGTAGGCCAGTTGACCGACGCGGTTGGCCACCACCGGCGCGGTGATCAGGGTGAACAGGCCGGTGAGGATGACCATGCCGACGTCGACATTGCCACGCAGCCGGATCGCCGCGCCAGCCAATACCAGCAACAGGCCCAGCACCTGGGGCTTGGTTGCCGCATGCATCCGGGTCAGGGTATCTGGGAAGCGGACCACTCCGATCGCGGCGGTCAGCGCCAGCGTCGAGCCACCGAGCACGAGCACGGCGGTGACGATGTCCAGCGCGCTCAACGCAATCTCCGTGCGGCGCGGGCCTTGTCGGTGTCGGGCACGCGGAATCGCGCGATGCTGACCGAGCCGACGAAGCTGATCAACGCCAGCGCGGTCAGGCCGTACGTCACCGTGGTGTCCAGGCTGAAGGCCGCCCAGGTGCCGATCGCACACATCGTCACCGCGACGAGGGTGTCCAGCGCGAGCAACCGATCCAGTGTGCTCGGCCCGGCGAGCAGCCGGACCATGGTGATGACCGCCGCGGCCGTGAGCATGGCCGCCGCGACGACCCAAACGATGCTCATGCGCTTCCCCTGTCCGGCGACGCCCGCCAATGCTCGTCGCGCTCGAACGACGCCACCAACAGCCGCTCGATCTGCGCGATCTGCCGGTAGAACCTGTACACGGCGCGGTCGGAACCGACATCGATGACATGCACGTAGATCATCCGGCGAACCTGATCGATCTCCAGCACGATGCTGCCCGGCGTCAGATTGATGATGTTGACCGCCAGCGCCAGCACCAAATCCGACTTGATCGCCATGTGCGCCCGCAGCACGGCGCTCAGTGGTGGCGCCCCCGGTTTGACCGCGAGCCACGCCAACTGCACCGACGACAGCACCAGATACCAGGCCACCAGGCCGATCAGCCGCAGTAGCGCGAGCGGATGCACCCGGCCCTCGATCGGCACCACCGGCAGCGGAAGCAGCAACGTGATGACCAGCGCGATGGCCAGTCCGGAGATGATGTTGGCGGCAGAAACCGTGCCCCACAAGAGGATCCAAACGAGCATCAGCCAGAACAGCACCCACGCCCGCAGCGCCACCCGCCTCATTTGCCGATCACCGCACTGATGTACTGGGCGCGGTCGAGCACCTCGTCGGCGGCGCGACCGCTGTAGGAGAAGATCGGCCCGGCAAGCACCGTCAACGTCAGGCCCACGGCGATCAGCGCCCCCGTCGGCAGCAGCATGCCGACCGGCATCCGGCCGACGTGGTCGCGGTCGACGAACTGGATGTCCTCCGGTTCGTCGAGCAGCACCGAAGGAGCGGCCTCGGACAGGTGGCCCTCCGGGGCATCCTCGCGGGCTCGCCAGAACGCCTTGGTCCAGACGCGGGTCACCACATACAGCGTCAGCAGGCTGGTCATCACGCCCCCGCCGACGAGAAGCCACGCCAGCACGGAGCCGTTCTGCGCGCCCGCCTCCAGCAGCGCCACCTTGCCGATGAACCCCGAGAACGGGGGAATGCCACCGAGATTCAGCGCAGGTACCACGAACAGGAACGCCAGCAGCGGGCTGACTGCGGCCAGACCGCCCAGCCGCTGCATCGTCGAGGCACCCGCCTGGCGCTCGATCAGGCCGACCACCAGGAACAGTGTCGTCTGCACCACGATGTGGTGCGCCACATAGTAAATCGCACCCGACATTCCGAGCTGACTCGACAGCGCAATACCGAAGACCATGTAGCCGATGTGGCTGACGAGCGTGAACGACAGCAGCCGCTTGATGTCGCTCTGGGCGATCGCGCCTACGATGCCGATCAACATGGTCAGCAACGCGGCCACAAGCAGGAGCGGGTCGAGCCCTCCGCCCGGGAAGAGCAGTGAGTGTGCCCGGATGATCGCGTACACACCGACTTTCGTCAGCAGCCCGGCGAAGACCGCGGTGACGGGTGCAGGCGCGGTGGGATAGGAGTCCGGCAGCCAGGTCGACAGCGGGAACACTGCGGCCTTGATGCCGAACGCGACCAGCAGCACCGCGAATAACGCGGTGCGGGTGCCCGCCGTCACGCCGTCGAGCCGCACCGCCAGCTCGGCCAGGTTCAGCGTCCCGGTGGCGGCGTAGACGAGCGCGATGCCGAACAGGAAAACCAGCGACGACACCATCGAGACCATCACGTAGGCGATGCCCGCACGGACGCGATCCTTGCTGGCGCCGATCGTCAGCAGCACAAAGCTCGCCGACAGCAGTACCTCGAACCCGACGAACAGGTTGAACAGGTCGCCTGCCAAGAACGCGGTGCAGACGCCGGCCGACAGCACCAGATAAGTGGGCAGGAAGATCGACACCGGTTGGCGTTCGTCGCCGTCGCGGATGCCCTGCCCGATCGCGTAAAAGACCACGCACAGCAACACGATTGACGACACCACGAGCATCAGCGCCGACAGGCGATCCACCACCAGTGTGATGCCCAGCGGGCCCAAACCGGATTCCGTCGGCCCCCAACCGCCGACGTGCAGCGCCAGCGTGCCGTCGCGGTCGGTGAGGTAGAGCAGCGTTGCACACACCGCGACCACCACACATAGCGCGGCCAGCGTGATGGCCCGCTGCAGCCGCGGCCTGCGGCCGGCGAACAGCGTCAGCGCGGCGCCGAGCATCGGGATCAGCACCGGTAACGGCGTCAACACGGAAGAGATCGTCATCGCGACCCCTCCAAGCCCGGCAGCGCGTCCAGCTCGTCGGGCAGGTCGGTGTCGCGCGCGGGTTCGGGTTGCGGACGGTCCTCGTCGAGCGCGGTGGCCTCTTTCCCGGACAGCTGAGCGACCCGCGTGTCCTCTGGATCGTCGGTGACTTCCTCTTCTGTGGTCAGCCGGTACGACCGGTAGGTCAGCGCCAGCACGAACGCCGCAATGCCCATGCTGATCACGATGGCCGTCAGGATCATGCCCTGCGCCAACGGATCTGCGGTGGCTGTCTCGCCGTTGCTGGTGCGGCCCCGCACCGGGGGATTGCCGGACGGGCCGCCGACCGTCAGGATCAGCAGGTTGATTGCGTTGCCGATCAGCAACAGTCCCAGCAACATTCGGGTCATGTTGCGTTCCAACAGTAAGTAGACGCCCGCGCTGGTAAGGCCGCCGATGAGCAGGAGAGGAACCAGGTAGATGGTCATCGCGACATCACTACCGGCTGTTGTTGGCTCATCTCCACGTCCACCCGGGCGCCGAGGCTGCGCAGCACGTCGAGCACGAGACCGACGACGATCAGATACACGCCAAGGTCGAAGAACAACGCGGTGACGAACTTGACGGTGCCGAGCACCGGCACGTCGATCTGGATCAACGCCGACGACAGCACTGGTGCGCCGACCAGCAGCGAGGCCACCGCCGTACCGGCGGACAACGCCAGTCCCGCGCCCAGAATCTTTCCGGCGTCCAAAGGCAGTGTCTCGCCGAGTTCATAACGCCCACCGGCCAGATAACGCAGCACCAACGCGAGCCCGGCGGTGAGCCCGCCCGCGAATCCACCACCGGGGGTGTTGTGTCCCGCGAAGAAGAAGTACGCCGACAACACCATGATGAGCGGGAAGATCATGCGGGTCGCGACCTCCAGCACCAGCGACCGGTGCCGCGGGTCGCGCAGTTCGCTGCCGCGAAGCCAGGTGACGTCTCCGACGGCAGGACTGTTGTTCGCCGCCGCAGGGAGTCGGCCGATGTCCGGTTGGCCTGCATCGGAAACCCGGGGAGCGGCGCCAAAACGCCTGTGCCGGAACACCATCGACGCTACTCCGGTGGCTGCGACGAGCAGCACTGAGATCTCGCCCATGGTGTCCCAGGCCCGGATGTCGACCAGCAGCACGTTGACGGTGTTGGCGCCGTGCCCGCGGAAATACGCCGCATCGGGGAGCAATGCGGCGATCGGGATGCCGGTGCGGGCGGCCATCGCGTACACCGCCAATGTCGTGACGGTGGCACCGACGGCGAGCGCGAGCGCGGCGCGCGGCAGCCGGTACCGCTTGATGTTGCTGCTGTCGGTTTCCGCGGGCAGTGTGCGCAGCACCAGGACGAAGATCACCAAAGTCAGTGTCTCCACGAGGAACTGGGTCAGCGCCAAATCCGGCGCGCCGTGGAAGGCGAAGATCGCGCCACAGCCGTAGCCGGTGACACCGACAAGAAGCACCGCGGCCAGCCGGTTGCGCATCACGGTCGCGCCTAGTGCCGCGGCCAGGATGAGCAGCCCCACCGCCGCCTGCAGCCGCGAGCCCCACAATGCAAAGTCGGGCCGGTCACGTGCGCCGAGGGCGAGCACGATCACGGGCACCAGCACAAGCGTGGACAGGATCACCGACTGTGTGGCCGGGATCGAACCCCGCTGGATGACCGCGGTGAGCCGCACAGACCCAAGGTCGAGGCCATGCAGCACGGCGTCGTAGATGCGGTCGGCGTTGCCGAGCGGTTGGCGGACCGTGCGCCACCGCCGCAGCCGGGCCCGGCTGAAGTACGCTGCCGCGCCCACCGCCAGCACCAGCGCCGACAACAGCAGTGGCGCGCCGAACCCATGCCACAGCGCGAGGTCGTAGTTCTCGCTGCCGGGCACCGTGTCGGCGTAGGTATCGAGAACGCCGTCCAGGCCGGCGGGCCACACGCCGAACACCAAGCCCGCGGCGGCCAGGATTGCCGATGGGATGAGGAAAGTGATTGCCGGGCGGTGCATTTCGGCCACCAGTTTGCTGGGTTGCGGTAACCCCTTGCGGCCGAACGCTCCCAGAAGGAATCGCAGACTGTAGATGGTGGTGAACATGGACCCGAGCACGATCCCTGCGAGTACGTAGGGCGCCGCGGCGCCGAGCGACGGTGCGTGCGCGACGGTTTCGAAGTCGGCCTCCTTGGCGACGAAGCCGAGGAATGGCGGCACCGCGGCCATGCTCGCGGTCGCGGCGACGGCGATGAACAGCAACGGTCGGCTGCGCTGTCCCAGCCAGGCCAGCCTGCGGATGTCGCGGGTGCCGGTGGCGTGGTCGATGACGCCGACGACCATGAACAGCGACGCCTTGAACATCGCGTGCGCGCACAGCATCGCCAGCCCGGCCAGCATGAGATCGCCGCCGCCCGCGCCGACCATCACCGTGATCAGTCCCAGCTGGCTGACGGTGCCGAACGCCAGGATCAACTTCAGGTCGTATTCGCGCACCGCGCGCCATCCGGCCAACAGCATGGTGAGCACGCCGAGGATCACCACGGTCGGCCGCCACGGTGGCGAGTCGGCGAAGCCGGGGCTCATCCGCGCGACGAGGTAGACGCCGGCCTTGACCATCGCCGCGGCGTGCAGGTACGCACTGACCGGTGTCGGTGCCGCCATCGCGCCGGGCAGCCAGAAATGCATCGGCACGATCGCCGATTTGGCCAGCGCGCCGATCAGCACCAGCACTACGCCTATCGATGCCGCAACACCCGTCGGCGGTGCGGCGATCAGTTCGGACAACAAGTAGGTGCCTGACACGTTGCCGAGCGCGACGATGCCGACCAGCATGGCCAGCCCACCGAACGTCGTCACCAGCAATGCTTGGGTGGCGGCTCGTCGGCTGGTTACCCGCTCGGCATAGTGGCCCACCAAAAGGAACGACAGCACGGTGGTCAGCTCCCAGAACACGTAGAGCACCAGCATGTTGTCGCTGACCACCAGGCCGAACATCGCGCCGGAGAACGCGACCAGCTCGGCGGCGAAACTCGGCAACCGCTTTTCGGTGCGTCCGTCGTGGTGGTGGAAGTAGTCGGCGCAGTAAAAGAGGACCAGCGCGCCGATGCCGAGCACCAGCACGCTCATGATCGCCGCGAGCGCGTCGAAGCGAAGTGTGATGTTCATCGACAGCTCGGGCAGCCATTCGACGCTGGCAGTCGTTGCGCGGCCCGGTTCCGGCCAGTTCAGCACCACCCAGAGCAGCGAGCCCAGCGGCACCAACGCCAGCGGATAGAACGCCGTCCGGCCCCACCGGTAGACAAGCAGCGGGGCGACCGCCGTTGCGACGGCATGGGCGAACAGGATGGCGAGCATGGCACTCCGGATCGTGCGGGTCGGCAATGAGCCGTCAGGCGAAGAGCAGATATCGGGGTGTCAGCCGGGTTAGTGGCTTTGGTTTAACGCCAGTCTACGTGGGCGGATGCAGCTACCATCCGGCCTCGTGGGCACTTCCGAGGTTGTGGTGGTCGGCGCCGGTCCGACGGGGCTGATGCTGGCGTGCGAGCTCGCGCTCGGTGGCACCAAAGTGAGGCTCATCGACGAGCGCACCGACATGCCCAACATCACCAGGGCGTTCGCCGTACATGCGCGCACTCTCGAGCTGCTCGATGCGCGGGGTTTGGCCGACGAGTTGCTGACCCGGGGCGTGCCGGTTCGCGAGCTGGCTCCGCCGGGTGGCGCGATGCTCAACCTGGCGGAGCTGCCCACCCGATTCGGGATGGTGCTCATCGTGCCGCAAAGTGGAACCGAGAAGATTCTGCAGGCCCGCGCCGACGAACTCGGGATCGAAATCGTCCGCGGTGCCGAGGTGGTCGGTCTGACGCAAGACGGCGATGGGGTGACCGTCGAGTGCGCGGGCGGCGACAGCATGCGCGCCGGTTACGTGGTCGGCTGCGACGGCGCGCACAGCACTGTGCGCAGCCAGCTCGGTATCGACTTCGTCGGCAAGCAGTACGAGACACACATCCTGCTGGCCGACGTGCAGCTGACCCGGGCACCCGGCGAGACGTTGACGGGCGTGACCAACGAGAAAGGCGTGGTGCTCGTCATCCCGTTCGGCGACGGCTGGTTCCGAGCGATCGCGTGGGACCGATTGCGTGAACAGGCGCCGCTGCGCGAACCGGTGACGCTTCAGGAGATCCGCGACTCGTTCGAGCGCATCGCGGGCCACGACTTCGGCATGACCGAGATGCGCTGGAGTTCGAGGTTTCTCAGCGAGCGACGACAGGCAAGGCACTACCGGAAAGGCCGCGTGTTCCTGGCGGGCGATGCCGCCCACGTGCATTCACCGCTCGGCGGCCAGGGCATGAACACCGGCATCGGTGACGCGATGAATTTGGGCTGGAAGCTGGCCGCCGCCGTGCGTGGCTGCGCGCCGCCGGCGCTGCTGGACAGCTACGAGGCCGAGCGCCATCCCGTCGGCGCCAGCGTGCTGCGGCTGACCGACATGTTCAACCAGCTGGTGCTCAGCAACTCCAAGCCGCGGCGCCTGCTGCGCAGCGCGCTTGTCGGGGCCGCGACCCGAGTGCCCCGCGGGAAGCGCCTGATCGCCGAACGGCTCAGCGGCATCGGAATCGCCTATCCGCATCCGCATGGCGACGATTGGATGGTCGGCCGCCGGATGCCGGACATCATGTGCGACGGCAAGCGGGTCTACGAGCTGTTGCGCGACGGGAAGTTCGTGCTGGTGACGGCCGCGCCGGTGGAGCTGAATCGGCCGGACATCGTGCATGCGGTCGACGCTCATCCGGAGCTGCCCGACGCCGTGCTCGTCCGTCCCGACAGCTATGTCGCGTGGGCGAGCGAACGGCTACCAGGTGCTGCTGACTTGGCGGCGGCAGTCAATAGCTGGACGCGCGTGACATAGCCCGGGGGCCGCGAAGCGAACCGGGATGGCGTGGGAGACAACACCGATCCCCGCGCCGAGGATCGGCCAGATCGGCCAGAAGTACCAGGCGCCTGCCGTGAGGCCGACGGCCAGCCACACGGTGAGCACAATGACGACCATCGCCAGATAAGCGCCGAGGTGAATGCGTACGCCGAGCCGTGCGGCGTGCCGTCGGGCGGCCTGGCGCTGGGGATCGTTGCGGCGAAGCTGCGCGAGCGGCAGGTCTGCGACGAGTTGGCGCAACTCGCCGGTGGTGTGCGCGGCGAAGGTGGCCTGCAGCCGGTTCTCGTACTCGTCCATCGCGAGGTAGCCCTGCGATAGCGCCTGGCCCAGCTGATTGGCTGTCCTCTCGCGGTCGCGATCGCCGGCTCGTACAGACTCGACGACTGGTGCGGTCATGGTGCCCTCCGGTGTTCGATCTTGGCAATGACAAGTTCCAGGTTCGACTATGCATCCTTAACTTGTCACTGTCAAGATACTGTTGAATCGGACTGTGAACAGCGACGCTTCCAAGGTCGTCAGCGCCAGTCGCGAGATCGCGGCGCCTGCGGACAAGATCTTCGAACTCATCGCCGAGCCATCGCTGCAGCCGCGATGGGATGGCAACGACAACCTGGCCGAAGGGGGCACGGGCCAACGTGTGAGTGCGGTCGGTGATGTGTTCACGATGACGCTCACCATGGGCAGCGTCCGGCACAACCACGTCGTCGAGTTCGAGGAGGGGCGACTGATCGCATGGCGGCCCTCGGAGCCGGGGCAGGAACCGCCGGGACACCTGTGGCGATGGGAGCTGGAACCACTCTCTGAGTCACGGACGCGGGTCACCCACACCTATGACTGGTCGCAGCTGACTGACGAGAAGCGCCTGCCACGCGCGCGTGACACCACCGCGGACAAGTTGCAGGCGTCAATCGACAGGCTGGCCGCGCTCGCCGAGACTGCGGGCAGATCGTGATTTCCGCGATTTTGACGATCTCCCCGCAGTCTCGGCGCGTGGGTGTCTCAGCGCGCGGCCGAGAACGCCCGCAGCGACTCGACCTGAACCGGATCCAGCGACGGCCGAACGGTTTCGCGGGCCTTCGCGACGTCGGCGCCGGTCACGTCGGCCGCATCGATCGAGCGGCGCATCGCGGTCAGCGCGGCCTCGCGCAGCAACGCCACGCAGTCGGCCGCGCTGTAGCCGTCCAGCTCTCCGGCCAGCGCGTCCAGGTCGACGTCGTCGCTGAGCGGAATGGATTTGCCTGCGGTGCGCAGGATTTCGCGGCGCGCCTCGGCATCGGGCGGCTCGACGAACACCAGCTTCTCCAGTCGTCCCGGCCGCAGCAGCGCGGGGTCGATCAGATCGGGCCGGTTGGTCGCGCCGAGCACCACCACGTCGCGCAGCGGCTCGATGCCGTCGAGTTCGGTCAACAGCGCGGCGACGACGCGGTCGGTGACGCCGGAGTCGAAGCTCTGCCCGCGGCGGGGTGCCAACGCGTCGATCTCATCGAGGAACACCAGCGACGGTGCCGAGTCGCGGGCACGCCGGAACAGTTCGCGCACCGCCTTTTCCGAGGCGCCCACCCATTTGTCCATCAGTTCGGCGCCCTTGACCGAATGCACCGACAGCCGACCCGAGCTGGCCAGTGCGCGTACCACGAATGTCTTGCCGCAGCCGGGCGGGCCGTAGAGCAGAACGCCGCGCGGCGGTGCGACGCCGAGCCGCTGGAACGTGTCGGGATGCTGCAGCGGCCACAGCACCGCCTCGGTGAGCGCCTGCTTGGTGGCGAGCATGTCGCCGACATCGTCGAGCGTCACCGAACCTACCGAAACCTCTTCGGTGGCCGATCGTGACAGCGGGCGGATGACGGTCGTCGCTCCGATCAGATCGTCCTGCGTCAACACCGGCGGCTTTCCGTCCGCGCTGGCCCGCGCCGCCGCCCGCAGTGCGGCCTCCCGTACCAGAGCGGCCAGATCGGCGACGACGAAACCCGGTGTGCGCTCGGCGACTTCGTCGAGGCTGAGCTCCCCGGACGGCACATCGCGCAGCAGCACCTCGAGTAGCTGCCTGCGGACGGCGCCGTCGGGCAGGCTCAGCCCGAGCTCGCGATCGCACAGGTCGGGTGCCCGCAGCCGTGGGTCGACGCCGTCGGGCACCGCGGTGGTGGCGATGAACGCGACGCCGCGGGTGGCGACTGCGTTGCGCAATTCGGTGAGAATGAGGGTTGATACGGATTCGGCGGGCCTGTCCTGGCTGGCTGGCAGCAGCGCGTCGATGTCGGTGATGAGCAGCACGCCACCGCCGTCGCACACGGTGCCAACCGCCGACGAGACGCTCTTGAGCCGGTCTTCGGCGCGCAGCGCGCCCACCTCGGGGCCGTCGAGTTCGACGAGCCGCCGGTCCGCGCACACGGCACGCACCAGCGCGGCCTTGCCAACACCGG
>C688J18823_10002655_pt1 | contig 11200 bp, 11 predicted proteins | sample HopSoiMetagenom1_FD_18823 | JGI IMG/M metagenome (IMG submission 18823) | reverse complement strand
GACGCTCCAGGCGAGGCTGGGTTTTGACAGGAACTTTCCCTCGTCGGGATCTGAGGCGAAGCAGGCGCTGAGTGCAACGGCGAGAGAGATGCCGAGCACGAATCGCGCAACGCCTATACGCAGCGGCGAAGCTACCCTGGCGCGCGCGAAGGTCTGATCCACTCGGCTAACGCTTTCCTACCTGGAGCTGACCCCAAAGTCAGTCTGAGCCCGCATCAGAACAAAGTTGGCTGCTGCGGGTTGGTGTTCGCGCTGGGCGGATTGAACCCGAAGTGACGATACGCCTGCGCGGTGGCGACGCGTCCGCGCGGCGTGCGCTGGAGGAATCCGTTCTGAACCAGAAACGGCTCGTAGACTTCCTCGAGGGTGCCCGCGTCTTCGCCAACTGCGGCGGCGATGGTGCTGACGCCGACCGGACCACCGTCGAACTTCTCGATGATGGTCTTGAGAATCCGCGAATCCATGTCATCGAGTCCGAACTGATCGACCTCGAGAAGCTGCAGCGCGTCTGCCGAGACTTTGCGGGTGATCTTCCCGCCCGCGCGCACCTGCGCGAAATCACGAATGCGTCGGAGCAGCCGGTTGGCGACGCGCGGAGTGCCGCGCGATCTCTTGGCGATCTCCTTCGCTCCATCCTCGTCGATCTCCACCTGCATCACCTCGGCGGTGCGGTGGACGATCTGCTCGAGATCGCCCGCGGGATAGAAGTTGAGCCGCTGCTCGATACCGAACCGCGCGCGCATCGGCGGCGTCAGCATGCCGAGCCGGGTGGTGGCGCCGATGAGGGTGAACTTCTCGATAGGCATGGTGATCGTCTGCGCCTTAGGTCCTTCGGAGAGGCGGATGTCGATTTTGTAATCCTCCATCGCCGGATAGAGGAACTCTTCGATGATGGGCTTCAGCCGATGGATTTCATCGATGAAGAGAATGTCGCCTTCGCGGAGATTGGTGAGTGTCCCGACGAGATCGCCGGGCTTTTCCAGCGCCGGGCCCGACGTTGTCCGGATATTCACGCCGAGCTCTCTTGCGATCAGCTCGGCCAGGGTCGTCTTGCCGAGTCCCGGTGGGCCGAAGAACAGGATGTGGTCGAGCGGTTCTCGGCGGCCGAGCGCGGCATCTATATAGATGCGGAGCGATTCCTTGACCTTGTCCTGGCCGATGAATTCGGACAGACGTTGGGGGCGGAGCGAGAGCTCGACGACGCTCTCGTCGGGGATGATTTCGGGAGTGGTGATTTCAGCGCGCGACATAAGTAGCCGTAGTCTACGTTCAGGGCGCTCCCCGCGCTATTCACTCGTGTAGGCGCGACGCCGACACGGCGCGTTAACTAACCGGCCCTTGAGTGTCCGCGCGTACCGACAGCGGAGCGCCAAGCCCGCAGGCAAGATAAAGCGCAACCTCTACGGAGCCTTCATACATGAAGCGCTTTCAGATCGACACGGTCGTCATCAACGCCAACGGAATCTCTCTCAAGAATCCAACAGGAATCGCATTTGACGCGACGCTGTGGGATCTGGCGTTCTGGCCGAAACCGTCCGGACTACCGCTCAACTAATGCTGGCCGCAGACCTGGTCGGCGATTTCGCGGGCGGTGTCGACGAATACTCGCCGGCTCCGCGCAGCGCACAGCCCCAGCTGATTTTCGTCGCCGGTCCACTTCGATCAGGGACGAATGACGATCCCTGGCTTATCGAAGCCAACGAGGCGGTGATGACTGAAGCAGCGCTGCGTTTATTTCGCGCCGGCCATATGCCCGTCATGGGCGAGTGGTTCGCATTTCCCCTGATGGAGCACGCGGGTGCGGGACGCATGGGCGATTCCGTGTTCAACGAAATAATTCACCCAATCGCTCGCCGCCTCATCGAGAAATGCGACGCTATTTTGCGTGTCGGCGGTTCTTGCGACATCGCAGACGAACTGCTGGAGATCGCCTGGGATCTCGGAAAAGCGATCTACTTCGACCTCGACGAAGTTCCGCCGGTCTCTCCTGCGCTCGGTAGTGCCCACAGCTCTTTGAGCGTGCCGACCGCCGACATCGCCGCGCTGGCGTCGTAGGGCAGGAAAACCGTTTTCTGCGCGTTCGAGGCGATAGCTGTTAGCGACTCGAGATATCCCTTCGCGATGAGATAGCGAGCAGGATTTCCCTCTTCTCCCAGACCTTTGGCGATCTCCTGCAGCGCCTGGGCTTCGGCCTGCGCTACTGCCAGCCGCGCTTGCGCCTGACCCTCCGCCTGTAAAATCGCCGACTGCTTCTGACCTTCGGCGTTCACGATCGCCGACTGCTTCAGTCCCTCGGCGCGAAGAATCGCCGATGCTTTTTCTCCTTCCGCCGTGGTCACCACCGCGCGCCGCGCGCGCTCGGCGGTCATCTGCTTCTCCATTGTCAGCTTGATCTCTTCCGGCGGATCGATGTTCTTGAGCTCCACGCGCACAACCTTCACTCCCCACTGTTGCGTCGCTGCGTCGAGCGCGGCGCGCAGCTGCGAGTTGATCTCGTCGCGCGATGTGAGCGTGTGATCGAGATCGAGGGAGCCGATCGCGTTGCGGAGCGCGGAAAGCGTGAGCTGCTCGATACCCATCTCCAGGTTCTGCACTTCGTACGTCGCGCGGACGGGATCCACCATCAGGTAATAGATGACCGCATCTACTTCCATGGTGACGTTGTCACGGGTAATGACCGGCTGCGGCTCAATCCGCGTGATTCGCTCACGCAGATCGTGTGAAGCGCGGACGGAGTCGATGAATGGCAGAATCAGATTGAGCCCGGGCTCTGCCTGATTGTGAAACTTGCCGAGGCGCTCGATGATCTTCACCTGCTTCTGCGGCACAACTTTCACCGCGCGGGCGAGAACTATCAGAATGAGTCCGATGAATCCGATCAGCACATATGACATGAAAGCTCCGACAGAGGATTAGTTGGTTTCGCCGCTTGGCAGCGTGGCGACAGGCGCCACCAGCAGAACGATGCCGTCGGCTCCGAGGACCTCGACCACCGTCCCTTCACGAATTGCCTCGGTGCTATTCGCTGCCCAATCGTGGCCCTGAACGAGCACGCGTCCCAAGCCGATGACGGGATCGATGGCCCGAGTCACCTTCGCAGTCTGTCCGATCAGTGCGTCTGTCCGCGAGAGCACGCCGACCCCGCCGAGTCTTCGGAGCAGCCGCGGGCGGAGTAGTCCCGGCAGTATCAGCGCGGCCAGCGCGAAACCAAGAATCTGTCCAATAACCGGAACGCCCAGCGCCGCCAGAGTTCCGGCCAGCAACGCTGCCACTCCACCGAACAGAAAAATGAGATTGAGATTGGTTGCCTCGATGGCGAGCGCGACTATCGCGATCACTATCCAGACCAACGCGCTATTTATCGACATAAGCCGTTCTCACAGCCGCTCCTAGTATGCAAGATGCTGCCAGTTCGCGATCGCGTTCAATGCCAACGCAAAACTCCCCTGTGACTCCCATCGCCACATTGGCCTGATCCCAAACAAAACGACGTGCCCTGAACCGACCGGAGCGTCGACGACGGCTGCCTTTCCGGCGAGCTCATCTCCACCGACCATAAGTCCGGACACGAGCAGCGAGTCCGCCTTGTCGTGGAACCTCAAAATCGTCCGCGCCCTCATCCGCTCCTGTTGCTGCGCGAACGATGGATCGCGTAGCTCCTGTATCACCGTGTCTCTGTTCGCCACGTTGAACACCGGCGCCTGGCTGAAATAGATCGGGAAGCTCGAGCTCTCGTATCCATATAGAATCGGGCTCCCACTCGAGCCGGGCGCGGGCTGCACACGAATTACAGATCCACGCGCGTTCAAACGAGAGGTAGTGAACTGCGTCACCGTCGGATTGAAGCCAAGCGTGATTGGCAGCAAGCTTGAGTTCCCGGAGGTGATCAACAGTCCGCCGCGCTCGACGAATTTCCTTAGAGCGGCTGCACCGTCGAGCCCCATTCCCGGACGGACATCGTCGGTCTGGTCCCACTTGTCGAGATTCGGCGTCAACACCGATTTCTTCCACGGTATCGGCGGGCCCACCATCGGTCTTCCATTCACCAGCGAGTTCGCGCTTCCGTTCACGTGCGGGAAGACGACGACGTCGAACTTGTCCAGTCTGCCCGGCGTGCGCAGTGATTGATCGCTGATGTAGGTGTACGGCACGCCCATCTGGTCGAATGCGTAGCGCACCCAGCCCTCGTTCTGCGTCTCCAGCCACGAATGCATCAACGCCACTCGTGGCACGTGGATCGAATGCTGCCGCGCGCTCAGCGAGCCGCCGACGGCGACGACGTTCAGGCCGAGCGACTTGATCGCGTTACGACTAGCGTCGTTGAGATTGCTGATGACGTAAGTGCCCGCCGGATACTTCTCGCCACGAACAGTAAACGCTTCTTCGGCGACGCTCACTGACGCGGGCGCGATCTTCCACGGCAGAACCGCCGAGCGCCAGTCGCCGAGGTGGCGGACGAGGAAAGGACCGGACCCATCGGGGATTGTGCCCTCGACTTTCGCATCGGTGGTCAAAAGCTGCATCGGCTTCGACAGAATCGTAGAGTCGGCGATCTTGAGCGTCTGCACGTGACGCAGCTCGTCGAGCGTCCAGCCGGTGTCGTCGTACGGCGGCGGATCATCCGCCTTGAATCTCTGGATCGCCAGCAGCGTCCTCGGCATCGCGGCGTACGGCTGATCCAGTCTCACGATCCAGTCGCCGCTGTGAACCTGAAGTTGCACCGTTGAGTCTGCGCGGGAACCGCTCCTCGCGGTCGAATCGCTCGACGAACGACGCGCCGTCGGTGCAGCGCCGCGCATGGAAAAATCAGAGGTTGCAACGTGCACTTCCGCGCCCTGTGCGCGGAACAGATTCACCATGTCCGCCGCTTCCGCCGCGTGACGCTGACCTCGCGGGATCACGAACGCGTACGGCGCGCTCGTCCGCCCGCGATCGATCATCCGCTCACCCTTGGCGACGAAATTCTCGAGGAAGGTCTCGCGATGATCGGCGACGTATTTCAAGGCGACCAGCGCGCCCGACTCCTGGTAATTGATGTTGCTGCGGATGCACCACTTGAGACCGTTCACCGGCGGATTGGGCCTGTCCCATCTGCGCGACGTGTCGGTCGCCGGAAGTCGTACGGTCGTGCAGCCGGCGCCGCTCGACGTGTATGTCTCGTAAAAGCGGCCGATCGAGTTGTGAAGATTGGCNACCGCCAGAATCGTATAGTTCGGNGCCCAGCCGTCGTAGAAACCGTGCGTCCACACGCCTGGAAGTCCACGCCGTGTCAGCTCCGTAATTTCCTGGTAGGCGAGGGTGTGCCACTCGTCGACCACGATCGGATCGTACTCGTCATTGTAAGGACCCGTACCGGTGCTGGTGTAGAGGAACGGCACCGACTCGTGCAGATCGTGAACGACGGTGGGGTGCCAGTACAGAAATCCGCGAATGAAATTCTTGGTGAGATTCTGCGACATCACCATCCCGTCGCGGTTGTTGTCGTGCGCGGTGTACTTGCCCCAATAGATGAGCGGCACCGCGTTGTTGCCGAGCTTGAGCTCACGCGATTCCTTGACGACATCGACTTCGCGATCCCGTCCATCCACTTCGGTCACGGGCGTGATCAGCGTGATGACGTTTGACCGAATGTCCTTCACCCAATCCGACTCATCGACCGTCAGCCGATAAGCCAGCTCCATCAGCATCTCGGGGCTGCCCGTCTCCGGTGAGTGAATCGATCCGCTCAACCAGTAGATCGGCTTCGCGCTCTTGATGATCTGCGCGCGGTCGGCCGCCGAGAGTCCACGAGGATCGGCGAGTTTGCCGAGCGCGGTGCGATCCGCCTCGAGGTTGGCAATGTTCGCCTCATCAGAGATAGCGACGACGATCGACTCGCGTCCCTCCTCACTCTTGCCGAGCGAGAACTTTTTCACGCGCGTTGGCGCCGCCGCAGCGAGCGCATCGAAGTACTTGTTGAGATCCGCGACGTACGAAAGCCTGCCGAGAGTGCCCGGGACATAGCCGAGTACCTTGAGCGGCGTCGGCACCGTAGCCGAGGCGGGCAGGGAGGAGACGAGCTCCGTGCTGAACTTCCAGTGTGAGTCCGTCGGCGTCAGCTCGGTGATCTGACGCGAGTAGGCGGAATCCACCGGCTGTTGCGCGACGAGCGTTGCGGCGGAGGCTGTGAGGACGAGCGCGGCGACCACGACGGACGCAGCTGCGGCGAGAGAGATCTTTGTTGACGGCATCGGTTTTTTGGACGGGTGTGAGGCAGGCCGATAAACTGCGGAGCAACGCTGGCTTAGTCCAGATTGGCTGATCCTGTCAGCGGGATGAGTAGTTGCTACGTCATCTGACGGATAGAGGAAGAAGTCCCTTCTGGGAAAATTGGAGGCGGAGTAAAGGTCCCTTTTACAACCCTCAGCTCCCACCGCCATGACGAAATCTCTTCAGCGTCGGTTCCTCTTCGTGCCAGCGTTCACTTGTCTCGCGGTGTTGTGCACACCCACTTTTCCTGGAGGCGCTGCGCGCGCTCAGTCTGCAGCGTTGCCCGAAGCAGGCGGTCCGATGTTCGGGTTCCATTACGGGGTGCCGCTCAAATGGTCTCTGGCAATCGGCGCCCCACTCCCCGCTAGGTACAAGGGCTGGACACCATTCATAGCCGGTGAAGCAGGGCTCGGCGGTTGGCGCGCCAGCATTGGCGGAGTGAACATGACCACCGAGCTTGGCACGGGATACGTCCTGCGTGCTTCGGTGTTGCGGACGACAAGCAAAGCGTGGCATGCGCCGCCGCAATCGACATATCTGGGGCCCGAAATTCAGTTCATGCCGCTTTTTGCGATTGGCGCTCGCGTGGGCGGACTGGTCCGTGTCGGCGGCGACGGAGGACAGCGCGGACTGCTTACAGCTGACGTCTGCGTGATGTTCTAAAACCGCGAGCGAGGCCGACCTTGGTCCAGATTGCGCCACGACAGCGTGGTGTCATCTTCGACTCCAGCGGAATTACGAACGCGCGTTTTCGGTGTTCGCGAGAAGGAGAGGGGATGAAGGACATGCCCATCAGCATGAATGGTGAGAGAATCCGCGGCGCCAATGGTCTGGAGATTTTCATCCGTTCCTGGCGGCCGGAAGGTGCGCCCCGCGCCGTCGTCGCCATCTGTCACGGCGTCAATTCTCACGGGGGATACTATGGCTGGGCTGCCGCACAGCTCGTCGAGAGCGGGCTCGCTGTATATGCGCTCGATCTCCATGGCCGCGGACAATCGGACGGCGAGCGCTTCTACATCGAGAACATCGACGAGTACGTCGCCGACGTCGATGCGCTCATCAACCTCGCAAGGACACGCGAGCCGTCACTCCCAACTTTTCTGCTCGGTCACAGCGCCGGCGGCGTCATATCCTGCATCTATGCTCTGGAGCACCAGGAAAAGCTCGCCGGACTGATTTGCGAAAGTTTCGCGTTTCAGGTGGCCGCGCCCGACATCGCGCTGTCGGTGGTCAGAGGACTCGCCCACATCGCGCCGCATACCCATGTGCTTCATCTGAAGAATGCCGAGTTCTCGCGCGATCCGGATGTGGTGAAGGCGATGGACACGGATCCTCTGATCGACAATGAGACCCAGCCGACCAAAACGGTCTCCGAGCTTGTCCGCGCCACCCAGCGTCTCAAGGCGGAATTTCCGTTGATCAAGGTGCCGGTGCTCATCCTCCATGGTACCGCCGACAAAGTCACGCGCCCCGCCGGAAGTCAGCTCTTCTACGACACCACCGGCTCGGCCGATAAAACTCTGAAGCTCTACGATGGACACGTCCACGACTTGCTCAACGATTACGATAGAGAAGTCGTGATGACTGACATCAAGAGCTGGATCCTGGAGCGTCTGCCTGCCGTGCGGGCGCGGGCGACGATCGGACTCGGCGTGGCGCCGACCGTCGATCTGAGCATTCCCACTTCCCGACGATAGACAGTCACCGCGCGGGAAGCTGCCAGATCTCCACCACGCTTCGATCGACAAACGGAACAGCGACGCGATTTCGCTTGGTGTCGACTGCGATATCGGCCGGCGCGCCGCCCGTCTTGATGATCGGACGACCGTTACTGCCGCTGAACAAATGGAGACTGGAGTCGCCCTGACTGGAGGCGAGCACGAGGTTGCCGGGCAGCACCTCGACGCCATCGAACTTGTTGCTGGAGCTCTTTCCGATGACGGTGAGAGTTTTCCCGCCGGGCGCCCACGATCTGATGACCGAGTCGCCGCCATAAGGAACGACGATGAATCGATTGTTGGCTACGTCCCACGTGATGCCGTTGGGTCCGCCGAGTGTCTTGTCCTGCACTGCGACGGTGACGCGCCCCTTGGCGATGTGATAAATCGTTTCGGTTCCGGTGTCGGTTACGTACTCGCCGTCGGGACCAGCCGCGACATCGTTGAGAAACCCGATCTTATAGGCGGAGAAATCGGTCGTCGCCAAAGGAGCGCCGGTTTTCCGGTTGAACCCGCGCACGGCGTCCGCGTCAGCTACCCACAGAGTGTCGCCGACGATGTACATCCCACGCGGCGAGCTCAGCGTGACCCCGCCGGTTCCACCGGCGATGAACTTCGGCTTGGTGATTTGCCCATCCGGTGACATCTGCGAGATGTAGCCGTTGTTGTCCTTTGCCTCGAATTCACCGGCGCCGGCGTTACTGACGAAATAGAGATCCTGATCCGGATCGTAGCGCACCGCTTCGGGTTGGGCGAAGCCGCTCGGCGTCGCGATCGGCTTAGCCGAATCAACAGTGATCGAGGCGAGCGAGTCTGCGTTCCTTGCACTCTCGTCTTTCGTGAATTTGCAGCTGGCGATCAGGAGGATGGCGGCGATGCTGATGACCCACGAGCGCATAGGTTCACCTCGAAGAAGTTGGACGATGCTTCACCGATTTATCATCGCCGCCGCGAATCCACCAGACGCCGGGCCCTCAGTAGACGATGATAAAGTTGATGCCCAGAGTTTTCTGATTGTCGTTGAACGCGCCGCCATCGGCGAGGATCGGCTGGTTCGCCTTGTCGAAGCGTGCCTCGCCACGCAGTACGACGTGATTGGTGAATTTGTACGCCGGCGTGAGGGTGAGCTCCGACAACGTCGCTTTGGTGGTCGTTCCGAGTCGCGTGCCGCCGTCGTCGTGAAACGTCTCGCCGCGCAGCGCGATCGAGAACTTGCTCGTTGCCGCGACCGTCGCGTAGCCGGCGATGCCCATCCACTTCGCGTCGGATCCTGGAGTTACCTGGCTGGTGCCGTCTTCCATCCCGTAGTCGCCGTTCACGCCGAGAGTGAGGATGCTGGTCGGCTTGAGGGTGGCGGCGATGTCGAACACGTTGCGCCTGCTGTGATTGTCGTTCGCCAGCTCGGCGCCGCTGATCCAGTTGAGAAAAACGCTGAGCGGAGCCACCGGAGTGAGCGCGAGCTGCGCTCCGACAGATTTCGCGCGGTTGTTGTCATGCACCAGATCCCAGCCGTTAACCACTTCCACCATTCCCGCCAGCTTGCTCGAGAACGCGTAGCTCGCTTTCACTCCGGTGTGGGTGAACGGAATCGCGTAGCCGAAGAGAATCGACCGGCTGTAATTGTCGTTGTAGCCGTCGTACCCCTCGATCAGCTCGTAACCCATGTGGGTGACGTACTTGCCGACGTCGAAGCGAAGACCCGAGCCAAGCGGCGCGATGTAGCTGGCGAAAACCTGCTGCAGGTCGAATTGAGCGACGGTCTGATCCTGCGCTTTGGAGACTTGCGGGATGGAATTGCCACCGGCGAGGTCTACGCGAAAGCCGGCGTCGTTCGGTTTTGACGGCGCGATCTGCACCACCAGCTCGGCGACATCGAGATTGAATGAGTTGTCGTTGAAGTCGAACACGCGATAGCTGTTCGTGCCGCTCGCCGGCCGGTTGCCGTTGTATTGGTAAGCGCTGGAGACGAAGGCGTTGAGGGCGATGAGGTCGAACCACTTGGGGATAGTAGCAACCGCCGTAGCGGTCGCCTTGACGCTGTCAGGCATTGTCCCGACAACTCTGGGGGTGGATACCGAGCTGTCGGTGTTTGATGCCTGCGCTCCGGCGTCGACGGCGACAGACAACGCGAGCATTGCCACGCTCAAGCGTGCCCTTCGCGAAGGACCAGCTCTCGACGTAATCACGCGACGCTCATCGCCGGCTCGCCGCGCGCCTTGCGCTGAACCTGGTCGGCAGTGACAGGTGTGAGCGCGGCGTTGTCGCGCTCACCGGTGCGGATGCGGATGACCTGCTCGAGCGGCTGCACGAAGATTTTTCCGTCGCCGACATCTCCGGTCCGCGCTGCCGACAGAATCGCCTGGATCGTCGGCTCGACGAAGGGCGGCGAGCACGCCATCTCGATTTTCACCTTTTCCCGGAACTCGAGCACGATCGACGAGCCGCGATAGTGCTCGACCAGCTCCTGCTCGCCACCATGACCCGTGATGCGTGTGATGCTGATGCCGGTCACACCCGCCTGAAACAGCGCGGCCTTGACCGCCCCGAGTCGTTCGGGGCGGATGATGCAGCTTATCAGTTTCATGATGATCTCCGAATTGGGGGGAAGCGGGATGCGGGAAGGGGATGATTGAAGCACTACGAAGCCCGCTTCATTGGGATTTTCGTTTGGGTCTGGATCACCACTGCGGAAGACAGATCGGCCTGGTCGGGATAGGCCAGCGCTCCCATCTCCGGCAGATCGAGTCCCATCTCTTCGATCGCCGTCGAGACGCGATGACCATCGGTCAGCCTGTCGGTGATCTTCCATGCGGCGTAGCCGGACAGACCAACCCAGACGATGTTCGTCGTGATGCCGATTAGTTGCGCCACCAGCTGACTGGCGTCGCCGTAAAAGAGTCCCGTCACGTTGCCGGCGACGCCGTTGGTGCCGTCGCCATAGGTGCCGTCTGCGAAAAGTCCGAGGGCAAGCACGCCCCAGACGCCGTTGACGAAGTGCACCGAGCTCGCGCCTACCGGATCGTCGATCCTCAGTTTCTTCTCGATGACTACGACGGCGACGCAGACGAGTATTCCGGCAACGGCTCCGATCAGTACCGCCACTGGAGCAGTGACGAAAGCGCATGGCGCGGTGATCGCGACGAGTCCCGCGAGCAGTCCATTGGCGAGCATCGACGGATCGGGCTTGCCGTAGAGTTTCCAGACGTACACCATCGCCGCGATGCAGCCGGCGG
>C688J18823_10002654_pt1 | contig 11201 bp, 28 predicted proteins | sample HopSoiMetagenom1_FD_18823 | JGI IMG/M metagenome (IMG submission 18823) | reverse complement strand
TGCGCAGAGGACCTGGCCCAGGCCATAGTGTGTACGTCACGGCGGGTGTCGGGGGGTTGGGCTAGAAGTCTTCGTCGTCGACGTGTCCGCCGCTCTGCTGCATGGCGGCTGCGTTCTGGTTCATACGATCCAGCGCCGCGAACAGATCGTCCAGGGTACCCGTGGCAGGAGCTTCGCCTGCACGACCGAGGACACGCTCCATGATGTAGCGAGCGCTTTCGAAACGGATCCGTTCGTTCGTCGAGTTTCTGGACAGCCAGATCGTACTGGCAGCAGCGACATCCACGTTCTCCACCAGGAGACGCTTCGCCCGGTCAACGGGAGATTCGGCTGGGTCCACCTGAGCCTCGAGCTGAAGCGCAGCTAGAGCCTCGTCCGGAACCCACCGTTCGTCATCGAACTCACTCATGCTATAAGTATAACATGCCTGACATCAGGGACACCTGTTCTGTTGATATCACAGTAAACAACCCTCAGCCAAGTCTAAACTTTGCCTTACTACCTAGGACGACCATGTCTAAACTTCAAATCACTTACAGCGCTAGACACGTAGGGGCCGGTCGGGATCTTGAAAATACGGTTATAATATAGTTGTAAGAAAAACAAACAACATCCCAACAACCAACATCCACTTCCACTTCAACATCCACTACTACATTACCACTGTTCCTTCATAACTCCATACACACACACCACCACTCCATACACACCACACAACTAGGAGTACAACCATGAACAACACTCGTAACAGCATCATCAAGAATCCCTCAGCTTGGAGGTCATCATCTGAATTCGGTGTGAGAGAATTCAGGAAGTACGGATTTGCATCAGAGGACACAAAGGATCGACTCGCGGAGCAGCAGATCAACAGAGGTTACAGCAAGAAGAAGAACCCTCTCTGTACAGAGTGTTTCGTACAGAAGTCAACATCCGGATCTTGTAACTGTTAGAGTCGGTTTGTACTAGTACACACACTAGTACATTCCGATTCGAACAGTCGAATCACACACCACAACACACACAGGAGTACAACATGATCACCGCTTACGCCTTCAACAAGATCGTCAACCGCGAACTCGCTGCGATGGGCATCGAGAAGATCCTGCCTCCGCAGATGCACTACACCTACTACAAGAAGAACTTCATCAAGCCCGAGGCACAGACTGAGATCGGTGCCGCAGAGTGGGCGTACAAGTACGCCAGCAAGCACTTCGCGCACGCGCTCGTCTGAACCACCTAGTTGGAATGCCTCTGAGAGGAGGCATTCCTTCTAGGGTGTTCAAGTCGACCACCCCCAACCCGAAGGGAACAGAGATGTTGTTCGTCGCAATGCTGCTGGCCGTGTTCGGTACGATGCACGTGTTCGGTATGGAGCGTACTGGTCAGCCTGGATGGATCAAGCGGGCACGCACCTGCCGCGGGATCACCACCAACGACCGCAAGGAGATGGCCCGATGAAGCGGACCATCCTGACCATCGCCGCGGCCATCTTCGCAGGTGCGACCGCGTTCAACATGGGCGTGGCCGTACAGGACATCATCTACGACCACAACGAGCCGCAGGGAGTGTACCAGAACACCTGTGACGCCGAGTGCATGCAGAGCTGGATTACGGACACCGACGAGGAGCACGGCACGCCAAACCAGTACCCGATGCCGCCGCTGGACGCGGACGGAATGCCGATGACCAACCCGTGTCCGTGGCAGGCTGCCCAAGAGGGCATCTGCACCTGGTGAAGACACTAAACCACAGGGGCGGGTGTCCATGGCGTACACGAAGCGTGACAATGCACGCCATGGCACCCGTGGTCCTACTCCGGAGGCCGGTTGAGGGCAGCGAGTTGCTCGTCGGTGAGCTCCTCGAAGGCTACCGGCGGGCCCCATCGTTCAGGGACGTACGGAGTCCCAGCAGGGGTCTCAGTGTCCGCGAGGGTAAGAAGCCCCTGAAGCCGGGCCTCCCTACGGTCCTTGTACATGCGGTGTATGTTGGCGACACACTCCTTGCACCGTGGGCTGAAGCCGAATGGGTCCTTGGACCTACGGCCGAACGCATCCAAAGGCAGCCACTGCCCACAATGGGTGCAGCGAGCGACCTCGTCACTCAAACGCACTTCTCTGGTCATGGGAATATTATATCGGGAATCGTGTAGTCCAAGCAACGGGGACTTTCGTGGAAAAACGTGGTCTCTTAAAGACAGCTCAGTATCCATAGTATCAAACACTTGAACCAGTAACAGTATCTATAGTACTCTATAACTAGTATACTATATCCTAACTATCTTAGATATTACTTCCCCTGGTGCATAGTTCGGTCCGGAACCGGCAGTAGTTTGGCTTCCCAGACTCGGAGTAAGACACACATTTCAAGGTCTAACCAAGTCCCAACTACAACCAAGAGGAGAGACCATTGAGGTCCGTTTTGGGGAGCGTGGACCACATGTTCATGACTTCGGGGACTTTCGGGAAATTCCCTGGGAAATTTTCGTGGAGTCCCCGAATCCCCAAAAAGATCTTGAAATCGGCTCTTAGCACCAGCGCGATGTCCCGCGATATAATTATCCTAGCAACAAAAAAATTACACACAAACCCAACCACACCATAACCACCACACAAACAAACCGCAACACCTAGTATGCAACACCGCAACACCGCAACACATCACCACCACAACCACACACAAGGAGCACTACAACAACATGACCACCAGTCTCGTCAGCACGCCGGTCCTGCACACCGCTACCGTCGTCGCGGACATCATGACGCAGCCCGAAGCAGCGCTGGCAGCACACACGGCAACGGCGCCGCAGGCCACGAACTGCGAGGAGGCCACCTGGGAGGCGAACTGCTCCAACGCCGCCGCACACAAGGTGACCTGGAAGGACGACGCAGGGGTTGGTGAGATGCTGATGTGCGACCTGCACACCGAAGAGTTCAAGGAGCGGTCGGAGCAGCCACACACCGACATCGCGTGGACCATGATCGAGATCCTCGCCGACACCGAGGTCTGATCGGTCAACAGTGCCACAGGGACACCTTGCCCCTGTGGTGCTGGGTCCACTCAGACCAAAGCACCACCCACCACACCGACACACCCACACAGGAGAACACCATGGCCCGCACCACCAAGCAGACCGACGACACCACGAACGAGGAGACCAACATGAACGAGCCCACCGACACCAGCCCTGTGGAGAACGAGGTCATGGAGGCTGCGCCCTCAGAGGGCTCGACGCCTAAGGTCGAGGAGACCATCACCGCGTACCGGTTTGCCAAGGTCGCGAATGCCGCACTCGAGGAGGCGGGTCACAAGCAGCTGCCGCCTCAGATGTTCTACAGCTACGCCAAGAAGGGCATGCTCGGTACGCCCGAGAAGCCGCTCACCGAGGCGTACGCCACCGTGTGGGTGGAGGCCTACCTGAACCGGAAGGCCACCAAGCAGCAGGCCACCGCTGCTGCCACCGAGTGAGCATCGGGTACACAGCCTTGGCACCCACGCTAGGGCTGTGTACCCTGTTGTCCACTCGGACTACCTGAACAAGGAGGAACGATGAACTCGTACGGCGGGAGTGTTTGCTACGACGGTGTGTACAGGCCACACCACATCAGTGTGCAGATGCACTGGGTGAAGCCTGTACCACTCAACACAGGGAACTGGCCGCAGCCGAAGCGGTTGGACGACAGATGGGGGCACGAGGTGCGTACAGCGGACGGCGAGGAGATCGTCGACGGCATGTGGGTTTGGACCAACGACCTCGAAGCAGGGTTTGTGGACCTGCAGACGAAGAAGCCGTACAAGGAGACGAACTACAACAACAGCCCGCCCACCGAGGAGTGGTGGTTCTACGTCAACACTGACCGAGGCTACGTGCTCCAGTCCGAAACGAGGGTGAGCACTCGCCACCTGCGCACAGGGAAGAAGGCCTGACATGAAGATCAGCGACCTCGTACGAGACGATGCCTTCTACGCGGGAGGTCGAGCCAAGGGTGCACGAAAGGTGTACAAGGAGGAGAAGCGCGCCGAGGCCGAGGAACGGCAGCAGCGCTTCGACGCACGAGTATGGGACTACGCCAACGGCCAGCAAGCGAGACTGGCAACCGCGCGCAGGGCACTGGTACGGTGGGACAACGCCATGCGAAAGGTGGACTGACCAAGTGAAGATCAGGATCATCATCGAGGACGACCTGGACGCCATCCAGGGCTACTCCGAGGAAGAGGAGTGGCAGCGGGCGGCCTACATGAAGGAGGTCGCCAAGGCACTCCAGACCATGCTGGAGCCGAACAGCTGGGGCAAGATGACGCTCTGGTTCGAGACAGAGACCACGACCGACACCATCAGAGAGGAGCTGGAGGGACTGTGACCAAGTGCCAGCGCTGCGGCGTAGAGGACGACACGGTCAGGACGCACTCGAACGTAGAGGAGTGCAGCAAGTGCTGGGACTACCGCAAGCTGGACCGACCGGCAGCCCTGCACTGGGCCAAGGTCGGAGCTGAGTTCCTCAGCAACGTCGACATGTACGACATCATGTACTACCTCCCCAAGTGCGGTCTGACCAAGGAGGAGATGCACACGATGCTGAACGCGGCCAAGAAGGTGCAGGACTACAGCCAGAAGCTGGTCGACCACGGACCCGAGCACCGCTGACCCAAGGAAGAGGAGGCAACTATCGAGCCCAGTAGTACCGAGTGACTTCCAGCGTATTCCCCGGTATAATTAGACCATAGGAGGTAGCAGCTCATGCACAACGGTTACTCATACTTCAGGGACGCCCGCTCCAACGGCGACTGGAGCATCCTGAACGAGGACGCGCCCATCGACAACATCGCCCACAGGGTGATGGACCTGGTGTACGACACGCCCGACCTGTTCGGGGACGTGGTCAAGATTGTCCTGCGAGACCTCGGCTTCCCTGAGGAGACGGGCGTCGGGGGCGACGACAGCGACGAGGAGGACTTCTGGCAGACCGCCATCGAGAAGTACGGCGTCGACTACACTTCCGAGATGCGGAAGCGGAACGAGATCGCGTACATCAGCGAGATGCACCCACTGCACGCCGTGTACTGGGAGACACTGGCGAACGCCTGGAACATGGTGTTCGCCCAGTGCATCGCATCAGGGAAGTTCAGGTTCACGCCTGAGTTCATGCGTCAGCGGCTGCTGGCCAAGCAGGGAAGGATCCAGGGATGAGCACACCGATCTACGACCAGCTCGTATCGGAACTGGGAGACCCGTTCTCTCCACACACGAGTCCAGAACCAGTCAAGCTGCCGCCGGCGGAGCCACAGGCACCCACCCAAGAGCTGGAGGTGATCAAAGCAGGTGAGCGACCGCTACCGGGACAGGTGGTACAAGACTAAGTGGACCCTATGCCTACTGTGGGGGATGCCGTGGGCAGCCGCCGGACTGTTATTGTGTGCGACGATTGTCTTCTCACCGGTAGGCCTCTTGGCGCTCACTGTGGCGAGCCTGCCACTGAGTCGACTGGAACTACGACACCTGAAGAGGAGGGCAGCATGGCAGAACAGGGACAGGGAGATGCCGACGACGAACTCGATCCCGTGGCTCTCGGAGACCGACGATGTCGAGCCGGACGCCTAGGCTACATCAGCTTTGCGGTCGAGGCGCAGAGGACGCTAGCAGGGATGTCGGCGCTCATCAGGGACGAGCGACTACGTCTGGAGGAGGCAGGTGTACCGCTAACGGACAAGCAGAAGGACAAGATAGCCTTCGCCCGGCACTGCGTGCTGGACGCAGCAGACAACCTACACAGTGTGGCAGCCGAGCTAGTGGGGGAGATGCGTAAAGGATCTTGAACTAACCCCTTGAAAGGTCCATCATCTACCGCGTATAATAAGAGACAGCAACACCGCTAGGAGGGAGCACCACATGGCTCGCACTACCCGTAGCACCACCAAGAGCAAGACCGACAACAACCAGGAGGACACCGTGACGCACGCCGACCCGACCACGACCGCCGAACTCGACACCGACGTGGCCCCCACGTTCGACGACGGCGCCATCGACACCGCGGACGAGATCGACCTGGACGTCGAAGAGCCGGACGCCGACGTGGAGGACGTCGACGAGGTCGCCGAGGGCCCCACGGCCGACAAGCCGGCGAAGCCCAAGGAGGACGCCAAGCCCAAGCGCGGCGACCTGCCGACCGGCTACGTGACGCCGATCGGCTTCGCCAAGATCCTCGGTGAGAAGGGGCTGCACACCGACCGCGACGGCAACGTGGTCAAGGACGTCAAGCCGCAGATGGTGTACAGCTACATGAAGAACAGCCCCCAGAGCGACCGGCTGGAGACCACCGCGGTCAAGGACAGCAACGGCAACGAGCGGCAGGCCCTCAAGATCGACGAGGCCATCAAGTGGTGGGAGCGGAAGAACGAGCGCGCCGCCCAGCGGAAGCAGAACGCCAAGGACAAGGCTGACAAGTCGGCCAACGCCGGCAAGCAGACCGACCAGGCGCTCGTGGAGACCGGTGAGGCGGACCCTTCCATCCTCGAGTCCGCAGAGGAGGCCGAGTAGCCGATACGTACGGCAACTCTGCTGGAGGTAAGTCGTACGGCGGCGGAGTGAAGTACTTCGTCATCCGTAGAAAGAACCCCTGACGCTCCCCGCGCGTCAGGGTAGAGGAGCCCCTGAAGTCTTTCCCTTCAGGGGCTCCTCGTCTAATTACCCGTTGAGAGGTTATATAGGAATACTATATAATTGTAATAGCGCGATGACTCGCGCTACCACAGGGGGCGGCAATGAGACTGACACTCAACATGAAGGGGCGACATGGGTGGCGTGACGTCGTTAAGGTGCTACAGGAAGCTCTGGAAGCACATGTTGAAGGCCTGAAGACGGCATATGCCGAGGTGTCCGTGGATCGAACAATTGACGACCCACAGATGCTCGTCGATGTCACCAGGAGCATGAACGACGACATCCAGATCGCCAACGACCTATTGGAGGCGCTCGGTGACACAGCACGAAGGTGAGGAGCAGCAGGTACTCCCTGCTATCTTCGAACACTGCAGGAACGTGTACAACCTGATGGAGGAGGAGGCGAAGCTCGTCGACAATGCCCTCATCTGGGAAGGGCACCTGACGAAGCTGTTCGCGAGGCTCCACCTCAGTGTGCCGTACTACACATCGGTAACACGGGAGCTCAAGCGGATGGACTGCATTCGACAGCGGCGACGGGGAGGTGGTAACGCCGCAAGTCAGTGGGAGGTCGTCATGCCACCCTCTGAGGAACTGTTCCTCGAACACCGTACGTATCTGACAAACCGCAAGAAGTCACGGATCGAACGAGTAGAGCAGCAGGTGCGAGAGCTGCAGAGCATCGTGGCCAAGGTGCAGATGGACAACCAGTCCATTCTGGACATCCTAGTAGAGCGGGAGAAGGACAGTGCCTAGGTTCATCAGTTACGCAGAAGCCTCACAGTGTCCGGAGTGCAAGCAGACAGGAGAGCTTCTGCACTCCAACCGCATCCAGGGCGGCGGCACGTTGCACGTTCTGATCTGTCGGAACGAACGCTGTGAGACGTCAGGCATGAAGTTCTTCGTCGAGACCGACCACAACGGACAGGTGCAGGTCAACGAGGAGGCCTACGCCAAGGCACACGAGACCCGAGTGTCGCCTGGACCCAACCTGGAAGCTGACCGGATCCACGCACAGGTGCACGCCGAGCTAGCTAAGCAACTGGCAGAGGAGACGCGACCGGAATGACGTCCGACGATGACTTCGACGAGAGGATGAACCTAGAGGACGAACCAAGAACGCGGGCATCGAGAAGAGAAGCCGGCGGTACCAACAAAGGCCTTGCACAGCGCATCTTCGAAGGAGTAGTACTTGCTGGACTGATAGTCATAGTACTCCTGACCATAGCGGGGATAATCGGAGGACTGATCTACTTCATGAGCCTGATCTTTGGTGAGTGACGACGAGGTTCTCTCGACGGAAGAGCTCCTGGCCGCTATGGAAAGGGACGAGGCAGATGGCGCGACCAAGCTCAGTCCTAGGGAGTACGCACTGATGCGGGGCAAGAGGCCGCAGCTAGTATACTACTATATCCGCACAGGTAAGCTGAGCCTGGAGAAGTGCATCTGTGGAAGGAACGTCATCGATGTCGAAGCGGCGGACGCATTCTTCAACGCCGGAGCTCACCCCAACGATGAGGAGTAGACGGATCTGTGCCTGCAAGCACAGCCTAGCTGAGCACGAGGAGGTAGCACAGGGCAAGATCGTCTGCCTTCACTTCGAGAAGGGATCGAACGGAATCAACCTGTCAGTCTGCAGCTGCAAGTCCTACCGAGAGGTTCGAGTCGTATGACGTACGTTATGAGGATCGAAGGCGTTGCCGGTTACGGTCCGGGAGCCAGTGTCGCGACGAACTACGTCGGCAGGTACGTCAAGTACTACAACCCGAACGGCAAGGGAGGACGAGGCGACGTCCAAGCCACACCGCACAAGAGGTACGCACAGCAGTTCGACAGCAAGAAGGAGGCATGGGAGTTCTGGAACACGCAGAGCACCGTACTGCCGCTACGACCAGACGGAAAGCCGAACAAGCCACTGACCGCGTTCTCCGTCATGATCGAACCGTTCGACGATGAGCCAGGAGCCTAGATGGAACCCGAGGTTCAGAAAGCGCCGCCGCTTCCAAGGAGCGAGCTGGACGCCGCCTTCGATGTCAGCCGAGCCGGGGGATGGGTGGTGGTGCAAGGCATGCCGACAACGCCACGGGGCTATGACGTGTGGCCTATCGATGGAACGCCTCAGTACATCGGACAGATCTGGATGGAGGCTTCTCTGGTCGTGTCCTAAGACCGGTAACGTGATCCATACGATGGAACCACCTACGAAGGAGGAAGAATGATGTACTGTGTCGTCGTGGGTCAGCCTGACGGCCGCAGTCAGGTCGCAGGGCCCTACACAGCTTTCCACAGGGCCAAGGGAATCTACGACGAGCTGCGCGGTCTCGATCTGCCCGCTGAGCTGGTTGCCATGAGGAACTGGGTCGAAATCAACACCGACATCGGCCGCACCGTGAAGCAAGTACTCGAACACGAACGAGAGATTCAGAGGAGCGAAATCGTATGACCGAACCGCTGAAGCTCTTCGACTTCCAGCAGGAAGCGGTCGACAAGCTGGCGAAGCAGAAGGCACGGCTTCTCGGCGACGACATGGGGCTAGGCAAGACCATCCAGGCCATCAGGATCGACCGAGAGAACCGCAAGGCGTACCAAGCGGAGGCAACCAACCCAGAACGCTCTCGACTGAAGACGCTGATCGTAGCGCCCAAGTCGGTGTTGCCCAGCTGGCAAGCAGCACTAGAACAGGAGGGCGTTGGGCCGGTCTACATCATCGACGCCAAGAACCGAACACCGTTCGAGCGCGCCGCAGCGGACAGTAACAAGCCAGGCTACTTCCTGTGCCACTGGGAGAGCCTACGACTCATGCCGCTGATGAGGAAGACGCACTGGTTCCACATCATCGCCGACGAGGTCCACAAGGCCAAGAGCAGGAAGGCGCAGCAGACCCAGGCACTCAAGATGCTGCATACCGACTACAAGACAGGACTGAGCGGGACACCGGCAGACAACAAGCCGGACGACCTATGGAGCATTCTGCACTGGCTCTGGCCATCGTACTACACGTCATACTGGAACTTCCTTAGACACTACTGCGAGGTCTCACAGGCACCGGGTGGCTACATGAAGGTGACCGGTGTCAAGAACATCGCCAGTCTGCACAAGCAGATGAGGCCCTGGTATGTCCGACGCACCAAGGAGGAGGTGCTCAAGGACCTACCGGACAAGTACTACACCGACCTCTGGGTGGATCTGTCACCCACACAGCGTCGAGCGTACAACCAAATGAAGCAGGAACTCATCGCATGGGTCGGCGAACACGAGGACAAACCACTCGTCGCCCCGGTGGTCATTGCACAGCTGACACGGCTACAGCAGTTCGCCATCGCCAGTGCGGAGATCACAGGCACCACAACGAAGTACACCAAGGACGGCGACCCCTACATCGCCCCTGTGGTGAGAATGACAGAGCCGAGTTCTAAGCTTGATTCTCTCATGGAGCTGCTGGACGACACCGATCTGGACAGCGAGCCAGTCGTTGTGTTCAGTCAGTTCAAGGGCACTATCCGAATGCTGGAGCAGCGATGCCTGAAGGCCGGAATCTCGATCGCGACATTGACAGGGGACACAAAGCAAGCGGACCGAGGCAGGAACATCTCGAATTTCCAGGCTGGGAAGATCCACGTGTTCGCGGGGACAATCGCTGCAGGTGGTGTAGGCATTACGCTGACGCGTGCATCTACCGTGGTGTTTATGGATCGCGCGTGGTCTCCTGCCATGAACCGGCAAGCTGAGGATCGACTCCACCGCATCGGTCAGACGAACGCCGTACAGGTCATCGACATCATGGCAAGGAGTACTATCGACTACGGACGCAGGCAGCGCATCGAACAGAAGTGGGAGTGGCTCAAGCAGATGTTGGGGGACTCATGATCCTACTCGTCATCATGCTGGTGATCAGCATGACCGTGCACATCGTGATGTCGTACTTCGCCTGGAAGCTCGTCAAGCTCTTCCTGGGTGAGAAGGAGAAGGTGCCGCGCCGTATCAACGGAAACGGCTACCACGACGACCGCCTTTCGAACATTGGACTGGGATGAAGTTCAGCCAGGCAAAGACCGTGTTCATCGAACTGACAGAAGAGGAGGCGACGCACCTCAGGAACGTCATCCAGAAGTACCGCGACGGCCTCGTCGAGGTCGGCTACATGACAGGTAACGACGAGGAGGATGAGTTCGTCGGTAAGTTCCTAGGCTACATCAGCGTGGAGGTCAAGTAATGCTTACGGCAATGGAATGGTCAGTTGCACACCACAGCTACGTCCACGACGACACCAAGGTGTCCGTTGACAAGATGCGGCAGGACGCACAGGAGCGAGCCTTCGACAAGCGGCACCCGGAGCACACAGTGATCCACTTCCACAGCTACAGCCCCGACCAAGGCTGGTGCTTCCAGGACGGCGAGCACGAGCAGTACCGAGCAGGGAAGGGGCGGGTAGCATGAAGTACGTAGTCATCGAAGTCGACGACGACTCAGTGGAAGGAGTGATCGATCACGACCTAGAGGACTTCAACGTCGTAGGAGTGTTCAAGGCGCCTACAGTGTACTGTGA
>C688J18823_10002653_pt1 | contig 11202 bp, 11 predicted proteins | sample HopSoiMetagenom1_FD_18823 | JGI IMG/M metagenome (IMG submission 18823) | reverse complement strand
CCGGCGCCGTCTGCGCGCGGGCAAGGCCGGCGCACAGGATGAGGCACAGCCCGAGAAGCGCCGCCATGGTTTTCTTTTGTCTTGTCATCACTGATTCCCCCTGGTCATAAGAAAAAGGGCGGCCAAAGCCGCCCCTCTCGCAAAATGTTTTTTTGTTGTTCATGCTGATTTTTGAGCAGCCCAGACAGTAGCAAAGCCCGCCTTCGGCGTCGCAGGCCGCACCCAAATGGTCGCGCCCGGGCCGATTTCCTGTTGCAGTTTAGCAACTAGCGCCGCCCCAGGTTTTTCAGCGCTGCGCGGATGGCTTCGGCCACGGGGGTGTCGGGGGGCACGTCTTTCGCCGCAGCCGACGCTTCCTTATCGCTGTAGCCGAGCGCGACCAGGGCATGGACCACGTCGGAAGCGCGGCGCACGGAGGGCTCGGTGGAAGTCTCTGCAAGCTTGCCTTTCAGCTCCAGCAGCAGCCGCTCGGCCGTCTTCTTGCCGATGCCCGGAATCTTGACGAGGCGGCCCTCTTCCTGCGCGGCCACCGCGTGCGCGAGGTCGCTCACCGACAGGCCCGAGAGCACGGCGAGTGCCGTGCGCGCGCCGACGCCCGAGATGCGGATCAGCTGACGAAAGGCAGCGCGCTCTTCCTGGGTGAAAAAACCGTAGAGGTGGTGCGCGTCCTCGCGCACGACGAGGTGGGTAAAAAGGGTGACCGCCTCGCCCGTGGCCGGCAGTGCATAGAGCGTGCTCATCGGCACGTCGATCTCATAGGCGACACCACCTACGTCGACCAGGACCTGGGGCGGCGCCTTGGCCGCCAGTTTTCCCGTGACTCGCCCGATCAACCGAGCCTGCCCCTGCGCATGCGCAAGCCGCGCGTCGAGAGCGCGCCGAGACGAGAGCCATGCGCATGGCAGATCGCGCAGGCGAGCGCGTCGGCCGCATCGGCGGAGGGCTCACCCGGCAGCGCGAGAAGGCGGCGCACCATGTGCTGCACCTGCTCCTTGTCGGCGTGGCCGTTGCCGACCACGGATTGCTTCACCTGCAGCGCGGTGTACTCCGCGACCGGAAGACCGGCGAGCACCGCCGCGCAGATGGCGGTGCCGCGCGCCTGCCCGAGCGCGAGGGTCGACTGCGGATTGACGTTGACGAAAACCTTCTCGACCGCGACCTCGACCGGCCCATGCGCGGCGATGACTTCCTTCAGCCCTTCGAGGATGGCTTTCAGCCGCGTGGCGAGATCGCCCTCGCCGGAGCGCACGCAGCCGCTCGTGACATACCGAAGAGCACCTCCGCTCGCCTCGATCACGCCGAAGCCGGTGATTCTCAGCCCCGGATCGATGCCGAGGATCTTCAGTCGAGCGCCGCCGTCGTATACACGTTCTGCACGTCGTCGATGTTCTCCAGCGCGTCCAGGAGGTGGCGCATCCTCTCACTCTCGGGGCCGGCGAGCGCCGCCTCCGTTCCCGCCCTCATCGTCACCTCGGCGATTTCCGGCTTCAGCCCGGCTTTCTCGAGCGCCGCCTGCACCGCCGGGAAATCCGGCGGCGCGCAGAGCAGCTCGACCGAACCGTCGTCGTGCTTGATGACGTCGTCGGCGCCGGCGTCGAGCCCGGTCTCCATCACCTTCTCCTCGCTCGTGCCCGGTGCGAAGACGAACTGGCCGACGTGCTTGAAGAGGTAGGCCACCGAGCCGTCCGAGCCCATGTTGCCGCCGTTCTTGCTGAACGCGTGACGTACTTCGGCGACCGTGCGTGTGCGGTTGTCGGTGAGGCAGTCGACCAGCACCGCGGCGCCGCCGGGGCCGTAGCCTTCATAGCGCGCTTCGTCGTACGAGACGCCCTCGAGCTGGCCGGTGCCGCGCTTGATGGCGTTCTGCACGCTGTCCTTCGTCATGTTCGCCACGCGCGCCTTGTCCATCGCGAGGCGAAGGCGCGGATTCATGTCGGGATCGCCGCCGCCGCCCAGCCTCGCCGCGACCGTGATTTCCTTGATGAGCCGGGTGAACACCTTGCCCTTCTTCGCATCGGCGGCCGCCTTGCGGTGCTTGATGTTCGCCCATTTGCTGTGACCTGCCATAGTAAGATTTTAGCGTCATGGCCTCGCCGCTCCTCGTCGCCAGGAACGAAAAGACCTCGCTGGAGCTCCTGCCCGCGCTCGCCAACCGCCATGGCCTCATCACCGGCGCCACCGGCACCGGCAAGACCGTGACGCTGCAGGCGCTCGCGCAACGCTTCTCCTCGATCGGCGTGCCGGTGTTCATGGCCGACGTGAAGGGCGATCTTTCCGGCCTCGCCAAGCCCGGCGGCGGCAATCCGAAGGTGGCGGAGCGCCTTAAACAGTTGAAGATCCCGGCCGTGGGCGAACCCTGCCCGGTCATCTTCTGGGACGTCTTCGGCACCAGCGGCCATCCGGTGCGCGCCACCGTGTCCGACATGGGCCCCTTGCTTCTCGGCCGTATGCTGAACCTCAACGAGACGCAGGAAGGCGTGCTCGCGCTCGTATTCAAGATCGCCGACGACTCGGGCCTTCTGCTCCTGGACCTCAAGGATCTGCGCGCGATGCTCACGCACGTGGGCGATCACGCGGCGGAGTTCAAGACCAGCTACGGCAACATCGCCACCGCCTCGATCGGCACGATCCAGCGCGGCCTGCTAGCGCTCGAGGGCCAAGGGGCCGCCAAGTTCTTCGGTGAGCCGATGCTGGATTTTGCGGACCTCATGCAGGTGCGCGACGGCAAAGGCGTCGTGAGCATCCTCGCCGCCGAAAAACTCATGGGCACGCCAAAGCTCTACTCGACCTTCCTCCTATGGATGCTGTCGGAGCTGTTCGAGCATCTGCCGGAAGTGGGCGATCCTGAAAAGCCCAAGCTGGTCTTTTTCTTCGACGAAGCGCATTTGCTGTTCGACGAAGCCCCCAAGGCGCTGCTCGAGAAGATCGAGCAGATGGTGCGCCTTATCCGCTCGAAGGGCGTCGGCGTCTATTTCGTCACGCAGAACCCGCTCGACCTGCCGGAGAGCGTGCTCGGCCAGCTCGGCAACCGCGTGCAGCACGCCTTGCGCGCCTTCACGCCCAAGGACCAGAAGGCAGTGAAGACGGCCGCCGACACGCTGCGCCCCAATCCGAAGCTGAAGGCCGAACGGGTGATCACCGAGCTCGAAGTCGGCGAAGCGCTGGTTTCGCTGCTGGATGAGAAAGGGCGGCCGACCATCGTCGAGCGCGCCTTCGTCGTGCCGCCTTCAAGCCAGATCGGGCCATTGAACGATGCCGAACGCGCGCAGTTCGTGCGGACTTCGCCGGTAGCCGGCAAGTACGAGAACGCCATCGACCGCGAGTCGGCGTACGAGAAGCTCACCCAGCGCACGCAGGCGAAGCCCGCCGAGCCCGAGCACAGCTCGAACCCCGTGTCCGACATCCTCTTCGGCAAGACCGGCCCGCGCGGCGGCAGGCAATCGCAGGGCGTGCTCGAGGCACTGACGAAAAGCGCGGCGCGCTCCATCGGCTCGGAGCTCGGCCGCCAGGTCCTGCGCGGCATACTCGGTTCGGTCCTCGGCGGCACCCGGAAACGTTGAGATTCGGTCTCTGACCTCATCTACGTATCGGGCGTGGGGCATTGCTTTTGCCGTCGCCGGCACGCTCGCGTTCTCGCTGCGCCCCATCCTCATCAAGCTCTCCTACGCCGCGACGCCGGTATCGCCCGTCACGCTGCTCTTCCTGCGCATGGTGCTCTCGCTGCCATTCTTCGTCGCGGTGGGCTGGTGGCTGCGCAAGGAGGAGCCACGCCTCACGCCGCGCGACTGGGCCGCCGTCGCCGGCCTCGGCTTCATCGGCTACTACGGCGCGAGCTTCCTCGATTTCATCGGCCTGCAATACGTCGGCGCCGGCGTCGGGCGGCTGATCCTCTTCCTGTATCCGACGCTCGTGCTGCTGATCTCGCTTTTCTTCCTGCACAAGAAGCCCACGCGGCGCCAGCTTGGCGCGCTTTTTCTCACCTATGCCGGCATGGCGCTCGTTGTCTCGACCCAGGTGCACGGCGGCGCGGAGGGGCGTCTCTTCGCGTTCGGCGCGGCGCTGGTCTTCGCCTCGGCGCTCCTTTACGCGGTGTATCTCGTCGCGGGCGGCGAGCTCATCAAGCGCGTGGGGTCGATGCGCTTCACCGCCTACTCCATGGTCGTCGCCACGGTACCCGCTCTCCTTCAGTTCTTCATCCTGGAGCCGATATCGGCGCTGCAACTGCCGCCGATGGTTTGGCTTTATGTCCTCGTGCTCGCCACCTTCAGCACCGTGTTTCCGCTGTTTCTGCAGGCGGAGGCCCTGCGCCGCATCGGCGCCACCGAATTCGGCCTCATCGGCGCGCTCGGCCCCGTGAGCGTCGCCATCACCAGCGCGATCGGGCTGGATGAGCCGTTCACCGGGGTGCAGGCGCTGGGTGCGGCATTGGTGATCGTCGGGGTATTGCTGGTTTCGCTAAAGAGGAGCTGACATGGATCTGGACATCCGCGGGCGCAAGGCGATCGTCTGCGCCGCATCGAAGGGCCTCGGGCGCGCCTGCGCGTTTTCGCTCGCGCGCGAGGGCGTCGACGTCGTCATCACCGCGCGCGGGCGCCAGGCGCTCGAGGCGACGGCGACAGAGCTGAAGACATTCGGGGTCCGGGTGACGACGGTCGTCGGCGACATCACCACGGACGAAGGCCGCAAGGCTGCGCTCGCCGCGTGCCCGGATCCGGACATCCTCGTCACCAATGCCGGCGGCCCGCCGACCGGCAACTTCCGCGAGTGGGACAAGGACGTGTGGATGAAGGCAATCAACGCCAACATGCTCACGCCGATCGAGCTCATCAAGGCGACGGTCGATCGCATGATCGCGCGCAAATTCGGCCGCGTGGTCAACATCACCTCCACCTCCGTGAAGGCGCCGCTGCCGCCGCTCGGGCTTTCGAACGGCGCGCGCGCCGGGCTCACCGGTTTCATCGCCGGCTTGGCGCGCGAGACGGTGAAGCACAACGTGACGATCAACAATCTCCTGCCGGGCTCATTCCTCACCGATCGCACGCGCCAGACCCTGGCCGGCTTCGCCAAGGCGCGCGGTGTCACGGAGGAGGAGGCGGCGGCCGAGCGCTTGAAGTCGATACCGGCGGGGCGGCTGGGCGATCCCGCGGAGTTCGGCGATGCGTGCGCGTACCTCTGCAGTGCGCAGGCGAGCTACGTGACCGGCCAGAACTTCCTTATCGACGGTGGCGCCTATCCGGGCACGTTCTAAAATCTCCCGAGGAGGAAACATCCATGAAGACCATCATCGCCGTCCTCGGCTGGCTCGCGTGTTCGCTCGCTGCCGCCCAGACCTATCCGAACCGTGTCGTGCGCGTGGTCGTACCGTGGCCGCCGGGCCAGGCGACGGACATCGCGGCGCGCGTGGTGGCCGAGCGGTTGCAGCAAGCGCTCGGCCAGCCGTTCGTGGTCGACAATCGTCCGGGCGCCGGCGGCTCGATCGGCACCGACGTCGTGGCGAAGAGCGCGCCCGATGGCTACACGCTGCTCGCGGCCTCGAGCGGCCCGATCTCGATCATGCCGAACCTGCAGAAGATTCCCTACGACCCGCTGAAGGACCTCGCGCCGGTGAGCTTGATCGCCCTCGCGCCTTTCGCGCTGGTCGTGAATCCGAACTTCCCGGCGAACAATGCCAAGGAGTTCGTCGCGCTGGTGAAAGCGAACCCGGGCAAGTACACCTTCTCGTCCTCCGGCACGGGGGCGACCGCTCATCTGGTCTCCGAGCTCTTCAACTCGATGGCCGGATTGCAGGCACGCCACGTTCCGTACAAAGGCAGCGCGCCGGCCCTGACCGATCTCATGAGCGGTCAGATCGACTATGCGATCGAGACCGTCGCCTCGCTCGCGGGTCACATCAAGTCCGGACGCCTCAAGGCGCTCGGCGTAACGAGCGCGAAGCGCACCGCCGCGCTGCCGGACGTGCCGCCCCTCGCGGAAGCCGCCAATATCCCTGGCTATGACATCGGCGCTTGGATTGGCTATGCCGCGCCGGCCGGAACGCCGCACGAGATCCGGATGAAGCTGGCTACGGAAATCCAAAAGGCGATGCAGGGGCCCGAGCTCAAGGACAAGTACCTGACGCTCGGCATGGACCCGGCATCCAACACGCCGGACGAGATGGCGCCTTTCCTTAAGCGCGAGCAGGAGCGCTACGGCAAGATCATCCGCGACGCGAACATCAAGATCGAGCAGTAAGAAAGACGGGGCCGCGCCTGCCCGGACGGGCCCCGATCTTTAGGCCTTCAGCGTTTCCGTCTTGAACGGCAAGTCGCGCAGGCGCTTGCCGGTCAGTTTGTAGACGGCGTTCGCGACCGCCGGCGCCACCGGCGGAACACCCGCTTCACCGATCCCACCCGGCTTGTTGTCGGTGACGATCACCTTGGTGGTGATCTTCGGCACGTCGGCCATGCGCAGCACCGGGTAGTCGTGGAAGTTGGTTTGCTGCGCCATGCCGTCTTTGAAGATGAGCTTCTCGCGTAGCGCGCTCACCCCCCACACGGCGGCCGATTCGATCTGCGCGCGCACGTTCGCCGGCTGCAGACACACCCCCGTATCGACCGCGCTCCAGAGCTCGTGCACCTTCACGTTGCCGGTTTTGCGATCGACCGAGACTTCCGCCACCATCGCCATGTACGTTTCCCAGATGTCGCTATAGGCGAGTCCCAGCGCTCGTCCGGCGGGACGTTTGCGGTTCCAGTCGGCGAGCGCCATCGCTTCGCGAATCACCGCCTGGCCGCGCGGCTCCTTCTCGAGCAGCTTCAGGCGGAACTCGATCGGGTCCTTGCCGGCTGCCTGCGCCACCTCGTCGATGAAGGTTTCGAGCGCGAACTTGGTATAGCCGCCGCCGACCGAGCGCCACACGGCCACGTCGACGCCACGCGCTTCGAGCAGCTGCTCCATCGAGTAATTCGGATAGTGGTACGTGGGCTCGTATGCGCCTTCGCAGAGCGGCAGGTCCTTGCCGCCGCTTGCCTGGAACGCGGGCGGCGCGAAACGCCGGTAGATGGACTCGCCCACCAGCCGGAATTGCAGCCCGGTGAGGTTGCCCTGGCTGTCGAGGCCGGCCTCCAGGCGCTGCACGACGAGCGGGCGCGGCTTCGTGTACTGCACGTCATCCTCGCGCGTCCACAACACCTTCACCGCGCTGCCCGGCACCGCCTTGGCGATGAGCGCCGCGTCGACCGCGTAGTCGTTCTCCGCGCGCCGGCCAAAGCCGCCGCCGAGGAACGTCACGTTGATCTTCACATTCTCCGGCTTGAACCCAGCGCCCTTCACCGCCGCCAGGAACACGCCGAAGGGCGATTGCGTCGGCGCCCAGAACTCGATCGAGTCGCCGTCGACGCGAGCGGTGCAGTTCTGCGGCTCCATCGTCATGTGCGTGAGGTTGAGGGACGTGTACTCCGCGGCCACTCGTTTCGCCGATTTTTCGATGGCGCCGCGCGCGTCGCCATGCGCTTCATAAACGGTGCCCTTGTCCTCCAGGTTGCGCACGCGCTGCACGTACTCCGGGATGACCTTGTCCGTGGAATAGCTGCGCGCCTTCGAGGCCTGGCTCCATTCGACCTTCAGCGCTTTGCGTCCCTTCAACGCCGCCGGATAGCTCTCCGCCACCACGGCGACGCCATAAGGCAGCGCCACGATCTGCTTCACGCCGGGAACCTTCTTCGCCTCGGCGTCTTCCACCCTGAGCGCCCGCTCGCCATTGACCGGCGCGCGCAGCACCGTCGCGTAGAGCATGCCCGGCAGGCGCACGTCGATGCCGTAACGCGCCTGGCCAGCCACCTTGTCCGGCACTTCCACGCGCGGGATGTCCTTGCCGATGAGGCGGAACTCCTTCATGGGCTTCAGCTGCGCCGGCGTGAATTGCGGCGCATTCGCGGGCACTTCGGCGAACGCAGCGATTTCGCCGTACGCCATGCGGCGGCCGGACGCCTTGTGCAAGACCACGCTGGGCTCCGTCGAGCATTCGCTCGCCGGCACGCCCCACTTGCGAGCCGCGTTGTCGATCATGATGGCGCGGCACTGCATGCCCGCGAGCCGCATGATCTGGTAGTAGCCGCGCGTGGTCCTCGAGGCGCCCGCCAGCATCGCGCCACCGAAAAGCGGATTGCCGTAGATCTTCGGCTCGTAGGGTGCCTGCTCGATGCGCACCTTGTTCCAGTCGAGGTCCATTTCCTCGGCGATGAGAAGCGGCATCGAGGTGAAGACGCCCTGCCCCATCTCGGAGGCGGGCGCATAGACCGTGACGATGTCGTCCGTGCCGACGCGCGCCCAGCCGTTCGGCGAGAAGTTCGCCGCCTGGCCGAATGCCTTTTTCGCGCCGACGAGGCCGCCGAAGGCGATGGCGATGCTTGCCGCGCCGCTGGAGACCAGGAACGCGCGACGCGAGACTTGCCTGAATTCGAAGTTCATCGCGCCTCCTAGGCTTTCTGCATTTCGCCGGCAGCGCGCTGAATCGCCGCGACGATCTGGTTGTAGGTGCCGCAGCGGCAGATGTTGCCGTTCATGTGGGCGACGATCTGCTCGCGCGTGGGCTTCTTGTTCTTCTCCAGGAGCGCGGCGGCGGTCATGATCTGGCCCGACTGGCAATAGCCGCATTGCGGCACCTGCTCGGCGATCCACGCCTTCTGTAGCGGGTGATCGGCGGCCGGCGACAGGCCCTCGATGGTGGTGATCTTCTTTCCGGCCACGGTGGCAACCGGCGTGACGCAGGAGCGGGTGGGCGTTCCGTTGACGTGAACCGTACACGCGCCGCATTGCGCCATGCCGCAGCCGAATTTCGTGCCGGTGAGGCCGAGCTCGTCGCGGATCACCCAAAGAAGAGGGGTATCGGACGGCTGCTCCGAATACGCCTCCTTGCCGTTGACGGTGAACTTGACCATCTTATTTCTCCTCCTCTGGTAGGCAAAGCCAGCGTATCAGAAACTACAATCCGTCGGCAGTGAATCGCCGCCGCGCTTTCCTCGTCATGAGCTCGCTCCTGCCCTTCGCGACGCGCGCGTTCGCGCAGGCGAACGCTCACGTCAGCACGACGGATCCGCTGATTGTTTCGTTCACCAAAGGCGCGTCGGTCATGCCGGGCCGGGTACGTCTGGATTTGCCGAAGCTCGCCGATAGCGGGTTTTCGGTGCCGATGACGGTATCCGTCGATAGTCCGATGACCGCGGGCGACCACGTGAAGACCATCCTGATCGTCGCCGACAAGAATCCGCAGCGCGACGTGTGCTGGTTCTACCTAGGCTCGCGCGCCGGCAAAGCGGAAGTGAGTTCACGCATCCGGCTGAATGGCACGCAGCGCGTCGTCGCCGTTGCGCAGCTGTCGGACGGCACGTTCTGGTCCGATGCGCGCGACATCGAGGTGCGCGAGGCCGCCTGCACGGAGCCCGGCTGATGGCGGCGCGCATCCAGCTGCCCGCCGAGGCCCGGCGCGGCGAGCTGATCGAGGTGCGGCTCACCATCCAGCATCCGATGGAGACCGGCTTTCGCGTCGACGCCTATGGAACCCGCGTTGCCCGCAACGCGATCCATTCGCTCGTCTGCCGCTACAACGGTGTCGAAGTATTCCGCGCCACGCTCGGCACCGGAATCGCGGCGAATCCCTATTTGCGCTTCTTCACGCGCGCGGTCGATTCCGGCGAGCTGGAAGTCTGGTGGCTGGACGACGACGAAGTGGAAGCCAGCGCCCGCGCGACGATCAGCGTCGTCTGAGGAGGCGCAGGAGGGGGGTCGCGAACACGGCGAGCGTCAGCACGCCGAGTCCGCAGGCGATCGGACGCTCGAAGAAGGCGAGCACGCGCCCGTCGGCCTTGATCATCGAGCTGATGAAGTTTTCCTCCAGCATCGCGCCGAGCACCATGCCGAGGATCGCGGGCGCCACCGGGAAGCCGTTCTCCTCCATCACGTAACCGACGATGCCGAAGGCGAGCATCAGCACCACGCCGAAGATCGAGTTGTTGATGGCGAACGAGCCGACGATGCAGAAGAGCAGGATCACCGGCAGGAGCACTTCGCGCGGCGCGCGCAGCATTTGCTTCGCGGCGCGGATGGCGGCGATGCCGAGCGGCAGCATCAGGAGGTTCGCCAGGATGAACACCATGAAGATGGCGTAGATCGACGGCGCGTTGTTCATGAACACCGTCGGCCCGGGGTTCAGGCCTTTGATGTAGAGCACGCCGATCACGATCGCGGTGATCGAGTCGCCGGGGATGCCGAAGACCAGCGCCGGGATCCACGCGCCGGCGAGCGCGCTATTGTTCGACGCGCCCGCCTCGATGATGCCTTCGACGTGGCCGGTGCCGAATTTCTCCGGCTCCTTGGAGAACCGCTTTGACACCGCGTACGACATCCAGGCCGCGATGTCGGCGCCGGCGCCGGGCAGCGCGCCGATCGCGGTGCCGAGCACGCTGCCGCGGAAGAACTGCGCGGGATAGCGCTTGGTGAGCGTCCACATGCCGGCGAGCACGTTGCCGATCTTCGCCTGCGCCATTTCCCATGGCTGGTCGATGCGCGTGGCGCTGCGCAGGATCTCCGACACCGCGAACATGCCGATCATGATCGGGATCAGCGTGAGGCCGCCGGCGAGCTCCGCATTGCCGAAGGTAAAGCGCGGGAAGCCCGCTGGATTGTCGAGCCCGACCGAGGCGACGAGGAGCCCGATCAAGAGCGACACCACGCCCTTGAGCGGATTGCCGATGGCGAGGAATACGGCGCTGCCAAGCCCCAGTACCACCAGCCAGAAATATTCGAACGAAGAGAACTTGAGCGCGATCTCGGCGAGGCTCGGCGCCGCGATGATCAGCACCGCGGTGCCAAAGAGCCCGCCGAGTACCGAGAACCAAAGGCCCGAGCCGAGCGCGAGCTCGCCCTGGCCTTTCTTCGTCATCGCATAGGCCTCGTCAGTGTAGGCGGCGGAAGCCGGCGTGCCGGGCATGCGCAACAGGCAGCTCGGGATGTCGCCGGCGAAGATGGCCATGGCAGTGGCGGTGACGATGGAGGCAATCGCCGGTACCGGCGGCATGAAGAACGTGACCGGCACCAGCAGGGCCGTGGCCATCGTCGCGGTCAATCCGGGCACCGCGCCGACGAAGAGGCCGAAGAGCGCCGAGGCGAAGATCACCCACAGCACGTACGGATCGAATACGAGCGCGAACGCCTGCGAGAGCACTG
>C688J18823_10002652_pt1 | contig 11204 bp, 13 predicted proteins | sample HopSoiMetagenom1_FD_18823 | JGI IMG/M metagenome (IMG submission 18823) | reverse complement strand
GCGGCGCCACGCTCGGCCGAGCGCTGACCGAGCCGACCCTGGTCGTCGACCTCGGCGGCGGGTCGACGGAGCTCGTCGTCGGCGACCATGCGGGCATCAGGGCCGCGGCCAGCGTCGACGCCGGATCCGTCCGGATGACCGAGCGCTACCTGCATGGCGATCCCTGCTCCGCCCACGAGCTGGACGCGTGCGCGACGGCGGTGCGGTCGCTGCTCCGCGAAGGTGCTCCCGCCGAGCCTGCCCCCACCGAGGCCCTCGGCGTCTCGGCGACGGTCACGACCCTGGCTGCACTCGACCTCGGGCTCGACGAATTCGACCGCGAACGCGTCGACGGGCATGTCCTGACGGCGGACGCGGTCGGCGAGCAGCTCGAGCGGCTCGCGGCGCTCGCGCTCGAGGAGCGGCGCAGCGTGCCGGCGCTCGACCCGGACCGCGCGCCGGTGATCGTCGCTGGCGCAGTCATCCTCGGCGAGGTGCTCGCCCATTACGGTCTCGACGCCCTGGAGGTCGGCGAGCGGGACATCCTGGATGGGATCGCGCTGGAGGCGGCGCAGCTCCCCGAGCCCGTCGAGGGCGACGCTCCCCCGGGCGCCTACACCTGTTGTTAGCGTCCCGCTCGTGCCGCTCAGCGACACGGGCGAGATCAGCCTCGAAGAGCTTCAGCTCGCTGCCCGCAACCACGGCATGCCGCTCGAGGCCCTGCGCTGGCCGGTCACGCCGCCGGGACTGCACTACCTGCTGATCCACTACGACGTCCCGCTCGTCGACCCGGCGTCCTGGCGCCTGGAGGTCGGCGGCCTCGTGGAGCAGCCGCTGAGCCTCACGCTCGACGACCTGCGGTCGCGCCCCGCCGCCGAGCATGCGGTCACGATGGAGTGCGCCGGCAACGGGCGCGCCCGGCTCACGCCCCGGCCCATATCCCAGCCCTGGCTGCACGAGGCGGTCGGCACCGCCGTCTGGGGCGGCACGCCGCTCGTGGGGCTGCTCGAGGAGGCGGGACTGGAACCCGGCGCCGTCGAGGTGGTCTTCACCGGGCTCGACCGCGGAATCGAGGGCGGCGAGGAGCAGGCGTACCAGCGCAGTCTCGGCCTGCACGACGCGCTCATGCCGGAGGTGCTGCTCGCGTGGCAGATGAACGGCGCACCGCTCCTCCCGCAGCACGGATTCCCGCTCCGGCTCGTCGTGCCGGGCTGGTACGGCATGACGAGCGTGAAGTGGCTCGCCTCCATCGAGGTCGTGCACCAGCCGTTTCGCGGCTACCAGATGACCGCGGCGTACCGCTACCGCGACCAGGAGGACGACGAAGGGGAGCCCGTCTCGCGCATCCAGCCTCGCTCGCTGATGGCGCCGCCGGGCATCCCGGACTTCTTCACGCGCGCGCGCACCGTTCAGCTCGGGCCGGTCGAGCTCGAGGGGCGCGCGTGGTCGGGGTGCGCGCCGGTCGCCGGCGTCGAGGTGAGCGCCGACGGGGAGACGTGGCACGAGGCGCGGCTCGAGCGCGACGTCGAGGGACGCTGGGCCTGGTGCCGGTGGACGTTCCGCTGGGACCCTCCGGCCCCGGGCGAGTACGTGCTCGCGTGCCGCGCGCGCGACGAGGCCGGCAACGTCCAGCCCGACGACGCTCCGTGGAACCTCGGCGGCTACGCCTCGAACAGCGTGCAGCGCGTGCCGGTCACCGTCGCCTGACGCCGCGGAACGCGTACTCGAGGATCACGGTCGCGATCGACATGATGATCGACGCCCAGATCGCGTCCCAGAAGAACGAGTTGATCGTCAGGTCGCCCGTGATCGCGTCGGTGACCTCGAGCAGGATGGCGTTGATCACGATCAGGAAGAGCCCGAGCGTGAGGATCGTCAGCGGGAGCGAGATCAGCCGCAGGATCGAGCCGAGGATGACGTTGATGATCCCGAAGAGCGCAGAGACCCAGACGTAGCCCCAGACGCCGCCGCTGACGTCGACGCCGCCGAGGAGCCACGCCGTGAACGCGAACGCGAGCGCGATGATGAGCCAGCGGATGAGGATGCCGCGCATCGCGGCGGACACTACTGCTCTGTCGTGATGGCAGCGTCGGGCTCGTCCTCGGCGAGCCTCCGCTGCAGCACGCTGCGCGAGAGCACGCCGACGAGCCGGCCGTCTTCGACGACCGGGACCCGCTCGGCGTCGTGCTCCTCGAGGAAACGGAAGGCGTCCTCGACGGGCATGTCGCCGTCGATCGTCCAGTGCGGCACCTCGGCGATCTCCGACAGGCGCGTCTCGCCGGGGACGAGGCCCGGAGCGACGACCTCGCGTACGAGTGTCTTGCGGGTCACGACGCCGACAAGCTGCTCGCCTGCGCAGACGAAGATCGCCCGGACCTCGGGCCGCGCGAGCAGCACCCCCGCGTCCTGCGCCGTCGCGTCGACCGACAGCGAGCGCGGCTCGGTGACCATGGCGTCGCGCGCTCTCACGGGTAGAACCCGCGGGACGTCATCGCGGCGGCCACCTCGCGGATGCCCGCTACGAGCGCGGCGGCACGGAGGGTCATGTCGCCCTCGGTCGAGAGCGCCCAGACGCGGTCGAAGGCGTCGGTCAGCTTGTCGGCGAGCCGGGCACGGATCTCGTTGCGCGTCCAGAACAAGCGCCCGAGGTCCTGCACCCACTCGAAATAGGAGACGGTCACGCCGCCGGCGTTCGTCAGCACGTCGGGCAGGACGGGGATGCCGCGCTCGGCCAGGATCTCGTCGGCCTCGATCGACGTCGGGCCGTTCGCGCCCTCGGCGATCAGCCGCGCGTCGATCCGGGGCGCGTTCTCGAGGGAGACCTGGTCCTCGCGCGCGGCGAGCACCAGCACGTCGCAGGTCAGCTCGAGCAGCTCCGCGTTCGTGATCCGCTCGCACTCGCGGTAGTCGGCCAGCGATCCATGCTCGCGCACCCAGTCGTGCAGCGCGGCGATGTCGAGCCCTTTCGGGTTGTAGAGGCCGCCGGAGACATCGGACACCGCGATCACGCGCGCGCCGCGTTCGACGAGCTCGCTGGCCGCGATCCCGCCCACGTTGCCGAAGCCCTGCACGACGCAGCGCTGCTGCGAGAGCGGCATCCCGAGCCGGTCGCATGCGCGCTCGGTGACCATGACCACGCCGGCGCCCGTCGCCTCGTGCCGGAAGACCGAGCCCCCGAGCGCGATCGGCTTCCCCGTCACGATCTCGGGCACGGCATGCCCGACGAGCATGGAGTACGTGTCCATCATCCAGGCCATCGTCTGCTCGTTCGTGGCCATGTCCGGTGCGGGGATGTCGCTCTTCGGCCCGATGAACGGCAAGAGCTCGGAGGTGAAGCGGCGCGTCAGCTTGATCACCTCGGGCTGCGACAGCGAATGGACGTCGCAGCGCACGCCGCCCTTCGCCCCGCCGTAGGGGAGGCGCAGCAGCGCGCACTTCCAGGTCATCCACATGGCCAGCGCGGCGCACTCGCCCATGGTCACCGCCGAGTCGTAGCGGATCCCACCCTTGGTCGGTCCGAGCGCGGTCGAGTGCCGAACCCGGTAGGCGGGGAAGACCGCGGCGGTGCCGTCGTCGAGCATGACGGGCACCGAGAGCATGACCGCCTGCTCGGGGTAGCGGAGGCGCAGCGCGATCGCGTCGTCGACGCCGGCGTGCGGCAGAGCCTGCTCGAGCTGCGTGACTGCTGTGCGGTAGAGCGGCGCGTCCCATTCGAGCGCGGTCGAGACGCCCTCCTCGACGCTGGCCATCGCCCGGAGTGTAGTCAGGTGCCCGGCAGAACCGGCCGAACGGTCAGGACGAGGTCGGGGCCGATCGCCTCGACGCGGACGTCCTCACCTGGCTGGGCGGCCGGCTCGCAGCGGGCCTGCCACAGCTCGCCCTGCGCGCGGACCTGGCCGAGCGGGTCGCAGCGCACGACGACGCGGGCGATGCTCCCGACGAGAGCCTCCGGGCCGGTCTGAGGCCGGCGGCGCTTCGCGTACCAGAGCCCGAACCCGACCTCGGCGAGATCGACGACGAGCGCGCCCACGATCGCGATGAGCCCCCACGGCGACGGCAGCAGGAAGATCGCCGCGAGGATGGCGAGGATGAAGAGCACGCCGCGATTGTCGCTACACGGTCTGCGGTGCGGCGCGCAGGGTGGCGCGCAGGCGTGTGAGGAGCCCTTCCACGAGCTGGCTCTTCAGCAGCACGTCGTCGGCGCCGGCTTCTTTCGCGGCGCGGCTCAGCGCGGGCGCGTCATCGCCGGTGATCGCGATGACGCAGAGGCTGGGGCGGTCGCGGCGCAGGCGGGCGACCGTGCTGACCCCGTCGAGGAGCGGCATGTGCAGGTCGATGACGACCGCGTCCGGCTCCTCGATCTCGACGCGGTCGAGCGCGGCGACGCCGTCCGAGACCGTGCCGGAGACGAGCAGCTCCGGCTGCTGGTCCACGAGCTCGGCGAGCGACGCGAGGAACAGCTCGTCGTCGTCGACCAGGAGCACGCGGATCTGACCCCTTCCGTCCTCTGACATTGCCCGCCATTTTTTACCAACGCGGTCGCCGCGTCCATCCGGTTTTGCTCATCCAGTGGACGGCGTTCGTCGAGCGCTACGGGCGCTAGAAGTCGCGCCGCGGGGCGCCGGTCATGAACGCCACGAAGGCGGCGCGCCCGAGCCGCGCAAGCACCTGTTCATGTGTCATGCGGGCACGCGGGTCGACGTCCCCTACGGAGGCGCAGACTGCGCCCAGCACCACCCGCAGTCCGCCCATTTCGCGCTCTTGCCTGCAGAGCTCGCAGAGATGGTGGGGCACTGGAGAATGCCCGGCTTTGCCGTGATCGCCACCCGGAGCGTGAGCACCGGCGCTTCCAGCGGATCGATTTGCCGGAGCCCGAACGCCACTCCGCCGGGACACGGCGAATCCGCACCCACACCGTGCCCGGCTGGTCGAACCGCTTGACGACCCTCATGCCCGGAAGCAGAACCCGAACGTGCACGTCGCGAATGCGATGCTTGGTGACGTTCTGCAGGGTCACCGACACAACGGTCGTGCGCCCAGCCGTCCTGACCCAGTCGTTGGCGCCTATCAGGCCTCCGTGCCGCCGGGAAGCCTCGAGCAGGCGCCGGTGCTCATCGGTCGCGGGTGGCGACGACGGCCCGGTGGCTTGGCGGGATTCGCCTAGTTGAGGCGATGCCGGGGGAGGGAGTCGAACCCTCACGCCCCTTTCGGGACACCTGATTTTAAGTCAGGCGCGTATGACCAATTTCGCCACCCCGGCGCGCCCCGGGAGCGTAACCGGGCTACGTGCCGGGCTGGTTGACGCTCATCGAGATGCCCTCCGGCCCGTGGCCGCGGTAGACGTCCCGGAACTTCTTGAACGCGCTCTCGTTGAAGGTCGAGCAGACGGCGACGTGGCCGAACCCGTAGTAGTTCGGATCGGAGCCGTACTTCGACGGGTCGCCCGTCCAGGCGGTGATGGCGACCTTCTTGCCGAGCTTCGCGAGCGGCGAGCCGACCATCGACTCCGGCGACGAGTCGTAGAAGGCGTGGACCTTGTCGACCGTCGACTTCGGCACCTGGGTGCCCCACCAGAGGATCACGCCGCCGTGCTCCTGGTTATGGACGAGGAGCCGCGGCTCGACGGGCGTGTTGTAGAAGTCCCAGATCGCCGGGGTCGGGTAGTGCGACCCGCTCGACGGCGGGAAGGTGTTGTACGGGACGGGCGTCCCCTCCTGCACGTGGATGAGGCCCGCTTTGAGCGGCTTCGCCTTCACGGTCTTGAAGGTGCAGCCGGAGGCCTTCATGGCGCTGGCCACCCCGCTGTCGCTGGCGCTGCTCGAGCCGCCGAGCGTCAGAAACGCGACGGCGGCTACGACGAGCACGACCGCGGACGCGCCGAGAATGCCGAACAGCATCCTGCGGTCGCCCGCGGACGACTTGTTCGTCGCGGTCCGGCGCTTCGGCGCCTGGACCGGGCGCTTGGGAGGTGCAGGAGTTTTCTTCTTCTCGGCCATTGAGCGCGGCGGATGGTAGCAACGGTCTCCGCCAGTTCTCTATCGGCCGGATGGTGCCGTCCGATGAGCTTCCTACTGTTTGTAGACCATGATCCCGATTCTTGCTCTCCTGATCGGTGCCGCAGCCGGCGCGCTCGGCGCCTGGCTGCTCGCGCGTGCGCGCGCGGACGCGTCTCTGATGAGGCTCGGCCTGGAGCTCGAGCACGAGCGCGCGCGCTTCGACGAGAGGGTGCAGGTTCTCCAGCGCGCAGAGGCCGGGTTCGCAGAGAGCTTCAAGGCCCTGTCCTCGGAGGCGCTGCGCTCGAACAACACGGCGTTCCTCGAGCTCGCGCGCACCCAGCTGGAGCGCTTCCAGGTCAGCGCGCAGGGGGATCTCGAGCAGCGGCAGAAGGCGGTCGAGGCCATCGTCTCGCCGATCCGCGAGTCGCTCGACAAGGTCGACGGGCAGATCCGCAGCCTCGAACAGGCGCGGACGCATGCATACAGCACGCTCTCCGAGCAGGTGCGCTCGCTCGCCGAGGGCCAGCAGGCGCTGCGCCTCGAGACGGGGAACCTGGTGACGGCGCTCCGCTCGCCGAGCGTGCGCGGCCGCTGGGGCGAGATGCAGCTCAAGCGCGTCGTCGAGATGGCCGGGATGCTGGCGCACTGCGACTTCGTCGAGCAGACGACGACCATGTCCGACGACGGCCGGCTCCGGCCGGACATGATCGTCAAGCTGCCGGGCGGCCGCAGCGTCGTCGTCGACGTCAAGGCGCCGCTCAGCGCGTACCTCGAGGCGCTCGAGGCGAAGGACGAGGTCACGCGGCAGGCGAAGCTCGCGGATCATGCGCGCCAGGTGCGCGAGCACATCCGCAAGCTCAGCGCCAAGAGCTACTGGAGCCAGTTCGAGGACGCGCCCGACTTCGTGGTCATGTTCCTGCCGGGTGAGCCGTTCTTCAGCGCGGCGCTCGAGCAGGACGCGACTCTGATCGAGCAGGGCGTCGACCAGCAGGTGATCCTCGCGACGCCGACGACGCTCATCGCGCTCCTCCGGGCGGTGGCGTACGGCTGGCGCCAGGAGCAGGTCGCCGAGAGCGCCCGGCACATCAGCGAGCTCGGTCGCGAGCTGCACACCCGCCTCGCGACGATGAGCGACCACTTCGCGAAGCTCGGCCGCAGCCTCGACGGCGCCGTCCGCTCCTACAACGAAACGATGGGCTCGCTCGAGCGGCGCGTCCTCGTAACAGCGCGGCGCTTCAAGGAGCACGGCGCGGTCGCGAGCGAGGAGCTCGCCGAGCTCACGCCGATCGACCGCACGCCACAGCTGGCGCAGGCACCCGAGCTGCGCCCCGCCCAGCCGGATGAGCCGGGCGCCGAGGCCGCCTAGAACCTGAGCAAGGCCCCGATCCCCTCCACGGGATCGAGGTCCTGGCGGTTCCGGAGCGCACGCACCTGGCCGCCGTTGGCGAGCGTGTGGTGCACGGCCAGGTCGAGGCCCTGGTCGCGGTGATCCATCTCCGTGCCGTCGAGCGGGCACTGTCCGCCGTGCGCCGACAGCCGGCCGCACTTCGGGCACTGCCACCCGTCGTGCGCGACGCCCTGCGAGAAGAGCAGGACGTCGATGCGGGCATCGGAAGCGGCCTCGAGCGTCTGCTCCCACCCGGCGGCAGCGCGTCCATCGCGACCGGCCTCCTCGCGCCAGCGGTCGACCACCTCGGCCTCGTCCTCGGCGTCCGCCTGGTCGAGCACCGGCTGCACGATCTCGAGCAGCTCCGCGGCGCCCGCATGCGCCTCGGCCTGCGTCCAGCCGACGATCGCGTCCTTGACGTCGCCCGGGAGCGCGCCCTCGAACTCGCCGCGCATCTCCTGCGGGATCACGATCACGACCCGTGCGGAGCGCGCGCGGCGCGTCTGCTGGCCGATCTCGTCCGCCACCGACTTGATGTGCTCCTGCACGAGCTTCTCGATGTGCCGCTGGAACCGCGCCTGCGACCACCCGCCCTGATCGTGCTGCCCCGGCGTGTCGTCCGAGACGTCGACGACCTCCTCGAGGCGGCCGGAGCGCAGCCGGTAGACGCGGCCCTGCTCGCGCGACACGACGGCGACGATCGCCCCCGTGCCGCGGCCCACGATCGGCACCAGCGGCGTCAGCAGCGCCTCACGCCCAACCGCGACGGCGTCGTCCACCGGCTCGGCGAGCGGCAGCGTGCGCCACAGGTTGTCGAGCCCGGACGCAAAAACGGCAACTCCCCGTGCCCCGTCGCGGTCGAACTCGGTCTCGAACCAGCGCCGGATGCGGTCGACGTCGCCACGCAGCGCTTCACGTTGGTCGTGCGTCAGGCTCGTCCGGTCTCCATGGCCCGCGCGGAGCTCGTCGAGCAGCGAGTGCACCCGGGTCTTCGCATCGGCGGCGGTAGGGGTCTCGCTCGGGTCGAGGCCGACGTAGACGCTGATCGCGCACCCGTGCGCGGCGCGGAACCCGGCGAGCTGGCGCAGCGTCTCCCAGGTGACGGTGGCGGCCACGGCGAGGGAGTCTAGGCACCGCGGGCCCTGCCCTGCCGCCGGTGCGGGATCAGAGGGCCACGTTGCGCGCGCCCGGCGGCTCGACGCGCGTCATCGCCTCGAGCTCGCCGACGGCGCGGCGCACCTCGCGGGCGAAGAGCGAGGCGTAGAACCGGTGCAGCAGCGCGCCCGCCGGAAAGGCGAGCAGGGAGAGCGCGGCGACCAGCTCACCGGTCGCGGCCGCGTAGGCGACGCCCGCGACGCCGTAGACGACCAGGTACACGAGCACGACGCCGGCGAAGATCCGCAGGCCCCACGACAGCCGTGCCGTGCCCTCGATCCGCGACCCGCTCTGGGCGGGGTCGATCGCACCCTCGAGCACCGGCCGGAACGGCGTCATCGGGATGCTCGGGACGTAGATGAGCCGCACCGGCGGCCCCGGATCGCCGCGGAACAGCGAGCGGCGGTCACGGATGACCTCCCGCAGCCGCCCTGCAGCCTGATCGGGCGGCAGCGGCGACGCGACCTGGAACGGCCGGCGCGGGTCGAACAGGGCTTGAACGCGGTCGCGGGCGGGAAGGGTCATGTCATCGGATTCGTTGAATAGTGTGAAGGCCGGCTATGCAGCACAGCAGGGCCACGACCTGAAGGAGCAAGATTGAGCGGCACCGACGTGCGTGAAGTGATCATTATCGGAGGCGGGCCTGCCGGCTACACGGCCGCGCTGTACAGCGCACGCGCCAACCTGAAGCCGCTCGTGATCGAGGGCTTCGCCTGGGGTGGCCAGCTGATGATCACGAGCGACGTGGAGAACTACCCCGGCTATCCGGAAGGCGTGCTGGGGCCGGAGATGATGCGCGACTTCCGCAAACAGGCGGAGCGCTTCGGCGCCGAGTTCGTCACCGACGACGTGACCCGTGTGGACTTCTCCGAGCAGCCCTTCCGCATCTGGGTCGGTGATGACGAGTACCGAGCCGAGTCCGTGATCGTGTCGACCGGAGCGAGCGCCCGCCAGCTCGGGCTGCCCTCCGAGCGGACGCTCCAGGGCCGCGGCGTCTCGTACTGCGCGGTCTGCGACGCCGCCTTCTTCGGCGAGAAGCGCGTCATCGTCGTCGGCGGAGGCGACTCGGCGATGGAGGAGGCCGTCTTCCTGGCCAAGTTCGCAACGAGCGTCACCGTCGTGCACCGCCGCGATGAGTTCCGCGCCTCGCCGATCATGCTCGACCGCGCGCGGGCGAACGACAGGATCTCGTTCGTGCTGAACAGCGTCGTCGACGAGGTCGTCGGCGAAGGCAAGGTCACGTCCGTCCGGCTGCGCGACATCGAGACCGGCGAGACGACCGACGTCGAGGCGGACGGGATCTTCGTCGCGATCGGCCACGACCCGAACACCTCGCTCTTCCTCGACCAGCTGGATCACGACGACGCCGGCTACCTGGTCACCAAGCCGGGCTCGACGGCGACGAACGTGGACGGCGTGTTCGCGGTCGGCGACGTCGTCGACCACGTCTACCGGCAGGCCATCACGGCCGCCGGCTCCGGCTGCATGGGCGCCCTGGACGCCGAGCGCTGGCTCTCGGCACGCGAGGGCCACACGGGCACGCCGCTCCCGGAAACCGCTCAGGTGTAGCCCGGGAGCACAACGCTACGATCGACGGCGGAATGCCGTTCTACATCTGCCCGAACTGCAAGGAGCGCTCGATCGACCACGACGGTCGCGAGGGGCTCACCCGCCAGGCCGTCCAGTGTCAGCGCTGCGGGTTCGGCTTCCTGTTCGAACTGATGGACGACTACTACCCGGCGCCCACGACAGGGTTCGTCGTCTGCGACCAGACCGGCCGGATCCTCGCGAGCGGGCGCGGCGTCTTCGAGCTGACCGGCTACTCCGAACGCGACCTGATCGGCACGGACGCGATGCAGGCGCTCGGGCTCTCGGGCTGGGACGACGGCAAGAACCCCGCCGAGCTCTCGCTCGAATGGGGCGTCCGCCGGCTCGGCGAGCACCTCGAGCTGCGCACCCACGCCGGCACGCACAAACGCGTCACTGCGGACTTCTTCCCCGCCTACGACGACGACGGCGGGCTCCTGATCGCGCTTACGCCGGTCTGAGCAACGCCGGCTGGACGTCGACGCGGCTCGACGGGCAGAGATCGTTCACCACGCACTCGGCGCACTCCGGCGCCCGCGCGGTGCAGACGCGCCGGCCGTGCCAGATCAACAGGTGGGGAAAGCGCCCCCAGTCCTCGCGCGGGACGATCCGCTGGAGGTCGCGCTCGATCTTCACCGGGTCGTCCTGGCGCGTGAGCCCGAGCCGCTGTGAGAGGCGCCGCACGTGCGTGTCCACGACGACGCCCTGCGCGCTGCCGAGCTCGGCCGCGACGACGTTTGCCGTCTTGCGTGCGACGCCGGGCAGCGTGACGAGGTCTTCCAGGCGCTTCGGCACCTCGCCGTCGAACTCCTCGAGGAGCATGCGCATCGTTCCCCGCAGCGACCGCGCCTTCTGCCGGAAGAAGCCGGTGGCGAAGATGTCGCGCTCGAGCTCCTCCTGCGGCACGGCCAGGTAGTCCTCGGGCCGCCGATACTTCCGAAACAGCGTCTCGGTCACGCGGTTGACGTTCACGTCCGTCGTCTGCGCCGAGAGCATCACCGACACGAGCAGCTCCAGCGGCGAGCGGAACCGCAGGGCGATCGTGGCGTCCGGGTGCGCCGCGGCCAGCCGGTCGATGATCGGGCGGATGCGGTCGCGGC
>C688J18823_10002651_pt1 | contig 11205 bp, 8 predicted proteins | sample HopSoiMetagenom1_FD_18823 | JGI IMG/M metagenome (IMG submission 18823) | reverse complement strand
GGATCTCCCACTTGGGGATCACCATCTGGGACCACGGGCCGCCAGGCGCGATGCCCGACGAGATCCATCCGGTCGAGTTCCTCGACAGGCCGCGCCCGCCCACGTTCACACCCTGCACCCGCACGCCGTTCTCCAGTTTCCCGTTCCCGCTCGACAGCGGCAACTACGTCGTTCGGTCCGACTAAGACCAACCGGTAGCTGAAGCCGACGCCCGGACTCGAACCGGGGACCCCTTCATTACGAGTGAAGTGCTCTACCAGCTGAGCTACGTCGGCGGGAGAGCCAACTGTAGCCGTTTGCGGATCGGGCTCTCGCGCCGGCCCGGCCGCTCTACGCGCTGATCCGCGTGAAGCGGCGCGGCAGAACGATCGCCGAGATCATCAGCCCGTAGGCGATCGAGATCGCCGTCACGAACGTGTCGAACCCCGCGTTGACGCCGGTCACGGTGTGGTTGGTGAGGAGCTGCAGCACGCTGTTGAAGCCGGCACTCCCGGGCACCAGCATCAGTACCCCCGGCACGATGAACACGAGCGGTGAGCGCCGCAACGCCCACCCGGCCAAGCCGCCGGCGATTCCGATCGTGAAGGCGGCCACGAGGGCGGCGGCCTGGTCGCCGAAGACTGCCCCGCCGAGCTCGTTCGCGCCCAGCGCGACCACGGTCGCTGCGCACATCAGCAACGCGTCGCGACGCTGGGCGCGGAGCGTCACGGTGAAGGCGAGGCCGGCCCCGACCGCCGCGAGCAGGTACAGCGCGTTGAAGCTGGAGTCCGGGAGCGGCCCCGACGTCGCGCCGAACCAGCTCGACGCGATCGAGCGGCCGATGCCGACCCCGAAGACGAGCCCGAGGAGCTGGACGAGCGCGCTCGCCGTGTTCGCGACACCCGATTGCAGGTGCTCGGTGGCGAGCTCGCGCATCCCGATGGTCAGCGTCATGCCGGGGAGAAACGTGACGAGCGCCGCCAGCGTGACCACGTCCGGCGAAGCGTCGAGCCCGAGCTTGACGAGCACGGCGGCGCAGAAGCTCGCGGCCACCGCGACTGCCGGCGCGAGCAGCGACTGGGTGCGGGCGGTCCGGCTGCCAGGGACGGCGATCGCGCCGACCACGACCCCGACCATTGCCGCGCCGGCCGCGTCTCGCCAGCCTCCGCCGAGGACGACCGCCAGGAAGACGCCGGCCAGCCCGTAGGCCGCGAGCAGGATCGGCCACGGGCGCTCCAGGCGCTCGGGCTCCATCTCCGCCAGCGCCGCGAGTGCTGGCTCCGCTGTCAGCCGCCGGTCGAGCACCTCCTGCACGAAGCGGTCGAGGCGCGCGATCGCGTCCAGATCGACGGCGGTCGGTCGTACCCGGAGGGCGTAGCTCTGCTGCCTGGGAATTGACCCGAGGGAGATGTCGATCAGGGTCGGCGTCGCCGAGATCTGAGCCTCCTCGTGCCCGAACGACCGCGCGAGAGCCTGAAGCCGGTCCTCTAGCTCGGCGGTCGAGTACCCGGCGTCATGCGCTTCGCGCGCGAAGCGAAGGAGAACATCGGTCGGCGCGTCCGGTGCTGGCCGCGGCACCTCCTCGCCGTGCCTCGTCGCCACGGCTCGCGTCAGCTAACCGGAAGCCGCTGCGTCGATGGAGCCCGCTTCCGGCGCGCCGCGACGCGCGCTCATCCGCTTCCAGACGAAGTCGAGAGCGACGGCCAGGAGCGTGACGCCGACGATCGCCGTCAAGGTCTCCGGTGCGTTGCGGAGGGTGTCGACCGCGAAGAAGCCGAGGACGACCACGGTCACAGCGATGCCGAGCAGCACGATCGAGACTCGCGCGCCGGTCTCGGAGCGCAACCGGTAGCCGGCGATCCCGACGAGCAGGAAGACCATCAGCGAGCAGGCGCTCCCGACCGAAGCGATCGCCGAGAGGTCGACGAAGTTCGCGAGCAAGAGGACGAGGATCCCGGTCACGAGCAGCGCGCCGTGGCTGCCGAGGCGCGACCCGCGCCCGAGCACCGGCGGAAACTGCCCGATCTCCGCCAGCGATTCGGCTAGCCCGCCGGCGGCGAAGAGCGTCGCGTTCGTGGCGCCGGCCGTCGCGATCAGCGCGGCCACGGCCATCAGTGTGAAGCCAGCGTCGCCGAGCGTCGGCCGCGCAGCCTCGGCGATCGCGGTCTCTCCGTAGCCGATCACCTGCTGGGACGTCAACGTCCCGAACACGCCGATCGAGATCAGCACGTACGTCGCGGTCGTCAGCCCGAGCGCGAGCACCATCGCCCGCGGCAGTTCCCGTTCCGGATCGCGCAGGCTCGCGACTGTGAAGGTCATCACGCCGAAGCCCAGGAACGCGAAGAACGTCAGCGCGATGCTCGCAATGATCTTCGAAAACGACGGGTAGCCGCTGAACGCAAGCAGGTGGAAGTCGACATCGGAGATCGTCACCCAGATGAAGACCGCGAAGACGCCGAGCAGGACGACCACCATCACCGACGCGACCCTCGAGACGAAGGTCGCCCCGATCATGTTGATCAGCGTCATGGTCACGACCACGAGCGACGCGAACACGTTGTCCCAGCCGCTCCAGGCGTCGTCACCGAAGAACAGCGAGACCGCATAGGCGCCGAAGGAGACGGCCAGCATCGCGCCCACGATCACGAACGCCGCCGCGTAGCCGAGCCAGGAGGCGATTCCGAGCAGTCGCCCGTTCCCGAAACCCTGGCGGAGGTACTCGATCAGGCCGCCCGAGGAGGGGTAGCGGATGCCGAGCTTGACGACGTTGTAGGCGAGCAGCAGGGTGATCAGCCCGGCGAGGAGGAACGAGAGCCAGACCGCAGAGCCCGCGACAGTCGCCGCCTGGCCGAGCAGCGCGAAGATGCCGGCGCCGACCATGGCGCCGATTCCGAGGAACGCCGCGCCGCGAACGCTCATCGCAGCAGGACGCGCAGTCTCGGGCGCAGGAGCAGGATGCTCAGCCATGTGCGCTCCAGGCGGCCGCCCCAGCCGCCGGAGCCGGGGCCGGTTCCTCGTGCGTGGCGTGCCGGTCGTAGAGTTTGACGACCTCCGACACGGCCAGGTACACGAGCGGGCCGAGCAGACAGATTCCCCACTGCGAGCTGGTCAGAGCGACCGTGTCGAAGATCCGCTGCAGCGGCGAGAGCGACGTGACGAGGAACGTCAGGACGAGCGCCGCTCCGATCAGCTGGAGGAACCGCCGGTTCGCGAGCGTGTAATGGCTGAAGATGCTTCCTGTCGGCTCCCGTGCCTCGAGAGCGGCCACGATGTGCATCAGGGACAGCGTGGTCAGGCCCATCGTCGTCGCGGCCACGAGGTCGTAGCGGTGCTCGCCCCAGGCGACGACGCCCAGGGCTAGAGCTGCCATCACGAGGCCCAGGAAGCCGAGGCGGACCCCGAGCGACCGAGTGACGACCGAGGCGTCCGCGTTTCTCGGCAGGCGCCGCATCAGGCCGGGCACTGCAGCGTCGAAGCCCAGGCCGATCGCGAGCAGGACGTCGATCGCGAAGTTGACCCAGAGGATCTGCAGCGGAGTCAGCGGAGCCCCGTTGGCGACGTCGAAAAGCCCCGCGCCGACGAACAGGAGGATGAACGCACCCAGCTCGATCAGCTGGATGCGCACGTACTTCATCAGGTTGTCGTAGATGCCGCGGCCACCCTCGACCGCGCTCACGATGGTCGCGAAGTTGTCGTCGGTGAGGATCATGTCGCCGGCTTCCTTCGTGACCTCGGTGCCGGTGATCCCCATCGCGACGCCGATGTCCGCCCGCTTGAGCGCCGGGGCGTCGTTGACCCCGTCCCCCGTCATCGAGACGACGTTGCCCTTGCGCTTGAGCATGTCGACCAGGCGCACCTTGTCCTCCGGCGCGACGCGAGCGACGACGCCGATCTCCTCGACCTGCGTTTCCAGCTCCTCGTCGGTGAGCGCGGCGAACTCGGTGCCCGACATCGCTCTCCCCTCGATCCCGAGTTCCGCGGCGATCGCGGCGGCCGTGGTCACGTGATCCCCGGTGATCATGCGCGCGCGGATCCCGGCCGCCCTGCACTGGGCGATCGCGTCCTTCGCCTCCTTCCGCGGCGGGTCGACAATCGCGATGAGGGCCAACAGCGTCAGCCCTTGAACCTCGTCCAGCAGCGTGCCGTCGGGGTCGAAGGCCGCGGGGTCGATGTCCCGGGAGGCGACCGCCAGCACGCGCAGGCCCTCGCCGGCGAGGCGGTCGTTCTCGGCGAGCACTCGATCACGGCCCTCGTCGGCCGGCACGTTCGAGCCGTCCACGTCGAAGATCTGCGAGGAGCGGGCGAGCAGCACGTCGGGTGCTCCCTTGACGAAGCAGCGAACGACCTTCCGGCCGTCCTTCTCCATCTCGTGGAAGGTCGCCATCAGCTTGTACTCGGAGTCGAATGGCACCTCGCCCACTCGCGGGTGGACGCGTCTTGTCTCGTCGACGTCGAGCCCGCTCTTGGCGGCAAGCACGACGAGCGCCGCCTCGGTGGGATCGCCGACGATGTCGCCGTTGTGCACAGCCGCGTCGTTCGCCAGCGCCATCGGGAGCATGAACGGCTCGAAGGAGACATCGCCCTCGCCGGCGACGTGAAGGATCTTGCCCTCGGTCGAGTAGCCCTCCCCTTCGATCGAGTAGCGATGGCCGGCGATAACGAGCTGGCGCGCGGTCATCTGGTTGAGCGTCAGCGTGCCCGTCTTGTCCGAGCAGATGGCCGAGGTGGCGCCGAGGGTCTCGACCGAGCGCAGTCGCTTGACGATCGCGCCCTTCGCCGCGAGCGCCTGAGTGCCCATCGAGAGCATCGTCGTCACGACCGCGGGCATGCCGGTGGGGATCGCGGAGATCGCGAGGCTGATGCCGATCAAGAAGAGGTCGTCGAAGCTGTCTCCGCGGATCAGGCCGATGACGACCACGACGACCAGGGCGGCCGCGGCCATGATCGTGATCAGGATCGTCAGCTGGTCGAGCTGGCGCGTGAGCGGCGTCTTTTCCTGCTGGACGTGGCTGAGCATCCCCGAGATGTGCCCGACCTCGGTCTCCATTCCGGTTCCGGTCACGACCATCTCGCCGCGGCCGCGGGTCACCGTCGAGTTCATGTACGCCATGTTCGTGCGGTCGCCGAGCGGGACGTCCTCGCCGGCGACCGGCTCGACCGACTTGAGGACGGGCGTGCTCTCGCCGGTGAGAGCGGCCTCCTCGATCTCGAGCGTCGCGGCGACGGTCAGCCGCCCGTCGGCCGGGATCCTGTCGCCGGCCTCGAAGGAGACCACGTCGCCCGGAACGAGCTCCTCGGCCGGGATGTCCACCTGCCCGCCTTCGCGGCGGGCGTGGGCCTTGATCAGGAGCATCTTCTGCAGCGCAGCCACGCTCTCGGCCGCCTTGCCCTCCTGGTTGAGGCCGAGGATCGCGTTGAGCACGGTCAAGCCGATGATCACGAGCCCCGTCGCGAACTCCTGCAGCGCGGCGATGCTGACGATTGCCGCACCGAGCAGGACCAGCTGCATCAGGTCGCGGTACTGGCGGAGGAAGGCACGCCAGCCCGGCTCCTTCTCGCCCTCGGCGAGCTTGTTCGGGCCGTACTTCGCTCGCCGCTGCTCGACCTCGGCGGCATCGAGCCCCGTGCGCGGATCGACGCCCAGCTGTGAGCAGATCTCTTCCTTGGAGAGGCTGTAGGGAGCGGCGCTTGCCACCGGTTCGTCCCTGACCTCGAGAACCGCCGTCTGCTCAGCCATGCGAGACCTCCACGAGTAGGTTTGAGTGCAGCGCCCCGACGTCGTCGCCGTGATGGTGCTTGTGGCCGCGGGCATACGCGATCAGGCCGATCACGACGAGGGCGAGCGCGAGGACGATCAGCCAGCGAACGGCGTCACGCATCACAGCACCGCCGACACCGCGAGCACGACCACGACGAGCCCGGTGAGCATGGCCAGCAGCGGCCAGACCCAGCGAAGGTAGGTCCCGTAGGGGACGCGGGCGATCGCCAGGCCGCCCATTACGACGGCGGAGGTCGGGATGAACAGATTCATGATTCCCGAGGCGCTCTGGTACGCGGTCACGACGAGCGCAGCGGAGACGTTGACGAATCCGGCGAGCGGCGCCGTGATCGGCATCGACAGGGTCGCGAGCCCGGACGACGACGGGATCAGGAACGAGAGGGGCAGGAAGAGGGCGAACATGACGATCGCGAACGCCGCCTCGCCCGTGTCTCCCAGGGCCCGCTCGACCCAGTGCAGGACCGTGTCCGTGATCTGGCCGTTGTTCATGATCACGGTGATCCCGCGGGCAATTCCGATGATTAGGGCAACGCCGAGCAGGTCCCCCGCCCCGGAGACGAACGTCGAGGAGAGCTCGCCCTCGCCCATGCGGGCGATCAGCCCGATGATGATCGAGAACACGAGGAACGAGGCGGTCATCTCCGGGAACCACCACCAGAGGGTGGGGATCCCGATCCCGAGGTCCTCCCAGGGGATGACCCCGTAGATCATGACGACGAAGGCGAGCGCGAACACGGTCAGGATCGTCTTGTGCGTGCCGGTGAGGGTGATCTCGCCGTCGCCGCTCTGGCCGCGGAAGCGCTCGTCGTTCTCCGCCTTCAGCTCGTAGACGGCCGACTCCGTCGGATCCTTCTTGACGCGGTCGGCATAGCGGAGAACGAAGACGATCCCGACCGCCAGGCCCGCAATCAGGATCACGATCCGCCCGATGATGCCCTCGCTGATCGAGACGCCTGCGATGCCGGACGCGATTCCGGTGGCGAACGGGTTGACGGTCGACCCCATCACCCCGATCCCGCAGCCGAGCAGGACGACCGCGGCGCCCGTGAGAGCGTCGTAGCCCGCCGCGATCAGGACGGTGATCACGAGCGCGTAGAAAGCCAGGCTCTCCTCGGCCATCCCGAAACTCGTGCCTCCGAGCGCGAAGACGCCCATCAGGACCGGGATCAGCCAGCGCTCGCGGCCCTCCATCCGCTTGACGAGGGAGCCGATGCCGGCCTGGATCGCGCCAGTCTTCATCGTGATCCCGAGGAAACCGCCGATCACGAGGATGAAGAGCGCGATGTCGATCGCGCCGAAAAGCGTTCCCGAGTTGTAATAGCTGATGTTCCCCTTGCCGTTCTCGATCCCGTAGAGGCCGTTGATCGGCGCCGTCAGCGAGTCGACGAGGATCCGCGCGGGCTTCGCCGCGACCTCGTGGTAGGTCCCGGGCAGCGGCTCGCCGGTCGCGTTCAGGTTGTACGTGCCGGCCGGAATCACCCACGTCGCGATCGCCGCCAGCACGATCAGCGCGAACAGGATCGTGTAGGCAGAGGGCAGCGTGAAGCGGCTCTTCTTTTGCGCCGCTGCGGGAACGACGGCCTGCTCGGTCATCCGGCCCTGCTCAACCCCGCTGCGACCTCGCCGAACTCGAGGCCCTCGGCGTCGCGGGTGACGATCGTGCCCGTCTCGCCGCGGAGCAGTGCCCCGGTGTCGGTGATCGAGCCGATGGCGGCGAGCCCACCCGTCTCGGCGGCGAACGAGCAGGCGGCGCGAACCTTCGGGCCCATCGAGCCCGCCGCGAACTCGCTCTCGGCGAGCGCCTCGGGCGTCGCGCGTCGGATCGCGCGCTGCTCCGGGGTTCCCCAGCCGTCGTAGACGGCGTCGACGTCCGTGACGATCACGAGCGCGTCGGCGCCCAGGTCCTTCGCGAGCAGCGCGCTCGCGAGGTCCTTGTCGATCACGGCCTCCACGCCCACGAGCTGCCGGCCGGCCGGCGCCGCCTCGTCGGTGTACATGACCGGAATGCCGCCGCCGCCGGCGCAGATCACGAGGCAGTCGTGCTCGAGCAACCACTGGAGCGGCTCGATCCCGAAGATCCGCCGCGGCTGCGGCGAGGGCACCACGCGGCGGAAGCTGTCGCCGTCGGGCCTGAACTCCCAGCCTTTCTCCGCGGCGAGCTTCTTGGACTCGGCTTCGGCGTAGACCGGGCCGATCGGCTTCGTCGGGTCCTGAAAGGCCGGGTCGTCGCGGTCGACCTCGATCTGAGTCAGCAGCGACGCGAGGCGCTTCTCGGGCGGAAGCTCATTCCCGAGCTCCTGCTGGATCAGGTAGCCGATCATGCCCTCGGTCTGAGCCCCGAGCAGGTCGAGCGGGTACGGGTCGACCTCGGTGTACGCCGAGCCCTGCAGCGCGAGCAGCCCGACCTGGGGCCCGTTGCCGTGGGAGATCACGAGCTCGTGCTCGAGCGCCAGCGGTGCCAGCGCCTTGCACGCCACGCGTGCGTTGGCGCGCTGGTTCTCGGCTGTCAGGGGCTCGCCCCGCCGAAGCAGGGCGTTCCCGCCCAGTGCGACGACGACCCGCATGCTCAACTGCCCAGCGTCGCGACCATCACGGCCTTGATCGTGTGCAGCCGGTTCTCTGCCTCGTCGAAGACGATCGACGCGGGTGACTCGAACACGTCCTCGGTCACCTCGAGGCACTCCAGCCCGAACTTCTCGAAGATCTCCTTCCCCACCTGGGTCTCGGTGTTGTGGAAGGCCGGCAGGCAGTGCATGAACTTCACGTCCGGGTTGCCGGTCGCGGCCATCGTCTCGGTGTTGACCTGGTAGGGCGTCAGCAGCTCGATCCGCTCGGCCCAGACCTCGTCGGCCTCTCCCATCGAGACCCACACGTCGGTGAGCAGGAAGTCGGCGCCGCGGACGGCCGCCTGCACGTCGTCGGTGATCGTGATCTGCGCTCCCGTCTCGGCGGCGATCGAGTTGGCGAGCTCGACGATCTCCTCGCGCGGCCAGAGCGACCTCGGGCTGGCGATGCGGACGTCCATCCCGAGCTTCGCGCCGCCGACCAGATAGGAGTCGGCCATGTTGAAGCGCGCGTCGCCGAGGTAGCAGAAGACGACCTCGCCGAGCGGCTTGGACACGTGCTCGGTGAAGGTGAGGAAGTCCGCCAGGATCTGCGTCGGGTGCCACTCGTCGGTGAGCCCGTTGTAGACGGGGACGCCGGCGTGCTCGGCGAGCTCCTCGGCCACCTCCTGGCCGAAGCCGCGGTACTCGATCGCGTCGTACATGCGGCCGAGCACGCGGGCGGTGTCCTTCACCGTCTCCTTGTGGCCCATATGGGAGCCGGCGGGGCCGAGGAAGGTGACGTGCGCGCCCTGGTCGTAGGCCGCGACCTCGAACGCGCAGCGCGTCCTGGTCGAGTCCTTCTCGAAGATCAGCGCGATGTTCTTGCCGACGAGCTTCTGCTCCTCGCGCCCTTCCTTCTTGGTCGCCTTCAGCTCCGCCGCGAGGTCGATCAGGTACGTGATCTCCTCGGGGCTGTAGTCGGCCAGCTTCAGGAAGTTCTTGCCTCGCAGGTCGGTCATCGTGGCCATCGCTTGCTCCTTCCTCATGCGTCACGGACGATCGGACAGGTCATGCAGTGGCCGCCGCCGCGACCGCGGCCGAGCTCTTGGCCGGCGATCGTGAGCACCTCGATCCCGGCCTTGGCGAGCTTCGCGTTGGTCGCCTCGTTGCGCTCGTAGGCCACGACGACACCGGGCTCGAGCGCGACGACGTTGTTGCCGTCGTCCCACTGGTTTCGCTCGGCCTCGAACTCGTCGCCGGCAGTCGGGACCAACTTCAGGTCGGTGAGCCCGAGGCCGTCGCGCAACTCGTCGAGGAACGATCGCTCAGACACCTTCGCCTCGACTCCCGCGGGACCGCCGGCTGTGAACAGGATCGGCCTGATCTGGGAGACGACGGGCTCGTAGAGCGTCGCGACGTCGCGATCGCAGAACGTGAACACGGTGTCGAGGTGCATCGCCGCGCGGTCGCGCGGCATCTGGGCTCCGATCACGAGTCGCGCGGCACCTGCCGCGAACATGTTCTGGGCGAGGATGCTGACCGCCCTCGCGGTGCTGCGCTCGCCCATCCCGACGAGGACGACGCCGTCCCCGACGGGCATCATGTCGCCGCCCTCGATCCGCGCGCTTCCCCAGTCGTGGTCGGCACCGCCGAACCAGATCTGGAAGTCGGCGTCGCGAAAACGCGGATGGAAGCGGTAGACCGCCTCCACGTTCAGCGTCTCCAGCTGCCTCGCGGGCCAGAACATCGGGTTGAGCGACACCCCGCCGTAGAGCCACGCGGTCGTGTCCCGCATGAAGAGCTGATTCGGCAACGGCGGCAGCACGAAGTCGGTCGCGTGCAGCGCGTCCCCGATCGCCGACTTGATCTCGTCGGGCAGCTCGAGAACGGTCACGCCACCGGTGAGCCGGGTGGCGAGCTCGTCCGACGGCATCTCGTTCAGCCACTCCGTCAGCGGCTCCGTGAACATGACCGTCACTTCCTCCGGCCGGATGCGCCGCGAGAGCAGCCACTCGCGCGCTTCCTTGTCGTCGAGCGTCTGCGCCAGGAGCTCGTGGAGCAGCAGCACCTCGACCCCGCGCTCGCGCATCAGGTCGACGAACGCGTCGTGCTCCTGCCTGGCATGCCGCACCCAGATCACGTCGTCGAAGAGCAGCTCGTGGCAGTTGGCCGGCGAGAGCCGCTCGTGCGCGAGGTCGGGCCGGTGCACCAGCACCGTTCCGAGCTTCCCGACCTCCGAGTTCGTCCCGAGAGTCGTTTCGGTAACCGTGCTCATGTGCGGTCTCCTTTGTGCCTTCTGGCTGCCGGTCGGATGCTTCGCAAGCCTCACGACGGACTCGAACGAGAGCATCACCCGGTTGGGATGAAGCTCGGGGCCGGTGGCGGAGAAAACGACGCCGGGTTAGGCGAGCAGCATCTCGTCGCCGCCCGCGGATGGCTCCGGATCGGGCAGGCGCGTCATGCGGAAGCCGTTGACGAGGCCGAGCAGCGCCGCGAGGAGCGGGATGAGCAGCGCGATCTGAAGTGCTCTCGGCCTCGCGTCGGTGTTGATGTCGAGAATCTCGGCCTTGACGTCCGCCGGCTGTCCTTCGAGCAACTGGTCGAGGTGGGTGTTGGTCATCACCTCGGCGTTCTTCTCCAGGCCGTCCGCGACCTGCTGCTGCTCGGTCGGCGAGAGCACGTCGCTGTCGTTCGCCAGGTGAGTGAAGGTCAGCGAGAGGGAGGCGAGCATGATCGCCCCCGCGAAGGCCAGCCCGAAGGAGAGCCCGAACGAGCCGCCCGCGGAGTTCACGCCCGCGGCCTCGCTGACGCGCTCCTCCTCGATCGGCGAGAGCGTGTAGTTGTTGAGCTGCGACACGAGTAGCCCTAGACCGGCGCCCGCGATCAGGAGCGGGATGGCCA
>C688J18823_10002649_pt1 | contig 11211 bp, 11 predicted proteins | sample HopSoiMetagenom1_FD_18823 | JGI IMG/M metagenome (IMG submission 18823) | reverse complement strand
GCTGGCCGCAATATCCAGAGAACTCATGTCAAGACGCAAGCTGTCGCGGGTCCGGTACGAGCCGATAGGCGGCGCGTCAAACCCGACGCAGCTTGATCTGGATCAAGCTTTCCAGGAGTTCCCCGGAATCAGATCGTTGCACGATCGAACTGCGCGCCCGGGGGAATGCGACCATGGACAGCGTCAGGTGGATCATCTCCACCGCTCCGGAAATCTTTCTGCTGCTGTCGGTAGCCATCGGCACCATCCTGGGCCGCGTCAAAATTCGTGGATTTTCGATCGGAACGACCGCGTGTACCCTGATCGNTGCCGTCCTCATCGGGCAGCTCGGGACCTTTACATTCCCTTCTNTTCTAAGGGGCGTCCTGTTCAGTCTGTTCGTGTTCACCATCGGCTACCGATCGGGGCCCGAATTCTTTGCTTCCTTGAGTGTACGCACCCTGNCGCAGGTGGTCCTGGCGCTGGTGCTCGGCGGCACCGGTCTCATCATCGTTCTCGGTTTCGCTTACATATTCGCGCTTGATCCCGGCACGGCATCCGGTCTCGCCGCNGGCGCCCTGACGCAATCCTCGGTGATCGGCACCGCATCGGGNGCGCTGGCGCAGTTGGGACTTCCGAAGAATGTGCTGGACCAGCAGGAAGCNAACATCGCGGCGGGCTATGCCGTNACCTATGTGCTCGGCTACATCCTCACGCTCCTGTTCGTNCCNTTCGTCGCNCCNAAGCTCATGNGNATCGACCTGAAGAAGGAGGCNGCCAAGCTTGAAGCTGAGCTTTCGGGTGGCACCCCGCCAAAGACNGAGAACCTTGCCTATCGCAAGTTTCAGGCGCGGGCCTATCGCGTATCCTCTGGCGCGGGCCGAACCGTCAAGATGATCGAAGACGAGGTCGGCAGCCGCACCGTCATCGAGCGAATTGTCCGCAAGGGTGCCGATATCCAGCCGCATCTGGACACGGTTCTCGAGGACGGCGACGACATCGTCATCGCCGGTCCGACCGCCGCCATTGTCGCCGCCAAACCCGTCATTGGTAATGAGATCGATGCCGACGAGATTTTGCGGGCAATCCCCGGCAATGTGGTTGAAGTGCTGGTCGACAATCGCAAGCTTCATGGCCGGTCCCTCAAGGAGGTCGTCGAGCGCGTCGGCGACGACGCGCGTGGCGTCTTCCTGCGCGCACTCACGCGGATGGGCCGCGAAGCTCCGCTGAGCCCAGATACCAGGATCTATGTCGGCGATGTCATGACGCTGGTCGGCAGCACCCGCAACATCGAGCGCGCCGCTGCACAAGTGGGGCAGATCTTGCGCTCGGGCGACCGAACCGACATCGCCTTCCTCGCCGCGGGCATCGCCGCCGGCCTGCTCGCAGGTCTCTTGAGCGTGAAGGTCGGCTCCGTTGCGCTGACGCTCGGCGGCGGCGGAGGGGCGCTGATCGCAGGCCTCGCCTGCGGCTGGCTACGTTCGCGCCGGCCGACCATGGGCGCCATGCCGCCCGCCGCGCAGCAGACGCTCAGCGACCTCGGACTTGGTGGATTCATCGCAGCCATCGGACTTGCCAACGGCCACGCCGCGTGGATTGCGATCCAGGCGCACGGCTTGCTGCTGGTCGGCATGGGCCTTGTCGTCACGCTGGTTCCGCTGATCGTCGCGACGCTGTTTGCCCACCACGTGCTCCGCATGAACCCGGTCATTACCTGCGGCGCGCTGGCCGGCGCCATGACGGTCGATGCCGCTGTGAACGGATGCTGCGAGATGGCCGAGAGCCAGACGCCGGTGCTCGGCGTCGCCGTACCCTATGCCGTCGGCAACGTTGTCCTGACCGTGCTCGGCCCGATCATCGTTGCCTGCACCTTTGTTGGCTGAGCATGCGCTCAGGTTGCAAAATCGAGAGGGACCTAACATGTCTCAACAAAACTTACGAAATCTGACCGCAGCGCTTCTGCTGTCTTTCCTTGGTCTGATCACGCCGTCGCGCGCGGAAGATCAGCCCGCATCCCGCCCGATCCAGGAAGAGATCTGGGCGCTGCCGCTGCCGCTTCCCATGTTCGCCTACCTGGTGCGGCCGGTCGGCGACGGGCCGTTTCCGCTCGCGATCATGAATCACGGCGTGTCAATGAGTGCGACCGGCCGCAGCTTCTTCCCGCTTGTGGAATTCCGCGATGCAGCCAGGTGGTTTGCCAAACGCGGCTACCTCGTGGTGGCCCCCGTCGGCACCGGATATGGCGCAGCGGCCATCGACATACCCGAGCATGGTCTCTACGGCCCGTTCTTCTCGAAGGTCGGAAAGTGCAGCAATCCCAATTTCCGCGCTCCCGGCCTCGCGGTTGCGCAGGTCGATCTCTGGATCATCGACTACATGACCGCCGAAAAGCGCATCGTGCCGAAGGACGTCATCGTCGTCGGGCAATCGGCCGGCGGATGGGCCTCGATCGCGCTTTCAAGCCTTAACCCACCCCAGGTCAAGGCGATCATCACTTTCGCCGCAGGCCGTGGCGGCCGCGTCGACAACAAGCCGAACAACAATTGCGCGCCGAACAAACTGGTGGAAGCAACCGGTGAGTTCGGCCGCACGTCGCGGGTGCCGATGCTGTGGATCTACATCGAGAACGATACTTTCTTCGGCCCTGCCCTGTCCAAACGCATGCACGAGGCCTTTACCGGGGCCGGCGGCAAGGCCGAATACCATCTGGTGCCGCCGTTCGGTAACGACGGACATTTCTTCATCGGCTCTCCCGACGCCATCCCGATCTGGTCGCCGCTCGTGACGAAATTCCTGAACGAACTGGGATAGGGAACGGTCCAAGCTTGGAGGCATCATCATGTCAGGCTCACATCACGTCGAACCTCGCCAAGGACCCATTTGCGCGTCCGCTACCTACGCGGTCCTCCTGCTGGCTGCGGTCGCAAGCGTTGCCTTCGCCCAGCCTGTCGCGTCGCAACAAAACCCGGCCGACGCACCGAAACCCGCAGGCACCGAAATTGCGCCCCGCGGGCAGCGAGAGGTCAAGGACATCTCCTATGGCGACTGGAAAAAACTATGCTTCAAGCCGGGCGGTGCAAAAATGATCTGCCGGACCTCGATCGCCGGCACGTTCCCGACCGGTCAGATGGCGATCCGCGTCGATATCGTCGAACGTGAAGGCGACGACAATGCACGGCTGCAGGTGTTCTCCCCCGTTGGCATGTATCTGCCGGAGCCGGCCAAGCTTACGATCGACCAAGGCAAACCCCATAGCGTGCCTTATACTTGGTGCCTCACCAACGCCTGCATCGCGGGAGCCGTGGCAGACCCGAAGATGGTCAAGGAAATGGCTTCTGGACAGACGCTGCGACTGGAATTCGTGGATTCCAGCNTCTTGACGCTCACGACATCGCTGCCGCTTGGCCAGTTCGCCTCGGTGCACAAGGGCGCGCCCGCACAGACGTTTGAACAGNACATTGATGAATGAGCCAGAGATCGCCTAAGCGGCGGCGCGCACTTTTTCGATAGGCTCCATGAGCGACAGTGCGGCAAACGGCTTGGTCAGATAGGCGATGCAACCCGACCCGATGGCGGCGGCGCGGTTCGCCTCGCTGTCGTTGCCGGTAATATAGATAACCGGCAGCCTTATCCCTTTGTCTACCAGGCAACGGCACAATTCGAAGCCGGACTCTCCATTCAAGTCGATGTCAAAGATGAAGCAGAGGGCATCGCCAAAATCGTCATGGGTCAGCACGGCGTTGGCCGATCCGAACAACATTGAATGGAAACCGTGAAATCTCAGCAGGCGTTTGATACCCGTCAGCATCGACGGGTCATCGTCCACNACAAAAACGGACCTGCGGGTTGNCAAGATACACNACCTACGANTTCTCAGGGTTTGGCCATTGCCAACTTTCTAACACGCCGTCACGAAACCTTCATATTGTCCTTATGTGCAGGTGGTTTGGAACATGGAGCGCNGCTTCGGAATGTTGATCAGGANCTGGAATCACGGCTGGGATCGAGCATACCGAGCCGCTCCGCNTTCGAAACCAGTTCGGCAAGGGAATGCACCTGCATCTTCTCCATCACCTGGTGGCGATGTGCTTTCACGGTGCGCTCGGTTGTTCCGAGCTCATAGGCGATCTGCTTGTTGATCTTGCCGCGGACGATCAGATTGAAAACCTGCCGCTCTCGCGGCGTCAGGGTCGCTACGAGCCCGCGAAAGGAATTGATCTCGTTCCGTTGATCGCGTGCGGATTCGTAGCGCGTCATGGCGCGCTCGATCGCGTCGATCAGTTGTGCTGACGAGGTCGGCTTGGTCAGGAAGTCTTCGGCGCCGGCCTTGATGGCCCGCACGGTCGCCGGCGTGTCGGCATACCCGGTAACGAAAATGATCGGCAGGATCGAGCCTCGCTCGATGAGGCGGCTTTGCAGATCAAGGCCGCTCAGGCCCGGCATCTGCACGTCGAGCAGGATGCATCCCGGCCTTTCGACGTCCGGCAGGTGATCCAGCAGCTGTTGGGCCGACGAATAGGTTTCGACGTCATAGCCCGCTATTTTCAAGCGGCGCTCGATCGCGGTCCGAAAAGAAGCATCGTCATCAATGACGTGAACAAGGCCAGGCAATTTTCTCCTCCTAGCCGTTAGAAAAAGGAGTTGAAATCGGCCATCCTCCATGACGTGGGAGGACGAATCTCCATCACCTCAAGCGCGAAGATAAAATTATTTCCTCAAGCGGCGACAACCAGCTCTTGGTACGACGATTGCTCGAAGGTACGGCCCCCCGAGCCGCGGACCAAATGTGGCGGCGCCAGATCCCATCTTGCCATCCATTCCAGCCAACCTAATGCCGGATTGGCCCTTGGTACAATGAACCTTCGGACAATAGTTAAGAATGCTTCCTTGGTCGAAGATAAACCTCAAGTGGTAGCGGGAAAGCGGCGGCACATTCCGCGCAATGGACCTCAGACCATCCCTACGACCAGTTCAGGAGTTGGCCCATGTTCGTGCGCATCACGGCCGATCCGGTCCCCCGTCCCACCTCTCTCGGCGAGCTTGGAATAGGGAGTGATTCAAATCCAAGAGTGAGTTTAAACGAATTCACCTACAAAAAGGGAGCCGAAATCTACGGGGAAAAGGAACCTGCGGACTACGTCTATCAGGTCAAAAATGGTGCGGTGCGAAGCTACAAGCTGCTTTCAGACGGCCGGCGCCAGATCGGTGCGTTTCACCTGGCCGGCGACATCTTCGGATTGGAAAACGGAAGCGAGCACCGATTTACGGCAGAGGCGATCGTGAACACCACGGTTCGTCTGATCAAGCGGCGCAGCCTCGAAATGGTGGCAGAGAGCGATGCGCTGGTCTCGCGAAATCTGCTCAGCATGACCACGAGTAACCTGCAGCACGCCGAAGATCACATGCTGCTGCTCGGCCGCAAGACTTCGCTGGAGCGCGTCGCCGCCTTTCTGATCGAGATGGACAAACGACTCACGGCGGCCGGCGTCATGCCGCTTCCGATGTCGCGGCGCGATATCGCCGACTATCTTGGGCTGACACTGGAAACCGTGTCGCGCGCACTGTCGCGGCTGCATGAACTTGACATCATCGGATTCATTGGCAGCAATCAGCGCCAGATCATACTTTTGGACCGCCAGCAGCTCGCTGGCCTCGATCTGCAGCACTGAGCGAGGAAGCGCTGATCGACGCCAGATGCTCAATCGTCTTGCGCAGCACCTCGAACAGCACGGCCGTCGACCATCCGAACATCAGGATGCCGTTCATCGCGGTCATCGGCCCGACGAGCTGCCACACTTGTACCGGCGTGATATCGCCGTAACCGAGCGTGGTGTAATTGACGAAGGCGAAATAGAGCAGATCGCTGCCAGCAGGCGCCGCACCGACGATTGCGTAGGCCAGCGCCCAAACGAAGATCTCCAGCGTGTGCGCAACCATCAGCGCTGCCGCGGTGCCGACCATCACGGCCATCAGGTGCAATCGCGGCCGCTCGGTGTGCCGCAAGCCCGCGGAGCGGGCAATGCCGACCGCGCCGACGGTCACCAGCGCATGGATCATGATGTTGATCACGCTGACGAGGCCGCCGACCAGGAATTGAAGCGCCATTGCCTTCTCATGCTGGATTGAGACTGGCAGAGGTGCCAACGAGCATCCTCGCCGACCTGGCGGGTGTCTTCAGCCCTTTGGAGTAAAGACGCCTGTCGCAGCCTTCATGGCAGACTCGCCCATCGTCCTTGCGTGGTCGGTCAGCGAGCGCATCTGGTCCTGGAAAAATTCGGACTGAATCCTGGCGGCCTCCTGCATGTCCTTGGCTTGAATCAGCTTATCGCCGAGTTCGAATGTCGCAGTGATATTGCGCTGCATGAGGCCGCAGAACTGCTTGGCCTGGTCGGCGACGGGCAGCGGCGAGGAGCTCAGGCCCTTCTCGAGCAGGTCAAAATACTCCGCGCTCGCCTTTCGAAGGCGCCCGTTGGCCTCGGCCAGCATGGTCCGGACTTTATCGGCGGAAAGGTTGGCGTCTGACATGGCTAACTCCTCTTTTTCGAGAATACGTGGGNTAGACTACCTTGAAAGGCCACCGAACCAGGCACCGAAATACCCGGCGTAGAGGGCCGGCAGCTCGAGATTCATCGAATGCCCGATACCGGGCATAACGACGAGCCGGCAATCCGGCATGGCCGCGGCCATTGTCCGGAGATCGGCTGGCGGAATCCAGCCGTCGCACTCGCCCCACAGCACCAGATGCGGATGATGGATCTCCGCCATGCGGCGCTCCAATTCGCCACTCTCCCGCTCGCGGGTGAGGTTGACCGGCGTACCGATCCAGATGCCCTCGGAAACACCAAACGTCTGCTCCAGAATTCGTTCGAACAGCGCCGCGATCTCTCCGACTCCCTCGCGAAACCGCGGAATCGCATTCGGTGCAAGACTATCCGGAACAAACAGCGAGGACGCCGCCGTGGCCATCACCGCCCGTGTCAGCTCCCTGCTCGCCATCATCGAGCGGAAAAGGCCGATCTGCTCGGCATTGAACAGCATGCCAAGCGACGTGACCGGATCGAGCGCGAGCACTCGCCCGAACCGCTGCGGCTGCATCAGCAGCATCCGTGCCGCAATGATGCCCCCGGTCGAATGGGTGGCGAGATGGCAGAACCTGATATCCAGGGAGTCGAGCGCCGCCAGCATGTCCTCCGCATGCTGCTGCATGGAGTAGTTGGAATAGTCGGCAGTCGCCCTTGGCCGGTCGCTTTCGCCACATCCACGCCAGTCGAGCCCGATCACGCGCAGGCCAGCGGGAAACAGCGGTGCGGCAAGTTCGATCCAGTCCTTGCTGGCGAGATTGCCGTGGATGAAGACGACGGTGACGTCGCCTCCTCCCCATTCTCGCCAGCCCAGCTGGACCTCGCCCGCCTGCAACCGTGCCATGACGGCTCTATTTGTTCAGGCCGGCCGTCGGCGATGCGCCGGGCGGCGTTGGCGCCACCGGGAGTGCCGAGACCACCGCGCCCCTGATCATGCGATCAGTCCCGAGCGGCGACGAGGTATCGACCGTTCCCCTGGTCACAAAGTCCGCCACATCGACAGCATATTCGACCGGATTATCTGTATGGATGAAATGCCCCGTATCCGGGTAGATCTTGAGCATCGGCCGGTTCCCTGCATTAGTCATGCGCGACATGAACGGCGTGATGACGTCTCGTCCGAGATCGGTCAGGCCGTTGAGGCTCCCACCGGGAATGAACGGCTCCTTGTCGCCGAACGCCAGGAAGATTGGCGCCTTGATCTGCGTAAGCTGCTCGTAAAGGTTCTTCGGATCATCCCGCTGCAGCTCCGCCACCATCGTGTAGATGTCGAAGATGAAGACGTTGGCCCACTGCTCCAATTCCTTCGGATTGCCCTTGGTCAAGCCCACCCGCTGTTCGGTGTGAAAGCGGGCATCCGGGCTGTCGCTGAAGAAGTAGCCGCTCTTGGCCGCCGACACGACGCCAGTGTCCGGGTCGCGCTTCTTGAAATAGAAGAAATCGCGGATGCCCTGCTCCGGACGCGCGATCTCTGCTGCCAGAATCCCGGTCTGGTCCCAGGTCTGCTTCCACTTTTCGAAATCACGGGCATAGGCCGGGGCAAACAGCGGTGCCTTCTTGTCCTTCGCGATGGTGACCTCACGAGGATACTCTTCCAGGCCGGCGGGCGCCTCGAGCGCCAGTCCCTGCACGGCTTCCGGCCAGGTCAGGGCGTAGCCCATGACGAGCTGGCCGCCCAGCGAATGACCGAGATAGTACGCCTGCTTGACGCCAAGCTGGTTGACCACGAGCTCATGGACGACTTCGCGCATGTCCTGCATGGTCCGCGCCGGGCTCTTGTCGAGATTGCCGGGCCCGGACATGCCGTAATGCGGCAGATCTGGTACGATCACGCGCAGGCCGCTGCGCAGGGCATACTGGATGATGCCGCTATACATCCCGCCGAACGCACCCTTGCCATGGACAATGACCAGAACCTTCGGATTCCTTTCGGTGCCGGCATATTCATCCATGTAGCCAGTCTGCCAGGTCACACCGTTACCATCCTTCACGTCGGCGTATTTGACCGGATATGGATAGGTGACGTAGTCCTTCCAGAACGACTTCTTTGGATCGATGTTCTCGGCAACGCCCGGTACGCGGAAGTTCTTGTCGACGAATTTCTGCGCGCGGTCGAGGCTTGCAACGTCATCCATGAAGGAGACGAACTTTGGATCGTTCTTGCGGTTGTTGATCAGCGGGAACACACCGTAATGGGCGACCGGACTTTCCTCGGATATGAGGTCTGCACCCGGTACGCGCTCGACGGCTTTTTGGGCGAGCTTGAAGTTCAGCCAGAGGTCGTTGCTGATGTGCATCACCAGCGTGCGGGCCCGGATGCGGCCGAGATAGTCATTGATGTTGTGAGTCTCGCCGACGCGGTTGCGCCAGACCAGGTCGACCGCGTCATAGAGCTTGGACCGGTTCATAACGTTGAGACCGGCCTTTTCGTTCGGCGCGTCCCAGTAGAAGACCTCCGGCTGCACTGACGCAAAGCTCTGCGTCGTCCGGTAGCCGAAATCATAACCGGTCAGGCCGAGCACCGACCAGCCGAATGCCATGCCGGGTAACGGATGCTTTTCCTTAGGCAGCTTGTAGTAGTCGCCGTTGGTGGATTGCCACACAGGGTCAGACTGGATGGCAGCCGTCATCAACTGGAAGGTCCAGTTGCCGACCGGGTCCCCGGCATCCGACTGCGTGGTGCCGCCGATCGGCATCATTGCGTTGATGAACTCCGGATGCATGACACCCCAGACATAGGTCTGGGTGCCACCCATGGAGACGCCGGTAACCAGCGCCAGGCGTGCGACCTTCAGACCGTCACGCAACATGCGATAGTTGGCCTGCACCATGTCGAAGTAGCTATATTGCGGGAACTTGATCCCGAGTCCGTCCGACGGCTTGCTGGCGCCCCAGGTCCCGAGCGGATCGACCATGATGACGTAGTAGCGGTCGGTATCGATCGGCCGGCCCGGGCCGACGATCGGCACGCCGCCTGACAATGGCGCGCCCTTGACCCACTGCTCGTACATGTCAGTGGAGTCGCCGGAATAGTAGGAACTGATAACCACAGCGTTGGTTATTTCACCAGCCGCGTTGCGCCGCGCATTGCCGATTGCGATATAGGCTGTGCGCAGCTTGCCACCGCCGAGCGATTCCAGCGTGACCCCGCCCTCGCCGCCGTTCTCCCACTTGGAGGGCTCGTTCAGATCGTACTTTCCGCCCAGCCGGAAGTTCGCGATCTCGTAATATTTCTTCAATCCGTCATGCTGCATTTGCGACGAGCGGCGCGTGAAAGGTTGTGCAACCGCGAGCGCAGTGCCAACCAGCAACAGGATCAGGCTGACGAAGTATCGACGCACGGCTTGTCTTCCGGTCATGGCGAATTCCTCCCGGCAACTTTCTGGCCAGAGGCTAGGTGTGGTGGCGACCCGTCCCTTGATCTAACTCAAGGGAATCCCGGCGGCACGAGCAACGATCTGCGCACCGATTATCGCTGGACGCCGCGATGCCCTTCCTTACCCTCGGCTCTTATCGAATCCGCTACGAGCTCGACGGTCCCGCCAACGCCCCCACCTACGTCTTGGTGAACGGGCTTACCCAATATGCCGAGCTGTGGGCGGCTTATCGTGACGCACTCGTGGCCAGGCAATTTCGCGTCGCAACATTCGACCTGCTTGGCCAGGGCACATCCGACAAACCGGCTCTCTTCATCAATCAGGACGACCATGTCGCCGCGCTCGGTCTCCTGATAGGCGAACTCGGCGACGGTCCGGTCTTTCTCAGCGGGATCAGCTTCGGCGGCCTGATCGCGCTTCGCTATGCGATTGCACATGGCACGCGGTTGTCCGGACTGGTGCCGATGAGCTGCTTCGCGGAGCTCTCGCCGCAGCTCTTGCTGCTCGGCAACGCCATGCGCACCGGGCTGATCCTCGGCGGCACCAGCTATCTTCAGGATCTCCTTCTGCCGATGAATCTCTCCGATCAATGGCTGAAGCCATTGCTGGACAAGCTCGACGGCGTGAAGCGGCAGGGTTGGCTGGTCAATGACGTCTACGCCCTGCAGAATTTGATGGAGTCCTTCCTCGATTTCGAGCCGTTGACGCCGCAGCTATCATCAATCGGCGTGCCAACAATGATCCTGAACGGCGAGTTCGATTTTCTGACGCCGCGCGCGCTGCATGAAACCTTACGCGTCAACATTCCCAACAGTTCGCTGGTGATCATTCCAAGGGCCTATCACGCCTTCACCCTGGAGAAGCCGGCACTCACGGCAGATCTGCTGGCGCGGTTCGCCGAAGACGTTCTTGCCAGCCGCTGGCAGGGCAACAAGGCGGTGTGGATCGCGCCGGAAGAAGCGGGCGGCGCGCTTGCTCCGTTTCCAGCCGGCCACGACCACCTGCGCGCCATTCCCACGCAGGGGACGATTCCATGAGCCAGTTCTTCGGACCACTGGATTCCGGGGGACGCGTGCCACCGCGTCAGCAGACGCGGGTTGCCGCGTTCCTGATCTCGGCTCACGGCGCATTGGCGAGGCAGTTCGCGTTCGCCCTGCCGGTGCGACTCGAAACCGCCTGGCAGACGGAATTGAACGCGCAGGTCTATCGCGAGACCGAGATCATTTCACTGCTGCTGCGCGCGACGTCGTGGCAGCCGGATCTCACTCTGGGCT
>C688J18823_10002647_pt1 | contig 11214 bp, 12 predicted proteins | sample HopSoiMetagenom1_FD_18823 | JGI IMG/M metagenome (IMG submission 18823) | reverse complement strand
AACGGTGTGGGCAAGCCGGCTCGCGGCCGGCCGCTGGCCGACATTGACGATCCACTCCCGGAATATCGCGGAATCGATCAGCGTGTCGCGCCAAAGCACTTCCGCGATGTTCGGGTTTGCCCGCGTCAGGGCTCGCATGGAAGTGTGGCTGATAAAGCCGAGCGTGGATGGNACCACCGCGATGAGATCGTGATCCATCCGGTGCAGATGCAGGCTCTGGAGGTCGGGAATTTCTCCGGCAATATGGATCGAGAGAATTTGCCGCTGGCCGCTGAAGGTGGTCTTGGCGCGGATGCAAAACCCTTCGATAACAAGACAGCAGTCCGTCGGCTGACCGCCATCGGATACAATCGTCCGTCCGGCCTCCCAATGGCGCACATTGATCGGAAGCGCACGGATGGCGGCGATGTCCGCGTCATCTAGCCCTGAGACGGTATTGAGCCGCCGCAACAGGGCCGCCAAAACCCACTCCCGGTCCAAGCCCGAACCTCCTCCAGTTACGGCGTACGTGACCTGAACGAAACGGCGCCGACCGATGCCGGTTCCCAACAAAGGTTAAGGAGGCGCCTCTCCCGGCATGCAAGGATCAGGGCCAACAAGGAGATCTGCCATGACAAAAAAGCGCAATCGCAGCCGACCGCCGCAACCGCTTCAAGAACGGCTCAAGCAAATTGCAAGTGGCGCCCGCGAAAAGGCCGCCGGCCTGCCGCCCGGGCACGAACGCGATCGTCTGTTGGAGACGGCGGTCTCAACCGAGTCCGCGGCCGCCATCGAGCGTTGGTTGTCGTCACCCGGTTTGCAGAGCCCCAAATAGCTCGCCCATCGTCTGGCCGGAGAGTCGACAGGGTCGCGGCGCCAACAGCGTTGCGGCGTCTGTTCGAGCCGGGGATTCACTTGAGCGGATTTACTTGGGTGAGTTCACTTGGGTGAGTTCGCTTGGCCGGCGCTGACGTGAATGACGTACAGCGGATTTGCGAATTCGTCGGTGACCTCCAGCCGCCAGTCCTTGCCAGGCCTCAGCCTGCCNTCGAGGTCCTGGATGATCTGCCCCGCCGTTACCGTTGCTTCCCGCCACGCGGCCTGCATATCTGGCANTTCTTCGCCTTCCTCGTCCAGTTCGGCTCTGTCGTGGTAGACGTTGAAAAAATAACGCGGCATGAGGGCATTCCCTAGCGTCTGGCCGCCCNCCGGTTGTTCACCGCCATGGCAGTCCTTNGTGTCGNACAGAACTAGGAAGTCAGGATCCTGCTAAATGTTCCTGGCCAGGAACACCTCGCCTTTACGCACACGGTCGGAGGTCCTTGGCCTACGCCGTAGCGGAGTGCTCGGCGCCCTGCAGCTTGCGCTTGCGCCAGATCGAGCCCGCGACGAGCACGATGATGATGCCGATGATTCCGAGGACGACCTCGCCGCCATGCCCGCCATTGGCAAACTGCGGCGCCATGCCGAGCGACTTGAGCAGTCCATCGAGGCCGGTNCCGACCGGACCGTTGAAGAACGCATGCAACGCCGGCTGTACCGCCGGGTCCGTCGCCATCACCTCGCCGGCGATCCAGCCNAGCAGGCCCGCGCCGGCCCACACCAGCGCCGGAAGGCGCGTCAGCAACGCCATGATCAGCGCGGCACCGGCGACGATCANGGGAACGCTGATGGCAAGGCCGAGGACAAGCAAGGGAATGCTGCCATTGGCCGCCGCGGCGACCGCGATGACGTTGTCGAGGCTCATGACGATGTCGGCGATCGCCACGATCTGCACCGCCGCCCATAGATGCGCAGCCGCGTGCACGTCGCCCTCGTCCTCATCTTCCGGCACCAAGAGCTTTGCCGCGATCACCAGCAGCGCCAATCCGCCGACCAGCTTGAGGTACGGCAGCGCCATCAAAGTCACGACGATGCCGGTGAAGATGATGCGCAGGATAACGGCGACGCCAGCGCCAAGCACCATGCCCCAGAACCGCTGCCGCGGCGGCAGGCCGCGGCACGCCATCGCGATGACGAGCGCGTTGTCACCCGACAGCAGGATGTTGATCCACATGATCTTGCCGAGTGCAACCCAGAAGGTCGGTTGCTGCATCTCGGTCTGGAACTGGGTGAAGAACGCCGAGATCGATGCCGGATCCAAGATTTGCCACAGCCAGTTCACAAGTGTTTCTCCCCCCGGCCCTTCAGCCGTTGCGCGCGGCTATTGCCTGCCGCCTTCCCAATCGATCAGCCGACGATTTCGTTGCCGGAAAAGAACTGCGCGATTTCGATCGCGGCGGTCTCCGTCGCGTCCGAACCGTGCACCGAGTTCTCGCCGATAGACTTCGCATGGACCTTGCGGATCGTGCCGTCCGCCGCTTTCGACGGATCGGTGGCGCCCATCACGTCGCGATATTTCAATACCGCGCCCTCGCCTTGCAGCACCTGCACCACGACCGGACCCGAGGTCATGAAGTCGACCAGTTCGCCGAAGAACGGACGCGCCTTGTGAACGGCGTAGAAGGTTTCCGCCTGTTCGCGGGTCATGCGAATGCGCTTCTGGGCCACGATACGCAAGCCCGCCTTCTCGATCAGCGCGTTGACGGCGCCGGTCAGATTGCGCTCGGTCGCGTCCGGCTTGATGATCGAGAAAGTGCGTTCAATCGCCATTGTTTACGTCCTTGCAAAACTGCTGGTTGGAGAGTTGCGGGGCTTATATCGGCGCCACCTCACGACGGCAAGCGACCGTGTGACGCGCCCGCCACCCCTTTTTGGCGCGTTTTCGTGCCGTGCACGCGCCCGCGGGGGCAAAGATTACAGCAATTTCACGCAGGTGAACCCTGTCTGAAGCCACCGTCCCGGCTGCATTCAGCTTCGCGGCCGTAGACTTAACAACGATCGAACGCAGGGCACGCGCATCCGCCGGCCCCAAGGCGTCACGGGACCCGATCTCACTGATGGTGCCAACCGGCACCGAAACTTTGAGGAGACGATCATGTTACGCAAACTCTCGCTCGTTGCAGTGGCCGCGGCTTCGTTGGGTGCGGCTGCGCTGGCGCCGACATCGGCCTCGGCCTGGGGTGGCGGCTGGCACCATGGCGGCTGGCATCACGGTTATCACGGCTGGGGTGGCCCCCGCGTCTTCATCGGTGGCCCGGCCTACTACGGCGGCGGATATGGCGGCTGTTACGCGCGGCGCCTGGTTCCTACCCCCTGGGGCCCGCGCTGGCGACTGGTGAACCGCTGCTACTGACCTGATCGGAGCTTCCCCTGACTGATGCCCCGGCCGTCGCGCCGGGGCTTTTTTTTGTGCCCGTGGAACCGGATTTTCCGAACATGATTCGACCGCCTTTCGACTACCTGGAGGCGAAGCCATGTCGTCATGCACGGAAACCAATTACGCAGCTGTGACTTGACCCAGCGAATATCACTCAAGCCTTGCGAATGCTGCGAGGTGGAACTCGTAGAGGCCGCCCATGGAAACCCGAATCAACGACGATTTCGAACAGATCGATCACAAGACCTGCGTGTCGATCTGCGACGCCATCGGCGAACGGCTTCAGCAAAATCTGGGCCCTGAAGCTGAATTGTCACCGCGTTTGCGCGAGCTGATCGACGAATTGCGCCGCCGCGACAACGAACTGCATTGAGGGCTGGATCGCTGATTTGCCGATAAATGGGTTGCGTTTGGCGCCGGGTCCGGTGACAACGCCGCATGCTTTCCATCACCAATATTTCGGTCCGCATTGCCGGGCGGCTCCTGATCGACGACAGTACGGCGCAGATCGTGCCCGGCGCGCGCGTCGGCTTCGTTGGCCGCAACGGCGTCGGCAAATCGACGCTGTTTCACGCGATCCGCGGCGACCTGCCGATCGAATCCGGCAGCATCACGCTACCGCCTCGCTGGCGCATCGGCAGCCTGGCGCAGGAAGCGCCCGACGGGCCGGAAAGCCTCATCAACGTCGTGCTGAAAGCCGATCTGGAGCGCGACGCGCTGCTCCATGAAGCGGAAACGGCCGAGGATCCACACCGGATCGCCGAGATCCAGACCCGGCTGGTCGATATCGACGCCCACTCGGCACCTGCGCGTGCGGCCGCGATTTTGAGCGGCCTCGGATTTTCCACCGCAGACCAGGCGCGGCCGTGTTCGGAATTCTCCGGCGGCTGGCGCATGCGGGTGGCGCTGGCGGCGACGCTGTTTTCGGCGCCGGACCTTCTGCTGCTGGACGAGCCGACCAACTATCTCGACCTTGAAGGCACGCTGTGGCTGGAAGACCATCTGGCCAACTATCCGCGCACCGTCATCGTCATCAGCCACGACCGCGACCTGCTCGACACCTCGGTCGACCAGATCCTGCACCTCGATCGCGGCAAGCTGACGCTCTACAAGGGCACCTACTCCTCGTTCGAGGAACAGCGAGCCACGCGCGAGATGCTGGACGCCAAGCACGCCAAGCGCCAGGCCGACGAGCGCAAGCGGCTGCAGGCCTTCGTCGACCGCTTCAAGGCGAAGGCTTCCAAGGCCCGCCAGGCGCAATCCCGCGTGAAAATGCTGGAGCGGATGAAGCCGGTCACCGCGCTGGTGACGCAGGATGTGCGTGAAATCACGTTCCCGACGCCGGAAAAAATGCTGTCGCCACCGATCATCGCGGTCGATGACGTCTCGGTCGGCTACGATGCGAAAAAACCGGTGCTCAATCGCGTCACGCTGCGGATCGACACCGAGGATCGCATCGCCCTGCTCGGCTCCAACGGCAACGGCAAGTCGACGCTGGTCAAGCTGCTGGCCAACAAGCTGGCGCCGTTCTCCGGCCGGATCACACGGGCGGAGAAACTCTCGGTCGGCTATTTCGCGCAGCATCAGGTCGACGAGCTCAACCTCGACGGCTCGCCCTACGATCACGTCCGAAAGCTGATGCCCGATGCGCCCGAGTCCAAGGTGCGCGGACGCGTTGGCGCGATCGGCTTCTCCGGCAAGGCCGGCGATACCCTGGTCAAGAGCCTGTCGGGCGGCGAGAAGGCGCGGCTGCTGCTCGGGCTCGCCACGTTCTACGGCCCGAACATGATCATCCTCGACGAACCGACCAACCATCTGGACATCGACAGCCGCGCGGCGCTGGCCGAAGCGATCAACGATTTTCCCGGCGCCGTCATCATGGTCTCGCACGACCGCTATTTGATCGAAGCCTGCGCCGATCAATTGTGGGTCGTCGCCAATCAGGCGGTGACGACGTACGACGGTGACCTCGACGACTACCGGCGCATGGTGTTGTCGATCGGCGACACGCGCGGCGGTTCGCGCGAGCGCGGCAGCGAGCGTAATAAGGAAAGCGTAAAGCCCGAGCGCGGCAAAAGCGAAAGGCGAACGCCGCTGAAGCAGCGGATCGCCGTGGCCGAGGCCGAAATCGAGCGCATCAACGGCATCATCGCCAAGATCGACACCGCGCTTGCGCTGCCGGATCTGTTCACGCGCGATCCGAAGCAGGCCGCGCAGCTCAGCAAGGCGCGCGCCGGTGCCGAAAGCGCGCTGCGGCGGGCGGAAGAAAGCTGGCTGGAAGCCAGCTCTCAGTTTGACGAAGCGGCGGGCTAGCTGCCGGGTCGTGCCCCCGTAAAAATCGTCGGGTGAACGACTTGCTTGAGTCCACGATGCTCCGATGGCGACCAAATTCCGCTGCGCAGCGAAATTGCGAGATGTGCCCGCGCGAGTCCGCCGCATTTGGACAGCTGTCGTTTACCCCTCAGTTAGATTCTAAACCTATGGTTGATCGAACGCGCAAGTGACGAGGCGGACGGCAACGGAGTGGTTTGAGCATGGGTAACGAAGCGCCTTGGTATGTGAGCTTGATCGTGTCTTTCCTTCCGCTCGTTCTCGCTTGTGGCGCAATCGCTTGGCACGGGCGGCAGATTCGAAGGAGTATCACAACCAGAGACGGTCGCTCCTTGGCGCAAGTATTCGATGGTCTCGCGCAGGAGTTGAAACGCGCCAATGACCTCAGGGAAAACAGCAAGCCGTAGAGACCGCAAGGCGCACGCGCAACTCCCGTTCTGAGGCGCCAGCGTGGAGGACTACGTCGCAGCCGGCTTCTTCTTCGGCTTGGCGCCTCTCGGCTGCGCCACCGGCTCGGCCCCGCGCTCGATCGACGTCAGGCGTCCTGCCGTGAAGGTGTAAATGCCGGCGCGCTGGCCACGCGAATAGTTGATGACCGCAACGCGGTCACCGCGCGCGTTGCTGGAGAAATTGACGTTGTCAGGTGCACCGATGCCGCGCACGACGTCGCACTCGGTGTGGCCCAGCGCCACCGTCCCGGTCGTCGAGGGAGACGGACTGCCTGCCGCGCCGTCCGCCAGCGCGTTGGCGCCACCACCGGGCGGCGCCATTCCGGGACAGCCGCCGTCCGCAGCGACGAGTTCATCCGGCGTCACGGCCTTTTCCGGGCTGAGCGGCGGCGTTTCGATCGACACGTTTCGGATGAACACGCGTCCGGTGCGCGAAAACCAGTCCGCATCCTTCGACATGAGGTCGGACGCACTCGAGCAGCCCGCAAGCGCGGGCCCGAGCAGCAACAACGTCAGCAGTGGTTTTCGATTGATCGTTCCGCGTCGCACGTTAGACCCAGGCTCCGCCTTCAACTGTAAGCACTTGTCCGACCATCCCTTTGCGGCACCACCATGGCTGCCCGCAAGCTAAGGCTCAGAATCCGCAGATTATCATTAATTCCCGAGGATCACTAATTTCCAAGGACCTTTCCAGGCATCGCTATTGCCGCCGCTGCCACCTGCCCCGCTCGTCGGCCTGCCAATACGTCAGCTCGAACCCGCGCGCCTTGCAATCGGCCCAGGCGCCCCGCGCCGCGGTCAGCGCGTCGTCATCGTCGCCATTGAAGACCAGCACCACCCGCTCGTAGCTGTCGCAATCGGCCGGTAACGCCGCGTTGTCGATCAGGAACCTGACATTGGCCCGATTCGGGTTGCCCTCCTCGATCGAGAGAATGATGGGCTGGTCCTGCGCATCGCCGGCGCGCCATGTGGCGTGCGGCAGGAACGAATCGTCGCTGTAGGTCCATAGGTGCGCGTCGAGCGCCTCGGTGCGCTCCGGCGAGGTCGATTGCACGACCACGCGCCAGCCGCGCTCGAGCGATTTCTCCAGGAGCGGCGGCAATACGCTTTCGAGCGACATGCCCTGCAAATGATAGAACAGGATTTCCGTCATCCGGCTGCAACCAGATTACTTCGTGGCTTCGTAATATTCCGAGACCAATCGGTCCAGCAGGCGAACGCCGTAGCCGGAACCCCAAGAGTGGTTGATGTCGGTTTTCGGCGCGCCCATCGCGGTCCCCGCGACGTCGAGATGCGCCCACGGCGTGCCGTCGACGAAACGTTGCAGGAACTGGGCGGCGGTGATCGAACCGCCATGGCGCCCACCGGTGTTCTTCATGTCGGCAAACTGCGAATCGATCTGCTTGTCATATTCGGGACCTAGCGGCATGCGCCAGACGCGTTCGCCGGTTTCGGTTCCGATCTTGCTCAGCCGTTCCGCCAGTTCGTCGTTGTTGGAGAACATGCCGGCATATTCGGTTCCGAGCGCGACCATGATCGCGCCGGTAAGCGTCGCCAGATCGACCATGAATTTCGGCTTGAACTTCTTTGTCACGTACCAGAGCACATCGGCCAGCACGAGCCGGCCTTCGGCGTCGGTGTTGATGATTTCGATGGTCTGCCCCGACATCGAGGTGACGATATCGCCGGGGCGCTGGGCGTTGCCGTCGGGCATGTTCTCGACCAGGCCGATGGCGCCCACCGCATTGACCTTTGCTTTGCGGCCAGCCAGCGCATGCATCAGCCCGACCACGCAGGCCGCGCCGCCCATGTCGCCCTTCATGTCTTCCATGCTGGCGGCGCCCTTGATGGAAATACCGCCGGTGTCGAAGCAAACGCCCTTGCCGACGAAGGCCACCGGCTGACCGCCCTTCTTGCCGCCATTCCAGCGCATGATCACGGTACGGCTGGGCTGCGTCGAGCCCTGCCCGACGCCGAGCAAGGCACCCATGCCGAGCTTCTGCATCGCCTTGACGTCGAGCACCTCGACCTCGACGCCGAGCTTCTTGAGCTGGCTGGCGCGGCGCGCGAATTCCACAGGGTACAGGACGTTCGGTGGTTCGTTGACGAGTTCGCGCGCGATCACCACGCCGTCCACGACATGAGATGCCGGCGCGAAGGCTTTTCGCGCGGCGGCGACATCGGCCACGGCAATCGAAACGTCGGCGCGAAGCTCGCCGTTCTCGTCCTTCTTCTTGGTCTTGTAGCGGTCGAATTTATACGCGCGCAGCCGAAGGCCCGATGCGATCGCGGCGGCGGCATCGCCCTGCATCGCCCCCTCAGGCAATTCGGCGATCACGGTGACCGATTCACTGGCAGCGTTGAGCTTGCCGGCCGTCACGCCGCCGAACTTGAGAAAATCCTTCTCCTTGATATCGGCGGCCTTGCCGACACCGACCACGATCAGGCGCTCCGCCTTGATTCCGTCCGGCGCCGGGATCTCGAGCGTCGATCCGCTCTTGCCCTTGAATTGGTTGGCTGCCGCCGCCCGCTTGACCGTATCGGCCGTCTTCCCGAGCGCCTTTCGTGTTGTCTCGCCGAACTTCAATGCGTCATCGCAAAACACCACGAGAACGCCACGGGGGGCTGCGGAAAAAGCGACAAAGCCGACCTTGACGGCGTCGGACATGGGTAAATCCTCCAGAATCGGGGGCTGCTGAGGGGGGCGGGAATTCGGCCCCTCCGATGGAATGTTTCTCTTCGGTAACGGCCCAAATCGCTCAGGACCTGATGTTTCCGGCACTATGGCCCGCAAGCCACGGTACTGCCAAGCGCCGCAGTGGCCGGAAGGCCACATGAAGTGAATTATTAGGCATATCTAGGGGACGCCACGGGCCGGCCATTTTGTTGACGGATCAAAGGGATGGTAGTGAGATTGTGAACGGCTGATGATTGGCGGCCCGACCAGGGGGAACCCTCAAAAAGGGGTGGTCGGAAGCCGCTGTTTGGGCGCGCAAGGTGGGAACGTGCGGTAGCGATGGGGTCGATCGACAGGTACATTTTCCGGACGACGCTCGCGTCGTTCGCGCTGGTCCTGGTCAGCCTCACCGGCGTGATCTGGATTACGCAGGCGTTGCGCGGCATCGACCTGATGACGAGCCAGGGCCAGACCATCATCACCTTCCTCGGCATCACCAGCCTGGTGATTCCGGCGCTGGTGCTGGTCATCGCGCCGATCGCGCTGATGATTGCGATCTCGCACACGCTGAACAAGCTCGCCACCGATTCTGAAATCATCGTGATGAATGCCGCGGGCTTCTCCCCATTCCGGCTGTTCCGCCCGTTTTTCTTCGCCACGTGTGTGGTGGCGACCCTCGTCATCTTCATCGCGGCGTTTCTCGCGCCCGACGGCCTGCGCCGGATCAAGCAATGGGACGCCGAGATCACGGCCGACGTGCTGACCAACATCCTGCAGCCCGGACGTTTCGCCCAGCTCGACCAGAACCTGACGATCAGGATCCGGGAACGGCAGCCGGGCGGCGTNCTCGCCGGCATCTTCGTCGACGACCGCCGCGATCCCAAGGAGCGCGTCACCATCATCGCCGACCATGGCACGGTGCTGAAGAACGAGAGCGGCTCCTATCTGGTGCTGGAGGATGGCAACCTCGAACGTTTCGAGGCGGGAAAGCGCGATCCGGCGCTGGTGGCTTTCGCCCGCTATGCCTTCGACATGTCGAAATTCTCCAACCGCGGCCGCGACGTCGCGCTTGGGATTCGCGAACGCTATCTGTGGGAGCTGGTTTCACCCTCGGATGACGATCCTATATTCAAGCAGCTGTCAGGGCAATTTTACGCCGAACTGCATGACCGGTTCTTGTCGCCGGTCTATCCCTTCGCATTCGCGGTGCTGACCTTCGCGTTTCTCGGCACACCGCGCACCACGCGCCAGAGCCGCAATTTTTCGATCGGCGGATCGATCTTCGCAGTGTTCGGGCTGCGCATGGCGGGATTCGCCCTATCCGTAATGACGGTGAAGACGCCGAGTATGGCCCTCGTCCAGTATTTGATGCTGTTCGGTGCGATCGGCGTCGGGCTGTGGATGATCATTGGCGGCATCGTGGTGGAGCCGCCGGCGGCGCTGATGGAGGCCATCAACAGGTCGAACGCGCGGCTGGCGCGGCTCTTTGGACGGCCGGCCACAGCATGAGCATGATGACCAATACGCTCGGGCGATACTTTGCCGGCCGCTTCCTGGTCTCGGCGGTGGGCGTGTTTGCGAGCATTTTCGTCCTGCTCGTGCTGGTCGACTACATCGAAATGGTCCGCAAGACCTCGGGCCTCATCGGGGCCTCCGCGATCACGATCGCGCAGACCTCGCTCTACCGCGTGCCGCAGCTGCTCGAAAAGCTGATGCCGTTCTGTGTCCTGATCGGCGCGATGACCTGCTATCTGGCGCTGTCGCGACGGCTGGAGCTGGTGGTCGCGCGCGCCGCCGGCGTTTCCGCCTGGCAGTTCATCTCTCCGGCGCTGGCAAGCGCGATCATCCTCGGCACCCTGGCGACCGTTGCCTACAACCCGATGTCGGCGAACCTGCGCGAACTCTCCAAGCGGATGGAGGCCGAACTGTTCGGTTCGGCGCCCGGCGGCGGCATCCAGGATGCCTCCGGCTTCTGGCTCAACCAGATCAACAGCGACGGCCAGTCGATCATCAATGCGGCGCGCAGCGAGCAGCAGGGTGTCCGGCTGACCGGGCTGACCGTGTTCCGATTCGATACAGATCTGCAGTTCAAGGAACGAATCGAAGCACGCGAAGCCACCCTTGAAGAAGGCCGCTGGGCCTTCAAATCGGTACGTCGGTACTCCCTTGATAAACCTCCGGTTGATCAAGATAACTATTACCTCTCGACCACCCTCACCCCGGCCCAGGTTCGCAACAGTTTCTCCACCCCCGAAACCGTGTCTTTTTGGCAACTGCCCGGCTATATCCGCTCGTCCGAAAGCTCGGGCTTCGCGACCGCAGGCTACCGTCTGCAGTACCATAAGCTCATCGCACAGCCATTTTTGCTGGCTGCAATGGTGATGTTGGCGGCTTCCGTGAGCCTTCGCTTCTTCCGGATGGGCGGCGTGCAAAAGATGGTTTTGAGTGGCGTGGGCGCAGGCTTTCTGCTCTACGTTTTATCGAAAGTTACTGAGGATTTGAGCAAGGCTGAGTTGATG
>C688J18823_10002646_pt1 | contig 11214 bp, 14 predicted proteins | sample HopSoiMetagenom1_FD_18823 | JGI IMG/M metagenome (IMG submission 18823) | reverse complement strand
TTTCTCGGCTACCCGCTGCACGCGCCGGGGCGGTCCGACCAGCCGCGCGACGAGCACCTGTACGGCCTCACGATCCCGATGCTGTTCCTGCAGGGGACGAAGGATCCGTTCGCCTATCCGGCGGTGCTCTGGGGCGTCCTGAAGAAGCTCGGCACGCGCGCGACGTACGTGCCCTTCGAGGACGCCGGCCACTCGTTCGAGCGATCCCGGAAGGACAGGCCGCGCGACAACGCCGCACAGCTGATCCCGCATGTCGTCGACTTCGTGAAGGCGAACAGCTGATGCCCAGGAAGAACAAGCGCGCGCCGCTCGAATACCTGCCGTCCCCCGCACCGGTCGGCGGCCCGCGAGCGCCCGCGTGGGCGATCGTGGACGGCTACGAGGTCCGCGAGGTCGCGAGCAACAAGGAGTACCGCTGCCCCGGCTGCGATCACGTCGTCCGCCCCGGGGCGCGGCATCTCGTCGTGGTGCCGAACGGCGCCGCGGACGAGCGCCGCCATTGGCACACCGAGTGCTGGCGCAAAGAGCTCCGGCGCCAGGGTCTCCTCCGCGGAGGCTGATCCCTCCGCGGACGCGTCCGGAGCCGGGTGTAGGGTCGCGACCATGGCGGAACAGATGACCCCCGCGCCGGTGTGCCTGCCCGTCGACGAGTCCAAGCGCGTGCCGTGCGACATGTGCGGTCATCCGATGGAGCCGGAACACGCCCACTACAAGTGTCCGAACTGCAGCTATATCCTTCCGTGTTGCGGATGGTAGGGCCGGGTCCTTCGGGAACCGATCCGCGTCGCTGAGCGTCACCGTCAGGAACAGGCGCACCCGTGCGCCGCCCAACCATCCCAGGGGGGACCTGTGAACCGAAGGCTTCGCATCCCGCTGACCGTGCTCGTATCGCTCGCCGCCGTCGGCGCCTCGCTCGCGAGCGGCCCCGTGCAGGCATCCGGCCCGCCCGGGCCGCGGCTCCGTGTGTTCGCTCCGGTGTCGAGCGTTTCCGAGACGCGCTATTCCACGAAGCAGAAGGTCTACGTCGACAGCGGACTCTGGGTGTCCGCGAGCGATTCCACCTTCGAGGTGATCGCCCACCGTGATACGTACTCGTCGCCGATCGTGGCCACCCAGATCATCGACCCCACCACGTCGGCCCACGAGGTCGTGCTTCCCGACCGGGTCCTCGCACCGAGATGGTCGGGGTTCCGCCACTTCTTCGACATCAAGGTGACCGGACCCACTGGAGACGTCGCGTTCCAGGGCGCCCTTCCTTTCTGTGCGGACAGCTGGAACGCGCAGCGCGTCGACTCGAGCGGACCGATGGCGTCGAGCTTCCCGCTCGGGTGTTACACGAACCCGTTCACCACCGGCGTCGTGTGGGGCATCGACCAGGGCTGGGCGGTCGGCGCGCTCGACACGTCGCCCATCCGCTTCGGGGGACCGGACGGGACGTACACGGTCCACATGCAGATCGCGCCGCTCTATCGGCAACTGTTCGCGATCGCGCCGGCCGACGCGTCCGCGTCGCTCAAGCTGGTCGTGTCCTCATACCAGTCGAGCTGTCCCCCGTCGTGTACGCCCGCGACGAACGCCGCCGCGACCACGGCGTCCAACGGGGCCCTGCCGACACGAACGAACCCGCGTCCCAGCACGACCCCGGACCTCGTCGCGCTGCCGGCCTGGGGCATGTCCATCGACGATTACAGCGTTCCGGGACACGACTTCCTCGACTTCGGCGCCACCGTGTGGGATGCGGGGCCGGCGCCGATGGTGGTGGAGGGATTCCGCCGGAGCGGGACGTCGCTCATGGACGCCTGGCAGACCTTCTATCGGGGAGACAAGCCCGTCGCGCGAGCGCCGGTCGGCACGCTCGAGTACGACGCCGATCCCGGACATGAGCACTGGCATTTCGAGCAGTTCGCGACCTACCGACTCCTCGGTGCCGATAAACACCAGGTCGTCCGCAGCGAGAAGACGGGCTTCTGCCTCGCGCCGACCGACGCGATCGACCTCACCGTGCCCGGCGGGGTGTGGAACCCCGGAACCCTCGGGCTGGGGTCCGCGTGCGGCGATTCGTCGGCGATCTGGATCAGGGAAGCGCTCCCCGCGGGTTGGGGCGACACCTATTTCCAGGGGCTGCCGGGGCAGTCCTTCGATATCACGGATCTGGTCAACGGGACCTATTTCATCCAGGTGCAGGCCGATCCGACGGGCGATATCTACGAGCGCTCGACGCCAACGACTCGCGACTGCGCAAGGTGATTCTCGGCGGCGTTGCAGGTGATCGCACCGTCACCGTGCCGGCGTGGCACGGCATCGACACGGGCTGAGCGGCGCCAGCGAAGGTCTTGTGCGTCTGAAGGACGCTGTCATACCCTCCGCGCGTGGCGGACCCGGTGCGCGCGCGGTTGTGGCGATCCGGCGGGCGGTGGTTCGCCCGCGTGCTCGACGCGCCGATGTACGTCGAGGTCACCGGCACCTCTCGCCTCGGCTGCTTGGACGAGCTCCGCGGCGCGATCGGTGACGACACCGTCCTGACCGTCGAGGTCGTCCCCGAGTTGGTGGGCGTCTCGGAGGCCGCGGACATCATGGGGTGGGACAAGCGCCGCGTGATCACCTACATCGACCGGGGGCATTTCCCGGAGCCGATCGCCTCGCTCGCCGGCGGTCGGATCTGGCTCCGCGAAGAGGTCGAGGCCTACGCCGAGGACTGGCGCGCGCGACACCCGGACGCGGTCGCGCGGTGACCGAGCGCCGGGTCTACCTGATCCGCCACGGCAAGGCGGACCACCGCTCGAGTGCGCACACGCCGACGCCGCGCGGCGACAGCGCAGACCCACCGCTCGACGCGACGGGGCGCGAGCAGGCCGTGGCCCTCTCCCGGCGCCTGCGGATGATGCCCGCGCCCGCGGCCATCTACTGCTCGACGCTCACCCGAGCGCGCGAGACGATCGCGCCGTACCTCGAGGCAACCGGCCGCACGGCGACCTACCTCGACGACCTTGCGGAATGGCACCTCGGGGACTGGGAGCTGAAGGAGTTCGAGGAGCTGCTGACCGAGCATCTCGAGATGCCCGAACGCGTGCTGTTCCAGAACCCCGTGTTCGTGCTCGCACCGAACTCCGAGCCGGTGGACGCGTTCCGCCGCCGCGTGGTCGACGCGGTGGAGGGCGCGATCGCCGCGACCCCGAGGGCGACGTCTGGATCGTCTGCCACGGCGGCGTGATCAACGCCTACCTCGGTCACCTGCTCGGCGTCGAGGATCAAGAGATGTTCTTCCTGCCGCCCAACACGAGCATCAACACGGTGAAGGTCGACGGCGACCGCCGCACGATGTGGTTCCTCGGCGACGACACGCACTACACGTCGCCAGAGCTGTTCCCCGAACAGCGGTAGGCTGGCCGCTTCCATCGAGGGAGGGCGACATCGTGAGCATCCCGTTCCTGTCCGACGAGTGGGCGACCGCGGTGATGGAGGCCGTGAACGCCGGCGACGATTTCGCGCAAGCGGCCGGCACGCAGTCCGCTCGCATCCAACAGGTGATCACGCGCGACGGTGCGGAGCCGGCGCACTACTGGACGATCGTGCACGACGGCAAGATCGAGCTCGGCACCGGCGACATCGACAACCCCGACGCGACCATCACGCAGAGCTACGCCACCGCGGTCGCGCTCGCGAAGCGCGAGAGCAACCCCGTGACCGCGTTCATGATGGGGAAGATCAAGGTCGACGGGAACATGGGGATGCTGATGGGCCTGGCCGGCGCCCTCGGCAAGCTCGCCGAGGCGATGGGCACCCTCGACGTCGACTACTGAGGTCGGGTCACGCTGTATGTGCCGCTTGCGCGCGCGATGTCGGTCCCGCGCTCGTCCGTGATGGCCGCCTCGGCGTAGGCCACCTCCCGCCCGATCCGGACCGCGTGACCGGTGGCGCTCACCGTCCCGGTGCGGACGGCGCGCAGATAGTGGACCCCCAGTTCGATCGTCACGTGGCGGCGCCCGGGTTCGAGGGCGCTCCGCACGCTGAGCCCCATCGCCGCGTCCGCCAGGGTCGCGAGGATCCCGCCGTGGGCGAACCCCTGGAGGTTGGCGTGGTGGTCGTCGAGGTCCAGCGTGACGGTGACCGCGCCGCGTTCCACCGCGGCGACCCGCAAGCCGCTCCATCGATAGAACGGCGACGCCTCGACGAGGGCGGCGAGGTCGTCGGTCGGCTCCGGCACCGCGCGAGTCTCTCACGGGGACCTTCCAGGCCCGCGCTACGATGGATGACGGGGACACACACATGGCACACCCACACGAAGAACTGGCTCGCATCGCCCTGGCCGAAGACGCGCCCGACGGCGACATCACGTCCCGCGCGACGGTCCCGGAAGGAACCGCGTGCGAGGCCGAACTGGTGATCAAGCAGGACGGCGTGCTCGCCGGCCTCGAGGCCGCCGTCGCCGTGTTCGAGGTCGCCGCCGACCAGGACGCGACCACCGTCACGATCGACCGAAAGGCGGGCGACGGCGACCGCGTTCAGGTGGGGGACCGGGCGGCGGTGGTCCGGGGGCAGGCACGCACGGTGTTGCGCGCCGAGCGGCCGGCCCTCAACCTGCTGTGCCATCTCTCCGGGATCGCCACGTTGACCCGCGCCTACGTCGACAGCGCCGCCCCTGCCGTGATCCTGTGCACGCGCAAGACCCTGCCGGGCTTGCGCGCCGTGGAGCGGGACGCGGTCACCGCCGGCGGCGGGACGCTGCATCGGGCCTCGTTGTCGGACGCCATCTTGATCAAGGACACGCACGTCCGGATCGCGGGGGGTGTCACCGAGGCCGTCCGACGCGCCCGGGCCGATGGCCGTCCGATCGAAGTGGAGGTCCAGACGCTCGACCAGCTCGACGAGGCCATCGCCGCCGGCGCCGAGCGCATCCTGCTGGACAACCCGACGGCCGAGCTCGTCCACGCGGCGATCGATCGGGTCGGCGACCCCGAGCGGCTCGAGGTCTCCGGCGGTGTCGACCTCGACAACGTGCGAGCGTTCGTCGACGCCGGCGCTCGCGTTCTGTCGGTCGGCAGGCTCACCCATTCCGCGCCCGCACTGGATCTCTCGTTGGAAGTGATCGGGATCGATGGCTGAAACGCACCCGACGATGCCGTTCGACGAGTGGGCGAGCGAGGTCCGGCGTCTCGCCGATGAGCGCGATGCGGTGATCCTCGCGCACAACTATCAGGTGCCGTGGATCCAGGACGTCGCGCATCACGTCGGCGACTCGCTCGCCTTGTCGCGGATCGCCGCCGACACCGATGCGTCGACGATCGTGTTCTGCGGCGTGCACTTCATGGCCGAGACCGCCAAGCTGCTGTCGCCGGACAAGACCGTCCTGCTGCCGAGCCTCGAGGCAGGATGCTCGCTCGCGGCCTCGATCGACGCCGACCAGCTGCGCGCCTGGAAGGCCGAGCACCCCGGCGCGACCGTCGTCGCGTACGTCAACACGAGCGCCGAGGTGAAGGCCGAGTCCGACATCTGTTGCACGTCGTCGAACGCGGCCGACGTGGTCGCGTCGATCCCCGAGGGGGAAGAGATCCTATTCCTGCCCGACCAGTTCCTCGGCGCGCACGTCGAGCGGCAGACGGGCCGGAAGATGCACATCTGGATGGGGGAGTGCCACGTGCACGCCGGCATCCAACCCGGCGATCTCAAGGCGAAGCTCGCCGAGGAGCCCGACGCAGAGTTGCTCGTGCACCCGGAGTGCGGCTGCACGACCAACGTGATGTGGCTCCTCGGCGAGGGCGAGCTCCCCGCCGACCGAACGAAGGTGTTGTCGACCGGCGGCATGGTGACCGAGGCGGAGTCCTCGCCGCACCACCGGTTCCTCGTCGCGACCGAGACCGGCATCCTGCACCAGCTCCGGCGGGCGCGTCCCGACAAGGAGTTCGTCCCGATCGACCGCAAGGCCGAGTGCAAGTACATGAAGATGATCACGCCGGAGAACCTGCTGACGTCGCTTCGTGACGGTGTGTTCGAGATCGACGTGCCGGCGGACATCGCCGTCCGCGCGCGTGCCGCGGTCGAACGGATGATCGCGATCGGTCCGACGGCCGGACGGACCGCGCCGGCCGACACGGTGTTCAGCGAGTGAGCGCTCGCACCGTCGTGGTCGGCGCGGGCGCCGCCGGACTGTGGTGCGCGCTGCATGCGTCGGAGCGCGGTGCCGTCACGGTCATCGCGCCCGGCGCGGCGGAGCTGACGGCGACGGCATGGGCCCAGGGCGGCGTCGCCGCGGTGGTGGCCGACGACGATTCCCCCGAGCGCCACGCAGCGGACACGATCGCGGCCGGCGCCGGCCTCTGCGATCCGGCGGCGGTGGACGTGCTCGTGCACGAGGCGCCCACAGCGGTCGCGGAGCTCCGCGCGATGGGGATGCGCTTCGACGAGAGCGACTCCGCGTTGGAGGGCGGTCACTCGCGGCGTCGCGTGCACCACGCGGGGGGCGACCGATCGGGCCGGGCGCTGCACCGGTTCCTCGAGGAGGAGGTCGAACGGCACACCGGGATCGTGCGGGTGGACGCGCGCGCGGTCGCGATCGAGACACGTGACGGTGCCGCGAGCGGCGTCCGCGTCGAAGGCGGCGCACTGGTCGCGGCCGACCGGGTCGTGCTCGCGACCGGCGGCGCGTGCGGGATCTTCGGCCGGCGAACCGGACCGGACACCTCGGTCGGCGAGGGCATGGCGCTCGCGTGGCACGCCGGCGCGGCGCTGGCCGATCTCGAGTTCGTGCAGTTCCATCCCACCGCGCTCGACGTGCCTGGCCGGCCCGCGCGACTGTTGACCGAGGCCCTGCGGGGTGAAGGAGCAGTGCTTCGGGACGCCGCCGGGCAACGGTTCATGGACCGGTTCCATCCGCTCGGCGACCTGGCGCCGCGCGACGTCGTCGCGCGCGCGGTCGTGCAGGTGCGCGAGGAGACCGGCGCGCCGGTGTACCTGGACGCGACCGCCGTGGCGGACGTCGCCCGGCGGTTCCCGACCGCCGACGAACAGTGTCACGAGGTGGGGCTCGACATCGCCACCGAGCCGGTACCGGTCGCTCCCGCGGCGCACTATTGCATGGGCGGGGTGTTGACGGACCTGTGGGGTCGGACCAGCGTCGCGAACCTCTTCGCCGCAGGCGAGGTCGCAAACACCGGCGTCCACGGCGCGAACCGGCTCGCCTCGAACTCGCTCGCCGAAGCGCTGGTCTTCGGCCGTCGGGCGGCGATCGCCGAGGACGGCGTCCTCACGACGCCGGCCCCTTCGGACGGGGTGGACGCGGCGCCGGCCGGTGCGATGGCCCTCCCGGTGATCCGCGAGCGGGCCGACCGCTTCCTAGGGGTGCGACGCGACGGACCCGAGCTCGACAAGCTCGCGGCCGAGCTCGCCTCGGCCGCCGACGCGGGTGGGGGGCGCGCCGCGACGCTCGTCGCGTGGCTCATGAGCGAGGCCGCCCTCCGGCGGACGGAGAGCCGCGGCGGCCACTTCCGGGTGGACCATCCGGCGCCGGATCGCGCCTGGGCCGCACGGCAGGTCGTGGATCATCGAGGCTGGTCGACGCTTGCCAGCCCTGCACCCGTCTGACACCATTGGCCGCGATGCAGCACGCCACCGGTTCGTGGTTCTTCTACGTCGGGTTCGACCCGGCGTAGTCGCCAGCCGCACCGAGCAGCCAGCGACCCCGGGCCGAACCGCCCGGGGTTTCGACTTCCCGGGCTGTGCGACCCGGCCGAACGTGGAGGTTCGACCACATGGTCATCGTGATGGAGCACAGCGCCACCGACGGCGATATCGACGCCGTCTCCGAACGCGTTCGGGCCAACGGCGGCGAGGCGTTCGTCTCGCGTGGGACCGTCCACACGATCATCGGGCTCGTCGGCGACACCGAGCGCTTCAAGGCGATCGACTGGCGGCAGATGGCCGGCGTCGATCACGTGATCCAGATCGGCAAGCCGTACAAGATGGTGTCGCGCGACCTCCACCCCGAGACCACCGTCGTCAAGATCGGGACGGTGCCGATCGGGCGGGACTCGTTCACCCTCATCGCCGGACCGTGTGCGGTCGAGAGCGAGGAACAGACGATGACGGCGGTGAAGGCCGCGAAGGATGCCGGCGCGACGGTGATGCGCGGAGATGTCTACAAGCCCCGCACGTCGCCGTACTCCTTCCAGGGGCTCGGCGAGCAGGGCATCGAGATCCTCCAGGAGGCGCGCCGCCGGTTCGGTCTGCCGTTCGTCGTCGAAGTGGTCGAGGTTTCGCAGGTGGCTCATGTTGCCGACGTCGCCGATTGCATCCGGATCGGCACGCGCAACGCGCAGAACTTCGAGCTGCTCAAAGAGGTCGGGCTTACGAACAAGCCGGTGATGCTGAAGCGCGGTCTCGCGATGACGATCGAGGAGTGGCTCCAGGCAGCGGAATACATCGCGCAGCGCGGCAACTCCGAAGTCATCTTGTGCGAGCGCGGGATCCGCACGTTCGAGCCCTCGACGCGGAACACGCTCGACCTCGGCGGCATGGCGGTCGCGCAGCAGGAGTCCCACCTGCCGGTGATGGTCGATCCCGTCGCACGCGGTCGGCAAGCGCTCGCTGGTCGCGCCGATGGCCTGCGCGGCGATCGCGGCCGGCGCCGACGCGGTGATGGTCGACATCCACCCGCGGCCCGAGGACGCGTTCGTCGACGGAGCACAGGCGCTCGTGCCGGAGGAGGTCGTCGCGCTCGGCAAGCAGCTCCAGCTGATCGCCGACGCGCTGGGCCGACCGGTGAACCGTTAGCCCGACGGGGCGCTCAGCGTCAGCTCGAGGATGTCGCAGGTACCGCGCCAGCGAGTGATCGCGTCGGCGGGCGGCCCGTTGCGCGACCGTCGACGGTCGACGAGCGTCGCGGCGGCCGCCTCCCACTCCGCGCCCTCCAGCAGCCGGCCCGCGGCGGTCAGTTCGTCGAGCGACGTGTCGCGGAGCTTGCGCCGGGTGATCACGACGAACTCGTGGGCGCCGTCCGCGCCCGGGATCGTCTGCTCCTCGGGGCCGGGCTCTCGCTTCGACAGCACGTAGACCTTGCCGTTCTTGTAGGCGAACCACGCCGGGACGGTCTTCAGCCGGCCGCGGACCTTCGCGCCCACCCAGATGACGTCGGACTTCTTCAGCCCGTCCTCGACGGCCTTGTCGAGCGCCGGCGGCTCGGCCTGCACGTAGACCGGGACCTCGATCTCGCCGATCACCTGATCGTCGAGCACGAACGACGCGACGTACAGGCCGCTCTCGTCGAAGACGGCGTGCTTAACGCGATCGACCTCGGTCGTGAGATCGAACATGCCGCCCATGCGTCGGTACTCCGGTCCCCACCGGAAGATCATGCGGCCCGAGGGACCGAACAGCCGGACCTCCTCCTGCACGATCCCGACGGGGATCTTCCAGGCGCGGAACATCACGAACGGAAGCGCGGGACCGGGCTGACCGGTCAGGTAGATCCCGTCCGGAGAGACATCACCCTGCGACTCCCAGACCCGAGCGTCGACCACGGCGGCGGCGACCAGCTCGCCCGCGATCAGCTCCGGCATGGCGCGAAGGATACCGGACGCCCCGGCTCAGACCGTGCGCGCGAGCCACAACCGTGGCTCCTCGAGCTCGGCGAGCCCGGGAAGCGCGTCGGCATCGGCCCACATCCGCGCGAGCGTGGCTTCGTCGGTCAGCTCGACGACGGTGTTGCAGAATCGGCGGCCGAGCTCCACGTGCTCGCGGCCGACGTCGACCCCGAGCAACCGCGCGAACAACGGGTCGAGCTCCTCGTCGTCGCGGTGCCGGCGCATGGCCTCCTCGATCCGCGGATACGTGCCCAGCAGTCGGGCGCCGATCGTCGTCGCAACGTGGTCGCCGTGGCCCTCGACCGCACCGACCAACGCCCGGATCCGGTCGAGCTTCAACCGTTGCTCCTCGTCGAGCACGACGCCGAACATCGCGTCGTCCGCGTCGCCGAACGCTGCCTGCAACGACTCGGGGTCGGTCGGGGCGAGCGACGCGAACCGCTGCTGGATCGCGTCGACGTCGATCGTCATCGTCGACAGGAAGTCGTCGACGATGCGCGCCGCGTACGCCGGCAGCCACGGCCGCTCCGACTGCAAGCGGTGGATCACCTGGTGCAATGCGACGAACGTGCGGAACTCGCGGGGGTCGAGGGACCAATCCGATTCCACCCGCTCGACGTTGGTGAGCACGAACCTGATCGGACCCGTCGCGGTGCGCGGGATGCCCACGTCGTGGTCGCCGAGCACGCGGGCCGCGAGGAAGCCGAAGACCTGCCCGATCTGCGTCGCCTGGAGCAGCGGCCCGAGCTGCCGGATCAGATCCTGCGGCGACCCGAGGCCGAGCGCGGCGAGCGGTTGCTCGGCGTCCGTCTCGGCCTCGCTCGGGAGCTGCTCGAGCATCGCGCGCCCGAGCGCGTCCTGCAGGCGCGTCGCAGCCGACTCGACGAGCGGCAGGTAGGCGTCGATCGCACCGGCGATCCAGTCGGCACGGCGTGCGAGCGACACGCGCAGCAGATCGGTCGCCGGCTCGAGTCCGGTGAAGTCGACCACCTGGAGCTCCGCGACGCGCAGCGCGTCCTCGAGCCCGGCGCGAGCATCCTCGCTCGGTTCGGGGTCGCTGCCGGCCTCCGCCGCGCCCGCGACGGCGAGCTGGCGCGCGAGCTCCCATTGCACCGGCCCCGACGAGCTGCTCATCACCCGCTGGAGCTCTCGGAACAACGGCGCGTCGCGCAACGACTCTGGGTCCATCCCGAACGGGAACTGCGGTGTCGACATCGGAGCCAGCCTACGACCTGCCTGGCGAACGGCCTGTGGACGGCGACTACGATGAGCGGATGATCCGAGGTCGCACGCTGGTGCGGATCGCGCCTGACGCCCCGTCGGTGGATGAGGCGCTGTCGGCCGTCGCCGATCCGGCGGCCGGGGGCACGTGTGTGTTCGTCGGGACCGTGCGAGACCACTCGGGGGCGGGGGACGACGTCACCGAGCTCACGTACGAGGCGTGGGACGAGCTCGCAACCGAGCGGCTCGACGAGATCGCTACGCATATGCACGACCGGTGGACGGTGTGCGCGGTCGCGCTGCTACATGCGACCGGGACGCTCGCGATCGGCCAGATCAGCGTCGTCGTCGCCGTGTCGGCGCCCCATCGGGCCGAGGCGTTCGAGGCAGCGCGGTTCGGCATCGAGGAGCTCAAGCG
>C688J18823_10002645_pt1 | contig 11216 bp, 11 predicted proteins | sample HopSoiMetagenom1_FD_18823 | JGI IMG/M metagenome (IMG submission 18823) | reverse complement strand
GAGCCAGCGGTACAGGTACGGCCGCTCCTCGTAGAGCCGTTCGTCGAAGGTGGCGCGAAAGGCGGCGAGCAGCACATCCGAAGGGATCAGGTCGGTGAACTTGGCACGCCACTCGTCGAGATTGGGCGGCCCGACCGGATCCCCGCCCGATGCACGCAGCAAGCGGTGCTGCGCCTCGTACCACTCCTGCGTCCGGGCGTCGATCCGATTCCACGCGAACTCGTCGAGCACGACCAGCCGCGTCATCTGCGCGAGCTTCTCGATCGCGGCGTCGAGTGGGTGCACGTGATGGAACGCGCGCTCCGCGATAACCGCATCGAACGGCATCTCGCCGAGCCCCTCGACCGTCATCTGTCGAAACCGCTCGCCCTCCGGTGCCCGTGGGTCGACGCCGCGCGCGTCGTAGCCGTGCTCGACCAGAGCGGCGACGATTCCGCCCGCGGGCCCGCACCCCACCTCGAGCACACGCGCCGGCGGCGGTGGCAACTGCGAAAGTGCGAAGGTGGCGAAGTCCAACGACGTCAGCCTCGCACAGGCGCGGCGAATCGCAGTCCGGTCGCAGCTCCTCGACGGCAGCGCGACCGACGTCGTGACCACTGTGCGGCGGCTCGGGTTCCTGCAGATCGACACGGTCGCTCCCGTCGCGGTCCCGCAGCACCTGGTGCTTTGGAGCAGGCTCGGCGCGTTCGACACTGCGGAGCTCGACCGGTTGCTCTGGGAGGAGCGGAAGCTCTTCGAGCACGGCGCGTTCATCCGGCCGATCGAGGACCTCCCCCTCCTGGTCGCGCGCATGCGCCGGCCTCGCGGGAAGTACGTCTGGGAGCAGCGCGCGCAGGACTGGGTGAAGGCGAACGCCGCCGCGCGGCGCTACATCCTGCGGGAGCTCGAGCGGCGCGGGCCGCTGCTCTCGCGGGAGCTCGAGGACCGTGCCGTCGTGCCGTGGGGCTCGAGCGGCGGCTGGTGGGGCAACCGCAACGTCACGCTGATGCTGGAGATCCTCCACGGCCGCGGCGAGATCGCGGTCGCCGGCCGCACCGCAGGACAGCGGCTTTGGACGCTTGCGGAAGCGTGGTACCCCCCGGTCGATCCCGTGCCGCTCGAGGAAGCGAACCGGCTCCTCGACGACAGACGATTCCGAGCGCTCGGCGTCCGTCTTCGCCGCAACGGGACGTGGGAGACGCATCCCGACGCGACCGACGGGCCGGTCCCGCGACGAACGACGTTCCTGTCGCCGTTCGACCGCCTCATCCACGACCGTGACCGCATGGAGGCGCTGTTCGACTTCCACTACCGCCTCGAGATGTTCGTCCCGAAGGCGAAGCGGACGTACGGCTACTACGTGCTCCCGATTCTGCGGGGCGACCGCCTCGTCGGCCGCATCGAGCCCGTGTTCGACCGGAAGGCGAAGGTCCTGCGCGTCAACGGCCTCTGGTGGGAGGAGGGCGTCTCCCCCGTCTCGGTCGACCGCCCGCTCCGCGACCTCGCGCGGTGGCTCGGCGCCGCTAGCATCGAGCGGTAGCGATGGACTTCGAGACCCGCGCGATCCACGAAGGACAGGACCCGGACCCCGCGACGGGTGCCATCACCGTCCCGATCTACCAGACCTCGACGTACGTGCAGGATGCGGTCGGAGAGCACAAGGGCTACGACTACGCGCGCGTCGCGAACCCGACGCGGACGGCGCTGCAGGTCTGCCTCGCGTCGCTCGAGTCGGCGGAGCACGGGATCGCCTTCTCCTCGGGCCTCGGCGCCGTCACGACGATCATGCACCTCGTCAACCCCGGTGACCGCGTCGTCCTGATCGCCGATGTCTACGGCGGCGTGTACAGGATGACGTCGCAGGTCTACGAGCCGAAGGGGTACGTCTTCGACTACCTGCCTGCGGACGAGTTTGCGAACCTCGGCGAGCACCTCGACGAGCGCACGCGCATCGTCTGGATCGAGACGCCGTCGAACCCGATGCTGAACGTCGTCGACATTCGCGGCGCGGCGGACGCCGCGCACGCGGCCGGCGCGATCGTCGTCGTCGACAACACGTTCGCGACGCCGTACCTGCAGCGGCCGTTGGAGCTCGGCGCCGACATCGTGGTCCATTCGACGACGAAGTACCTCGGCGGTCATTCGGACGTCATCGGAGGGTTTGCAGCGACGAACGACCCGACGATCGCCGAGCGGCTCACGTTCCTGCAGAAATCGCTGGGCGCGGTTCCGGGCGCGTTCGATTCGTGGCTCGTCCTGCGCGGCATCAAAACGCTCGCCGTGCGCATGCACAAGCACTGCGAGAACGCGCGCGTCGTCGCGTACTGGCTGTCACGACAGCCGCACATCGAACGCGTGCTCTACCCCGGCCTCCCCGGTCATCCGGGTCATGAGATCGCAGCGCGCCAGATGCGCGACTTCGGCGGGATGATCTCGTTCCTCGCGGAGTCGGAGGAAGAGGCGGTCGCGCTCGTCGCCCGGACGAAGCTCTTCAAGCTCGCCGAGTCGCTCGGCGGCGTCGAAAGCCTGATCGAGCATCCGGCGCGGATGACGCATGCATCGACAGCCGACGCGCCGTTCGCTGCGCCCGCCAACCTCGTCCGACTGTCGGTCGGGATCGAGTCCGCCGACGATTTGCTCGCGGACCTCGAAGGCGCACTCGTCGGAACGGCCGCCGGCGCCCGCGCGGCGACGTAACGCTTTCGGCGCGATCACACGCCCGCCGGCACTAGCATCGCCTCGTGGCGTCGGCGATCGACCTCCATCATCAGGGGGCAGAGCGTGTGATCGCGTCGTATCTCCTCGACACCGTGGACGGCCCGGCGCTCTTCGACTGCGGCCCGTCCACCGACGTCGCCTCGTTGAAGCGCGGCCTCGAAAACCACGGGGTCGACCTCGCCGACATCCGGCATCTGCTTCTGTCGCACATCCACCTCGACCACGCCGGAGCCGCCGGTGTCCTCGTGCGGGAGCACCCGTCGCTCCAGGTTCATGTCTCCGAGCTCGGCGCGCCGCACCTCGTCGATCCGGCGCGGCTCGAACGCAGCGCGCGGCGGCTGTACGGCGACTCGTTCGACCGACTCTGGGGCGAGCTCGCGCCGGTCCCTGAGGCGAACGTGCACGTGGTCGGCGACCGCGTCCTCGGGCTCGACTGCTTCCCCGCGCCCGGCCACGCGGCGCACCACGTCGTATACGTGGACGACGACGGCACGGCGTACTGCGGCGACGCCGCCGGCGTGCGGATCCAGCCGCATGCGTACGTCCTGCCGCCGACGCCGCCGCCGGAGATCGACGTCGACGACTGGCACCGAACGCTCGACGAGCTCGAACGGCGGGAGCCGGCACGCCTCGCCTTGATCCACTTCGGCGTCGCGGACGATCCGTCCCCGCACATCGACGCGTTGCGACAGGGGCTGGACGAATGGGTACGCCTCGTCGGCGAAGGAATGGCTGAGGAGGAGTTCGTCGCCACCGCAGAAGCCGGCGTCCCCACCGAGGCGCGCGGCGTCTACGAGCAGGCGATGCCGATGTGGCAGTCGTACGCCGGCTTGAAACGCTATTGGGAGAAGCGCGACAGTTAAGACGTGAGACCGCTGCAGCAGCGGAACTTCCGGCTTCTCCTCAGCGCGAGGACGATCTCGTACCTCGGCACGTACCTCGCACCGATCGCCGTCGCGTTCGCCGTCCTCGACCTCACGGGCTCGGCGACGGACACCGGAATCGCGTTCGCGTGCTGGACGCTGGCGCAGGTCGCGACGCTCGTCGTGGGCGGCGTCCTCGCGGACCGTCTTCCGCGGCAGCTCGTGATGGTCGGCTCGGACGCAGCGAACGTCGGCGTCCGGACGACGATGGGTGTCCTGCTCGTCACCGGCGAGGCCCGCGTCTGGCAGCTGTTCGTGCTTCAGGCTGTCGGCGGCGCGGCAACCGCCTTCTATTCGCCGGCGTCGAGCGGCCTCGTCCCGGAGCTCGTCCCATCGGCCGAGCTGCAGCAGGCGAACGCGCTGATGAGCATCGGCCGCTACGTCTCGTTTCCGCTCGGCGCAGCGGTCGGCGGCGCCGTGGTTGCAACGATCGGGACGGGAACCGCGATGTTCGTCGACGCCGGGACGTATGCAACGAGCGCGCTCCTGCTCGCGGCGATCCGCGTTCCGGCACGCGCGCGAACAGCGACGACGCCGAACTTCTTCCGCGAGCTGCGCGACGGCTGGGCGGCCTTCACGGAGACGACGTGGGTCTGGGTCCTGACGGTGTGGATCGCGTTCTACTTCATGATCACGTACGCGCCGGTGTTCGTCCTCGGCCCGTACATCGCGAAGCACTCGCTCGGCGGCGCCGGTGCGTGGGGCGCAATCGTTGCCGCGGAAGGCGCGGGCGCGCTCGCCGGCGGCCTCAGTGGGCTCCGGCTGCGACCGCGCAGGCCATGGGCGACGGTGTGCGCATTCTTCACGCTCACGGGAGCACAGAGCGTCCTGCTCGCCGCCCACGCTCCGGTGATCGCGATCGCCGCGGCCGCGTTCGTCGCGGGATTCGGCTTCTCGTTCGGCTCCGTCATCTACGAGACGGGGGTGCAGCAGGCGATCGCACCCGAGAAGCTCAGCCGCGTGAGCGCCTACTCATGGATGTGTGCGATGGCGTTCCTACCGGCGGGCTACGCGCTCGCCGGCGTCATCGCCGACGCCGTCGGGACCGCGCCGTACCTCGTCTTCGGAGCCGGCTGGATCCTGGCCACGACCGTGCTCGTGCTCGCGGTGCCGAGCGTCCGCAACTTCCGGCTGCGCGCCGGCGCGGACGTTTCGGCGGCGCCGGCTGTGACGACATAGGCCTCGATGCCACGCACGCCCGTCCCACCGGACGTCGACGAGTTCTTGTCGCGCCCCAATCCAGCAACCATCGCGACACTCCGGCCCGACGGCTCGCCGCACAGCGCGGCGACGTGGTACGACTGGGACGGCGGCCGCGTCCTCGTGAACATGGATGCGACGCGTCTGCGCCTCGAGTACCTACGCCGGGATCCCCGTATATCGCTGACCGTGCTCGACGACGAGAGCTGGTACCGGCAGGTGACGCTGATGGGCCGCGTCGTCGAGATCGTGCCGGACGACGACCTCGTCGACATCGATCGCCTGGCGCGTCGCTATACCGGAAACGCGTACCGGGACCGCGCGCGCAAGAGCATCAGCGCCTGGCTCGAACCGGAGCGCTGGTACGGCTGGATCAGCGGCGGTCACTGGGGCAGCTAGCGGCCGGCCCGCGCGATCGCTTCGCGATATGCCGCGACGTAGTCGCGGACCATCCGCTCCGGCGAGAACTCCTCCTCGACATACCGGCGGATGACGTGCGGATCCAGGCGATCGGCTTCTTCGAGCGCCGCCGGGATGATGCGGTAATCGTCGACGATGATGCCGCTGCGGCCGTGCTCGATCACTTCCGGCACCGCGCCCCACCGGGTGGCGATCACCGGCGTACCGCAGGCCATCGACTCGATCATGACAAGGCCGAACGGCTCCTCCCACTCGATCGGGAAGAGCGTCGCGCGCGCATGCTGGAGCAGCTCGACCTTCTCGCCGTGTGAGACCTCGCCGAGGTACTCGATCCCGTCGACGAGATGGGGCTCGATGAGCTCCTTGAAGTAGGTCAGCTCCTTCGGGTCCTGCTTCTTGCCCGCGATCTTCAGCGGCAGCCCGGTCTCGATCGCGACGGCGATCGCGCGGTGGGCGCCCTTGTCAGGCGAGAGACGGCCAAGGAACAGGAGATACTCGCCGGGGTACCGCTTGAACGGGTAGACGGAGAAGTCGAGCGCGTTGTGGCAATTCGCGATCCAGTTCAGGTGCGGCTTCGGCTTGCGCTGGTTGAGCGAGATCGAGATCAGGCCGACGTCAGGCGCCACCCGGTTGATCAGCTCGTACACCTCGCCCGGCTCTCCGTCGAGCGGGCCGTGCACCGTGTGCACGACCGGTGTCGCGACCGCCTGGCCGAGTGACGCACCGAGCATCCCGGTGTGGTCGTTGATCACGTCGAACTCGTCGGCGCGCGCGTAGCACGCAAGAACGTGATGGAGCTCGGGCTGCGAACGCCCGATCATGCGGCGCGGTGCCTCCTGGTACACAGCGGCGAGCTTCGCGCGCGTGCGCGAATCGCCCGACGCGAACAGCGTCACGTCGTGGTCGGCGTCGGCGAGCGCGTCGGCGAGGATCGCCACGACCCATTCGATGCCGCCGTAACCCGACGGTGGAACGGGGAACCACGGCGGCGCGAGGATGGCGACGCGCACCGCGGTCTTACGCTTCGTCCACGGTGACGCGGCCCTCTGCGAGCCGCACGTCCCACATCCGGTCGAACGCGCGGACGCCTGTGAGCCGGACCGACCCTGCCCAGGACGGTAGCTCCAATGGTGCGAGCGTCTCGAGCGCATGTCGGCGCCGGTCAGGCTGCAGCCCGAGCAGCACCTGCAAGAGCAAGACCGGCGTCCCAGCAGCCCACGCCTGCGGCCGGGCCGCGGTCGGGTACGCGATCGGGAACGGCGTCTCCGACCGCCGCATCCCGGCGAAGACCTCAGGCAGCTGGAACCCGAAATGCGACGCGGCCATCAACATCCGCTGCACGATCCGCTGCGCCTCCGGCCAGCGTGCATAGCGTCCGAGACCGGCCGCGATCAGCGAATTGTCGTGCGGCCACACGGTGCCGTTGTGGTACGAGAGCGGGTTGTACGCCGCGTCGGCCGTCGACATCGTGCGTACGCCCCACCCCGACCAGAGGTCGTCGCCCATCAGGCGATCGACGATTGCGTCGACGCGATGCGGTGGGACGATCCCGCTCCAGAGGAGATGGCCGATGTTCGAGCAGAGCGCGTCGACCTTTCGCTTCTCACCGTCGAGCGCGAGCGCGTAGTAGCCGCCGTCCTCGATCCAGTACGCATGGTCGAATCGCTCGCGAAGCTCGTTCGCGTCCTGGTCGAGCCGCGCAGCCAGCTCGCGGTCCCGCCACACGTCGCGCGCAATCTCCGCCGTTCGGCGCTTCGCGTCGTAGACGTAGCCCTGCACCTCGCACGGCGCGATCGGAGGGTGCGCGAAGGTGCCGTCACGAAACCGCTGCGAGTCGCCGGAGTCCTTCCACGACTGGTTGTCGAGCCCGTGTTCCGACCGCTTCTCGTACTCGACGAAGCCGTCGCCGTCACGGTCGCCGTAGTTGTCGATCCATTCGAGGGCCGCGAGTGCGGGAGCCTTCAGCGACCGGACGAGGGCGGCGTCGTCCGTCCACCGCCAGACCTCGGACAGGAGGATCAGGTACAGGGGCGTCGCGTCGACGGTGCCGTAGTAGCGCTCGTGCCAGCGCATCGCCGCCTTCCCGTGGCGCACCTCGTGGACGATCTTGCCGGGCTCGGCGTCGATCGACGGGTCGTCCTCGTGCGCCTGCATCTCCGCCAGCACCTCGAGCGCCGTACGCGCGAGCTCGGGACCGAACAGCAGCGTCTGGAGACACGTGATGATCGTGTCGCGCCCGAACACGCTCATGAACCAGGGGACGCCCGCGCCGGGCAGTTTGCCGATACCCGAGTTGTTCGAGCGCATCCGCAACGACGCGAGGTCGGCGACCGACTGCCCGAACGCGTGCGCGAGAACGTCCCACGACGCCCGCAACTGCGGCACGCGGAGCTGCCAAGCGGACAGCGAATCCCGCACCCGCCCGACCTCTTCGCCGAACCGTCGCTCCGCGAAGCGCGGCGCCACCTGCTCGCCGTCCGGCAGCGGGAAGACGTCGATGTGGACGTCCCACCGCTCGCGCGGCTCGAGCGCAAGCCGATAGCGCATGGTCGAGTCCGTTGCCTCACCCGGCCTGGAGAAGATGATCTGCGTCTTCAGTGACAGGTCGCCGTTGTCCGAGACGAGGAACTGGTTCCGCGCGGCGTCGAACTCTCCGTGGCGCACGTCGGGGAGCGGCGGCGCGCGGAGCGGGTCGCCGAGTGCGAAGTCGTGGTCCTTGACTGCGAAGATGTCGGCGAAGTCCGACCCGAGCTCGATCTGCAACTCGAACTCGACCGGTTCCATGCTCTCGTTGACGACGGCGATCGCGTCCTGCATCCCGTCGCCGACGAACCGCTCGCGCCGGATCGACAGAGCGTCCTGCTCCAGCCCCTCGGACAGCGGGTTCCGCATGAAGAAGGCCGCGGAGAAGTACTCGATCCGGTCGGACGAGAGCAGCAGCGGCCGCCGACCGTTCACCGTGAGCTTGAGCGTCGAGAGGAAGCGCGTGTCCTCCGCGTACAGGCCTTCGACGTCGCGGCCGAGATCGCCGAGCTCGTCGCAGATGCAGAAGGTCGCGCCTTCGAGGATGCGGAGGCGGTCGGGCATCAGTTGCGGAGGATGCGGCCGCCGGAGGACTGCGCGAGCGCCTTCACGACGAGTTCGTCGACGTTCACGTGCGGCGGGCGCGTGACCGCGAAGAGCACGCACTCGGCGATGTCCTGCGGCACCATCGCCTCGACTCCCTCGTACACCGCACGCGCTTGCTCGTCGTCGCCGCGAAAACGAACGCGCGAGAAGTTCGTCTCGACGAGCCCGGGGTCGACGGTCGTGATCCGGATCGGACGCCCGAGCAGATCCTCTCGCAGTGCGTACGTGAACCCGCGGACCGCGAACTTCGAGGTGACGTAGAGAGAGCCGTTCGGATACGCCTGCCGTCCGGCGACGGAACCGATGTTGACGATGTGCCCGCCGTCGCGCAGATGCGGCAGGCACAGGCGCGTGAGCCGGATCAGCCCGTTCACGTTCGTCTCGAGCACGGTGCGCTCGTCGTCTTCGTTGCTCTGATCGAACGGCTCGCGGCCGAGCGCGAGGCCGGCGCCGTTGACGAGGATGTCCACGCCGTCCGCTGCCGCCGAGGCGACGAAGCGCTCGCAGCTGTCCACGTCCGTCACGTCGAGCTCACGCGCCTCAATGGGAGCCTCGATCAGGTGGGGACGGCGTGCGCCGCCGAGGACGCGCGCGCCCGCTCCGGCAAGGGTTTGCGCGGTCGCGGCGCCGATACCGCTGGATGCGCCCGTGACGATTGCGATCTTGCCGTCGAGGGCGGCCACCGCGCGGACTCTAACCCCGCACCATGGGGAGCTCGTCCCGTAGCAGTCCAGGGGGCGCATGCTCGACCTGAAGCGTCGAGTGGGCAAGCCCGAACCGGTCGACGAGCAGCCGCTCGAGCCGTGCGCGCGCGGCATGGCAGTCGGCGCGATGTGCGACGAGCACATGGGCGGAAACGGCGGGGAACCCGCTCGTGACCGTCCAGACGTGGAGATCGTGGACGCTGACGACATCCGGCTCGGCCGCGAGCGCGCGCTCGACGCCTGCCGGGTCGATGTCGCCGGAGGTCTCCATGAAGATTTCCGTGGACTCGCGCAGCAGCCGCCAGCTCGACGTCAGCATCAACGCGGCGACGACGAGGCTCGCAACCGGGTCGAAGCGGTTCCAGCCGGTCACGAGCACGAGCGCTCCTGCGACGGCCGCGGCGGCGAACGCCGCAACGTCGGTGAGCAGGTGCACGAAGGCGCCGCGGACGTTGAGGCTGTCTCGACTCGCACGCCCGAGGATCAGCGTTCCTGCAATCGCCGCCAGCGCTCCGCAGATCGCGACCACGACGACGATGCCGCCCCGGACGTCGTGCGGCGCGATCAGCCGACGGATCGCCGCGTACGTGACCCACGCAGCGACGAGCGCGAGCGCGATGCCGTTCGCCTGCGCCGAGAGGATCTCGAGCCGCGAGTAGCCGAACGTCCAGCGACCGCCCGCCGGTCGGGCTGCCATTCGCGCCGCGATGACGGCGAAGACCAGCGCGGCGGCGTCGGTGACCATGTGCCCGGCGTCCGCCAGCAAGGCGAGCGAGTGCGCGACGATGCCGGCTGCGATCTCCGCGCCCATGACCACGAGGACGATCGCGAGTGCCGCGAGCAGGACGCGCCGGTCGCCTTCGAGGCGCGCGTGGTGGTGGCCGTGGTGGCGGGTCGCACCCACCTCACCAGTATGAGTCAGCGGCCGAACGAGGGGCGACGGCGGTCGAACCATTCGGGGAAGAGGCTGCTGACCGTCCCGCAGTGCGGGCAGCGCGGCAGCTCCCAGCGGCCTCGATGCACGTACACCTTGCTACAGCCGACGCAAAGAAACGTGAAGTTGCCTGCCATACACGAGTAGACCCGTGCGGGTCCGAGAACTTGCGCTCGTCGTCGAGCGCGGGTGCGTGCGCGTGACGTTCGCGACGATGCGGAGCCCGTCGGTCGTTCCTGCCGCAGGAGGTCACGACTCGCGTCTCGCAAGGACATGGCCGGAACAGCCATTCGGCGCGCGGGTACGCGCGGGTACGTTCGATGCGGGCCGGGTGAGGTGGGAAGCGCCTGGTGTTCGGCTCATCCCCGGCCCGGAGTTTTGGTCGCGCCTGCCGGGGAAGCTCCCCCGAAGGACGACGCAGCCAAGGGGGTGACGAAAAGGTATGTCGGATAAGACCGACCGTGCTTCGGGCGCGATGAAGGAGACCGCCGGCAAGGTGAAGGGGGATCCCGACCTCGAGGCCAAGGGTCGCCGCGAGCAGATCAAAGGCGACGTGAAGAAGAGCGGCAAGAAACTGAAGGACGCCGCCAAGAAGATGTAACTACGTGCGAGGCGGCCGCAGCGCCGCGCAGCGAGCCGCGCGGCCCAGCGCCGGTCCGTCTAGCCCTGGTTCCCCTCATCGAGCCGAGCCTAGAATCCGGCGTCCCTCAAACGCAAAGGAGGCCAGGGTGGCTGTTGCGATGCTGCAGACAGCGGAGATGTTCACCAAGGAGATGTACGACCAGCTCAACGAGAAGATGTTCGGACACAAGGGCATACGGCCCGAGGAGGCGCCCGAAGGGCTCATCCTCCACAGCGCGGGCCAGGGCGACCGAGGTTGGTACGTCTATGACATCTGGGAGTCTCGCGAAGCGTTCCAGCGGTTCATGGATGAGAAGCTGATGCCGGCGTTCAGCGAGGTCATGGGCGACCAGCCACCGCCGCCGGAAGCCGCGCCGCAGTTCTACGACGTCCAGGTCGTCGTCATGCCGCGCCAACCGGCGACGTAACGCCCCGGGACGTTCCCGGAGATTCATCACGCGGCAAGGCTCATGCCCCGCGGGGAGGTACCACCCCCCGTGGGGTCTGGCCGAGATCGACCGACATTGGCAGACCTCAGGCCGCCTCAGCAATGCCGGAGCCATGACGACAGCTCGAGCGGCCCGCCGT
>C688J18823_10002644_pt1 | contig 11217 bp, 8 predicted proteins | sample HopSoiMetagenom1_FD_18823 | JGI IMG/M metagenome (IMG submission 18823) | reverse complement strand
GCTCCAGTTCCACTGCGTGAGGTAAGTGAAGCCGGGTCGGTCGGGATTGAACATCAGCCATTCGAACGCGTCGGCGATGATGCTGTGGATAGGCGGCGTGCCGGTCGGGGAGTTCGGCAGCAGCCAGGACACCCAGCCGGCCGGAATGTTCTCCGAGCCGTACGGAAGACCGGGGACGAAGGGCTCCCGACCGCGGTAGATGGTCTGGACCGCGGCGAGCTCCTGCGGCGTGAGGCAGGCCGTTCCGGAGGTCGCCGAGCAGGCCGGGATGTCGCGCGCCGGATCGAAATTGCATTTCAGCGGATTACGCAGCTGGCCGTCTGGCACGCCGTCGAGCGCGTCGCAGCGGGCATAGATTGCGGCGCCCAGCATGTCGCGCTTCGTGGGCGAGAGCACCGGGCCGTCGGAGGGCGTGCCGGCGCGCGGCGGGATGCGGCTGTAGAGCGCCGGCATGAGGGCGGGCGCCGTCATGTGATGGTGCGTGTAGTTGTAGACCGGCGCGCCGACGATGTAGCCGTCGAAGTCCTCGGGAAAGCGCTGCGCCTCCATGAGCCCCTGCCGGCCGCCGGTGGAGCAGCCGTTCCAGTACGAATAGTTCGCCGCGCTCCCATAGCGAACCGCGGTGATGGCCTTGGTGGCGAGCGCAGTCAGGTGTACCGCGCGCCAGCCGAAATCGATCTCACGGTCCTTGCCGAAGATCGCATCGTTGCCGAAGCGCGCACCGCCTTCATTCGGCAGCGAAGCATCGTGCCCGGTGTCGGTCGAGCTGACGGCGTAGCCGAGCCGAAGCTGCGGACGCATGTCAGCGATGCTGATCGAGCCTGCTTTGCCGCCGTTGCCGACCATCTGGAAGCGGCCGTTCCAGTCGACCGGCAGGAACAGCGCCCACTTGATGTTGCCGCGGATCGTGCCGCGAACGTCGCAGTAAGCCGGACCGGCGTTCGGCCCACTCGCGACCTCCGGAACTTCGGTGGCCGAGGTGATCGCGACCTCGGGCGCGGCGTAGGCGGCGTCCAGGTCGACGCATGCCACCGGATCCGCCAGCGCCGGCGCGGCGGCGACCAGCGCCGCCACCCCGAGCCAGGCGGTAATCGTTTTTGCCTCGTTCATAACGCTTCAATCCTCCTGTTATTTTGTTATCCGAACCGGCGGCTATTCCGAATGCGCCTTACGGCATTCGAAGTTTGCCGCCTCATCAATGCTGCCGCTTCCCTTGTAGACGGCGTGCTCGGGGTACGGACAGAGCGGCCGTGAGCGATCGACCACGCCGCCCGTCTTGTGGGCGGCGACGAGGTTTTGCGGCGCAATGCCCTGCTCCACCCAGCGCTCGAGCGCCGGCATGGAGTCGAGCGTCGTCGGTCCCTTGCTTCCCGCCGCGCTCGGCGCGAGGAACAGACGGAAGAACTCCTGAGTCTTGCCGTAGAGATAGCCGCGGTCGTTATCGCCGCCGTGCATGAGCCTCGCAACCTGGTCGTAGTACTCGATGCTGCGTGTCGCGCTATGCACGGTGCTGCTCCACGCGTGAGTAAAGAGCAGCTTGCCGCCGGCGTGGCGGAACGCCGAGAGGTCCGGGTCGACGGCGTCGATCAGCGCCGAGTAGTTCGCCTTCGCGAAGGCGAAGCCGCTGTCGAAGTCAAAGGTGCGGAAGTTCCAGTTGGGGTCGTGGTAGACCATGAACTTGAAGAACTGGTCGGCGGTCGCGAAGATCGCCGGCCCGGTCGTGTGGCCGTTCCAGCCGAGCTCGCTGCCGCGCGGCATGCCGGGATATTCCTCGATCCCATGCGAGTTGCGCGGGCCTTGGTAGACCTGCTCGAGCGCCGTCACCTGCGCCTGCGTCAGGCAGCCGGTGGTCTGGCCCGCCTGGCAGAGCAGGCTCGACGGCTGCCAGTGGCATGCGAGCGGGTTGTCGATAACGCCGTCCTTCACGCCGTCGAGCTCATCGCAGGCCGCGACCACCGCGTTGTTGATGAGAGTGAGCGTCCCGGTCGGGCCCGTACCTGCGAGCGGCACCGGCGGGTTGTGCCCGAACGTTGCCACACCATTCCACACGTACTGCGTGCGGTTGCCGATCTGGTCGAAGTTGGCCGAGCCGCCGACATTGATGCCGTCGAAGTCCGCGGGATAGCGCTGCGCGGCCATCAGGCCTTCCTTACCGCCGGTGGAGCAGCCGTTGAAGTACGAGTATTTCGCCGCCTTGCCGTAGAACGCCTCGATGATCGCCTTCGACTTCACTGCCATTTCGTGGATGCCGCGCGAGCCGTAATCGACGATCTGCTGGTGGTTCGACATCCAGTCGGTGGCGCTGCCCTGGTGGCCGGTGTCGGTGCCAGAAACCGCGTAGCCCTTGAGGAGCTCGGGCGCCATATCGGTGTACTCGATGTTGCCGGCGAAGCCGTGGTTGCCGAGCCCCTGATACTTGCCGTTCCAGCCTTCGATCGGCAGCCACACCTCGAACTTGATCTGGCCGGGGCCGACCGTGCCCTGTACGCGGCACAACGCGGGCAACTGCGGCGCCGCGACGTCCGACGAGCAGGTCGGCGCCGCAATGGTGCTGCCGCTGATGGCGGAAAGCGGACTTGCGGGCATGAGCGTTGCCGAGTCGATCCTGGTATCGGGAAGATTGAGCGTCACGAGATCGACGCACGCCATGCCCTGCCCCGCCTGCGGCTTGTCGGCGTACGCGGGCGTGGTGAACGTAGCCGCGCAGGCGAGCGCAGCCGCCCCGGTGGTGAATGCTTTCATGAACTCCCTCTCTGGTAGAACCACTGAGCGAACAATCTAGCAGTGCCCGGGAGCGCAATTCATGAGCCTTGCGAATGAGTTCATGAGTACGAAAAAGAAGGCTGGATGAAAGGAAACGCACGCTAAACCGGGGGCCCGCCATCGCAACGTCACTGGGTACAGCCCCTATACTTGGCCGTAACGTGCCCACGGAATCGCTCGCGTCGTCGCCGGATTTCATCGAGGTCTACGACAACGCCCTGGACCCGCTTGCCTGCCTCAACCTCATTGAGCGCTTCGAGTCAAGCCGTCTTGCGCGGCGCGGCCAGACCGGCGGCGGCGTCGATGCATCGATCAAGGACAGCTGGGATATCGCGTTGCACGAGCACCCGGGCTGGTCGGATGCACAGCAACTGCTAAACAACGCCGTCCTCATCGGCTTCAGGCGTTATCTGCGGCGCTACGCGCATCTGGCGCTCGCCACATCACGCCTGCAGTTGCGGGGAGCGCAGGGCGCCGCACCACTCACCGTGGATGCTGCGTGGGTGGCTCAGGCGAGCGATGATCTTCTCAACGAGGTGGTGACCAACCTCTTCCGTCCAGGCGCCATCAACCTCCAGAAATACTTCGGCGACAAGGGCGGCTATCCCTACTGGCATTGCGAGCTGCACCCCAGCCCCGAGGATCAGGGCGAGTCCCTGCACCGTGTCGTCCTCTGGACCATCTACCTCAACGACCGCTTCCGCGAAGGCGAAACCGAATTCCTGTACCAGCGGCGCAAGGTCGTGCCGAAGACCGGCTCGCTGCTCATCGCGCCGACCGCCTTCACCCATACCCACCGCGGCAACATGCCGAAAGGCGGCGACAAATACATTGCCACCGGCTGGGTGCTGTTTCAACGCCGAGCTTCGGCCAGCCCCGCGGCGCAAAGCCGCCCTTAAAAGAAAACGCCCGCTCGACTTCGAGCGGGCGTTGGCCGAAGAACGACTCCGGCTTGGTTACGTTACGGCGCTAACGGGTTGCACTTGCCGCCGTCGCCAGCCTGGTTGCAGACGTTGCTGTCGATCGCCCGATTTACCTCCGTCGCCCAATCGTCAGGGAAGCCGGCCGGGATATTGGTGGCGCATTTCGGCATCGAGCCATCCTTCGCCGGTCCCTTCGCGAGCAGATAACCCTGGCATGCGGCGTTGTCCGCCGCTTTTTTGACAGCAGCCACGTAGCCGGCGTGCGAGTTCTGATAGCGCTCCTCGAGCGACAGGCGCGGATCGCCGCTCGCAAGCCGCTGCGCCTTGGTCTTGGCGAAAGGCACCATGCCGCCGACGTAGTTGCACACCTGTCCGGCGTGGAAACCAGCGGAAGTGATGTTCCACCCCAGGTAGGTCGCCAAAGGCGCATCGCGGAGAATGGTCGGCACGCCGCCGAGCTCGTTACCGTCGGCGTCGACCTTGGGCACCATGATCTTCACAACGGCATTGATCGGCGGCGGCATGTTCGTCGGCACGCCGCTGGCGTTGAAGTGATCGTAGTCCGGGCCCCAGTCGTAGTCGAGGATCGGGAACGCAAAGTTCTCCGTCTTGAAGACGTTGTAGTCGATCCCCGGAATGCCGGTTGGGAAGTTGAACGCCGTCGATTCGACGAGCGTGCGCTCGCCCTTCGCACCACTCATACGCGGCCACACGCTGGCCGGCGGCTGCGCGCCGTTAAGCACCCACTCGCGCAACGCCACGCGCATGCGATTCACGAGCTGGGTCGAGGGGACAGGATTCGCCCGCAGCGTGCCCGTGCCCCAGTTGTTTCCCGGACAGCTCGCCCCGGTTGCCGCCGGGCTCTCGGTCATTGCGCCGTTGCCGCCGCCGTGCGTGGAGCTCGGCAGGTAATAACGCCGTACGTTGTCGGGCAGCGGGATGTCGTTCTTCGGATCCGTGCCGACCCAGGAAGGCGTCATCTTCAGCGCGAACACCTCTGAGCCGCCGAAGGTCTCGATGATCTTCGGGCACGTGCCGCTGCGCTGGCAGCGGTCCAGGATTCCTCCCGGATGGATGTCGCGCACGCGGTCGGGGAAACTGTGCCACCACTGCGGGCCTTCGCTTCCCATCTGATAAAGCTCGAGCACGCCGTCGGGCTGGCCCCACCGCGAGTTGTTGGCGACACGGCGTCCGGCAATGATCGGCCACGCGCCGTCGGCGACGATGCGGCCATCCTCGTCCTCGTTCATGCCGAGGAAGATCAAATGACGCGTGAAGTTACCCGACTGCGACGAGCCGCGAATGATCTCCTTAGTGATCTTGCCAGCGAGGGCCATGATCCGGCCGCCGGTATCTCCGACCACGACGCCGGGCTTGCTAAGGTCGGCCGCTGTCGCGTATCGGAAAAACGACCCGACGTCGCGGAACGCTGCGGTGCCGGCTCCCAGCACGTACGGATCCTTCACCGTGTACTCGAGCTGATAGAGCTTGGTGCCATCGAAGCCGTTCTTCATGCACACCTGCACCGGCAGGCTGGTCACCGGGGTGGGAGCGGCGAACGTACCACCGCCACAGAACTTCCAGTCGCCATTGGCAACCGTTTCCCCGACGGTGATGTTGCCGTTGACCGTCTCCTTCAGATGCACTTTCATGACGGCGCCGCTGTTGTCGTTGACGTTCGCCGGGAAGTAGGGAATCGGATTGCCCATCACGTTCAGCGGCGCCGCGTTCAACCCACTGCGGTTGACGATGCGGCCAAGCATGCGCCCGGTCACACCGGTCAATACGGGCGCCTTGACCCATTCGTTGGTGCTCGGGGTAACCGGCGTCGCCGACGAGGCGTTGGACGGCACCGCCGTGGCGCCGGCATTGTCGCCCTGCCAGCCGCTCGAGACGCCGACGTCGCCTTGTGCGCGTAGATCGCTCGAAAGGGTGATGCGCCCACCGCGGTTCGGTACGTCGTGCCACAGCAGGCCGCTCGCTTTGGACGTGTCGATCGGCTTTACGACGAAGAACGACGCGATGTACTGCGCCTTGCCGTTGCCGCTCGCGGCGGCAATGTCCGTGATGAGCGCATTGTGCTCGTCCATCGGATCGAGCTCGCCGAAGGCGCGGCCGGTCACGGTCTCGTAATTGGGATCGGTGGCCGTGCAGACCCCGGCTGTGCGCGCCGTGCACAGTGGCGATTCGACGGCGTCAACGATGACCTTGGTGACGCGCGCGTCTGACATCGGCATCCATGCGGCGAACGCAGCCGCGAGCGACGCGGCGAGGACTGTCTTGACTGGTCTGGCTGACATGTTTCGTTCCTCTGATTAGTCTTTGAAGTGATCGCTGCGCCCCGCACGCGCCATCTGGCAGTGCGGGAATGTTTCTGCCGCTGGGACGACGTCGCTCGGCAAAGGCGCGGGCACACCGCGCGTGAGGCCGTTCGTCACCAGGCGGTTGAGCTCCGGCTGCGCGTCCTCGCAGAGGTACAAGCGCCGCGCGACGAGATCGTCGATCGCGTTCACGACCTTCGAGTAATAGTCCTTGAAGGTCGCATAGCGCTCGGTCACCGCCGGACGAGGATCGACCAAGCCGTTTGGCTTAGTACGATCGGCGGCGGTGCGCGGGAACACGATCATCTGCCCGGAGCCTTCGCAGCCGTCGTTCGCTTGCGCTCCCACTCGCAGCGACCAGCCCGTGTAGGTCGCGAGCGGCACGGTCACGTCTGGCAGCCGCACGCCGGCGATGTCGTTGCCGTCCGAGTCAGTCTTCGGCACGTAGCTCGGATAGATCGGGCCGTTCGCTGGATTGTCCTGGTACGTAGTCGTGCGGACCGTACCATCGCCTCCAGGAGGCAGATCGCCCGGAACCACGGTAATCACCGGCGGGTTGATCGTCATGATGCCGGTCTCGTAGAAATCCGGACCGTAGTCGAAGAGGTAACGGGTCGTCTTCAGGCCGGTGTACGTGACGTATGGGGTCGGCGAGTCGGCGAACGGGCTCGGGATCAGCGGGAAGCCCATGCCCGAGCGCGGCAGCGGCGGCGCCAGGGTTCCGTCCTTGAGCGTCGGCACCTGGCTGTCGGGCGGCTTCCTGTTGTTCGTCGCCCAGTCGTCCAGCGCGATGAAGAGCGCGCGCTGGATCGGCGCCGAGTTGAGCGGGTTACCGCGCTGCTGGCATGCTCCTCTGGCAGGGGACGCGTCGGTTCCCGCATTGCCCGTGCCGTGCTGGTGGCTCGAGATCAGATAGTTGCGCGTGTACTGCGAGTCGGGCAGATCGCGCTTGCCGCTCGGGTCCGTGTGCAAGAGCGAAGCCGGTTTCACCCAGTACTCGTTCGCCGAGTAGATCTCAACCCCGAGTGGACAGGTGTTCGTCTGTTCGCACTTCCGATAACGGCTGTCGGTTTGGCCCGTGATCGGATCGTGCGAATTGACGTTCGCGAACGGGAAGCGTCCCTCGAGATAGAGGTGATGCTGGCGATTGCGCTCGGTGCGGCCGGACTGCGAGAACCGGTAGTTCATGTTGATGCCGTCGCCCGCCGCGATCCACTGCATGTGGCCGTCGAGCACCTTGCGACCGTCCTCGTCCTCGTTGAAGCCAAGATGGCGGAAGTCGTTCAGCATCCTTCCGGGCTGCGACGAGATTTCGGTGTAGATCTTCTCGATGTAGCCGGCGAGCGGGTTGGCGGCATCCATCGAGTACTTCAACCACGAGTTCCAATCGCGCACTGCGGCAAAGCCGAGCCCCTTGGGCGACGGATCTTTCGCGGTGTAGGAGAACTCGTAGATGTCGTTATTGACGAAGTTGACCGATGTTCCGGCTTGGCTTACCAGGCCGATCGAGGTTTCCGAGTTGTACTTCCAGCAGGGCTTGGGCGCGACGCAAGCCGACGTACCGAACGCGGGCACGGTTTCCGGCGCGTCGTTGAGGTGCACGCGATGCGTGAGCTTCGCGCTCGCCACGTCCGCGATGTTGGCGGCCTTGTACGCGAGCGTCGTCGAACTCCCGCCGGTGATGATGTATTCGTAGGACGGGCCGGTGATCGCCGAGCCGTTCGGGTTTATTGCGAGCGGAAATGCCGCCGATGCGGTGAGGGCGTTCAGATCGCCGAGCTCCTCCCAGCCGCTCCAGACCATCGTGTAGCCGCGCGGCATGAGGAAGGAATTGGCGAGCACCGTCGGATTGTTGATCGTCGCCGGATCGTCGGCGCCGCCGGAGACGCGCGCAAGCGCGCTCCAGGTCTTGCCGCCGCGGTTGGGCGGCTCGTACATCACGCGGTGATTGCCGTTGCCGAGAGCGGCCGGCTTCAGGATGTAGAAGTTGAACGCATACGCGACCATGCCGTTCGGCGTCTTGCCGGGCTCGCCGGGAGCCGGCTGAGCCTGTGACAGCGCGAGATCGACGATCACAGCGTTCCTCGGATCACTGGGGTCCACCTCGCCCTTGGCGATGCCGACGATGCGCTCGTAGGTGCCCACCCCGGGCCAGGAGTAAGGTATGCCGCCGACGACAAAGGCGGGCGTGCGCGAGGTGATTTTGACTTCGGTGATGCGCGCCTCTGCAACGGGTGCAGCAAAGACCGCCGCGCTCGCAAGCGCGAGCAGCATGGACGACTTCATTGATCTCCCCCTCGTTTGAAACCTGAATTGATTATTGGACGGCCGCTCAAATCCATTCATGAAATCGCCGCATCAATCGATGAGCGGCGGGAATGAATCCGCGGCGGCTTACTCGCCGTTCACGCCCAGCGATCAATCATTGGTCCGAATGGACCTAGCGGCGGCCTAGTCGACGCTGACGCGGAGCGCGGTTGCGGTCGCCCACGGGGCGAACACGACGGCGACGATGAGGAGGGCGGAGAGCACGAGAAGCTGGCCGGTGGCCGCAAGGCCGGAGGAAGCCGCGTCGACCGCGCCAGCACCGAGGATCAGCACCGGCACGTAGAGCGGCAGGATAAGAAGCGCGAGCAGCACGCCGCCGCCGCGTAGTCCGAGCGTGAGCGCCGCACCGATGGCGCCGATGAAGCTGAGCACCGGCGTGCCAAGCAGGAGCGAAAGCGCCAGCACGCCGTAGAGCGAACGCTGGACGTCGTACTGCAGGGCGATCACCGGCGCGATGACACGAGCGGCATGCCCGAGACCAGCCAGTGCGCTACGGTTTTCGCCGCGGCGACCACCCCGAGCGGCGCCGCGCCCAGCATGAGCTGCTCGAGCGTGCCGTCGGCATGATCAGCGGCGAAGAGGCGCCCGAGCGAAAGGAGCGATGAGAGCAGCGCCGCGACCCAGATGACGCCCGGCGCGATGGCGCGCAGCTGATTGGGCTCGGCGCCGACGCCGAGCGGAAAGAGGCTCGCGACGATGATGAAGAAAAGGAGCGCCACGGCCGCGTCGGCACGCCGCCGCCAAGCGAGCAGGAGGTCGCGCGCCACCAGCGTGCGGGCGACCGCGAGCATCTAGCCGAGCTCGATCAGGCGCGCGGCTGCATCCAGCGCGCTCGGCTGGTGCGTCGTGTAAACCACCGTGCCGCCGGCGCGAAGCTGCCCGGCGAGCAGGTCTTCGAGCGCAGCGGCCCCGCGCGCGTCGAGCGCGGCGAAGGGCTCGTCGAGCAGCCAGAGCGGCACGGATTGCGAAACGAGAAGGCGCGCCAGCGCCGCACGGCGCTTCTGCCCCTGCGACAGCTTGCGCACGGCAAGATCCGGCACCCCGAGCGTCGATAGCGCGGCGGCGAGCGCGTGCCTCGCCACCCGGCGGCCGCAAGGCGCGTCGCGATGTCGAGATTCTCGAGCGGGGTCAACTCGTCCTTCAGCGCCGGTGCGTGGCCGATATAGACGAGCGAGCGGTGGTAGTCCTCCGCGAGATGGCGGATCGGCGTGCCGTTCCAGCGCACCTCGCCCGCCGCCGGCGCAGCCAGCCCGCACAGGATGCGAACGAGGCTCGTCTTGCCGCTGCCGTTCGGCCCGGCGATGCGCAGCGCCTCGCCGCCGGCGAGCGCGAACGCGAGCTCGGCAAAGAGCCGCCGTGCGCCGCGCTCGCAGGCGAGGCCGGCCGCCTCGAGCACTAGGTGTCGGAAGCCTTGTCGCCGGGCTCGCGTTTGCCCTGCTGCAGCCCCTCGGTGAGGCCAATTAGGATGCCGCTTGCGAGCGTGGTGAAGTTCTCCGCCATCATCTCGGCGGCCTTGAGCGCGGTGCGCCGCTGCTGCTTCACCGCGTCGCGCATGCGATCGCTGAACTCTTCCAGCGTGCGCTCGACCTCGGCCGCGGTCTGCGTCCCCCCCGCGGGCGCGTTCTGCAGCACCACCGCCCACTGGTCGCGCAGCTGCTTGCTGCCTTTCTTGGTCGCCTCCTTCACCGCGCCGACGAACTCGTCCTCGAAGCGCTCGAGCTCATCGAGGGCCTTCTTGATGTGCGACTCGCGCAGGCTCTGGCCCTGCGCCGCCATCTGCTGAAGCGCCAGATGATTCGCCTGCACCGCCTTCAGCACCGCCTCGTCCATGCCGGCGAACGCCTCGCCGAGCACACGGTCGCCGTCGAGCTTCGACGTCGCCGCGCCGAGGTTCACGCCTTCGGTGACCGTCTTCACCACGCGCTTGATCTCGCGCACCGTCAGCTCGCGCCCGCGCAGCGCGCCGAGCGTCAGCTCGCGTACCGCCGTTCGCAGGTTCTCGCCCTGCTTCACCGATTCGCGCGCCAGTCCTTTCAGCACCTCGTCCGTATCCATGCGATCTCCTCGTGGGCCCGAAAAGCCAAGGCGCTCATCGTAGTCAAAAACAAAAGGCCGGGCATGCGCCCGGCCTCTTGCCATGCGAGTAACGTTACTGCGTGCTGACCGGGATCAGCTCCGCCTCGTCCTTGCCTGCCTTGTTGTCGAAGGTCACCACCATCACGCCGAGCGCCGGCGTCTTGGCCGCCTCGGCGCTATTTACCGAGATGACGACGCTGGTGTTGTCAGTCGCTCCGGGCGCCACCGCCCCGGCAAAGCCGCCGTCGCTGATTGCGCTACCCCATGGGTTGTACTTGGCGAGACCCGGAACCGCCTTGCTGCCGCCGTTGACGATATCGAAACTCACGATGTGGTACGTAAGTCTGGGGTTCGTCGCAGAGAGACAGAACTTCGTGCTACGGCAAAGCTGGCTCGAAAGTATCGGCAATTCCGCGGTGGAGCTGTCGCTCGGTGCGGCAACGCCGAACGGGCTCGAGGTGGCGCCGCCGTTGTTCAGGTCGAACACGAAGGCACCCATCACGCCGTTTGCAGCTCCCGCCGTTACTAGGCCGGAATCGGCCCCGACGATGACGTAATCGTCCTTACCATCGCCGTCGACATCGACATAGATGTCGAACTCGTTGACCGAAGCGTTCGACCACCGGTTGTAGCCGTTGACGGCGAATACCAGCAGCCGCCGATTGGGGTCGGTGCTCGATGGGAAGCCAAAGGACTGCACGCCTACTGCGCGTACATCGTGCGTCGGCTTGCCGGTGCGATCGCCGTCCTCGCCATCGTCCCCGTCATCGTCCAACCGCGACGCGAAAAGGCCCCAGCTGTAGAAG
>C688J18823_10002643_pt1 | contig 11218 bp, 10 predicted proteins | sample HopSoiMetagenom1_FD_18823 | JGI IMG/M metagenome (IMG submission 18823) | reverse complement strand
TCAGCGCCAGCACGCGCCGCCGCCACAATGAAAGCGGCAGCATCGGCTCGGCGGTTCGGTGTTCGTGCCACAGCAGCCACGCAAGCGCCGCGACGCCGAACGCGACCAAGGCCGTAAGCGTCACGCCATCGAGGCTCACCGCCTGGACCAGCGCCAGCATCAGGGCGCCGACGCCGACGATCAGCAGTGCGCCGCCGATAAAATCGATGCGCTGCTCGCGGCGCTCCAGCTTTTCGTTCAGGAACAGCGCGAACATCACGATACTGACGAGCCCGATCGGCAGGTTGACCCAGAACACCACCGACCAATGCACCTGCTCGACCAGAAACGCGCTGAGCGCCGGCCCGACAATCGCCGCAAAACCCCACACCGCCGAGCTCGCCCCCTGGATGCGGGCCCGCTCGGCCGGGCTGTAGATGTCGCCGATGATAGTCATCGAGATCGGCTGGATCGCCCCCGAGCCGACACCTTGCAGCGCGCGAAACGCGATCAAGAGCGGCATCGATCGGGCAAAGCCGCACAGGGTCGTGCCGGTCAGGAAAATGATCGTGCCGACAAAGAACACGCGCTTCCTGCCGTAGAGGTCGGCAAGGCGGCCATAGACCGGGATCGTCACCGCCATCGTCAGCAGCGGCACGGCAAAGACCCAGCTGAACAGCTGAAATCCGCCAAGATCGCCGATGATCGTCGGCAAGGCGGTGGCGACGATCGTGCTCTCGACCGCCGGCATGAAAATCGCGATCAAGGCCGCCGCGGTGACCAGCTTGCGGTGGGGGACCAGGACGGACGGCCGGATCTGCTCGACAACCGTCTGGTCCACCGCCCCCGCCCATATGCCCAAATTGCGGGCAGGACTTTAGGGCGATCGGCCGGCTCGAACAATCCAAGCCAAAGCGCGCATGGGCTGCGAGTCGCGCAGAGCTAGTGCTCGATGCGCGACCAGATCTTGCGCTTGCCGGCGTAAAACACGCCGGTCGCGATCAGCAGGAACAGGATCACCTTGAAGCCGATGCGGTGGCGCTGCTCCAAATTCGGCTCGGCCGCCCAGCTCAGGAAAGTGACCACGTCATTGGCCATCTGCGGCACCGTCGATGGGGCGCCGTCGGCGTATTTGACCTGATCGGCATTGAGCGGGGGCGGCATCGCGATCTGATGCCCACTGAAGTATTCATTGTAGTACATGTTCGGGTTTATCTTGAACCCTTGCGGCGCATCCTTGAACCCGGTCAACAACGCGTAGATGTAGTCCGAGCCGCCTTCGCGTGCCTTGGTGATCAGTGAAAGATCCGGCGGCAGCGCGCCGTTGTTGGCGGCGCGCGCCGCCTGGTCGTTGGCGAAAGGCCGCGGCATCGGGTCCGAGGGCCGCCCGGGGCGCTGGAACATCTCGCCCTGCTCGTTCGGGCCGTCTGTCACCTGGACCTGCGAGGCCATGCCCTTGACCGCCTCTTCGCTGTAGCCGAGCTCGGCGAGGTCACGAAAATACAGGTGCTTGACCGCGTGGCAGGCAGCGCAGACGCCGCTGTAGACTTGGAAGCCGCGCTGCAGCGCGGCGCGGTCATAGGTGCCGAACACACCCTCGAACGACCATTTCTGGTGCGGCGGATGCTTCGCTTCTTGCTGCTTGGCCTCTTCCTGCGCCCGCACCTGACCACCGGAGCCAAGGAGGAGGGCCAGCGCAGCGACAAGCGCAAGGACAGGTTTGCGCATCATTCGCCCTCCCCCGCGGCGGCAGGACGTCGAGGTCCGAGCACCGCCTCGGCGATGCTGAGCGGCAATGGCAGCGGCCGCTCGATCTTGCCCAGGATCGGGAGCAGGATCAGGAAGTGGAAGAAGTAGTAGATCGTGGCGAGCTGCCCCATGGTCACGATGTAGCCGGCCGGCGGCTGCGAGCCGACATAACCGAGGATCACCGCGTCGATCGGCAACAGCCAGGAGACCAGGCGATAAATCGGCCGGTACCGGGCGCTGCGCACCCGCGAGGTGTCGAGCCAAGGGAGAAGAAACAGGATCAGCACCGCCCCGAACATCAGGATGACGCCCAAGAGCTTGTTCGGCACCGAGCGCAGGATCGCGTAATAGGGCAGGAAGTACCATTCCGGGACAATGTGGTTGGGCGTCACCATCGGATTGGCCGGAATGTAATTGTCCGGATGGCCGAGCTGGTTTGGCAGGTAGAAGACGAAGATGGCGAAGACCAGCAGGAACACGCAGAGCCCGAACATATCCTTGATGGTGTAGTAGGGGTGGAAGGTGATCGCGTCCTGCGGCCCGCGCTTGTCGATGCCGAGCGGGTTGTTGGAGCCGTGCTGGTGCAAGGCCAGCAGATGCAGCAGCACCACCGCGACGATCACGAAGGGCAACAGGTAGTGGAGCGAGAAGAAGCGGTTGAGGGTCGGGTTGCCGACCGTGAACCCGCCCCAGAGCAGGGTCACGATGTCATTGCCGACCACCGGGATCGCCGAGAACAGATTGGTGATAACCGTCGCCGCCCAATAGCTCATCTGGCCCCAGGGCAGCACGTAGCCCATGAAGGCGGTCGCCATCATCAGCAACAGGATCACGACCCCCAGCATCCACAACAGCTCGCGCGGATATTTGTAGGAGCCGTAATACAGCCCTCGGAACAAATGGATGTAGACGATCAGGAAGAACATCGACGCGCCGTTGGCGTGGATGTAGCGCAACAGCCAGCCGTAATTGACGTCCCGCATGATCCGCTCGACCGAATCGAAGGCGAGATCGGCGTTCGGCTGATAATGCATCGCCAACACGACGCCGGTGGCGATCATGATGACCAGGATGATCCCGGCGAGCGAGCCGAAATTCCACCAGTAATTGAGGTTGCGTGGCGCCGGATATTCCATGAAATCGTGCTGGACCACCTCCCAGAACGGGAGGCGGTAATCGATCCAGCGCAGGATGCGGTTGCGCGGTCCTGCCGAGGGCGCGGGATGGGACGGGACGGCCATGGCGCTTCCTAGCCGATCTTGATGGCGGTGTCGGAGGTGAATTCGTAGGGCGGGACGACCAGGTTGAACGGCGCCGGCCCCTGCCGGATCCGCCCCGAGGTGTCGTAGACGGAGCCGTGGCACGGGCAGAACCAGCCGCCGAACGAGCCGCGGTCGTCGCCCGGCTTGTTGCCGAGCGGGATGCAGCCAAGATGCGTGCACACCCCGACCATGACCAGCCATTCCGGCTTCTTTACCCGGTCGGCATCCTTTTGCGGGTCGCGCAAGGTCGAGGCATCGACTTCCTGCGCGGCCTTGATCTCCTCGGGGGTGCGGTGGTCGATGAAGACCGGCTTGCCGCGCCAGACGACGGTGAGCCGCTGCCCGGCTTGGACCGGCGACAGATCGACTTCGGTGGTGGACAACGCCAGCGTGTCCCGGGCCGGGTTCAGGCTGTCGATCAGGGGCCAGGCGGCGATCGCCGCGCCAACACCGCCCAGCGCCGCGCCGGTCAGGATCAGGAAGTCGCGGCGCGTCTCGCCCCCATGGCCGGGCATAACCGGCGATTGCGTCACATCGGCCATTGGGGAACCTCGTCGATCAATTGCCGTCCGCCCAACGGTGAGCGGCGCCGAACGCTATACTGTTGAAGTTGCCGAACTATGCGACAGACTGCCGCATAAATCGGCAGCCGCGAAGAAGTCGATCCACCCGTCTATAATGCCATTGCCAATGTCTAGAGGCACGCGCGAAGAATCGATTTGCGGCTCGCTCTGTTTCAGCCCGACATCCCGCAGAATACCGGCGCGCTCTTGCGACTCGCCGCCTGTTTCGGTGTCGGCGTCGACCTGATCGGGCCGCTCGGTTTCCTGCTGGACGACCGGCGGTTGCGGCGCGCGGCGCTCGATTATGGCGCTCTTGTCGCGCTGTCTCGGCATGCCTCCTGGGAGCGTTTTCTCGCCGACCGCGACCCGAAGTCGCGGCTGGTGCTGCTGACCACCGCCGGAACGGTGCCGCTGCATTCCTTTGCCTTCGAGGCTGCGGACACGCTGCTGCTCGGACGGGAGAGCGCCGGGGTGCCGGATTTCGTGCATGCCGCCGCCGCGGCCCGGGTGGTGATCCCCTTGCATGGTGGCACCCGCTCGCTCAACGTCGCGCTTACCGGCGCGATCGCTCTCTACGAAGCGCTGCGCCAGACCGACCGTTTCCCGCAACTTTGATCCGCGCTGATGATCGAGAACACGCCCAATCCTGCCGCCGACACGGATCGGCGCGAGCTCGCCGCGGCGTGGTTCGCGGCGCTACGCGACCGGATCTGTGCCGCCTTCGAGGCGATCGAGGACGAACATGCGGGCAGCGAGCCCGGCGCGCCGACGCCCGGCCGCTTCACTCGCAAGGATTGGGAGCGGGAGGGTGGCGGCGGCGGCACGATGGCACTGATGCATGGCCGCGTGTTCGAGAAGGTCGGCGTCAATGTCTCGACCGTATTCGGCGAATTCGCGCCCGAATTCCGCAACGAGATCCCCGGCGCCGCCGAGGACCCGCGTTTCTGGGCGGGCGGCATCTCGCTGGTCGCTCACATGCGCTCGCCGCTGGTGCCGGCGGTGCACATGAACACGCGGCACATCGTCACCAGCAAGGCCTGGTTCGGCGGCGGCTCCGATCTGACGCCGATCTATCCCGATCCGGAGGCCGCCAGGGCGTTTCACGCCGCGCTCGCCGAGGCTTGCGACAGCTACGAGCCCGACGCCTATGCCCGCTTCAAGAAGTGGTGCGACGAATATTTCTACCTGCCGCATCGCGGTGAGGCGCGCGGTGTTGGCGGGATCTTCTTCGACTATCTCGACAGCGGCGATTGGGATCGCGATTTCGCTTTCGTCCGCTCGGTCGGCGAAGCATTCCTGGAGGTCTATCCGCGGATCGTGCGCGAGCGCATGCACCACCCCTGGACCGCCGAGCAGCGCCAGCATCAGCTGGTGCGCCGCGGCCGCTATGTCGAGTTCAACCTGCTTTACGACCGCGGCACCCGGTTCGGCCTCAGGACCGGCGGCAATGTCGAGGCAATCCTGATGTCACTGCCGCCGGAAGCCGCCTGGCCGTAACCCTGTACCGTGGCCAGCGGATAACCGCCCCGCTCACCCCGGCAGCGGCTGCGCCTCGGCGAGAGGGCCGCCCGCATATGCGACGCGCGAGCGATAGTGCAAGCGCAGACTAAGGAGCAGCGCGACTACCCCCAGCCCTAGCGCCAAACCCCACCACAGCCCGGCCGGGCCATAGCCGAACGGGAAGGCAAGTACCCAGCTGGCGGCGAACCCGGCGCCCCAATAGCCGAACGCCGCGATCAGCATCGGCAGGGCGGTATCCCGAAAACCGCGCAGCGCCCCGACCGCGATCACCTGCAGCCCGTCGAATACCTGGAACAGCGCGGCGATCGCCAGCAGCTGCGCCGCGATTACGGCCGCGCCGTGGTTGGCGGGATCGGCGAGGTCGAGATAGATCCCGGCGATACGGAGCGGAAAAGCCAGCATCAACACGCAGGGCACCAGCATCGCGCCGCCGCCGAGTGCCAGCGCGACAAAGCCAGCGCGCCGCGCCGCCGCATGCGCGCCGCGGCCGAGCTCATAAGCCACCCGCACCGTCGCTGCCTGGGCGATGCCCAGCGGCACCATGAAGGTCAGGCTGGCGAAATTCATCGCCAGCTGGTGTGCGCCAAGCGCATCGGCGCCGAGCAGCCCCATCAGCACGCCGGTGCCGTTGAAGACGCCGACCTCGAGCGCTAGCAGGCCACTGATCGGCAGCCCGACCCGGATGATCCGGCGGAGTTCAGCACGCCGGCGCGGACCAAAGCGCAGCCTCGGTCCCGCCGGCAGCACCAGCATGTACCCGGCGAGACCTAGCGCCATGAGCCACTGGACGATCGCGGTCGAGCAGCCCGAGCCGACAATGCCCCAAGCCGGCAAGCCGAGATGACCGAACACCAAGGCCCAGTTCAACGCCGCGTTGGCCGGAACCCCACACAGCAGCACGACCACGATCGGCCGCACCCGCGACGCTGCCGAGAGCATCGCCCGCAACACGACGAAAATCATAAACGCTGGCGACCCCCAGCGGATCGCCGACAGAAAATCGGCGATTTGCGCCGCCAATGTCTTCTCATAGCCGAGCAGGACCAGGAGCTGCGGCGCCATGGTCAGCAGCCCGAATACCGGAAGTGCGAGCAGCAGCGCCAGCAGCATACCGGCGCCGGCGATGCGGGCGGCGGCGGGATGATCGTCGGCCCCGATCGCGTGCGCCGCCAAGGGCGCGACCGCAACCAGCACGCCCTGGCAGATCATGACCAAGGTGAAATAGAGCCCGGCGCCGAGCCCGGCCGCGGCCAGCGAGCCGCCGCCGAGATGCCCGACCATCACCGCATTGGTCAGGCCCATCGTCATCTGCGCCAGATTGGCGCCGGCAAGCGGCGCGGCGAGCGCTACGGTGGCGCGGATCTCGGCGCGAACGAGCGAAGAGGCTGCCGGCATCCGCCAATCTTAGCGGCAATGCCGGCAGGGCGCGCCGAGCAATTCGCCCGGCGCGCCCGCATCAGAGGGTCAGTGCGTGCCTTCCCAGCCGGTATGCGAGATGTCGATGACGACACCGTCGGGGCCGGACCACTTCATCTCGAAATTGGCGTGGCCGCCGCCGGCCATTGCCGCATCGACCCCGTCCTTGGCCGAGAGCCGCTGGGCATGCGCGTTTTCCAGCTTCTCGCAGGCCTGATCGAGATCGTCGACCTCGAAGCCGAAATGGTGGATGCCGGTGAAATTCGGGCCATGCGCGCCCATGTCGAGCGATTTCTCGTCCTTCAGGTTGAGGATCGCGATGTTGATGTGCCCGTCGCTCAGAAACACCGCGCCGTTCGGGCTTCGGCGCAATTCCTTCAAGCCGAACGCGGCCTTATAGAATTCGGCGACCTTCGCCGGCTCCTTCGTCGTCATCGCGATGTGCCTGATCCGTGCCATGGTGTTTCTCCCTAGGTATCTCTCTGCTTGCTCATACCGTTGCAATGTACGGCCCGCCAGACCCGCTCCGGGGTGGCCGGCATCTCGATGTGCGTGACGCCGAATTCCGACAGCGCGTCCACGATTGCGTTGACGACGACGCCCAGCGCCGGGGTGGTGCCGCCCTCGCCGGCCGGGCGCATCCCGAGCGGATGCGTCGGGCTCGGCACCTCCGAGAGCTCGGTGTCGAAGAACGGCAGCCACGCCGCTTTCGGCATCGCGTAATCCATGAACGACCCGGTCAGCAGCTGCCCGCTCTCCCGATCGTACACGATCTGCTCCCACAGCGCCTGCCCGACCCCCTGGACTATGCCGCCATGGATCTGGCCATGCACGATCAGCGGGTTGACCGCGCGGCCGCAATCGTCGACGGCGCTGTAGCGCGCTATCTCGGTGACCCCGGTCTCCGGGTCGACCTCGACTTCGCAGACATGGCAACCATAGGGAAAGGCGGCGAGGTTGACGGTCTCGTCGCTCTCGCCGCGTAGCGGGCCGCGCAATTCCTCGGGCAGGTCTTGGCGCTCCAGCGCGGCGCGCGCGACCTCGAAAATCCCGATCGCGCGATCGGTGCCTTTGACCTCGAACCGTCCCGCAATGAAGTCGATGTCCTCGGCGGCGGCTTCCAGCACATGGCTGGAAATGCGCAATCCCTTCTCGATGATCTGGTTCGACGAGTTCAGCATCACGATGCTGGCGAGCCTGAGCGCGCGCCCGGAATGGGCGCCGCCGCCGACCGAGACCCGGTCGGTGTCGCCGGTGACGAGCCTGATGCTGTCGAGCGGCACACCGAGCCAATCCGTCATCAGTTGGGCGAAGCTGGTCTCGTGCCCCTGCCCCTGCGACACGGTGCCGACGACAAGCTCGACCGTGCCATCTACGGGCCCGTCGGGCGTCACGGTGACCTCGGCCTTCTCGCGTGGCGCGCCGGTCGCGGTATCGACGTAATTGGCGACGCCGATGCCGCGGCATTTGCCGCGCCGCTTCGCCTCTTCGCGGCGCGCCGGAAAGCCCCGCCAATCGGCGATCTCCAGCACCCGCTCCATGACCCGGTGATAGGCGCCGCTGTCGTAGACCATGCCGAACGGGTTGGTGTACGGCATCATCGATTCCGGCACGAGATTGCGCCGGCGAAGTTCGATGCGGTCGAACCCGGTCTGCCGCGCCGCCAGATCGATGAGGCGCTCCATGACGAACATGACCTCGGGCCGGCCCGAGCTGCGGTAGGGCCGCGTCGGAGCCGTATTGGTCAGTGCCGCCCGCGCGCGGAAATGCACGAGCGGCACGTGATAGATGCTCGACATGATCTCGACCCCCTTGTTCAAGGAGCCGAAGGCAATAGCGTAAGCGCCCTGGTTGACCAGGTTGGAGCCGCGCATCGCCAGGAACTTGCCCTCGTCGTCCAGGGCGAGTTCGGCGGTGCAGGCGAGGTCGCGCGCCTGATAGTCGCAGGCGAAATATTCCGAGCGGTCGCTGGTCCATTTGACCGGACGGCCGAGCCGTTTCGCGGCCCAGACCACAAGCGCGAATTCGGCATTGAGCGAGCCGCGGGTACCGAAATTGCCGCCGACATCCTGCATGACGACCCGCACCTGCTCGGGCGGCACGCCGAGCACGGCAGCCAGATCGCGCCGCGGGCTGACCGCGCCGCCGGCACCGGCATGGAGCGTGTAGCGCTGCCTCTGCGGGTCGTATTCGCCGATCGCGGCGCGCGGCTCCATCGGAACGCCGGCGACCCGCTGCACCCAGGTGTCGAACTTGACGACATGCGCGGCGCCGGCGAACGCCGCCTCGGTCGCCACCGGGTCACCGACCTCGCCGTCGAGGATCACGTTCGGGAAGTTCTGCCGCGCCCGCATGACGTGAGGCTCAGCCGCGGCGAGGCCGTGCGCGATGGCGGGCAGCGGCTCGTAATCGACCGCGACCTGTTCGGCGGCATCCTTCGCTTGCGCCAATGTCGCCGCGACAACGAGCGCGACGATCTCGCCGACATGGCAGACTTCCGGGCCGACGATCGGCTGATGCTCCGGCCGGATGGTCGGCGACCCGTCCTTGTTCTTGATCGCGATGTCCGCCGGGTGATTGTTGCTGATATGCGGCAGCGGGTTCAGCCCGTCCGCCTTCACATCCTGCGCGGTCAGCACCGCCAACACGCCGGGCATCGCCCGCGCCGTTTGCGTGTCGATCGATCGAATCAACGCATGGGCATGCGGCGATCGCAGCATGACCGCATAGACTTGGCCCGGCAGGTTCAGATCGTCGCTGTAGCGTCCCCTACCGGTCAGCAGCCGCTGATCTTCCCGCCGCCTGACCGGCTGCCCGATACCGGTTCCGCTGGGATTCCCATCCATACGTGGTCAGCCCCTCACCCGGCCTCGGGCTAGCGACCTCGCCCCTTGCGGGAAGAGGGACAGGGTGAGGGGCAAAACCGTTACGCCGGGAATGACAGGAAGCATTTGTCCGAGGCGAGGATATAGGTCTCCATGTAGTCCTGGATGACCGGCTTGCCCTTGTCGAGCGCCTCCATCGCACCGGCCAACGCCATCCAGTTCAGCATCTCGTGCTGTCCGGAATACTCCATCTGGTCCAGACTGCGCTTGCGCCAGGTGCTCCAATCGGCTTGGGCAATCGCGTCGAACAGGATGCGGTCGCCCTCATGGTCGGGCCACAGATACCCGTTCTTCGGCGACAGGAAGCAATGCGACCAGCTCGAGGAGGCGACCAGCGCCACCCGGTACGGCGATTTCGCCAGCACCTCGGCGACCGCGGCGCCGACATCCATGCAGCGCCAGGGATGCGGCGAGGGCGGGTCGCCCGATTCGCCATCCGGCCGCGGCGGCCCGTAAAGGTGGCCGAAGCCGCCCTTGGCGTGGATCAGGTTGCGGCCGTAGCAGTTGATCGCGAACGGCACCACCGGATAGGGGAAGCCCTTACGGTCCCAATCGAGGTACAGAAACGTGTTGGTGAAAGCGTGCGCCATCGGGTGGTGCAGCGGCTTGTAGGCATAGGCCAGGTCGATGCCGCGCTCGATCAACCCCGTGGCGATGAATTTAGCCGCCTCGCGATGGCCTTTCAGAGGCAGGGTCCAGTCGCGCGGCTCGCTCCAGCGGTTCGGCTTACCAGCGCCGTTGCTGCCGTTCGCCACCTGCCAAGGCTGCAGCTCGAATTCGTCGTCATAGCCGAGGACGCAGAAGGGCGGGACGATATCCTCCTTGAAGTTCTCGTACTGGTCGTCGCCCCAGACCAGCACGAAATCGGGGTTGAAATCGTCGAGGATCTTGCGGATCGCGCGGAAATCCTCGCCGAAGCGCTCGCCGCAGCGCTGCGCCGCCGAGAGCCCGTCATCATTGCCGAGTTCGGCCAAGAGCTCGGAAGGCCAATTGGCCGGATCCTTGACCGTGGGATCGACATTCGGCGCATCGAGCACCCGCCTGAACACATCCGTCAGGCGCTCGTTCGGCAGGCATAAGGTCGGCCAATGAGTGCAGCCGAGCCCTAGAATTTCCGCCATCTTCGTTCCTCCGCTATCGTGCTTCGTTCGAATTGAAAAACCGATCCAAATCGGGCTGGGTCACGAAGATTTGACTGCCCTCGGGCAGCACCACCCAGGGTTGTTTGCTGCGCGTCCAGAAATGCGCGGTCGGCCTGAGCCACGAGGTTTCGTCGAGCGTGCCGGCGCGAACCCGGCGGATCACCTCCTCGGACGATGCGCCCGGTTGCGGACTGCTGGTGAGCCAGCAACCGCATTCGGAACAAACCCATCTTGTCACAACACGACCGCTATCTGCGGTTTTCTGCAGGAGCCGCGGCTCGCCTTTCACCAGACGAAACGCACTGTCCGGTACCGTTATCGCGAGCGAGAAGGCGCTGCTGGTCAGGCGCTGACAATCGGTGCAGTGGCAGGCATAGGCCATCAGCGGCACTTCGCCGATCTCATACCGCAGCGCGCCGCACAGGCAGCCGCCGGTTAGGGGGAGCTGCATCGCCCCGGTCCTTCTCGCTCAGCCCGGTACGCCCTCAATACTGCCCCTTCGGTTCGAGGCCGAACGCATGCTGGCCGTACATCGTGCCGACCGCGTCCCAGTTCAAACTGACATGCCGCGCGACGGCATTGACGTCCCGCCAGGCGCGCTGCACCGGGTTCGAGAGGTGCAGCCCGTAGCCGCCTGTCGAGGCGTTCAAAGCCTCGACCGCCTGCACCGCCAGCCTGGTCACATAGGCCTGGTTGCGGCG
>C688J18823_10002642_pt1 | contig 11218 bp, 10 predicted proteins | sample HopSoiMetagenom1_FD_18823 | JGI IMG/M metagenome (IMG submission 18823) | reverse complement strand
CCGTGAGGAATCCCGGCGGCCTGGAGCAGCCGAGCTACCACGAGTGGTCCGGTGGGCAAGGCCGAGCTGGTCTGGTCGCGGACCACGCTGCCGGCCACGGTGCTCCGAAGCTCGAGCGGCAGTGTGGCCGAGGGGTCCTTGTCGATGGACCGGAAGAAAAACTCGCGGCCGTCCGCACCGGCCAGCAGGAGCGATTTGGTCTGGAAACCGCCGCCCTTCGAGACCGGACGGAGCCCTCCGGCAAAGTTGCTCAGATCGAGGACGGGGACCGAAATCGCTGTGGTCCACAGCGACCGATACTCTCGGCCAAGCATGAGCTCGTGGAGCCCGCTCGCGCGGTAGTGGGACCCGGCTGCAACCAGGGTGTCTCTCGTGGAGCTGCTCTGTGCGACTGCGGTCGCGCCGACCAGGGAGGCGGTCAGGCTGAAGAACAGGGTACGGCAATCTGGCATCGACTTCACTTTACCCAGGTGGAAAAGACCTCATGACTCTGGCCATCGGCCGTCACTGTGAGCACCGCCAGTCGGGCCGGGCCGGCATTCGGCACATCCAGTCGAGCGAAACCGCTGGCCTCCTTCGCGAACAGGGTACCCGGAATGTTGGCCGCTTTTTCGGTGTGCTGGTAGATCCCGCCACCGCTCACTAGTTGCAACGGGACAGGGCCTCCGGCAATGACCTCGAGGTTGTGCTCATGTCCTGCCGCATACAGGCCCGGAGGCCTGCTCGAAAATGCTCGCCGGAATGCACTGATGAGCCGCTGGTAGGCGCGAGAAGACATATCCTGGCTGGAAAGGCCGTTTTGGCGCGCTGACGGATACAGCGATCCAATGAAGGGCAGGGGAAGCCACAGCCAGGATGCTACCAGCCGGAGGGGAAAGATGTGGTCCTCCCATCCGAAGTATCCATTGTGGGGACCACCGCTGGACAACGGATGGTGGGCCGCAACCAGCGTCATTCGGGGTCCGGCACCTAGAAGCCCGCTTCGGAGCGAGTCCACGATCTCCTGCTCGCTATCGGTGGGACAGCTCGAGGTGGGGTCCATGGGCTTGGCGGCTCCATGAAGCCACCATTGAGTGTCGAGCAGCAGCAGCCGGACCCGGGTCCCGATATCGACGATGCTGGGCCCGGGACAACCTCCTCCCGGTTTCAGGGTAGCGTAGCCGCGGCCCACCGAGTCGATGTAACGCTCCTGCCGCAGGGCTGCCTCCCAGCCACCTTTCCCGAATCGTTCCCAGTCGTGATTCCCCAGAACGAAGTAGCCTTTCACCCCGGCCCGCTGCACAACCTGGAGCTGCGCCAGGAGGCTGCGCTCCGCGTCGGCCCGTTCCGGATCCTGCGGTTCGGGCAGCCCTTTGGGGTACGCATTATCTCCCAGGAAAACGACAACGGTCTCCACTCGCTGGACGGCAAGCTCTCGGCTCAGTGCCTCCAGAACAGGCTCACCGCCCAGCCGGGGCGCTCCTGCGTCTCCCATGAGATAAATCCGGGTGGCAACATCCTGGGGCGAGATCTGGGGGACCGGAGCTGAGGCTGGAGGCTTACCGCCGCACGCCGCAGTAGCCAGGGCGAGCGTGAGCCAGGACCGAAATCTGGTCACCAGCGCGTACTGGTCTGCTGCTCGCTCGACTTGCGTCCATACTCGCGCCCGATCGCTACCGCGAGCACCAGCCAGACAACCGCCAGGACCAGGTTCACCCGGGCAAAGCCGGTGGGCCCGAGCGCCAGCCACGTGGTGCCTATGTAGACAAGGGCGGCAGAGAGCACGTCGCCGGCCCGGACGAAGAACGAGTCGATTGCCTGTTTGGCCTTGTACTTCTGATCCCGGCTGGTGAGGAGGAAGAGCACGTTGCGTACGGTGTTCTGCACCGAATAGTCGGTGGCGTTTTCCGCAATCTTCACCGTTCGGACCAGGCTGAGTATGGGGACGAAAGCCAGAACCGCGTACCCGGTGAGTGCCAGGATGGGAAGCACCAGAATGGCGACTCGCACGCCGAAATATTTGATCAGCCGCGACACGACGAACAGCTGCAGCACCATCGAGGCCACGCTGACAATGAAGAGGAATTCGGAGTAGAAGCTACCGATATACTCCTGCACTGACAGCCCGCCGGCCTGTCCCGCCGCAACCGAGGCCTCGGCCGCTCGGGCCACGGTGCGCCCCAGGATGTATTCCCCCGTGGTGTTCACCCAGTTCAGCACCAGCATCAGAAAAGCAATGAGCAGTAGATAGTGGTCGGCAAACACCAGACGGAAGGTGCCTCGCCGATTGACCGGTGCGGTTCCGGGAAGCGAGACCGTCAACTTCTTCGCGTCCTCCACCGTGTCGATCTGGTACTCCCCGGTGGCCGCCGGAATCTCGGCGGTGGTGAGGTTGGCGGGCAGATGGGTTTCGTGCTGTGCTCGCTCCCGGGTGTCCACCACGTTACTGATCACCGCGGCCGCAATAAGAAGCCCTGCCGCCACCAGGAGCAGTTGGGGCACGCCGATGACGGGAATGAGCGCTCCGGTCATAGCGCTGCCGACTACCGCGCCCAGCGATCCTCCAAACGCGACGATGGCGAAAAGGCGCTCGCCTTGTTCCTTGGTGTAGATGTCGTTGGCAAAGGACCAGAACTGCGCCACGATCATCAGGTTGAACACCCCAACCCAGAGGAAGAACACCACTCCGATGGNAACGTTGGAATGGGTGAGGCCATAAAACCCGATCAGGCAGACCACGAAGAAGGCAGTGACCGCGTTGAGCAGGCCACGGCGAGGCAAGCGGTCGGCGAGGGCGCCATAGGCCGGCACCAGGATCAGCAGCAGGAGCGCCTGGCCGGCGGCGGCGTAGGACTTCACCTCTGCTCCGCCGCCGGACAGAATCAGGGCTTCCCTGATGGGCTTGATGACGTAGTAGGCGCAGAACAGGAGGAAGACGTTCAGCGCGAGGAGGACCGCGGTTGTGCCTTCTCCGGCCTGAACATCGGCGAACAGCCGAAGGGCGCGGTCGAGCGGGCCGGCCCGCTCATACCGTCTTGCGGCCAGGCGTCCGGCGGTCACGGAGTAGTCAGCGGGAAGGGAAAAGCGTCACGAGGCCGTTGAGCCCAGCCCCGGTGCCGGAGTGGTCACGGGCTCCCACTCCAGATCCATGGTCTTGGTGAGCACCTGCTGCCGTGTCTCTGCGGACCGGAGTGCGCCGGCAGCGGGATGATGCCGGTCCCACCAGCGGTGTGCCCGCTCCTCGGTCCATCCGTTGCCTGCGGCCGTTGCTGCCAGCAGCCGGGAAAGTTCGTGGGCCGATTGGGGCCGGTCTTCCGGCAGTTTGGCCAGACATGACAGAATGATGCGGTCCAGATCGGCCGGGACCTCCAGCTCGCTCCGCTGAGAAGGCGCGACCGGCGTGGCGTTGGCGTGCTGATACATGAGCTGAATGGCGTTAGGGGCCTGAAACACCATTCGGCCGGTCAGGAGCCAGTAGCCCACGCACCCCAGGGTATAAATGTCCAACCTGTGGTCTGGCACCCGATCGCCCCGGATTACCTCGGGCGCAATGTAAGCCGGCGTGCCGGTGGTGCTGTCGGGCTCCGTGAGCATCGTGGCTTCCCGGTCCCCTTCTCCCATGGCCTTCACCAGCCCGAAGTCGAGGACCTTTACGAAGTCGACATCCAGGCCCATGCGGCAGGTAAAAATGTTCGACGGCTTTATGTCCCGGTGAACCAGGCCTCGGGTATGGGCCTCAGCCAGCGAGTCACAGGCCTGTCGCAGCAGATGCACCGCCCGCTCCGCCGGTACCGGGCCATATCGCTCGATCAGTGTCTCCAGATCGAGACCATCGAGGAGCTCCATCACGAGAAAGAAGGTGCCGTCCTGAGAGACGCCGAAGTCGTAGAGATTGATGGTGTGCGGGGAGCGAAGCGAGGCGGCGGCCTCCGCTTCCCGCCGGAATCGTTCGATGATGACCTTCGCCGCGTTGGGCGAGCTCGACCCGATCAGCTCCGAGCGTATGAGCTTTACCGCCGCCGGCCGGGCGAGCATCTGATGCGTAGCCCGGTAGACCTCGCCCATTCCGCCTTTACCCAGCGGCTCCTCCAGCCGGTAGCTCCCCAGCTCGCGAGCCCGTCGCACCTGCTGGCCCAGGCGGTGAATGATCTTGACCGGGATCACGACGAGAAAGGCGCAGATGTAGGTGGGGAGAAAGTCCCACAGGATGTAGAAGGTGTTGAGCGGAACCTGTGCCCCTCGAAGGTGGCTCAGTCCCAGCGCAACCGGCTCCATCGAGGCAGCCAGTAGGGAGGTTATCAACGTCCTCCTCGGGGTGTTCGGGACTATCGCGGGATAGAACAGAATCGGGATGCAGACCCAGGACACCCGGGGCGAAATGGGAACCGGCGCCCACTGGCTCAAGATGGCAATCAGCAGGCACTGCAGGACCAGAAAGCCGGCGCCCACGTCCAGGAGCATGGGTTTGCCGCTCAAGCGACGGGCCAGCCACGTCATGCCGAGAGAGCTCGCGACGCCGATACTGGAGACCAGATTGCCGGGAAAGGGCCAGAGCGCCTGCATGAACGCCATCTGCCCCAACCACCCGGCCACGATATTGTTCAGAATGAGGGTGATGACCCAGAGCGATGCAAAGACAATGCTGACGATGCCAACCCGGCGGCAGGTCTGCCCCAGCAGCTCGGAGGGGAGACTTTGTCCGGGGCGTGAGGCTGTGGTGGTGGTGCGGACCGGTGTCGAGGGCCGGCGGCCCAGCAGACGTCGTGTGCTCATAAAGGCTTCAGGTCGAAGGAATCTTCTCTAAGGCTACCACTCTTTTTAGCTGTGGGCCATTGGCTACGCTGGCCAATAATCCTCAATCCTCGTACGTTCGTTTGGGTTCATCCTGGCCGGGATGAATCTCGTCCGCAGGCTCCCTAAAAGCTTGGCTCCGACTTCAGCCCAGGGCTGACCGTGGAACCAGAGTCGCGCCTCCTACAACTGGTTGCGCTGAGTAGCTGCCTCCTGGGCTGTCACTCGGGCGCTACTCCCGCTGCCGCCCCCGAGCGGTGCGGCCCCGCCGTTCCCGCAACGGCCCAGCATCCCATCACCGCCCGCGCGTTTGGTCTGGCCGGTGACTACGAGTTGATTCAGGTCCAGACCCAGCCCAAGGCGGGACAAACCAGCGTTGGGCGTCTTCACCTGGTTCCGCTGGATTCCACTGCGCGCTCCCACGCCGTTGGCGGCGCCGTGCGGGATCTGGTTGGTTGGCTCGACACCCAACAAGGCGACACCACCTGGCGCCCCAACGCCCGTTCCAGAGACCCGGCTCACCCGGGGGCCGTACTGGCGGGCGATCATCTTCGGCTCGGGGAAGCGGGAGGGGCCGATTCCCATGCCGAACACCTCATGATTACGGCGGTGGGAGAGGAAGGGTTCTGGGGCTGGTGGAAGGCGGAACCCGGCTGGGAGGTGACCCTCGAGGAAGGGAGCAAACGTATTCTGCCGGATCCGGCCGGCTATTTCTGCGCCTTGAGAGTGCAGCCCTGAAGACCTCCTCACCCAGCGCCGGCCTCCTTCTCTTCAGAAGAGGGACAGGCGGTCTGGAAATTTTTTTGGCTCACCCGGGGGGGCCTTTCTGGAAAGCCCGGGATGCGGGGGCCTGGACCTTACCCAAGGGCGTGGCCGAAGCCGGAGAAGATCTGCTCGCCACGGCGCTGCGAGAGTTTCAGGAGGAAACCGGTATCCGCCCTGAAGGGCCGTTTATCTCACTAGGTTCGGTGCGGCAGAAGGCCGGGAAGATCGTGCACGCCTGGGCCTGGGAAGGCGAGGCCGATCCGAGTCAGGTTACCAGCAACACCATGAAAACCGAGTGGCCCCGCGGCTCCGGCCGATGGATCACCTTTCCCGAAGTAGATCGTTGCGCCTGGCTCAGCCCGGCACAGGCCAGGCAAAAGATCAATCCAGCCCAGGCGGAGTTTATCGATCGGCTCCAGGAGGCGCTGGGCCTGCTGGAATCTCCACTGAATCCATGATCTCCATCCGCTTTCTCATCACACTGCTGCTGTTGCTGCCGGTCCGCGGAGTGGCCCAGGGCTCACCTCCAGCGCATGCTCGCGCCCGCGCGCTCGGCGTGGCTCCGGGGACTCTCGAGCCGGGTCCCGCCAACTCCATCACCGACGTTCCGGGAGTACGGGTCGGTCAGACGACTGTGGTGCGGGGGGACTCAGTGCACACGGGTGTCACCGCGGTCCTCCCTCATCCAGGCAATCTTTTTCTGGAGCGAGTTCCCGCGGCGATCGTGGTGGGCAATGGATTCGGCAAGTTGCTCGGCAGCACCCAGGTCAACGAGCTGGGTGAGCTGGAGACGCCCATCCTGCTCACCTGTACTTTGTGCGTCTGGAAGGCTGCGGACGCGATGGTGGAATATCTGTTGGAGCGCCCCGGGATGAGCGACGTACGGTCCATCAACCCCGTGGTCGGCGAGACGAACGATGGATACGTCCTCAACGCCATCAGGAGTCGTCCCATCAACCGGGACGATGTCCGCCAGGCGCTCACCCGGACATCGAACGCGGTGGAGGAGGGGAGTGTGGGAGCCGGGGCGGGCACGGTGGCCTTTGGTTGGAAGGGCGGGATCGGGACCTCCTCCCGGGTGGTTACCGATTCGGGCAGTCGCTGGACGGTGGGGGTGCTGGTCCAATCCAACTTTGGAGGCGATCTCCACATCCTCGGCGTGCCCGTCGGCCGCGGGTTGAACCGCCGGGGAGTGAGGATGCAGGGCGACCGGCAGGGCGCGAAGGGTTCCATCATGATTGTGGTGGCGACAGACGCGCCGCTTTCGGACCGGAATCTTCGACGCCTCGGGGCCCGCGCGCTCATCGGGGTCGGCCGAACCGGCTCCTCCATGGACAATGGGTCGGGTGATTACGTGATCGCCTTCTCCACCAGCACAGAGGTCCGGCGCCGAATGGGTGAGCTCCGGCGGAGCACCCCCGAACTGGCCAATGACGCCATGTCCGGGTTGTTCCAGGCAGCGGCCGAGGCCACCGAAGAGGCGATTTACAACTCTCTGTTCATGGCAAGCACCGTGTCGTCCAACCGCGGAACGGTCGACGCCCTGCCGGTGCCCGAGGTGATGAAGCTGCTCCGCGCCCATGGGGCTCTTCCGAGTGCTTCCGCTCCGCCGTGATGGCCTCCGATCACTTCTCGGCGGTTGCCGACGCCTATGCGCTGCGGCGGCCGGCTTACCCGGCGGAGTTGTTCGCCTTCCTGGCTGGTGCAGCCAGGGGGCATGATTTGGCGTGGGACTGCGCCGCGGGAAGCGGGCAGGCGAGCATCCCGCTCGCCCAATTTTTCCGAAGAGTCATTGCAACGGATATCAGCAGCGCCATGCTGGCTCAGGCGCCGGTACACGCCTCGGTGGAGTACCGCCGGGGTAGCGCCTATGAAAGTGGACTCGACGCCGGGAGTGCCGATCTCGTTACCGTCGCTCAGGCCCTGCACTGGTTTGAGCCGGAACGTTTCTACGCAGAGGTGGGGCGGGTTCTCAAACCAGGGGGGATACTGGCGGTATGGACCTATGGCACCCAGCTGATGGAAGATCCGGTGGTGAACGCCATCGTCGGCCGATTCTACCATGAAGTGGTTGGCCCTTACTGGCCTCCCGAGCGGTGTCACGTAGAGGCCGGCTATAGCACCATCAGCTTTCCCTATCCCGAGCTCACTCACCCGGAATTTCAAATGCGGCAGCACTGGACTCTGGACGAGCTGCTGGGCTACATCGCTACCTGGTCTGCCACGCAACTGTACCGGAAGGGAAAGGGATCCGACCCGATACCCGAGCTGGGACTCGAGCTGCAGCGCCACTGGGGGGACAACCCTAGGTCTCGGCTGGTCCGCTGGCCCCTGACCCTGCGCGTGGGGCGGCGCCCGAAATAGACCAGGGTCCCTCCGGCTACTGACCAGGCTTCTCGGGGCTCACGGGGTGGTCGCGAATCTCGGCCGGCATTACATTGGTCCGTCCCTCAACAAGATCCGATATGCAGACCCTCGACGAGTTCTCCCACTCCTCGCCGACCCGCTCTGGCTCTGGTGTAAACGTGCTGGTGGTGGACGACGAGACCGCCGTGCGTCGGTTTGCTGTGCGAGTACTCCAGCGCGACGGTTACGACGTGCTCGAGGCCGCGGATGGCCACGAAGCACTCGAAATGCTCCGCTCGGGACAGGCCACCGTCGACCTGATCGTCTCGGACATCGTGATGCCTCGGGTGAACGGCGTCGAGCTGATGCAGGCCGTCGCCGAGTCCCACCCTCAGATTCCCGTGGTGCTCATGTCGGGCTACGCCACCGCGGCGCTCTCCGAGCTCGGCATAGCCACCCCCTGCAGCATTCTTCCCAAGCCGTTTCCTGCCGAGCGACTCCTGGCTGAGGTCCACCGCTGTGTGCGCAGCCGTGGCGGAGGTTCCAGCGAGGCGTAAGCCCCAGCAGGCTCTGCTTCACTTCCAACCTCTGATCTAGTTCTCCACTCTCCGGTCCCGCCATTGGCGCGGGTATTGCCGATCCTTCCCTCGTTGAAACGCTCTGGCTCACGGTTGTTACCGGTTTGAAGGTGCAGCCCATTCATACCGGCGGATCTCCGCCGACTATTCGTTCTGCTCCTACGAGCTAACACGAAACTGGAACACCGGTTACATGGCGCGGTCCAAGGCGTTACAGCTCACCCTGGGCCGGTCGATGCTGCCAGTACTTGCAGCCGAGGCCGGTGCAGAACGCAATGGTTCGTTCCGCGGTTCTTCACGTGAGGATTGAGCAATGGCCCGAGGAGCCACGATGAATTTCGCAGCCCATAGGCGGCCGGCTTGGCTTCTTTTACTTCTCTTGTTGGGTTGTGATGGCGGTCCCAGTGGTCCGAGCGCCGGAAGCCTTCGCGTCACCATCCTCGGACTTCCGAGCGGAACTGCCGCCGCAGTCACCGTCACCGGGCCCGACAACTTCAGTCAGCCGGTTTCGGCCACTCAGACCTTCAGCCAGGTGAGCCCGGGAGTCTACACGGTCAGTGCTGCCGCGGTGGCGGCCAATACCTCCACCTATGATCCAAGCCCTCCCTCGCAGACGGTAACCGTTGCCGCTACCAGCACTCAGTCCACCGCCTCGGTCTTCTATTCCCAGGCCACCGGTACCCTTACGGTTGACGTGAATGGTCTCGGCACCAGTCGCAGCGCTGCAATTACTGTGACCGGTCCCGGCGGATACAACCAGGCGGTCGATGGCAGCACCACTCTGGCGGGGCTCGATCCGGGCGTCTACACCGTGAAGGCTGCCGCTGCCGCATCCATCGGCTGCGCCACTCACACCGCCAGCCCGGACAGTCAGGATGTGAGCATCGTGGCCCGGAATACCACAGTGGCAACGGTGGACTACAATCCTCCCCCCAGCGACGGGAGCGTGAACCTCTGCATTGCGGGGGTGTACGTAACCCAAAGCGTCCAGGATGCCGGCGGGTCGGTGCCGCTGGTCCAGGGGCGCGATGGTTACTTGCGCGTTTTCGTAGTCGCCGATCGGGCCAACACCGTGGCTCCCACGGTGCAGGTCCGCCTTTTCAGCGGCGGAGTGCCCTTGCCGCCCATCAACATTCCGCCGTCAAGCCTCTCGGTGCCCACGGCGATAGATGAAAGCTCCCTGGCCTATTCCTGGGACACCACGCTGTCGGGCACACTGATCCAGCCCGGCCTGGCCGTCGAGGCCGAGGTCAATCCGGCCGGAGCAACCCAGATTCCGGAGATCAGCTACACGGATAACGTTTACCCGGCTACCGGACCAGCACTGCTGAACGTGCAGGCCGTGCCCCCGCTCGATGTGACGCTGGTGCCGGTGCTGCAGTCAGGAAATCATCTGGTGGGCCGAGTGTCTGCGACGAACAAGGACAGCTTCCTGGTCAGCACCATGCGCATGCATCCGATCGATACCTTCAGCACCGTGCTCCACGCAGCGTATTCGACGAAGACCACCCTCACCCTTCAGGCCAACAACAGCAACGGAGCGTGGGGCACCATCCTGGGCGAGATCGATGCCCTTCGGGTTACGGAACACAGCCCCCGGTATTACTACGGGATCGCCCGGGTCACCTATACCAGCGGGGTTGCAGGCGTGGCGTATGTGAGCATCCCGGGCACCACTCCCGGCAGCGGACAGCGCGCCGCTCTGGGCTGGGATTATTTGCCTTCGGGGAGCGTCGTTGCAGCCCACGAGCTGGGACACAACTGGGGACGTAATCATGCCCCCTGCGGTGGTCCCGCCGGCATCGATCCTCAATATCCCCGGCCGGACGGGAGCACCGGTGCGTACGGGATGGACGTCGCGGCCAGGACGCTCGAAGCGGCCTCGCTCGCCGATATCATGGGCTACTGTGATCCCAAGTGGATCAGCGACTACACCTACCGCGGCGTGATGAACTACCTTCGGTCGCCCAGCCCGCCCATCCTTTCGTCGGTGGCCAGTGCAGACATCCAGCCGTGTCTTCTGGTCTGGGGGCACATCGTGAACGGTGATATCGTTGTCGAGCCTGCCTTCCAGGTGTCTACCCGGCCCACTCTTCCCGGCCGGCGCGGTCCCTACCTGCTGGATGGGCAGGACGCCACCGGCAAATCGGTTTTCTCGATGTCATTCACTCCCAACGCGGTGGTTGATGCTCCCCTGGCGCAGCAAAACTTCGTCTTTGCCATACCTCTCTCAGCGATCGGCGCAGCCCGGCTGGCCCAGATTCGGGTGACCGGCCAGGGGCGGCAGGCGGCCCTCGCGGATTCGGGCGGAACGATCGCTCAGGGCCCTGGAGCAGTTCCCGCGGACATCGTGCTGCGGCGCATTGCTGGGGACCGGGTGTCTCTCCGGTGGGATAGCAAGGCGCATCCAATGGTCATGGTGCGCGACCCGGAGAGCGGAGAGGTCCTCTCCTTTGCCCGGGGTGGCGAGGTGGAGCTGGCTACCCGGAAGGCTCAGGTCGACCTGCTGCTGTCATCGGGAGTGCGCAGCCAGCTGCGCCGGATGCGAGTCCAGTGAAGGGCTTGGGTGCCCTGGCTCTAGTGCTGTGGTCCAGCGCCTGCGCCTCCCGAAGCTCGAGCTCTGGCGCATCCGAAAACGTGGCGGTGGACTCTATACCCGCTCCCGTAATTACCCTGGAGCGAACGGCCTGCTTCGGCGGCTGCCCGGTCTATCGTCTGGCCGTCACCTCTGACGGGGTCGTGAGCTACCAGGGAGAGGC
>C688J18823_10002641_pt1 | contig 11219 bp, 14 predicted proteins | sample HopSoiMetagenom1_FD_18823 | JGI IMG/M metagenome (IMG submission 18823) | reverse complement strand
CGCCGGCGGAATCTTCAGCATCGAGTACCAATAGATAGCCGGATAGTAGTGAGCAGCCGCGGCTTCGCTCGGTGCAGCTGCCGCTTTGTGGTCGAGCTTCTGCCCGGGCTTCGCGCGCAGCTTCGGCGAATCGACCAGTCCATAGCCGCGCACCCAGACGCTGTAGTTCGCCACCGGCAGATCCGGGATGAGGTACTGGCCCTTTTCATTGGTCACGACGATGCGCGTGAACTTGGTCGGCAGATCGGTCGTCTCGGCAATGACCCACACTCCCGCTTCGGGCCCCTTTGCGCCGGTGACGGCGCCGGCGATGTCCTTGTCGCCGATCTTCTGCGCGACCGCTGGCGTGCTCAACAGCACGGCCGCGAGCAATGCGGAAAGTTTTCTCATGGTGTCCTCCTCCGGTGGAGCCGGCAGGATACCCAAAAAAAACGGGACCCGAGGGTCCCGTTTTAGCGTGGTCCGGATTAAACCGGCGGCACGCGCGGGCCGCCGCGGCCGCGGTAGCCCATGACGAGCGACACGACAAACGCGATCAGGAAGAGGAAGAAGAGCACCTTAGCTATTCCTGCAGCCGCGCCGGCAACGCCGGAAAAGCCGAGGAATGCCGCGATGATCGCGACGATGAAGAACCCGATTGCCCAGCTAAGCATTTAAGCCTCCAACGGTTGTGTGACAACCGCCAAGGCTGCAAGCGGCGTGCCGGCATGGCGTCCGCTTTGACAGCTTCGCGTCAGGTGAGAGCGACTTCCTCGGCCGGCAGGGCCATCGGCGCCAAGGGAGCGGCAACGGGCGCCATCGCCTCGAGCTCCTCATCGGCTTCGAGCTCGGCGTCGAGCTCGCCTTCGACTTCGTCGTCCATCACGGAGTCGACGGCCGGTTTGCCGTAGGCGGTGACGAGGCCGAAGATGCGCAGGTCTTCCTTCGTCGCCTCGCGCAGTGGTCCGAGCCAGCCGAGAAATTGAGCGAGATGCGCGATGCGCTCGGGATGAGCGCAGGTGCCTTGCGCGTTCGGGTCGAAGAGGCTTCCGCTTTGTACGCGCGCGACGCGGTCCGGGATCAACGAGAGCGTTCTGGAAACCAGCGCTGCATTCATATTGTTCTCTCCTCTGAATTACTGGCGAGGCGAGAGTAGCGGCGGTGAGCGCGCTTGCCTAGCGCAAAAGTCCGCTATCCATTAGCGCCGACGCGCTACGCGATGTCGCCTCGCTGCGTCAGGAGCGCCCCGACGAGGTGCGGAACTTGCTGCAGCAGCGCATGGCGAAATTTCGCACGATGGCGAGCGTGGTCTTCGTTTTCGGCGTCTGCAGCATTGCCGCAGCGCAAACGCCCGGCATGGGCGATACGCGCGAAGTGCCACCGGAGAAGAAAGCGCCTCCCGCTTCCGAGCATCGCAAATCGCAGACGGAATCCGGTCACGAGCTGAAGCGCTGCGAGGATTACTCGGGAACGATGCGCGAGGATTGCCTGCGCGGGCTGCGTGCCGCGGAAGGCGCCGCCGGCGCGGGAGCTACGCAGCGGCCGGAGCCGCCTACGGCACCGCCGCCGCAGAATCCCATCGGCCGCTAGGCTACTAAGTGGAGGTCGCGCGTGGCGCTTTCGGTGCCGGCTTCGGCGCTGCCGGATCGCGCGACGTCCAACCCTTCTCGGCCATGCAGCGCTTGAAGAGCGCCGTACCCAGCGCCTTGCGCTTCTCCTCCTCCGGCACGTTGCGTGTGCCTTCGAAAGCCGCGCCATGGCAGTGCGACATGTCCTGCCTGAGGATCATCTGCTGCTCCGCAGGCGCCACCGCGCGCGGCGAGCGCGGGGTTGCTCCAGAGCTGATTGCGCTGCGCGCCAGCAGCGCCGGCGAGGCAGAGGAAAAACGCGAAGGACAACGCACGCGCCATAGGACGCGGCTAGCTTACACTCGCGGCATGGCGGTTCTTCGCATCGCGAAGATGGGCAACCCGATCCTGCTGCGCAAAGCGGAGACGGTCGCCGATCCCACCGCGCCGGAAATCCGCCAGCTCGCTGCCGACATGCAGGAGACGCTGGAGGACATCGGCGCCAGCGGGCTCGCCGCGCCGCAGGTTTTCGTCCCGAAGCGAGTCGTGGTCTACCGCATGATCGCCTCGCGCATTCCGGCGGGCTCGGGCATCCAGCCGAGGCCGTGGACCGTGATGGTGAATCCCGTCATCACACCGAAGACGGACATGACCACCCCGGTGTGGGAGCGTTGCCTCTCGGTGCCCGGCTTGCACGGCAAGGTGCCGCGTTACCTGAACATCAACATCCGCTACCAGACGGTGGACGGCAAGACCGAGACTTACGACGCGCACAGTTCCTGGGCTGCCCTGCTACAGCACGAATGCGATCACCTGGATGGCGTGCTCTTCCCGCAGCGCATGACCGACCTCACGCTCCTCGCTTACAACGACGAGCCCGGCCCGCTCGCGCGCGAGGTGCACGAGAATCCGAAGGGAATCGATCCGCTGTTTATTGACTTGGTGGAGCGCTGGCCGGGCCGCGGGCGCTGGTATCCAGGAAAGTCCTGATCTCCTCGGCGCGTGCGGCGTTGATGCCGCCGGCGGCGAGCGAAAGCGGCACCGTCCTCAGCGCCATCGCGCAATAGAGCTTCGCAATATCCGGCTCCAGCGCTTGTAACGCGGCCACGTGCCGGCGCACGGTATCGATGTCGCCGCGGGCGATGGAGCCGGCCATGGCGCGCGCGGGCCCGGAATGCGCGATCGCGTCGGTCGCGCCACGCAGCAGGCCGAGCAGCGCGGCGAGGGCATCGTCTTCTGCGATGCCGATGCGCCGATAGATTTCGACACCGGTCGCGAGCGATGCACAGACGAACGCCGCGGCGAAATGTGCACCCCCGTGATAGGCGGCACGGGCGCCGGGCGGGATGACGAGCAGTCGAGCGCCGAGCGCCTGGACCATCGCGTTTAGTTTTGAAGCGAGAGGCTCAGCGGCCTCGACCGCGATGGCGGCGCCGGCGATGTTGCGCGCCGAGACCTCCGGGTCCGCAAACATCACGAGCGGATGGAATCCGCCGATGGACGATCCGGCTGCCTTCAGCAGCGAGACCTCGGCGGCGCCACTGCAATGAACGGCCGCCTGGTCCTTCCAGCGCAAGCTTTCGCAGACCGGGCCGATCGCGTTGTCCGGCACCGTAAGAAAGACGATGTCGGAAGCGTCGACCACCTTTTGAGCGTCACCGCGCGCACGGCTGGCAATGCCGGTGATGGGGTAGCCGCAACGCGAAAGGGCTAGCGACAGGCCCTTGCCGACGCGCCCGGCGCCGACGAAGCCCAGCCGTTCAGTTGCGATAGGCGCTGTCCTGCCGATCGAGCGCGCGCAGGAGCGCCGGCCACTCGAGGAGGCCGTAGCCGCTGCCGGCCTTCTGGGCGTCCGGTTTCACGTTGGGGTTGGTCAGCGCCTCGTTATCGAGCGTGATCTCCGTGCCGGCGAGCGCGTCGGCCGTGCGCACCACCACCTCGTCGCCGGCGTGATGCAGCGGCCGTTGGCACGACAGCGTCTGCACCTGGATGCGGCAGGCCTGCTCGAGCCAATAGATGAGATTGAACGCCTGCGGTATCGAGGGTGCGCACACCAGCAGGCCGTGATTGCGCAGGATCATCGCGCTGCGTTTGCCGAGATGCGCGACGAGCCGCCCTTTCTCGCCGCGGTTGAAGGCCGGGCCCTCATAGTCGTGATACGCGAGATGGCCATGGAATCGCATCGCGGTCTGGGAAAGCGGCAGCAGTCCCTCCTCCATCGCGGAAACGGCGATGCCTGCGGCGGTGTGAGTGTGGATCACGCAGTGCGCATCCTCGCGCGCCTCGTGCACGGCGCTGTGGATGATGTAGCCGGCAGCGTTCACCGAGTAATCGGTGTCCCCGTTGTCGACCACGTTGCCGGCGAGGTCGACCTTGATCAGGCTCGAGGCCGTCACTTCCTCGTACAGCATGCCGTACGCATTGATGAGGATGTGGTGCTCGGGCCCGGGCACGCGGGCCGTGATGTGGTTATAGATGAGGTCGGTCATGCCGTAACGCGCCACCAGCCGGTAGCACGCGGCGAGATTGACGCGCAGGTCCCATTCCTCGGCGCTGACGCGCCCGCGGACTTTCCGCGCCGAGGCCTGGTTCATCTTTATTTCTTCGCCGCTTTCTTGTCCGCGCTGCCCGGCGCGCCTTCGGCGGGCCAGTAGTAGTTCGCGGCAAAGGAATACGGCGGGAACATGTAGCGCTTGGCCGGTACCACCTTCGCGGCATAGGCCCGCTGCGACTCATAGACTTTCTTGAACGTCGGGCTCTTCGCCGAGTTCTCGGCCGCCACCTCGTCCCACGCCTTGAGCGAGGCGAGCAGGATGTCGGGCGGCGTGCGGCGGATCTGCACGTTGTGCTTCTTGATCATCTCGTCGATGGCGTCGGCATTGTCCTTCTGCCACTTGGTGAGCCAGGTGATGAAGGTGTCCTTCACCGCGGAGTCGACTGCCGCCTGCTGCGCCGGCGAGAAGGTCTTCCACACGTCGAGGTTGAAGCCGAGCTCGCCGACCGAGTTGTTCTCGTGCATGCCCGGGGTGTAGTGGTACTTGAAGACGCCGGGCAGGCCGAGGCGCAGGTCCTCCACGCCGCCGACCCATTCGGCGCAATCGATCACGCCGCGCTGCGCGGCGGGCACGATCTCCCCGCCCGCCATGTTCACCACGCTCATGCCCATCTTCGCGTACACCTCGGCGTTGAGGCCGGTCTGCCGGCACTTCAGGCCTTTGATGTCGGCGACGGATTTGAGCGGCTTCTTGAACCAGCCGAAGGCCTGCGGGCTCGAAGGATGCGCCGGCCACACGATCACGTTCAGCTTGAGATCGTTCTGGTAGAAGTCGCGCCACATCTCCAGGCCGCCGCCGACGTACAGCCACCCAAGCCAGTCCATGTGGTCCATGCCGAAGGGCCCGCCCGGAGGGCCGGCGAACAGCGCCGCGGCGGGATTCTTGCCGACCCAGTAGTACGAGATGGCATGCCAGCCGTCGAGCACCTTCTTGTTGGTGGCGTCGAGCACCTCGAAGGCCGGCACGATCTGCCCCGCCGGCAGCGCCTCGATCTTGATCGAGCCCTGCGAGAGCTTCTCCACCCGCTCGCCGAACATCTTGAAGTGCTCCTGCAGCGTGTTGCTCGCCGGCCAGGTCGACTGCATCTTGATCGACTTCGGCGCCTGTGCGTGCGCGGCGGCGCTCAGGAATGTGGCCGCGATGGCGACGGCGATGGAACGCTTGAGCATTGGATCCCCCGGGTTATGAGCGGGTGAACGTACGCCCGCCCTTCTCGCCGTGTCAATTACCATTGCGGCCCATGGCCCGCCTCGCCCTTTTCCTGTGCCTCGCGATGCTGCAGTGCTTCGCGATGGCGCAGGCGCCGGTGCGCTTCGTGGTCGGCTTCACCCCCGGCGGCCCGAGCGACATCCTCGCGCGCGCTCTCGCCGAGAAGCTCGCTGCCCCGCTCGGCCAGCCGGTCGTGGTGGAGAATCGGCCCGGCGCCGGCGGCAACCTTGCGGCCGAAGTCGTGGCGAAGAGCGCAGCCGACGGAAACACCTGGCTCCTCGGCAACAACAGCATCCTCGCCACCAACCAGGCGCTCTACAGCCACCTCGCCTACGACCCGGTGAAAGACTTCGCGCCGGTCGCGCTCGTCGCCATCCAGCCGAACATCCTCGTCGTGCATCCGTCCATTCCGGCTGCCAATGTGCGCGAGCTCATCGCGTACGCGAAGGAGCATGCGGGGAAATTGAACTACGCCTCTTCCGGCGCCGGCGCCGCCGCGCACCTGGCGGGCGAGCTGTTCAAGACAATGACCGGCGTCGAGATGGTGCACGTGCCCTATAAAGGCGCGCAGCCCGCGCTCACCGATGTCATCGCCGGCCAATGCCAGCTCATGTTCGCGACTTCCGCATCGGTGATTCCGTTCATCAAGGCCGGACGCCTGCGCGCCCTCGCCGTCACCACGGCTAAACGCTCGTCGAGCGTGCCTGAGCTGCCGACCATCAGCGAAGCTGGAGTGCCGGGCTTCGAAGCCATCACGTGGCATGGCGTCGTCGTACCCGCGCAAACACCGGCCGCTACCGTGGCGCGGCTGAACGGCGCCATCAACAGCGCGCTACACGACCAGCAGCTCGTGGAGCGCCTGACCGGGCTCGGCGCGGAGGTCGCTGCCGGCTCGCCGCAGGATTTCGCCGCCTACATCGCGCGCGAGACGCCGAAATGGACCAAGGTGGTCCGCGATTCAGGAGCCAAAGCCGAATGAACCGTCGCAGTCTTCTTCTCGCCAGCCTCGCCGCGCCGCTCATTGCGCCACTCAGGGCGCCCGCGCAAGGCATCTCCAACCGCCCGATCCGCTTCGTACTCGGACAAACGCCGGCGACCACGCCGGACCTCATCGCGCGCACGCTCGCCCCGCGCATGGCGGGAAAGTGGAACCAGCCGTTCCTCGTCGAGAACAAGGGCGGCGCGGGCGGCGCCATCGGCCTCGACTCGGTGGCGAAGTCGCCGCCCGATGGCCACGTCATCACCATCAGCGTGAACTCCACCGTCACGCTGCCGCTTTTTTTCAAGATTGACTTCGACATCCTGAATAGCTTCACCCCCATCTGCATGGTGGCGGAGAACATCTTCGCGCTGGTCGTGCACCCGTCGGTGCCGGCGAAGAACTTCGCCGAGTGGCTCGAGTGGGCGAAGCGCGAAGGCTCGAACGCGAACTATGGCTCGCCCGGCAACGGCACGCACCACCACCTGATCATGGAGTCGGTGAAGCTGCGCACCGGCGTGCAGATCACCCACGTCCCGTACAAAGGATCGGCGCCCGCCTTCACCGACCTGATGGCCGGCCAGATCTCCACCATGTTCGTGCCGCTCGGCACCGCGCTGTCGCTCGGCCCCTCCGGCAAGATCCGTCCCATAGCCGGCTCCGGGAAGGAGCGCTCGCCCCTCGCACCCGAGTTGCGCTCGCTCCACGAGGAAGGCTTGAAGGACTTCGACTACACCTCGTGGTTTTCGGCGTGGGGTCCGGCCGGCATGGCTGCCGACCTCGTTTCGCGCTATCGAGCGGCGCTAGGCGAAGTGCTGGCCGAGAAAGACGTGCGCGACACCCTCGCCAAGCAGGGCGTCACGGTGAAGCTGTCCACGCCCGAAGAGCTGGACCGCCGGAACCGCGCCGACTATGAGCACTTCGTGAAGCTGATCAAGGACGCCAAGATCAAAGGCGATTAGTCGAGCGGCTCGAGCTTGACGATGGAGGCGCCGTGGTTTGAGCCGACCCAGAAGGTCGGCCGGGTCGTCGCGTTGTCGACGAACACGCGGCGGATGTTGGTCGTACGCGGCAGTAGGTAGGCGACCGATTCGCCGGTGCGCGTGTTCACGCGCGTCACCTGGTCGTTGATCATCGAGCCGGTCCACGCCTCGCCGTTCTTATCCAGCGCGACGTCGTAAGGCGCCGACCACTTCGGCGCCACCTCCCACTGCTTGAACTCGCCGCTTTTCGTGTCGAGTACCGCGATGCGGTCGCCGCGGTATTGCGCGAACCAGAAGCGGTCCTGCGCATCCATCTGCCCGCGGCGCGGGGCGAGCACGGCCTGCTTCGCCGGAATCTCGAACAGCTTCACTTCGCCGCTCTTGGCGTCGATGCGACCGATATGCTTCCAGCGGAAGTCGGTGAACCAGGCATTGTTGGCCGAGTCGGGCACCACGTCGTAGATGTTGTGCGGCTCGCCCTTCGCCGCGTCCTTGAAAGGCTCCCAGGTTTCGATCTTCCCGCTCTTGATGTCGAGGCGATGCACNCCGGCAAAGCCGTTGTTCTGCGTCCACACCTTGCCGTCCACGTGCGCCGCCTGCGGGCTCACCATGTTGATCTGGGCGGCATCGATGTTCTGCTCCTTGGGCAGCTTCCAGATGGTGAACTTCTGCGACTTGCGATCGAACTTCACGATCTGCGCCTGGTACATGTTGCCGAGCCAGAGGTTGCCCGCCTGGTCCGTGCGCAGGCCAAGCCCGCCGGTGGGGAAGCCGGGCTTCGCCTCCGGGATCGGGAACTCGCGCACCTTGCCCGTCTTCGGATCGAGCCGACCCAGGTTCTGCTCGCCGAAGCTGGAATACCAAGCGATGCCCTTCTGGTCGACGATCACATCGTGCGGTGAGATGGTCTCGCGCGGCAGGTCGTACTCGGTGTAGACCACCTTGGTCGCGCGCCCGGTCGGGCGCGGCAGCTTCTTCAGCTCATAGCTCCAGGTCGGCGACTCCGCGAGGTTCACCGTCGAGAGGTATTCCGCCATCGCGCGGTAGACCTGCACGCGCTGGTCGCCGCGCTCCTCCATCAGGCGCTCGGCTTTCCGAAGCTGCGGGTGCTGCGGGATGCTCTGGTTCACATAGCCCTGCATGCGCGGCAGGACGGCCTTCATGAACGTATCGGCGTCGTACTTCGAGCGCGCGATGCGTTGCAGTGTGTGGCAGCCGACGCAGTTCAGCAGCTGCCCCTTTTGCCGGTCGTCGCCCGGCATGCTGGCCATCCATTCGCCGTTCGAGAGCTGCGCCGCGAGATCGTCCGCCTTCTTCAGCTTGAGATCGGCCACCGCCGCCATGTCCACGACCCGCGGCGCGTCGAGCTCATAGCCCGCCGCGCGGATCGTCAACGCGTACTTGCCCGGCGAGAGCTTCTTGTCGGGAAAATGGTAGCGGCCTTCGGCGTCGCTCACTACGGTGACCGTGATGGTCGAGCCCACCTTCTTCGCGCTGACCAGCACGCCTTCCATCGCGCCCTCCTCGGCGGAGGTGACGCGGCCCTCGAGTGCAAGGGCGGCGTTGCTAGAGAAAAGCAGGACGACAGCGAGTGCGCGCAGCATGTGGCTTTCCTCCTCCGGGGTGGTGCCGGGACATTACCGCAACCGGGTTAATCTTTCACCAGCGTGGTGGCCGGCACGCCGATGTTCTTCACCGTGAAGATGAGCGCCTTTGCCGCAACGCGGTCGCTGGGATTGCGCGAAACCATGTGGATGTCGTCCGGTGCCTCGTAATACGTATCTCCCGGATTGAGGGTTACCGGCTCCTTGCCTTTCAGTTGCACTACAAGCTGTCCTTCCAGGAGATGCACGAACACGTGCGCGTCGTGGCGGTGCGGGGGATTTGCGGTGCCGGGCGGGTAGACATTGGCGCGCACGACCGCTTCCTTGCCGGCGATGTCAGGCAGCGCCTTGACCATCAGGTCCTTGCCGACCGAGCGCGGCGGCGCCGATTGGGCGAGCGCTGAGGTGCTCGTCGCAACGAGCAGGAACAAAGCGAACATGCGCATGGCGCCTCCTAGGCGTTGAACTCGAGGATGTCGAAGCCGGCGTAGCGATCGACGATGTAGACGAGGCCGCGCTCGTCGACATCTACGTCGTTCGTCTGCGGCGCCACTCGTCCCGAGGCCGGCTCGGGAATGAACCAGCCCACCTCTTGCGGCGCCGAGGGGTCGGCGACGTCGACGATGCGCAGGCCACCCGAGAACCAGGCGCAGTAGACGAGCGTGCCGTTCATGTGCTCCTGGAACTGGTGCGCGCCGAAGCGAGCGGGCGTCGCGCGGCTCCAGGGCGAGTCGAGCTCGCTCACCTCGAAGATCGCCATCGGCTGCATGTTCGCCGGATCGGTGACGTCGAAGGTCCACAAGCAGCCATGCGGCCGGCCTTTGCGCCGGGTGAGCTCTTCGGCGCTGTGTGCGTGATCTTCTTCATCGATGGCGACCGCGATGCGTTTGCCGCCAATCTTCTCCGGGACAGGCATGAAGGTATGGGAAGGCTCCGGGAAGGGCGGATGGTAGTTGTAGCGGCCGATGGTCTTCGGCTTACGGATGTTGCTGATGTCGATCACCGCCACGCCGCCATGCCACAAACCCGCCCACAGCTCGTCACCGAAGCGCAGCGCGTGGTGCAGGCGATGCTTTCGTCCGACCCATGTCGGCTGCTCTGCGCCCGCAGTGTGTTGGCCGGGCATCCACCAGCGCGACACTTCTTCGGGCTTCGCCGGATGGGTGATGTCGTAGATGACGAGGATGTTGCCGACGTAGCCTTCCATCTCGGTCGAGATGTAGGCGTACTTCTCGTCCATGTCGAACCGGTGCACGCCGCGGCCCCAGGTCTTCACATGGGTGATGAGCCTCGGTTTCGAGCGATTCGAGACGTCGTAGATCTTGAAGCCGCCGTGCGAGTAGCCCGTTTGCTCCGCGCTGCCGTCGACGCCCTTGCGTCCGAGCGCGCCGAGGTTCTGCTCGACGTTGATGATCATCACGTCGCCGATCACACGCACCTTGTGGCTGTGCGAATCCGGCTCCTCCACCTTCACCTGCGCAAGCAGTCGCGGCTCCTTGGGGTCCGAAACGTCCAGGATCGAGGTGCCGAGCTGCGCGCGATTGGTGATATGGCCGACGTACGCCGTGGTGCCCGCGACGTAGACTTGTCCCGCGCCGGGCAGCTCCATGCGCGAGATGCGCCTTACCTTATGCGCCAGGTTCTTGTCCATGAACCGATGATAGTGGGAACTGGTTCGCCGGACGTCGGTCTTTCCACTATGGCACGCAGCATTGCGGTGGTCCTGGCTTTCGCCGCCGTCAGCGGCATCGCCGCGGCGGAGGAGCCGGTCGTGAAGCCGATCTCGGCGCGCGAGATGCATCCCGGCTATGGCGTCGTGGAGAGCATCCGCGAGGTGCGCGTCGCAGCGGGCGAGNCGCGCGAGCGCTCCGCCGCCGCAGGCGGCTCGGCGCCTTCGAAGGAGCCGGTCCGTCCGGTCTACCGGGTGGGCGTCCGACTGGCGGATGGCACGCTGCAGTTCCGCGATCTCGATAAACCCGAATTCAAGGTGGGCGACAATGTCCTTCTCACGAACGCCGGCGACGTGGTTCCTGACTGAAGCGCTGTTCCTCGTAACGCTGTCCGTTTGCTGCGCTCTCGCCTTCGCGCAAACGACGGGAGAACCTGCGCGCGGCACGACGCCGCCGGGAGTGAGCCAGGACGGCGCGCGTCCGGCCGAGGGCGCCATCAAAGGCGGTACTTCGATCGCGCCGGGCGAAACCGCCGGCACGCCGAACCGCACACCGGGCGAGTCGGCGGAAATGCGCAGGCGCTGCGACGAGATGACCGGCTCGCTGCGCGACGAATGCCTGGACAAGCGGCGCGATCCGGCAAGCGGAGGCAGCGCGCCGCGCGAAGGTACT
>C688J18823_10002640_pt1 | contig 11222 bp, 9 predicted proteins | sample HopSoiMetagenom1_FD_18823 | JGI IMG/M metagenome (IMG submission 18823) | reverse complement strand
CCCGGCCTACGAACTCGCCCAGATCGATCGCTATCTGCTCGGCAGCATCCAGTTTTCCAGCGGCTGCCCGTACCAGTGCGAATTCTGCGACATCCCGGCGCTGTACGGNCGCGTCGCGCGCTACAAGACACCCGAACAGATTTGCGCCGAGCTCGACAAGCTCGTGGCCTGCGGATTGTCGACGTCGGTGTATTTCGTCGACGACAATTTCATCGCCAACAAGCGCGCCGTGCGCGAAATGCTGCCGCACCTGATCGAGTGGCAGAAGCGCAACGGCTACCCGCTGCTGCTGTCGTGCGAGGCGACGCTCAACATCGCCAAGCGGCCGGAGATCCTCGAGCTGATGCGCGAGGCGGCGTTCACGACGATCTTCTGCGGCATCGAGACGCCTGACCCGGAGGCGCTGAAGTCGATCGCGAAGGACCACAACATGATGGTGCCGATTCTCGGCGCCATCGAAACGTTGAACCGCTTCGGCATGGAAGTCGTGTCAGGCATGATCATCGGCCTCGACACCGACACCCCGGACACCGGCAAATTCCTGCTGGATTTCGTCGAGAAATCGCAAATCCCGTTGCTCACCATGAACCTGCTGCAGGCGCTGCCGCGCACGCCGCTGTGGGACCGCCTGAAGCGCGAACGCCGCTTGATCGAGGACGACGACAGCCTCGAATCCAACGTGGTGTTCAAGATGCCCTACGACGACGTCGTGGCGATGTGGCGCGAATGCATGCGCGTCGCCTATCAGCCGGAAGCACTGTTCGCCCGCTACGAGCACCAGGTCCGCGTTGCCTATGCCAACCGCAAGCGCCTGCCGAACAGCCCGCAGCGCGCCTCATGGCGCAATATCCGGCGTGCGCTGGTCATGCTGTCGCGAATTTTCTGGTTTGTCGGCGTAAAAGGCGATTACCGGCGCGTATTCTGGCGGTTTGCCCTGGCGCGGCTGCGACACGGCCAGATCGAATTCCTGATCCAGGTCGCGTTGCTCGCCCACCATCTCATTCTGTTCGCCCGCGAAGCGTCGGCCGGACGCCGCAACGCGTCGAACTACAGCGCCAAGCCGATCGAGCAAGAAGTTCTCGTCGCGGCCGAATAGGACGGCGTGTTCGCGTCAGGTCCCGGAGCCGCCGAAGGCGCGGGGCGGCGGGCTGATGACCTGGCCGCCGGTCGGGCCGACCTTCATCACCGCAAGCCCGCGCTCGTTGGTGCCGTCGGTGCGGAACCGGAACAGCCCGTCGATCCCCGAAAATCCTGACGAACTGGTCAGCACCTGGTCGGAGAAGCGCTGTGGCCCCTGGGTCTTGACCAGCGCCGCCACCAGCGCGACCGCGTCATAGGACAGCGTCGCCGTGCGCACCGGATCCTGATTGTAGCGCTGGCGGTAGCGGGCCGAGAAATTGCGGAAGCCGGCGCCGTCGGGCGCCGCATACCAGCCGCCGTGCACCTGCGTGTTGTTGAACAGGCGCGGGTCGTCCCACAGTCCGGTGCCGAGAAGCTGCACGCGCTTGGTGTCGAGATTGGCCGTGAGCAGCGCCTGCACGACCGACGGCACCACCTCCGGGCCTTCGGGAATGAACACCGCGTCGGCGCCGCGCGANGCCTGCGCGATCACCTTGGACGGTCCCGCGATCCCAGCCGGCGTGAGCGCGTAACGTTCAAGGCCGACGATCCGTCCGCCCTTGCGCGCCACCACCTGCTTGAACTCGCCTTCAACCACATTGCCGTAGGCGCCTTCCGACAGCATGGCAACGAACGACCGCTTGCCGCTGGCCATGGCGTAATCGACGATCCGATCGACGTCGGATTCCGGCAGGAAGCTCAGCAGATAGACGCCGCGCGCCGCCACCGTGGCGTCGGTCGAGAATGCGATCACCGGCACGCCGCGCTGACGGGCCACCGCGCCGACGACACCGACCGAGTGGGCGAACAGCGGCCCGATGATGATCTCGGCGCCTTCGGCGAGCGCCTGCTGGGCCGCCTGCTGGGCGCCGCCGGAGGTGCCGCCGTCGTCCTTCACCAGCAGCTGAATGTTGGGCCTGTTGAATTCGGCCAGTGCCATTTCGCCGGCATTCTTCATCGACAGCGCCACGGTACCGGCGTTGCCACCGGCCGACAGCGGCAAAAGGAGCGCAACGCGCACCGCGCCCGTACCGATCTCACTCGATTGCACCGGCGGCGGCGGAGTGCCGGGCGCCGGATTCTTGTTGAGCACCTCGGAGATACCGGAGCAGCCCGCCAGGATGGCCAACGCGCCAGCCAGCACGGCGGCACCAAAGGCGCGCCGCGGCACAGGTTGCATCGGGGCCCGCGAGGCCGGAATCATGGACGATGTCCTCGACAGCAAAGACGAACCGCTATGCCAGTCCACGTTGGCAAACGGGCATAATGAGGACCATAGGTTAACCAAATGGAAAGGATAAAGATCGGTTTACGGCCGTTTCGGCGCATTCCGCAGCGATGACGCCAACCGGACCGGCCGGTACACTGCCCCATGCCCGAAAGTTCGACCAAGGACCGGACCAAGGATCGTACCAGATCGTATGTCCTGGCCGGACGGCCGATTGAGCCGCCGCGGCTCAATGCCGGGCTGCACCTGGTTGCCACCCCGATCGGCAACCTGCGTGACATCACATTGCGGGCGCTGGAGACCCTCGCAGCGGCGGATGCCATCGCTTGCGAGGATTCGCGGGTAACGCGGAAGCTGCTCGACCACTACGGCATCGCGACGCCGCTCACCCCGTACCATGAGCACAACGCCGCGGCGGCGCGGCCGAAGCTCCTGGCACGCCTGGCCGCCGGTGAAGCGATTGCGCTCGTCTCCGACGCCGGCACGCCGCTCGTTTCCGATCCGGGCTTCAAGCTCGTTCGCGCCGTCTGCCAAGCCGGATTGCCGGTGAGCGCGATGCCAGGCCCGTCCGCGGCGCTGGCCGCCCTCGCCGTCGCGGGCCTGCCGACCGACCGGTTCTTTTTCGAGGGCTTTCTGCCGCCGAAGGACGGCGCGCGCCGAACCCGTATCGCGGAGCTCTCAGGCATCCCGGCGACGCTGATTTTGTATGAAAGCGGCCCGCGCATCGGACGCGCGCTGCACGCGCTGGCGGAGGGTCTCGGGCCGCGCCAGGCCGCGGTCTGCCGTGAGCTCACCAAGCTGCACGAGGAGATTCGCCGAGGCGACTTGGCGGCACTGGCGCAGGCTTATGATGATGAAAGTGCCGGACAGCCGGCCGAAATTCGCGGCGAATTCGCCATCGTCATTGCGCCTCCCCTAGCCGATGACGGCGCCCCGCGCGCCGAGGAGGTCGACGCGCTGCTGCGGCGCGCGCTGCGGCACGCATCGGTGAAGGATGCGGTCAGCGACGTCGCGGCCGCTACCGGCCGGCCCCGCCGCGAAATCTACCAGCGCGCCTTGGCGCTGAGCGACAACCAAGAAGCCGAAGATGGCGCGGAACAGTAATCCAAGACCGGAGCGCGTCGCCGCGCATCTCGTCGGCCTCTCGGCGGAAAGCCGCGCCGCGGCTTATCTCATCGCCAAGGGCTATCGCATCGTGGCGCGGCGCTTTCGCAGCCCGGTCGGCGAGGTCGACATCGTTGCCCGCCGCCGCGGCGTGCTGGTGTTCGTAGAGGTCAAGGCGCGCAACACGCTCGACGACGCGGCTCTGTCGCTATTGCCGCGCCAGCAACAGCGCATCGCCGCCGCGGCCGGAGCGTGGCTCGCCGCGCATCCCGAAGATGCCGAAAACGACATGAGGTTCGACGCAATCCTGGTCGCGCCGGGGAAAATTCCGCGCCACATCCCGGCGGCGTTCGAGACCGAATAGCTCCTTATTTGAGTATGATCTTATCCGGCCTTCCTTCGCCTGCCGAAGCGGATTCGCGAAGGCGGCAAACCGGATTCCACTTTTCGAGATTTGCTCTAAGCCGCGCGCAGGCTCTGCGAGAACGCCTCGATCTGGTCGCGGATGCGGTGCGCGACGGCGCCGAGCTCCTCCGCCACCGCACGCACGGAGCCAACGTTGGCACGGGTATTTTCGGTGGCATCGCCGACGCGACTCACCTCTTCGGCTGTTTCCAGCGTGCGCTTCGCCGCCACATCGACGCTGCGCGCGATTTCCTGCGTCGCCGCCCCCTGCTCGGTCACCGCCGCCGCGATCGCGCCGCTGATCGCGCCGATGTCGCGGATGGTCGCCTCGATCGCCTCGATCGCCTCGATCGAACGGATCGTCGCCGCCTGCATCCCGGCGATCTGTGCGGCGATATCTTCGGTGGCCTTCGCGGTCTGACCGGCCAAGGCCTTGACCTCGCCGGCTACCACGGCAAAGCCGCGGCCGGCCTCGCCGGCGCGGGCCGCCTCGATGGTGGCGTTGAGCGCCAGGAGATTGGTCTGCTCGGCGATATCAGTGATCAGGCTGACGACGTCGCCGATACGCCTCGCCGCTTCGTTCAGCTCCTGCACCGCCCCATTGCTGCGTTCGGCTTCGCCGACCGCCTTCTCGGCGATTGCGTTCGACTGCGCCACTTGGCGGTCGATCTCCATCACGGAGGATGCCAACTCGTCGGTCGCCGATGCGATGTCGCGGACATTGGACGAAGCCTCGGCCGAAGCGGCACTGGCCCCTCCGGTGCGACGCGCGGCGCCATCGGCCGACTCGGAAAGGCGAGATGCGGAATCAAGGACCCGATCGCTGATCGCCCCGAGCTCGGCGATGTTGCGCTCGATCGAGTTCGTGAACGCCGCGATCTCGGCCGACACATGCTCCTGGCGGGCGCCCCGCAATTCGGCCTCCTGCAGCATCGCCTTGTTGAGCTCCTGGTTGTGGCGCATGGCATTCTGGAACACCCCGATCGAACGCGACAACGAGCCGAGCTCGTCACCGCGGGCGCCATAGGGAATCGCAACGGTCTTGCCCTCGGCGACCTGTTCGGTCAGCCGCGCGATCTCGACAAGCGGATGCACCACATTCCGCCGGAGCACCAACGCTGCGATCGCGCCGAGCAGGATCGCAGTGCCGCCCAGGAGGCTCAGCAGGCCGTACTCGTCCACACGAGCGCCAAAGCGCTGCGCAGCAGCGACCGCCGCCAGCGCCAGCACGACGGGTGCGGTGGCGAGCAGCGCGAAGATCGCATAAAGCTTGGTGGCAACCGAAAGCCGTGGAAAACGCGGCATAGTCTCCCTGGGGCTGTAGGGCGTTCACACTGGCGATAAGATGTTAACCTTGCGTTTACGTTGTCCGTCCGGTTGCTGAGGATTTTCAAGGGATCATTCATGGCATTGAACGTCGCGGTGCAGATGGACCCGATCGAGCGGATCAACGTCCGCGGCGATTCGACGTTTGCGCTGCTGCTCGAGGCGCAGGCACGGGGTCACACGCTCAGCTATTACACGCCGGACCGGATGGCGATGGTACGGGACGGCGTTTTCGCCACGACTCAGGCGCTGAGCGTCCGCGACAAGGCGGGCGATCATTTCACCCTGGGCGACGGCAAGCGCACCGCGCTGTCGTCGTTCGACGTCGTGCTGCTGCGGCAGGACCCGCCGTTCGACCTCAACTACATCACCACGACGCATCTGCTGGAGCGCATCCATCCCAAGACGCTGGTGGTCAACGATCCGGCTTCGGTGCGCAACGCGCCGGAGAAGATGTTCGTCACCGAGTTTCCGGCGCTGATGCCGCCGACCCTGCTGACCCGCGACCTTGCCGAGATCAAGGCGTTCCGCACCGAGCACGGCGACATCGTGATGAAGCCGCTATACGGCCACGGCGGCGGCGCGGTGTTCCGGCTTACTAAAGACGACCTCAACTTCGGCTCGCTGTATGACATGTTCAGCACCACCTTCCGTGAGGCCTGGGTGGTGCAGAAATTCCTTCCCGAGGTGCGCGACGGCGACAAGCGCATCATTCTGGTCGACGGCGAATACGTCGGCGCAGTGAACCGCGTGCCGGCCGCCGACGACCTTCGCTCCAACATGGTGCGCGGCGGCTCGCCAAAGGACACCGAGCTGACGGCGCGCGAGCGTGAGATCTGCAACACCATCGGCCCGGCGTTGCGCGAGCGCGGTTTGCTGTTCGTCGGCATCGACGTGATCGCCGGCTGGCTCACCGAGATCAACGTGACGTCACCGACCGGCATCCGCGCGATCAGGAATCTTGGCGGGCCGGACATCGCCGCCAAGATCTGGGATACGATCGAGAAGAAGCGCGCCGGTTAAGAACTCTGCCACCTGCAGCGCGCGGCGTCGGCCAGCGCTCCCAAGAAAGCTGACGAGCGCGAGCGGCCGTTTCCACGGCGTTTAGTGCGCCGCGCCGAACTCCTCCGGCTCGCCGAGGTCAATCATGAACACCATGCGCTGCTTGCCGGGCTCGAAATGTGCGACCTGCCAGATCAACTGCTCGACCTCGGATCCGGCCGCCTCGGCATCGATCCGGGCTTGGCGGGCATGGTGCATCTCGATGGCCAGGGATTTCAGGTCAATCATGGCAAATCCTTTTGCGTCTGCCGGTTGTGCTCTGGAAACGGCTGCAGCAGTGTAGTCGGGTCATTTTGTTCTGTAAATGTTCTTGTTCGCCACAATCGTTTCTGCTACCCTCCCGGGTGGCTGAGGGCACCCATGGTCCAGCGCGTTTCGACGGTGGCGTTCGAGGGAATCGAAGCCCGCGCGGTGGACGTGCAGGTGCAGGTCGCACCCGGATTGCCTGCCTTCAACATCGTTGGTTTGCCCGACAAGGCGGTCTCCGAGGCCCGGGAGCGCGTGCGCGCCGCGCTGGTCGCCTCCGGACTGGCGCTGCCGGCGCGGCGCATCACCATCAATCTCGCGCCGGCCGACTTGCCGAAGGAAGGCAGCCACTACGATTTGCCGATCGCGCTCGGCCTGATGGCGGCGATCGGCGCGGTGCCGCATGACGCGCTGGACGGCTTCACGGTCCTGGGCGAGCTTGGCCTCGACGGTTCGATCGCGGCGGTCGCCGGCGCATTGCCGGCGGCGATTGGCGCCAACGCGCGGAACGAAGGCTTGATCTGTCCGGCCGCCTGCGGCCCGGAGGCCGCCTGGGCCAGCCCCGAGATGGAGATCATCGCGCCGTCGTCGCTCATTCAGCTCGCCAACCATTTCAAAGGCACGCAGGTGCTGGCGCGGCCGAAGCCCGGCATCCGACCCGAAGCGCCGGGCGCGGTGCTCGACCTTGCCGACATCAAGGGCCAGGAGAGCGCCAAGCGTGCGCTCGAGGTCGCCGCCGCCGGCGGACATAACCTTTTGATGATCGGCCCGCCCGGCTCCGGCAAGTCGATGTTGGCGGCGCGGTTGCCGACCATCCTGCCGACCTTGTCGCCGGCCGAGCTTCTGGAGGTGTCGATGATCGCCTCGGTCGCCGGCGTGATCGAAAACGGCGCGCTCACCAACAGGCGGCCCTTCCGCGCACCGCATCACTCGGCTTCGATGCCGGCACTGGTCGGCGGCGGCCTGAGGGCGCGGCCGGGCGAGGTTTCGCTCGCGCACCACGGCGTGCTGTTTCTCGACGAGCTGCCGGAATTCCAGCCGCAAGTGCTCGACGCGCTTCGTCAGCCGCTGGAGAGCGGCGAGGTCGCGATCGCCCGCGCCAATCACCGCGTCACCTATCCGGCGCGGTTCATGCTCGTCGCCGCGATGAATCCCTGCCGCTGCGGTCGCGCGTCCGATCCGGGCTTCACCTGCCGCCGCGGGCCGAACGCGCGCTGCGCCGCCGAGTATCAGACCCGGCTGTCGGGGCCACTGCTCGACCGCATCGATCTGAACATCGAGATGCCGGCGGTCACCGCCGCAGATTTAATTCTGCCGCCGCCGGCCGAGGGCAGCAAAGAGGTGGCGCTCCGCGTCGCCCGCGCCCGCGCCATCCAGGCCGAACGCTACGCCGCGCTCGGGCTGTCCGGCGTCACCACCAACGCGGCGGCGCCGGCGAGCGTGATGGAAGAGGTGGCCAGGCCCGACGCCACCGGGCTCGCTTTGCTGCGCGACGCCGCCGACGCGATGCGGCTGTCGGCGCGGGGCTACCACCGGGTGCTGCGGGTGGCGCGGACGCTCGCCGACCTGGACGGCGCCGAGCGAGTGGGCCGCGTGCATCTGGCGGAGGCGCTGTCGTACCGCGCGCTGACCGATGAAGTGCGCCGCGCGGCGTAATCGACGATCGCTACCGTTTGAGAGCGAACGAGCCCGCTATTTTAAGTTGGCTCGGCCGCCACTGCGGCAGCCTCACGATTCTGCTTCTGATGCGAGACCCAGCAAGGCCGTGCTGTAAGCCTGTCAATTGCGAAGTATGGGTACGAACGAAACAACCAGTCCTTTCCCATTCATTTGGACAGAAGAGCTGCGCTTAATCGAAGCCTTGACCTGAGGTTCGATCTGAAGAAGCTTCGCTGATACATCTGCTTCCAATGCCCAGTCAGTTTTGCGGCCGAAGTTGATGTCGCCACTGGAAATGGCCTGTATCTGGTAAATCGCCCAATTGTTTTTCCCGACATTTCCCCGCCAATTCAAACAATCGTCCCGAGTAGCGCGAGCCGAAAAGATTTTCTCTGCGTCCACGTACTGGATGTCTGTGCGCATGACATTTGTAATTTTATATTCGAAATAAGATGAAACCGACCCATTAAGCCCCAAAGTCGCCATTCGTGTCTGAACACCACTCAGCGATCCGCTGAGCGCTAGGTTCGAGAGCAAATCTACGTCCGCCACCGGCTGTGGGCTGGCCAAAGTTATTCCGTAGGTGGCTAAATTGACTGAACAGAGAGGCTGCAAATTGGCCGGAGATGAAACGTTGTCCGTCGGCTTTTCCCGCACGTAGTATAGCGAGCCAACCTGAATTCCGGCTCTCGGAGGCCGCAACTCCCGTTCTCCGTTAGGCAAGTAACCCGGAGCGCAGGCTGTACCGAACCAACCGCAAAGCACAGCGACCACAATGTTCGACATTGACCCCCCCAACTCAGTTCCAGATTCGCATTGATCCATACCCTCGTAGGTTGCGCAAGCTCGTCGTAGAGTTTGGCTGCTGGAATTCAGGAACCTTGTTCGCTTTCATATTCATATAGTTCGGGGCCATATTTTCGATGCTTCACAAATCCACGTCATTAGAGAAACGAGCAGCTAAGGCGTCGGCAGAACGACAGTTGGAGTGCATGCCTTTGCACTTCAATCGCACCTAAAGCGGCTGGCCGCCGAAATCGGCCGCGAAAACTTCATTTCACATACCCGTCCGTGAACAGCCCGTCGTAGCTCTTCAGCTTCACCTCGGCCTTCATCAGCCGCGCTTCGACATTGAAATTCTCGGCGTTGGCCAGCGCTTCGGCGGTCACCGCGGGCGAAGCCGGCGTCGACTTCCGCACCACCTCGATGGCGTCGATCAGCACCGCGTCGTCGAACGCCGCGAACGTGTTTTTCAGGATCGCCAGCGTACCCTTGGCGTCGCCGCGGATGTAGGTCATCGCCTCGGCGAAGGCGCGACCCATCTTCACGCACAGCGATTTGCGCTTCTCGCAGGTGTCGGGCTTGGTCGCCAGCACATTGAAGGCGAGCGGCGCGAGATGCGGCGGATCGCCCTCGGCGCCGCTCGCGACCAGGACCGTGGTGCCCTCGACGGTGCCCTTGCGCGTCCACGGCAGCACCGTCGACATGCCATCGATCGCCCGCGTCTGCATCCCCGCCAGCATGTTGTCGCCGGCCATCGGCGCGACGCGGATGCTCTCGGGATCGAGCCCGCCGATCCCGGCGATGATCCGCAGATAAGCATGCACCACGGTGTTGACGCCGCCGATCGCGAAGCTGTGACCCTTGAGGACCTGCGCGCGCTTCTCCAGGGTTGCCTTCGTATCGAAGTTCGCCGCCGCGGCGGCATCCTTGCGGATGGTGATTTCGGTGATCGGCTTGTCGGTGGTGTTGACGATCGCGAGCAGGCGTTGCCCGTTCGCCGCCGCCCGCGTCAGCGACAGTCCCGACATCTGGGCGAACTCGACGCTGCCGGAGATCACCGCATTGGTCGAGCCGATGCCGGCGATGACGATGGTCTTGACCTTGAGGCCGTGCTTTTCCCAGAGGTTGAGGCCGTCGGCCATATAAGATGCGACGAACGGAAAGCCCACCGCCGGCACCGCCATCGTTATCTCTTCGACGGCCTGCTGCGCCTGCGAGGGCGTGCCCATGCACAGCGCCACCGCAGCGCCGGCGAGCGCGTAGCGCTTGATGGGGCGGATCACCCGATCTGCTCGCGCCAGTAGCCCAGCGCCTCCTGCCCGGCGCGATCGGAATAGCTGAACAGCTCGATCTCGCTGTCGGCGCTGAAGCTGTAGGGCAGCCACGGCGGCGCAACGAATACGTCGTGCGGCGCGATCGCAAAGGTGCTGTCGCCGATCTGCGCCGTGCCGGTGCCGCGGTGCACCGCAAACACCGCGCTGCCGGTCGAGCGATAAGTTTTGCCGGCAAACCCCTTCGGCAGCCGCTGCATCGACACCGCCATGGTCGGGAACGGATGCTTGCCGGTCGCCGGATTGGCATAGCGCAGCCGGAAGCCGTGCGCCGGATGCGGCTTGTTCGCCTTCGCCAGACTGTCCAGCGCCGCGCGGGTGCGGTCGTACGGATAGATCAGCACCGGCGAGGACAGGCCGTCCGTCTGATACTCGTCCGGGATGAGGCTCATACCGTACACCGAAATGGATTCGCCATCCGGCCGGTCGATCGCCTGCTTGTCGTCGGCGTGCTCCTCGCGAAACGCCGCGCCGAAGAACTTTGCGAACGGCGTGTCGAGCCCGTCGAGCCAGACCACCGGCGTGGTGCCGAGGTTGCCGTGATCGTGCCAGGCCCAGGCCGGCGTCACCACGAAGTCGCCGGGCTTCATCGGCAGCTTCTCGCCGGCGACCGCCGTGTAGGCGCCCTCGCCTTCGACGATGAAGCGAAGCGCGCTCGGCGTGTGTCGGTGCGACGGCGCGATCTCGCCCGGCATGATGATCTGCAAGCCGGCGAACAGCGAGTCGCAGATGAACGTGGTGCCGCGCAAGGTCGGATTCTCCAGGCACAGCACGCGCCGCTCGGCCTCCTTCTTGGTGATGAGATCGCAGGCGCGGAGCAGTTGCGGCCGCACCGTGGAATAGCTCCAGTGCGCCGGCACGCAGGATGAGCCGGGCTTTAACCCGCCGGTCCGTTCCCACAGCGGGAACAGGCTCATGTCCTTCACCTCATCGACGAAGCGCCCATAATCGGAATTCGC
>C688J18823_10002639_pt1 | contig 11224 bp, 6 predicted proteins | sample HopSoiMetagenom1_FD_18823 | JGI IMG/M metagenome (IMG submission 18823) | reverse complement strand
CAGCATTTCCATTGATGACGGTATTTCTTGCTAAATAATGAAAATCAACAAAGAAACTATCCAGTTTCATATCGTTATTGGTATCCACTCCTAAAATATCAGCAGATGTATGCTGACGATCAACATATCCTACAGCATCAACATCAGCACTTCCATGTTCGTTTGCAGAAGTTAAACGCGTATTCGTAAAAGAGCGGCTTCTGAACGGAATATGATCTCCTGATCTTCCGGTACGATCCTCCGGGGTCATGATATTAATACCCATTGGAACAAGGGCATTAGGCAAAATCATTTCTTTGTATTCTAATTTAATAAATCGGGATAAACCTTTATGAGCCGAGTTAAATGTTCCCGCTGAAAATAAGCGGACATGTGTACTATCAATATTACCAATGCCCGGACAACTTGGTGGCGAAGACGTTTTTCCGCAAATGACCCCACCAATAACGTCATTGTTCATAACACCTTTGATCTTTATTTTCTTTTGTTCGCAATAGATTGCAAAAGCTGCAGCACCTGATAATCCTTGTTCCTCAGCAATTGTCAGAAGAAAAACAATCGTGTGGTCAAATGTATATTTACTCATGACCCTTGCCAATTCAAGTACCAGTCCGGTTCCGCTTGCATTGTCTTCCATTCCCTCTGCAACGCATGCTGTGTCGCACAGCCCTTTACAACGAGAGTCAATGTGGCCCTCAATAATAATAATTGATTTGTCGGTGGTATCATTACCTGGTAATACAGCAAAGATATTTTTATGATGCGTTATATCAAATGGGCAACTGGAAAACGTAATATCGAAAGCTAAATAAGAAGTGATTAAACGATTTTCATTTTGTGCACTGAACTGTTGAAATTTTGAATAAGCCCATTTTCTTGCTGCACCAATACCATGTATCGGCGAAAGTGTATCAGATACCGTATTTCGTGTTTTAAAGGTTCTAAGTGCATCTAAATACGAATGCAATGAATCCGAAGAAACTCTTGTATTGATTTCCTTGCTTATGAGAGAAGGATCTTTTATAACAGCGCTGGCCTTATACGTTATTGGATTATAATTTCCCAATAGGATTTGCTCTGCAACTGCTGTTGTTGAAACCATATTGCTTTGTGCTAGCATTGCTGAAGAATAAAACACCAGGAAACTAAGTAAAATGAGTAGTTTTTTTTTCATGTGGTTAAAAGTTTGGGTTGAATTAGGTTGATTGCTATGAATGTTGAGATTTTTTACCGGGTAACAAATGTAGAAAAGTAAATGTAAATTCAAATTTCTTCGGAGGTAATAAATGAAAAAGCCCCGCTAATTTCTTAGCGGGGCTTTTGATATAAAACGATTCTTTTATTTGTCTAAAATAATCTTCCTAACGATTTGTTCTCCTGACGATTGCAGCTTTAAGAAATACACACCATTTGATTCTATGCTAGCCAAACTTATCGGATGAACTTGTCCATTATTTGAATATACTTCTGTGTAAACCAATTGACCAATCACTGAATATACATGGATGGTGATTTCCTTGTTTGCGGCAATTGGAGCTTCAATAAAGATAGCATCCTTTGTTGGATTTGGATAAATATGAACCAGTTTATCCAAGGCTGGAGAATTAATTCCAAGTGTAAATGAGTAAATTGCAGATACATCCGTGCATTTACCTAAAGAAACCATTACAGTATAATTTCCATTTCCTGTTGGTGAAAATGTTTGATTTGTTGCACCAGCAACAGGTTTTCCATCATTGTACCATTGATATGTGATACCAGGACCAGATACCGATGCGCTTAACACATCATTTGTTTCCACAATTAACGGTTTATCAACTCCTGGATTAATAGTAGCAATTACTTCCACACGAGGACTGCTGCATCCGCCGGTTTGTACTTCCCAATCATAGAAGAAGTAATAGCAACCGGCAGTAGTGGCTGCATAATCTGATTCGGTTATTGTCAGAAGTCCGGATAAGGTATACGGATAAGTCGCATTCCCATCATTAGAGCGGTATAGATCGATAAGACTTCCACCCATTTTTATATAGTATTGTGTTCCGGTAGGCAAATCAAAATCAAGTGCGACTCTGCTTTCACCATCCGGAACTGCTACTGTTTTTGTTTTCACAACGGTACCGGCATTGTCAAGCACATCAAATTGTCTGTTACCTGCACCTTTTGCATATACTTTAATGCTTTTTATGGTACAAGCGGCCAACACATCAAACTTTAACCCTCGATCCGTACTGGTGCTAGCACTGTAATAACCACCTGTAAGTGAATTATCCGTTGCACCTACTTTTTGAGTAGGACCGCTAGTAGAGCTTTCTACATAATATTTAGTGGTGGTGCTTAGATTCGGAGCATACGTTGTTCCTGTATTAACAGAACTACCTCCTGTTTGTGCAGTATACCAATTGATGGTGTTTGAGCCCGTAGCTGATAAATTCAGGGTTCCTGCACCACATCGCTCAGCACCGGTAGCTGTTGGAGCTGCCATTAAATCAACAGAAACATAAGATGATTTTGTTTCATCATCTTTTCCGTTTGCATTTGTTGCAGTGAGTGTTACGGTATATTTTCCGGCTGCGGTGTAGGTATGAGATGGATTTTGAACAGTGGCTTTTCCACCATCACCAAAATCCCATGCCCAGCTGGTTGGACCACTGGTTGATTTGTCCGTAAATTGAACTATTCCATCACAAGAAGATGTTTTATCTGCATTGAAATTAGCAACAGGTGCGATCTGACAGCCTGTTATTTTTTCACCAACACCAACTGCGTTCCAGGCATCACCTGTTGCAATATATTCAGGAGAACAATCTCCGAAAATATCCTTAGCAGCTTTTAATGAATTGGTTCTGGCAGCAGTATAATTTGAATTGGAAGTCAAATAAACAGTTAGATTCCTAAATGCAATTTTTGCAGCTTTTTCTCTGGTAATACCGGTCACATCATATGCCTTTTGATTATCGTTTGACCCTTTTTCACCTATAGAAAGTATATAGAACCATTTGTTCTGAACGCCACTATTGGTATGTACACCACCCTGATCAGCGGTACCAGTTGCCCAATAGGTTCCTCCGTAAGTATCCGGGTTTTTAAACACATTCGGACTTTTCATATCTCTGATGGCTCCAATGTTCTCTCCCATTTCCCAGCTGGAAGCGGTTGGTTTTGCATTGTATTCCACCATGTTACCAAAAATATCACTAAATGATTCATTCAACGCTCCGGATTCATTTTGGTATACTAGGTCGGCAGAGTTACTGGTTACACCATGTGTCATTTCGTGTCCTCCAATATCGATCGCAGTTAGCGGCATGCCTTTGCCATCACCATATCTCATGAATTGTCCGTTCCAGTTTGCATTGAACCAACTATTACCACAGTGTACATAATTGATCAATTTAAAACCATTGCCATCTACACTATTTCTTCCATGAACGTTTTTATAATAATCATAAGTCATTTCAGTTGCCCAGTGTGCATCTGTTGCTGCTTCATCCATATCACCATTTGCATTGTTCCAGTCATTATCCGTATCTGTAAAATCGGTAGATGGGTATGATGCATTACTTTCAGAAGCATTATTTGCATTGAATGTACAAATTCCTTTTCCTCTTCCTGTTTCCTGAAGAACAAAATTGCTGGTACTTTTTTGAGTCACCATAATTTTTTGTATACCACTGTATTTGGTATGAGCAGTTCCTTCTACATCGGCTGTCATAATCAATTCTTCTCTTCCTACAATTTCACCTGTCTTTGCATCCACATAAATATTGGCTCTGCTTTCGACCGGTAATTCCGCGTAGATGTTGAATTTGTATGCCAAACGGTAATCCGCTTTTTCACCCAAGACATTATTTTTTGGATAAATTACCAGCTTTCCTTTTGGATCATAATTAAAATCAGGATTCTCGAAAGCTGCACGTAAATGAGCGATTTCTTCTTTGTTTTCCCATTTGTATTTTGTTGCTCCAACAAACGAAAGTGCTTTTGAAAGTGCCGCAGCTTCATCCAGTGATGGTGTTACAGATAGTTCGTTTATATCCATGAACACACCGCTGATACAATCCAGCTTACCTTCTTTTTGATGCGCAATGTATTCTCCACCTTGCACCGGAACTCCTTTGTATGTTTGTTGATATTTGGTATGTGTAAAACCAACATCATCGTGCTCCTGTTTGTAACTAACCAAGTTATCTTCCGCTCTTAGCATAAGTGCTTCTTTCATTGCTTCAACAGGATTTGTCACAGCTAACCTGAAGTTTGCAGACGACGAGCTAAATTCCACAAATGTTGGTCGTTTAAAATTTCCCTGGTATTCAACCCACTTCGCACTTTCAACTTTTTGAGCTGCTTCTGTTCCATAATAAGATTGTGCGTATGTATTAGCACAAAGAATGGACATGGAAACAAGTAGTAAATTTGTTTTTTTCATGATGTTCTAATTAGATGTTGGGGTTTTGATTAATGATGTATTGAGGTTTTAGAGTAATTACACATTTTTTACTTACGTTAATAGTCTTCTTCAATTCTTTTTATTACAACTTTTCTAAGTATAGATGAGCTTAACAAAAAGCAATCAAATTTCCTGATTTTAGTGCATTAGCGAGGATCGTGATGCAATATTGAGCTTAAACTTAGAGAGATAAAACTTAAATTCAAAATATTAGATGTACTTTTTGTGCACTAGTTGATAACAATTCTTAGGTCTTGAAGGGAATTTGGTAAATATGCAGGTTTAACTAAACTGTTAAATAAACACTATAATAAACACGTTACCAATATATTATAAATTATCTTAACTTCTGTTTTAAGGGATGGAAAAAAAGTTCTCAATTGCAGTGATTTCCTGAATTAAAGTGGAATTAAATGCAAACCAGCTATTCACCCTTTCTTAAGATCATTTTAAAAAGCCAGTGATTACAAGAGTGATAAACGGACCAACACTAAAACAGATTTTGGAATAGTTTTTAAAAAGGTTCTGGAACCTACAAACTAACTAAATTCTTATGAAAAACTGTTTATCTTTTGGTCTCTTTTTGATAATTGCATGTGGTTTATACGCTTGCTCCTCGTCCACTAAATCATCTAATTCAAATCAAAGCGATTCCACTAGCGTGCAAAACGCTCAGAAAGATTCTCTTTCCGATGAACTACAAAAACAAGAAGTTAAGCTACCACCACCTTATGATACAAAATCGGTGATGCATTTCAGCAAAGCGGTTGAATGGCCGGAAGGATTAAAACCAACAGCACCTGAAGGATTTGTAGTAAGCAAATTTGCAAGCAACTTACAAAATCCGCGATGGGTTTATGCCTTGCCGAATGGAGATGTCCTGGTTGCAGAAACAAAGAAGGAAGAAAAAGGTCTTATGAAAGTTGCTGCAAAAGTTACAGGAATTGGTAAGACCCATAACCAAAATACGATTAACTTGAATCGCATTAGCTTATTCAGAGATACGAATAAAGATGCGCAACCCGATCTACAAACTGTATTTTTGGAAAACTTGAATTTACCTTTTGGTATGCTCTTATTAAACAATTACTTTTATGTCGCAAATACAGATGCTGTATGGCAATTTCCCTATAAAGAAGGAGAAACAGCGATCACTGCTAAAGGTAAACGATTGGTGTCTCTACCGACTGAAGGAAGACATTGGACCAGAAGTTTAATTGCAAATGCCGAAGGAACGAAAATATATATTGGTGTAGGATCTTCTTCAAATGTTGCGGAGAATGGAATTATTAATGAAACAAACAGAGCTTGTATTTTAGAAATGAATCCGGATGGTTCCAATTTACATATATATGCTGATGGCTTACGCAATCCCGTTGGAATGGATTGGTTTCCAGGAACGTCAACACTGTGGGCCGCAGTTAACGAACGAGATGAATTAGGTGATGAATTAGTACCTGATTATTTAACAAGCGTTAAACCTGGTGGTTTTTATGGGTGGCCTTACTCCTATTTTGGGCAGCATGAAGATCCACGCATCAAGGAAAAAGACAAACATCCTGATCTTGTGAAAAAGGCAATTGTGCCGGATGTGCCACTGGGGGCTCACACAGCATCTTTAGGCTTGGCTTTTTATACAAAAAAAGTATTCCCTGAGAAGTACCACAATGGTGCATTCATTGGCCAGCATGGATCCTGGAACCGGTCGACATTTTCAGGATATCAGGTTGCATTTGTACCTTTCCATGGAAAAAATCCTGGTAAACCCGAGCCTTTTTTAACCGGTTTTATTAAAGATGAAAAAAAGCGAGAAGTATACGGTCGCCCGGTTGGTGTAGTAACATTAGCAGATGGTTCACTGTTGGTTGCCGATGATGTTGGAAATACCATTTGGCGCGTAGCATATAGTACTAAATAAATCATTTATGATCAGATACAGTATTACTTTATTTTCATTTTTTTTTGTTCTGATAACTAAATGTCAAACAGTTGATTCCGTATCCCTAAATGAAGTGCAAGTCAACTCCTATTTCTCCGCTCGTCCTGTGCTGCGCTTACCTACTTCTGTTGCTGTAATTGATACAGGTTCATTAAAAAAACAACCAGGAATTTCTCTTGTTCCTGTTATGAATACTGTTCCCGGTGTTCGCATGGAAGAACGTTCACCAGGAAGTTATCGTCTTTCCATTCGGGGCAGCTTACTTCGATCACCTTTTGGTATTCGAAATATAAAAATCTACATGGATGGTTTTCCGCTGACGGATGCCGGTGGAAACACGTATTTAAATCTAATTGATATAAATGCAATCTCTTCCATAGAAGTACTTAAAGGACCAGATGGAAGTTTATTTGGTCCGAATTCGGGCGGAGTTGTAAGATTGAATACGATTCCTTCCGACACATCCTCGAAATTAAAAGCAGGTATCAGTAGTGGATCTTTTGGATTGCTCAATGAATATATTTCTCTTCAACAAACCATTAAAAATAATACGTTGCAGCTTGTTGAAAGTTGGCAACGATCAGATGGCTATCGGGAGAACAGCCGGTTTGATAGAAAATACATCCAGCTCAGCGATCAATTTCGTTATCATAAAAATGCGCAGTTAACCTTATTGTTATTTTATTCTAATTTGAAATACGATACTCCGGGTGGACTTACACTATCTGAATGGAACAATTCACCAGGTAATGCGAGACCACCTACTGCTTTTACACCAGGAGCAATTCAGCAACATGCGGGTATTTCCAACGCAACTTTATATGGAGGTCTTGCCAACCAGATAAAATTAACCAGTCGTTGGAGTCACCACATCTCCATATTGGGCTCTTCTACTGATTTTAAAAATCCATTCATTACCAATTATGAGTTCCGGCAGGAAAATACCATTGGTGGGCGCACCTGGTTTGAAGGCAGTAATCACGAAGAAGGAAATATCTTAATGAAATTTCACTTAGGTGCCGAAGTATTGCAGACTCACTCTGACATAAAAAACTACAACAATACTTTTGGTAATCCTTCTGATCCATTAAAGTTTGATAAAATTAATGTGCTTCAGTCTGTTTTCTTTAGTCATTTAGTGATCGACTTTAAAAACAAATGGTTGCTGGAAGGAGGCATTAGTTTAAACCTCTATGGTTATTCGTTTAATTCGTCTTTTCCAATTATTACGTCCACACAACACCGCTCGTTTCAACCGCAATGGATGCCTAAGTTAGCGGTATCTTATCAACTGGCTGCTTTTATTGCATGGAGAGCCTCTGTTAGCAAAGGCTACTCTCCTCCTACGCTTGCCGAAATCAGGTCATCAACCAATGAGATCAACACAAACTTACAACCCGAAAATGGCTGGAACTATGAAACAGGTATTCGTTTACATTCAAAAAATAATTTCATTTGGTGGGATGCATCCGTTTTCTATTACCAACTTCAAGAGGCAATTGTAAGACGGATAGATCTTGGCGGACTAGAATATTTTGTAAATGCAGGTGGAACACAACAAGTGGGTGTAGAATCTCAACTTACGTTGCAGCTTATTGCGAAACGTGAGGTTCAATTTATCCGCGGCTTGGAATTCAGCAATTCAGTTACTTACAGTGATTTTCAGTTTTTGAATTATAGTAACAATACAACAAGCTACTCCGGAAACAGAGTAACAGGTGTTCCTTCCACTATTCTTGTTTCCGGTTTAATGACACACTTTCCATTTCACAGTTATTTATACCTGCAGCATTATTATTCTTCTTCTATTTTTCTGAATGATGCCAACACGGTTTCTGCAGCGGCGTATTCCCTGTTTATAATAAAAGCAGGAAGCACATTGATCCAACACAAGCGTTTTTCACTTGATCTATCAGCCGGACTTGATAATTTACTAAATGAAAAATACAGTTTGGGCAATGATTTAAACGCCATGGGAGGAAGATATTACAATGCGGCCATGCCACGGAATTTTTTCTGTAAACTGGAGATCTCATTATAATTATAATTCGAAAGAAGATTACAAGGAATTGATGTACTCAATTAATTCAGGAATGTTCAGTATAAAGTGCGGCTCAACATTTTTTATTACAGACTCGGGCATAAACGGAACAATTGCCGTTTCTGGTTGTTGAGCGATAATAATTCCTCCGTTCTCCTTCACAATTTTTGCTCCCTCTGTACCGTCGTTGTTAGCACCAGAAAGTACCATACAGGTTAAAGCCGGTCCGTAAATAGATGCAGCAGATTCAAATGTGACATCAATACTGGGACGACTGAAATTTATTTTTTCCGAAAAATCAAGTGAAAAAGAATCATCCTTTTCAATCAATAAGTGATAGTCACCAGGAACAATGTAAATGGTAGATTTATGAATCACTTCTTTATCTTCAATCTCTTTAACAGGTAATTCTGTTTTGGAAGCAATGAGCTCGGAAAGCATAAGCTCTATAGAATTTTTACGATGCAATACCAATACAATTGTAGCTGATATGGAGGGTTTAAGTTTAGGGAATATTTCCAGCAAAGCATCTAAACTACCTGCTGATCCTCCAATAATAAGCATTTTGCAAGGTTGTATTACCCGATCTTTCTCCATATTTTCTCTTTTCCTATTTGTTTATATTTTGGGGATATGGAAGAAAATTTCAATGTTTCTTTGGAACCTAATGCGAGGTAACCAAGCGTTTCCAAACTTGAATCAAAAAGTTGAAATACCCGTTGTTGTAAATTTTTATCGAAATAAATAAATACATTTCTGCACATGATTAAATGAAACTCATTAAAGGAACCATCTGAAACGAGATTATGTGTAGAGTATATCATGCGTTCGCTGAGCAATTCATTAAATTTTGCAGAACCATAATTTGCAGAATAATAAGACGAGAAGTCTTGTCGCCCTCCAGACAGTATATAGTTTTCAGAGTATTGACGAAGATAGCTCAAGGGAAAAATTCCACTCTTGGCTTTCTCCAATACTTCGGGGTTTATATCTGTGGCATAAATCAATGATCTCTTCAACAGATTTGCTTCTTGTAAAAGAATAGCCATGGAATATACTTCTTCTCCGCTGGAACAGCCGGCATGCCAGATACGAATAAAGGGTTTGGTTGCCAGTTGAGGCAGTACCTGCTCTCGAATTGTTTTATAAAATAATGGATCACGAAACATTTCGGTAACGTTCACCGTGATTTCCTCTACGAACCGTTTAAAATAATCGTTATCAGAAATGATTCTGTTTCTAAAATTTTCAAACGACATAAATTTATCCAGGGAAAATAATCGATTGACCCGTCTAAAGATGGACGCTTTGGAATACATATTAAAGTCATATCCATAGCGTTCCTGGACATCATTTAACAAAAGCCCGATTTCGGTATCATCTATCATAAAACTACTGTTCAGTTAGTTGTTCTTTCAATACAGACAACAATCTGTCAACATCAATGGGTTTTGATATGTAATTATTGGCCCCGGCTGCAAGACATTTTTCTTTATCACCTTGCATGGCCTGAGCAGTAACTGCAATAATTGGAATATGTTCTTTACCGGCAATTTGCCTTATTCTTGGAATAGCATCATAGCCATCCATATCAGGCATCATCATATCAATGAGGATAATATCACAGGTTATTTTTTTTAATTCCTCGACAGCTAATTCTGCATCATCGAATGCTTGACATTGGAAACCTTTTGCACGCAATGTTGCTCCTAGCGCAAAAATATTACGAGCATCATCATCAATTATAACTATATTTTTTCCTGACATGAGTGCGTTTTAATTCTAATTTTTGTAATACAACCAAACTCTTAATAAAGACAACAACTGATCAATATCAATTGGTTTTGTAATATAATCGGAAGCCCCTGCCTCTATACATTTTTCACGATCACCACTCATGGCTTTAGCTGTCACGGCAATAATCGGTAAGTTTTTCCATCTGGCCTGCTCCCTAATTTTTGTCGCCGTTTGATATCCGTCCATTTGCGGCATCATCATATCCAACAGGACTGCATCTACCGTTGGATTTTCATTTAATTTCTTCATGGCTTCATTTCCGTCAACCGCAGTAATAACATGCATTTTTAATTTTTCCAGCGATTTAGAAAGTGAAAAAATATTGCGAACATCATCGTCCACCACGAGTACCGTCTTTTCATTCAAGATCTGATTCAAGGCACCCAGTTTTTTATAATCATCTTTTCTAACCTCTTTTTCACCATCTACCAAATGTAAAAAGAGCGAAACCTCATCCAATACACGTTGATAAGAATGAGCTGTTTTTAAAATAATAGAATCAGCATACTGCTTAATCCGTTGCTCTTCTGTCGTCGATAAATTTTTGCCCGTAAAAATAATGATGGGTAAATTTTGTATTCCGCTGCTGGTCTTAGCCTCTTCTAACAAACTGTACGACTTTATATTGGATACCTCCATATCAAGTATCACACAATCCAGACTTTCATTTTTCAGCGCCTCTACTCCTTCATGTATATTACTTTTAACATCCGAATTGATATTAAATGTTTCTAAGAAATAGGCCAATGCTTTTGCATGTTTTGGATTCTCTTCTACTATTAATACCTTCTTTGCTTTATTATTGACAATGTATTCGATCTTTTTAAACACATCCGAAATTTGTTCAAATGCAATAGGCTTATCTATAAAATCAACAGCTCCTTTTGTTAAACTTTCGTTTTTTACTTTGTTGGATGACATGATATGAATAGGAATATGCCGCGTTTGTGCATTGGCTTTCAATTCCTCCATCACTTCCCATCCGTTTTTTACAGGT
>C688J18823_10002637_pt1 | contig 11225 bp, 10 predicted proteins | sample HopSoiMetagenom1_FD_18823 | JGI IMG/M metagenome (IMG submission 18823) | reverse complement strand
GTCGGGGGTGCGTGATAACCTTGGGAATTGGAGTCGCTCGAATGGACCAGCATCAGGTGAACGCCATCATTGCGACGGCCATTTGCGACGCATGGAAAGGTCATCCGGGCCATCGACTGGAGCCGGAAGAAGCAAAGCAAATGGCCAAATGCATCATTGAGGCGTTGACCGACGCTGGACTCGCAATCGCACCCAAGGGTGGCTGATCCGCTGGATCCGAGCGCAACCTCACGAGCCGCAACCTGCGCACCGACCCTTAACAAAGATGCCCGGCGATCGCTCGCCGGGCATCTTGTTGATGGTGCGCCGGTGGTCAGCTCTTCTTGACCATTGGACAGACGCTCTTCTCGAGCGGCAGAAACGCCTCTTCCGCCGGGATGGTGGCGACAAGCTTGTAGAAATCCCAAGCCGATTTGGATTCCTGCGGATTCTTGACCTCGAATAGATAGGCCGGATGGATCTTGCGTCCGTCGGCGCGGATTGATCCCGCCCCAAACAGGGGATCGTTGGTCGGCATTTCCTTCATCTTGGCGACAACCTTGGCGCCGTCGTGCGGATTGCCGCCCAACGCGTCCAACGCCTTGAAATAATGGATCAGGGACGAATACACACCCGACTGAACCATCGTCGGCGGGTTCTTCTTGTGACGCTCATTGAATCGTTTGGTGAAAGCGCGAGTCTGCTCGTTCATGTCCCAATAGAACGTCTCGGTGAAGTTTAGCCCTTGAGCGACATTGAGACCGAGCGNGCCGACGTCGGTGATGAACATCAACATGCCCGCGAGCTTCTGTCCGCCCGAGACAATACCGAACTCCGCCGCCTGCTTGATGGCATTGGTGGTGTCTCCACCGGCATTGGCAAGGCCGATGATCTTGGCCTTTGAACTTTGAGCCTGCAGCAGAAACGACGAGAAATCGGAGTTGTTCAGCGGGTGCTTAACGCCGCCGAGTACCTTGCCGCCGTTGGCGACTACTACCGCGCTTGTATCGCGTTCGAGCGCTTGGCCGAAGGCGTAGTCAGCGGTCAGGAAAAACCAGGTATCGCCACCGGATTTCACCAGCGCCTTGCCCGTTCCGTTGGCGAGCATGTAGGTGTCGTAAACCCAATGGACGGTATTGGGCGAGCATTGTGCGCCCGTGAGGTCGGACGATGCCGAACCGGAGTTCAGGTTGACGACATTCTTCTCTTTGGCGAGGTTGGCGATTGCGAGGCCAACGCCCGAACTGGCGAGATCGACGAACACATCGACCTTCTCGACTTCGATCCACTGCTTGCCGATGTTGGTGCCGACGTCTGGCTTGTTCTGATGATCTGCCGAGATCAGATCGATTTTCCAGCCTTTCGCCAGAAGTCCGGAGTCCTCGATCGCCATCTGAGCGGCTACGGAAGAGCCAGGGCCGCCGATATCGGCGTAGAGGCCGGATTGATCGCCAAGACTTCCGACCTTGACGACTTTGTCCAGCTTACCTTGCGCGAATGCGCCTCCACCAAATACGAGGCTTGTAGTCAACGCCAAGACTGCGACCGATGCCTTCATCTCACCTCCCAAAGTTGTTGTTTACGCTTATGAGCCCCAGTATGCCCCGCATCTGCCGGCTTGCAAAGCTGGTCGCGGCTCCGGTCTGGCCTCCCACCCGCACGTTTCGGACTAACCCAGTTTGATATCGAGCCAGCCCAGGGCATTCACCCTGACGCGATCCCTCGCGTTGACAACGATCGTGGTCGTTTCGGCCTCGATTATGGCCGCGCCTTCGAACGATTGACCGGGCCTGAGAGAGTCCAGCGAATAGACCGGAACCTTGCACCACTCGCCGAAGAAAGCCTGGCGCGTTCCGCGCGGAACACATCGGATTGGGGCCGACGCGGATTTCACATGCTCGCTCCGCGAGGCCACTTGCCCAATGGCTGCGACACGGGCGTTGACGAACACCACCTCCTGATCGGGCGACGCATAGGTGTAGAGCTCTTCATGCCGGCGGTGGAAGCGTTGTTCGATCTGCTCGACCAGATCGGCTGAANTCCAGTCGAGATCGGTGAGAGCNACGTCAATCTCGAAGATCTGCTCGCCGTACCGCATCTCCGCGGACCGCTCGATGGANACGGCGCCGCCGAACCATGAGCCCATCTGTCCGGCCGCCTGNTGCTCCAGTTGGTCGAACAGGCCGCGCACNTCTCCGGANGTGATGCGAGTGCCCGCGCCATAATGCGTCCGGCTGACTTCGTAGCGCANGTCGGTGGTCAGCATGCCCCAGGCCGACAACACCGAGGCGGCCACAGGTACAATGATGCGACTGATCTCCAATTCGCGGGCGACTTCGACGGCGTGCATCCCCGCGGCTCCCCCGAAGCTGAGCAGCGCAAACCTGCGAGGGTCNACCCCACGGCGCAANGTCATNAGCCGAATGCCGTCCGCCATCTTCAAGTTGATCATGCGGTACACGCCGGCGGCNGCCTCCAGCCGCGANAGCCCAAGCGCNNCGGCAACGCGGTCGATGGCAGCTTCCGANGCGGCACGATCAAGCGGCCGCCGGCCGCCCATGAACGCAGCCGCNTCCAGATANCCAAGAACCACGTTNGCGTCGGTAACCGTGGCCGCGTGACCGCCATTGCCGTAGCAGGCTGGTCCCGGTACCGANCCCGCGCTCTCCGGGCCGACGCGCAAAGTGCCGCCGGCATCGACAGTGGCTATGGACCCTCCCCCCGCCGCGATGCTGGCGATGTCGAGGCTGCGCAGCGCAATGCGCTGCCCCGCGAGCATTCCGTCGGCGGAAAGCGCGGCGCGGCCCTCGGAGATCAGTGAGATGTCGGTGCTGGTCCCGCCCATATCGAACGGGACCAGATTGGGTATACCGAGGAGATCGGCACATCGCCGGCTACCGGAGATTCCACCGGCGGGCCCCGACAGCACAGTGCCGGCCGCCAGGCGCGATGCTTCTTCGACCGGAGCCATGCCGCCATGCGACAGGATGACAAACAAAGTGCCTTTGAACCCTGCTTCGAGGAGGCGCCGCTCAAGACTAGTCAGATAGGTCCGCACCAGCGGCCCGACGTACGCGTTGACCACCGTCGTCGAAACCCGTTCGTATTCCTTGATCTGCGGTAAGACGTCGCTGGACCTGGAAACGCTGACACCAGGCAACTCGCGCCTGAGACGCTCAACGGCGGCCAGCTCATGAACCGGATTCAAGTAAGAATGCAAAAAGCAAACGGCCACCGAGCTCGCGCCTGAGCGCGCAATGGCGGCGACTGCGTCGCCGAGCGAACCATCGTCAAGCGGTGTTGCGATCTCGCCATTCGCCTTCAGGCGCTCCTTTACGCCAAACCGGAGTTCGCGAGGTACAAGGGGCTCGGTCGGTGGCGAGCGCAAATCGTAGCGATCGCCCTTGAGGCCTTCGCGCATTTCGATCACATCGCGATGGCCCTCGGTGGTGAGCAGCGCCAGCTTGGCGCCCTTTCGCTCAAGCAAGGCATTCGTCGCGACCGTCGTTCCGTGCACCACCCGCTCCGTCCTCGCGAGCATGTCCGACCGTGTGAGGTCCAATCGTCGCGCCAGTTCCTCGAGCCCCGCCATCACGCCGATGGACTGATCTGCCGGTGTGGACGGAGACTTGGCGAAAGTGAGTTTTCCGGTTTCGTCAATGGCAACCAAATCCGTGTAGGTGCCGCCAACGTCAACTCCGATCGTGAACATCGTCAGGCGCCCTGCTCCAAGGGGCCTTCTTGCAGCAGGCCCTGCTCACGGTCGCGCCGCCGCGCGTCAAGCGATCGACGAGCGGCGGGTCCCCAGCCACCGCCGCCCGAGGAGCGTATCTCAAGGCGATCGCCCGGCAGAATCTCGATGCCGACCTCTTTGGTCCGCAAAACGCGCGGCTCTCTGCCGGCGGACATCAGACGGTAAGTGTGCGGCACGCCGTCGTCACCGCCCAGCATTCCACACGGCCCATAACGCGCNCCATCGCCCGCGGTGTTGGCGCGCGCGGGCTTCGCCGTCTCCAGCACCAGATCGAGCGCGACACCGAGNCCACCGCGAAACTGTCCGTCGCCGCCGGACCCGGGCCGGAATTCATGATGGCGNAAGTGCAAGGGAAANCGGACTTCCGCGACCTCGATGCTGCCGAACTTGATTCCACCGACGGTGTGCCATTCCCCGATCGANGACCAGCCATCGCCGCCCGATGATGCGCCGCCNCCAGGCCGGGCCTGAAACATNTGCCAGATGAANTTACGGCCGCTGCGCGGGTCTTCGCCNTGNATTGCGATTCGGAACCGGCGGCTCCAGCCCGCCATGGCCCGATCCGGACAGGAGGCCGACAGCGCCTTCACGATCGCCTCGACGATCTCGTTCGAAGGATGGCTGGTGCAAAGCGTCACCGGACGTCCTTCATCGGCCCACACCACCGTGCCTTGTTTCGCGATCACCTTGAGNGGCCGAAGCGCGCCGGCNTTCTTCGGGATGTCGGCATCGATCAGATAGGCAAACGCCATTACCACGGCTGAGTGCATATTGGCGTATGAGGAATTCACAAAACTCGTCGATTGGGGATCGGAATCGGACAGGTCGACTTCGATATCGCTTCCGGCCTTGGTGACCTTTGCCGCTATCCTGATGTCACTGCGGCCATGACCATCGTCATCAAGGAATGCTTCGCCGTGGAAGACACCGTCCTTCCATGTCGAGACCACGGCGCGCGCCTGCGTCTCGGCCGCGTCCAGAATGGTCTCCACTGCAGCTTCGACGACCGGCGCACCGAATTCCCCGAACAGCCGGGACAGCCGTCGCTCACCCAGGTGAGCCGCGCCTACCATCGCCGCCAGGTCGCCCCGGAATTCCCGCGGATTGCGAATGTTCAATGCGAGCAGATCAAGCAGGTCCTCGCGCAGCCGCCCGCCTTCATAGAGCCTGATTGGCGGGATTCGCAGTCCCTCCTGCCAGATCTCGGTCGCGGACGGATTGTAGCCACCATGGGTCCCACCCCCAATGTCACTTTGATGGGCGCGGACGATGGTCCACAGCAAGCGCCGCTCTCCATCGAAGATGGGCACAAAGGCGGTCAGATCCGGCAAATGGCTGCCGCCGTGATAGGGGTCGTTGAGAAGAATGACGTCCCCTGGCGCGACCTCGCTAAAGCGGGCCTCCACCGCGAGCGTTGCCCATGGCAGCGCGCCGACATGAACGGGGATGTGGTCGGCCTGCGCGATCAGCCGGCCTCTCGTGTCGCAAATCGCCAACGAGAAATCGCGGCTCGAGTTGAGTATCTGAGAATAGGAGGTGCGAAGCATGGCCTCGCCCATTTCTTTCACGATCGAACTCAGCCGGTGCTGAACGACGGAGCGGGTGATTGGATCGATCTTGATGGACATGAGCTCCTACCGGGGACAAGCAGTGATTTTGCGATTGCGCTTCAGAGCTAGGCCGCTACTTCCGCCAAAGCACCCGCCACNGCNTTGATGATTGCTTCGGCATCCGCCTCGGTCATCGGCGTTGATAANGCCATCAACCCGTAGCCGGCAGCCAATACGCCGCGATTGAGCAGNCCACGGCTGAAGATCGCCTGCCGCTTCGCTTCGTGTTCGGTCAAATAGGCGGATCGATAATCCCGGATCGGACGATCGGCAAAGTGGATCTTCAGCAGCGAACCAAGCCCAACCGTACCGCCCGGCACGCCGGTCTTGCGAAACGCTTCATCAATACCGACGCGAACCGCTTCTCCCAGCGCGTCGAGCTTGGCAAAGGCCGCGTCGTCGAGCAATTCCATTGCGGCAAGGCCCGCGCGCATGGTCACGGGATTGGCGGAAAACGTGCCGCCGTGAGGCAGCGCCGGCTTGCCATGTCTGGGGTCGAACACCGCCATGAAATCCTNGCCGCCAGCGACCGCNCCGACCGGAAAGCCGCCCCCCATNATNTTCCCCAGNGTCGTCAAATCCGGATCGATGCCCCANAAACCCTGCGCGCCNGCATAGCCAAGCCGGAACGTGATCACCTCGTCGAAAATCAGCANGGCGCCGATTTCTCGGGTAACCCGGCGCAGCGCTTCGAGATAGCTATTATCCGCGGGCGCAAGCCCGGCGCGGTTCGGCATCGGATCGACGAGCACGCAGGCAAGTTCGCGGCCGTGCTCGCGGATGAGGCTTACGGCGGCCTCGGCGTCGTTGAACGGAATCGTGACGACATCCGCCAGGACGTTGTCGGGCGTGCCCTTGGCATAGGCAACCGAAACCGGAGCGTTACGTCCCCACTCCCCAGGTTTCGGATCGAGGCTCACTTCGGCATAGTCGTACGATCCATGATAAGCGCCTTCGCATTTGGCGATCTTCGGGCGGCCTGTGAATGCACGGGCTGCCTTCAACGCCATCATGACGGCTTCGGTGCCGGAGTTTGCAAACCGTACCTGGTCGACCGACGGCAATCGAGACGCGAGCAGTTCGGCCAGATCGATTTCCGACGCGGTCGGCAGTCCAAAGGCCGAGCCAAGCGCTAACTGTTGCCTGGCGGCTTCCACCAGCACCGGATGTGCGTGGCCATGGATGAGCGAAGTAAAATTGTTGATGCAGTCAATGTATTCATTCCCGTCCACATCCCACACCCGGCACCCTTCGCCGCGGGCGGCGTAGATGGGATAAGGTTGCATGAACACGGTGGTGCGCGTGTTGCCTCCCGGCAAGCTCGCCAGCGCGCGATCATGCATTTGCCGCGAAGCCGATTTGTGGTCTGGATACATTTCAGTTCACTTCAGCCTGAAGCGGCCGCCTGGGTATAGTCATTTTGCGAACGCCACATTTTGCTGGACGATCCGGTCGAGCACGGGCGCGATGTATCGGCGGAACTGCTCGGGATTTTCACTCATCGGGAAGTGACCGAGTTGCTCCATGACCACGACCTCGGCGCCTGCGATGCTTGCCGCGGTCCGCAGCGTATCGGCCGGCTTGCAAGAGAAATCGTATTCGCCGGTCAGCAGGAACAACGGGCACCGGCTGGTGTCGATCGCGGCAACGCGTCCACGCAGATCGCCGTCGACCCGATAGAAATAGAGATCGCCCTTGAATACGCCCGGGCCGCCTTGCTTGTATCCCCACAATGTCTCGCTCCGCGCCGCATCCGGGCTTTGCGGAGCGATCAAGCCGGACACCAGGGCGGCGCAGATTTCACCACCATGAACGTCCGGCCGGTTCAGCCATTCAGTATCGTACCAGGGCGCCTGGAAGTCCGCCGCCTCCAGTCCAATCAACGCCCGGAATTCGGGGGCGTGATCGATGGCAAGGTTGAGAACGATGCGGCCGCCGATGGAACATCCCATCACCACCGGCCGATCCAGGGACAACGCTCGGCAGAACGCCCGTATCGTTTCGGTATAGCGCGCGGTGGTCAGACGATAGTCGTCGCCATTCCAGCCTTCCGGCGGGTTGGACTTGCCGTGCCATGGCATGTCGAAGGCGATGATCCGGAAATTTCTTGTAAAGCTCGCATCCGTCAACAAATGCCGCCACTGCCGCGCATCGGAGCCCGCCGTGTGCAAACATACCAGCGGAATGCCGGTACCGTTCTCCTCGAAATAGATGCGATTGACCGCGCCCTCTACGGTGACATGAACGTAGCGGCCGACAATTGGCTCAATCAGACCGGTCATTGCGCCCTCACCCTGCGGGGCAGCGCGAGCACATCCTTGAAATATTGCAGATGGGTCATGAACGGAAACAGCTCGCCCTCCAGAACGGCCTCGCCGCTCTTGGTAAGCGCCAGCAGGTCGTGGCAACCGGGGCGCGGGACCGGCTTCCAGAATTCGATCCACGTTGCCGCTGACATCCGATACGAAAAGCACCACGAGCGCATCAACAGCGGCCCGAGCGTCACATTGACGATCCGGCCTGCTGCGAACGAGACGTGAAAGGGTTGATCTTTCGGGCCAAGCAAGCAATCGACATTCAGGCGACGTCCACGTTCGACAAGCGCGGCGTCAGCGTCGAGCAGCATGGGAAGGCGCTCGAACATCGCAGAAACATCCATTTCATGGGCGGCAGGCGGGCTTGCCGAATGGACGCTTGCATCATCCGCTTTCAACGCCACTCTCCTCAATGATGCGGCCGATCTGCCTGCCCGTGATCGCACGCGATTGCCTTTTGCAACCGCCCTGCCTCTATCGCATCGATCTGCAGAGCAATGAACCTTGAATAGATGCGACATTGCGAGAATGAGCCGCCGGTGATCCACAATCCGGGTTGAGCGGTCCGGGTCCACATGTTGCGGAGTTCCTGCGTAGCCGCATCAAAACCCCATATCGGTCCGACGCGCTCGGCCACCTCCGCGCCGAATAACGACCGAACAACGTAGTCCGGCCCCTTATACCCCGTCGCCAACACAACGAGATCGGCGTCGAGAATGGAGCCGTCCTGCAGCTCCAATCCCCTTCTTACGAACCGTTTGATTTCGGTCGCCTGGATCAGCCTGATCTTCCCATCAGCAATCAAGTCGGAACAACCGACGTTGAAATAGTAGCCTCCTCCCCGCGTTCGGAATTTCAACGGCCAGCCCGTGCCGTCCTCGCCGAATTCAAGTCTGAACCCGGCTTTCTCCAATCGCGACAGAAGCGGCGCGTCCAATTCTCGGACTTCCGCAGTGATGGCTTTGTGCGCCGCCTTGGTGACCTCGAGCGGGACCGATGAGTTGAGGAGGTCGCGAACCTCGAGCGCCGGTCCGTTGCCCAGGTATATCTTGTCGTACAGTTGCGCGCTCGGATCGACGTTGACGACGAGCGTCGGGCTGCGCTGAACCATGGTGACTTCTGCGCCGCTGGACTGCAGCTCCTGACAGATGTCGTGCGCGCTGGTGCCGGTACCCAGAACGACCACAGATTTGCCTTTCCATTCAGCTCCGCGGGCGAATTTGCTTGAATGCAGCACCGGGTTCGAAAAATTCTCGATGGTCGGAATGTCCGGAATGTTGGGCGTGCCACTCACGCTGGTCGCCATAACGATATGCTTGGGATGAAGCGTGCGGACCGAGCCATCTCCGCGCCGAAGCTTCGCGCTCCATGTTTGCGTCGCCTCATCGTAATCGGCGCCCTCGAACAAGGTGCCGGTCCAGAAGTTGACCTCCATGGCCTCCACATAAGCTTCCAGCCAGCTGGCGATCTTGTCCTTGGGAATGTAGTCAGGCCAGGTCGGCGGAAACGGCATGTACCGGAAATGGTTCACGGGAGTCTTGTTGTGAAGCTTGAGGCCGTTGTAGCGAAGGCGCCAATTGTCTCCGACGCGTTCCTGTTTGTCGACGACGAGGGTGTCGAGGCCAATTCGCTTCAACTCGACGGCGGCGGAGATGCCAGCATGTCCGCCTCCCACGACCAGAACATCGGGCTCACGGTCTGCGAACGAAACTTCCGCCCGGCGTTGTTCAAGCCAGTTCGGCTTGGCAAAATCTCGCTCGTCAGCGCCAACCGCACGCTGGGATGATCTTGCATCGATGATTTTGTCGATGTCGAGCAGGGTCGAGATAGTCCACGCCTTGGGCAACGCGCCACCGGCAAGGGAGGGCATAAGTCTAACCACGCCCACGCCTGGACCATTTACCGTGCGAAAACGAAAAATTGCCTGAACAACTTCGTGGCCCGCGAGAACGTTCGTGCTCGGCGACAGCGTTTCGACATCCAATTCGAATGAGGTTGCATCCGCTTCTTTCGCGCGCCGGCACAACTCGCCGGATAGTTGTCGCGAGCCACTGAAGGTGACGATCTGCCACGAAATGCCGCATAGGTTTCGCCAGTGGCTGTCCTCGCCAAATAGTTGGCTCAGAGCCGCGGCGTCGTGCTTTGCGAGGGCGCCAGCGAAAGCGGAGATCCAGGCCCTTGCCTGAACCTCGGCCGATGCCTGCACCTTTTCCAACATGGTGGATTCCTTCTGATCGACCTGTATGCGCTTCATCTCCGCCCAACGCCTCGTGCCGCCAGAGAAGTATATCCGGCACCATGACTGGTTTGAAAGACATGGCGAGACGGCCGTCAGCTATGCGGCGCCTGCGCCTCGAGATGATGCAACGGCAGCGGCGCCCCGGCTTTCAACGTCTGGATCGCGATATTGCTGCGCACTTCCTTGACGATCGGCAGGTTGAGCAATCGCTCAACAAGGAATCGCTGGTAGTGCTCCAGGTCCGGTACGACCACCTCCAGTAGGTAATCGGCCTCCCCGGAAACGAGATGACAGGAAATGACCTCCGGCAGAGCCACGACGGATTTCTCGAANACCATCGCNCGATCATTGGCGTGACCATCGATCTTGACCCCGATGAATACGGAAAAGCCGAGACCAACCCGGTTGCGCTGCAGTGCCGCGCGGTAGGCTTCGATATAGCCGTCCTTTTCAAGTCTCCGAACGCGCCGCAGGCAGGGCGATGCAGACAAGCCGACCTTCTCGGCCAATTCGATATTACTCAGCCTGCCGTTGGCCTGTAACGCGGTGATGATCCGGCAGTCGATAGCGTCCAGGTCACATTTTGGCATATCTGGTCATCCAGCGCGGCTGGTGGGGTGAAAGATTGCGTCAGCCGTGCCCATGATAACGCAGTTTGGCATGACATGCGCTGACCTTATGCGCGATGGTCCCGAAGTCCACAAACAACGGAGGCCTTGTCATGGACCATGCGAACCACGCCGCTTTGCTGGCCGCCGTCGCCCGCTACTTCGATCTCATGCATGAGGCGGACGTTGCGACATTCGACCACATCTTTCGGCCAACTGCGCAGTTGCACGGGCTTCGCAACGGCCAAATGCGGATGCTGACGGCGTCGGAATACAAGAACCTGCTTGCAAACGCGCCGTCGCCGAAATCGAAGGGCGCACCGCGCGAAGAACAGATCTTGTTGCTGGACTTCGCGTCACCTACACAGGCCCTGGTCAAGGTCCGTGTTCGTGTGGATACAATCGTTTACGTCGATTACCTCAGCTATCACTTTCTCGGCGGCGAGTGGCTGATCAGCGCGAAGGCATTCCACATTGAAAGCGTCTCGGCGGCTGCTTGATGCCGAACAAGTGACCCGAGCCAGAGGTCGCACAGATGTTTGGTGCGGCGCGGCAGCACCTTGTCCCAACAGCTTCTGGACGCCGACAGGGCGGGTCAGCCGGTTCCGGGTTGGGAACAATCAAGGGAAATGAGCGTCTATCCAACAAGGCCGCGTTGTCCGCGCTGGTCTCCGTGGCCCCGGCACGGCCCCGCCTCCCCTTGCCCCCAAGCCCAGAGGC
>C688J18823_10002636_pt1 | contig 11226 bp, 7 predicted proteins | sample HopSoiMetagenom1_FD_18823 | JGI IMG/M metagenome (IMG submission 18823) | reverse complement strand
GGGCCCTGGCTCGCCCCAGGCAATAATTGCCAAAGCAGATGCCCTCGCCGCGATCGAGCGTGTTCAGGGAAGCTCGCCGTTCGAGCGTCAGTTCGCTGGCATTAGCAGCGAGCCGCCACAGAGTTGGAATCAGTCAGACCCAGCGGACTCGCTCTACAAACTGGCACGCCAGGCATTGAACAGAGGTGAGTATAGAAGGGCCGCTCAGCTTTTCGGCGATATCGGACAGAAGTTTCCCAATTCCGTTTATGCCGCCGACTCCCGCTATTGGCGCGCCTTTGCCCTGTACCGCATCGGTGGCAGCAGTGACCTCAGAGACGCGCTTGCTTCGCTTCAGGACACCGGCCGCGCTTATCGCACTGTCTCTCTGACGTCGGACGCGCCCGTGCTCGCCACCCGAATTCGCGCGGCGCTCGCTGCGCAGGGTGACCCGAATGCGCGAAAAGCTGTCAGCGATGCCGCAACACAATCCGGCACTGCATGCGATCGCGAAGACCTGGCCGTCCGCGTCGAAGCTCTGAACTCGCTCGGCCAAACGGATCCCGAGTCTACGACCCCGATCCTTCGCCGCGTCTTGGGGCGTCGCGATGATTGTTCCGCCACCCTTCGTCGAGCCGCGATTTACATCCTCGGCCGCCGCACCGACGACGAAGCGCGCGATCTCGTGATCGGCGCGGCCCGAAACGATCCGGACATCAGGGTCCGCGCCGAAGCGCTGCGTTTTCTGGCGGCCATGCCCGGCGATCAGGCTATCGCCACCATCGAGGAGATGGCGCGCACTCCCGGCAACGAGGAGCTCCAGCGCGCCGCGATTTCAGCGCTGGGACGCAGCGATAATCCTCGGGCGCGCCAGAGTCTTCGCAATATCATCGAGCGCGCTGACGTTGGTGAAAACCTGCGTGTGACTGCACTCACCAGCATCGACCGGGATCGCAGCACCGACAATGGCGCATATATCCGCTCCATTTATCCGCGACTGGACACGCCTCGCCTCAAGGCGGCAGCGATTCAGGCTGTAGCCCGGGCCGGTGGGGCAGATAACGACCAGTGGCTGCTGTCCCTCGTGCGCAACCAGAATGAACCGTCGGACGTTCGCGCGATGGCTCTCCGCTACGCGGGCCGCTCCACGGTCGTCCCGGTTGCGGATCTCGCGAAGATGTACGACGCCGCCGCCGACCGTCCCCTGCGTGAGCAGCTGATCCGCCTCTACGCCGAGCGAACCGAGCCTGAAGCAACAGACAAGCTTCTCGACATCGCTCGAGCCGGGACGGATCCAGATATGAGGCGATACGCGATATCGGCTCTGTCGAGAAAGAACGACCCGAGGACGAAGAAGCTTCTACTGGAGATCATCGACAAATGACCCTGCGCAACTCTCGTGTTGCTGTGCTCGCTGCGCTATCGCTGTTTGCAGCGTCGTCTCCAACCGCGGCGCAATCTCTCGCCAACAGAATCGGCGCCGCGGGTGATAAGGCCGTGCAGTTCACGTACAAGGCGAAGCCAGGAGTGTGTGGCGATGGCCGCACCTACATTTCTACAGGCGCAGGCAGTTTCTATGGCTCGTCGTCATCCGCATCCGAGCAGTGCCAGCCCGGTCCGGTCCGGGTAGTTCTGGATCTCGCCGACCGGAGCGTGATTGCGCTTCGCACTTATGTGGGGACGGCTGCCGCCGAAGCGGGTGTCACCGACCTTGGAAGTGTGTCGCCCGCCGAAGCAGCTGAATATCTGGTCGGCGTTGCCTCGCGGGCCGACGGCCGAGTCGGCCGCGACGCGATTTTCGCCGCCCTTCTCGGTGATAGTGTCGAGATCACGTCGCGCCTGCTCGATATCGGACGCGATCAGACGCGCCCAATGGAGACTCGTCGCGCAGCGCTGTCTGGTTTGACCCGGAGCGATACTCGGCAACTCGACAGGGTGGGCCAGTCGCTCGTCCAGCTGGCTACGAATGAGAGTGATGTCCAGGGAGTGCGATCGGCCGCGCTCTCTGTACTCGCGCGTCTCGATCACGGTGCAGGTATTCAACCACTCATTCAGCTCGCCAGCGCGAATTCGGCGTCTTGGGTCGGGCGCGAGAGCATGCGGGTGCTGTCCTCATCCGGCGATCCGCGGGCCCGGCAGTTTTTGCGCACGATGGTGCAGCGCTCCGATCTCCCCGACGAGTTGCTCGCGGTGGCAATCCGGGGGCTCGGCCACAACTACGTGACGGGCCAGGACGCCAGTCTCCTCAGATCGCTCTACCCGCGGCTGACAGGTGATCGCTCGCGAGACGCCGTCCTCGCGTCCGTTGGAGATCTGGGCGGCAGCGAAAACGTGCAATGGCTTACGGGAATTGTACGCGATGAAAAGGCGACTGAGCAAAGTCGCCGTCGGGCACTCGATTACCTTGCCCGCGCTGGCGCGACGACACCGACGCTCGTGGCCCTCTACGATCCAGCATCAGATCCTCAAGTCCGCGCCTCGCTGATCGGCATCTACTCAAGACTGTCGGACAAAGCGGCGACCGACAAACTCGTCTGGATCGCGCGGAACGAGCAAAACCAGCAGCTAAGGCGACGGGCTGTTTCAGCGCTGTCGCGAAGCTCGGATCCTGCGATCAGGCAAACGCTTCAGGATATCGTCGAACGGCAGTAGGAGGATGCACAAAGGCGGGCCGGAAAACCGGCCCGCCTTTTTTATTGCCCGTAAGATCAGCCTACCAGCGTCGGCGCTCCCCACTTGCTGAGGACCTTCTGGAAGCACCGCTTGGGAACGATCTCGACACCCGAACGCGAAAGCGCATCGTATCGCGCGAGCTTTTCAGGGTAGCGCGCGATCGTCGTCGGCTTGTATCCGAGCGAAACAAAAAAATTGTCGGTGAGACTGAGCGCGAACAGTTCTTCGATGTCCCTCGCGCGAGCGAGGCGCTCGACGCCCCGGACGACCTGGGTGCCCAACCCTTTTCCGTGATGCGCAGGGGCGACAGCAACCGAGGAGACCTCGGCCAGGGAGGGACAATATTCCTCGAGTGCCGCGCAAGCGACCACGCGACCAGAAGCGTCGGCGGCCACGACATAGTTGTCGATACGCGAGGCGATCTGCTCCAGCGTTCTCTCCAGCATGAGCCCCTGCGCGGCGTACTGGCTTACGAGCTCGAGGATCTGCGACGCATCAGCCCGCGTTGCCCGACGAATCGTTGGCAGCGGAGCTTTCTTGCGTGGCTTCGAGACCCGGACAGCAGCACCGGAATTCGCTGGGAAATTATGCATGGGGAATGTATATATAAACATTCGAGCCGATGCAAGGGCTGGCATCTCGAAACTGCAGGCATCAACTGCAACAGAACGGGTGCGAGCAGTGAGTAACCAATGTTGCCAGGCGCGGAGTTCACGACGTCGGGACTTACCTCCGTGGCGTGACGGCAACTGCCTGTACCATGAAGGGCGCCTAGCAACGTCCCGACGTCGTGAACTTACCGCCTCGCGCCTGGGCTGCTCACTGCTCGCACCCGTTCAGTTGCAGTACGAGCGGATTCTCCATGGCGGGAAAATCTCTCTAGTGAGAGGCGAAAACCTTCGTCTTCCCGTTCTTGTCGAACGCCAGCACCTGATAACCCTTGGTCCGAGGTCCATCCATTCCGGGCGAGCTCATTGGCATTCCCGGAACGGCGAGCCCCGCGATCTTCGGCTTCTGAGCAAGCAGGCGGTCGATATCCTCCGCTGAGACGTGGCCTTCGATCAGATAGCCGTTGACGACGGCGGTATGGCAGGAAGTCAGTCCGGCTGGAACCCCAAGCGACTGCTTGATGCCCGGCATGTCGGGCGAGTCCTTGGCGTCGACCTGGTAGCCGTGCTTGGTCAGATACTGGATCCAGTTTTTGCAGCAGCCGCAGTTGGGATCCTTGTAAACGGTGATCGTCGGTTTCTTGGTCGAGTTCTCGCTGTGCGCATCACGTACCGTTGCCGTGGTGAGAGCGAGGGTGCCGAGGGCAGCCACAAGTGCGATGAGCGTTCTGGAGCTTCTCATTCCGGTATTGATTGGAGGGTTCGCTCGATCTGCTTCTTGTGCCGGCTCTCATGCTGGCCAAGGAAGATGAGCCACTGGTACAGATCCAACTCCCCGAGGATGGGGTGATTGTGCTTGATCTCGCCGAGTGAAAGCCCGTCGGCGAGAACGACTGCGGAGCGGAGTGCGTCGCGGGAGCTAGCGAGACCTTGGAGCGCCTCGGTGACGTCGATATCCGGACGTGGCCTCACGGCGGGTGGAGACTGAAGAACGGCGCTTTCCAGCATCTGCTGATGCTTGTCGAAGGAGGGCATCACCGAGGTCGTTAGCGTTTCCTCGCTGAGGCCGGCGTCTCTCGCCTGACCCACACGTTTGCTGATCAGCCGCGCGATCCCGGCCTCGACCATTCGGAGGTGCTCGAGGATTTCCGCGACCGACCAGCCGTCAGGTCCCGTTCGCTGGGACAGACGGTCGTCTGACACACCATCGACAGCGGCGAGCAGCTGCCGGCGTCTCTCCTCCACGAACGACATCGTCTCATTGAGCCGTGCGTGCATCGGTTCCTCCTCTCGGAAATTTATCGGGCGTCGCGGTCCGGTAGTTGCTTTCGGGATATATTCGGTATATCGTTGGTGCCCGGTTCGAATCCAAATGAGCTTCATCTGCCTCTGGTCCCCATCTGCAATTCCGACTGTCGCCCTCCCGGCGGGCGTCGAGGACATCAGCGGGGGGAGCGGGCTTCTCGAGCAGCTGGTTTCTTCGCTCCTTCGAGTAGCTCCGCGTGTTGTGATTGGCGCCAAAGGAGTAGTCTGGGCCGATGCCCGCGGAATGAGCGCCGAGCCTTTGGCGAGAGACCTGGTCGCGGTCTATCGCGATAAAGGGGTGGAGAAGGTGAGGGCCGCCATCTCCATCGTCCCGATCAGCGCCGAGGTTGCTGCGCTGCATGGGAATGGTGCTTTCATCAACATCGCGCCTGGCACCGAGCGCGAATTTCTGGCTCGCTACCCGATCGGTGTCCTCGAGCCATCGCTGTTTCTGTCGTCGCTTCTCGATGGCATCGGCGTCGAGTACTGCGCCGACATGGCCCGGCTCGATCTCGAGTCAGTCGAAGTTCGTTTCGGCGCCGAGGGCGCGCGGCTGTGGCGGTTGTCCAGAGCGGATGATTCACGCCGCATCTTCACCACCGTGCCGAGGTCGCTGCCAACGGCTTCGCTCGATTGGGTCGATTACACACTCAAGGATCCGGAGCGTCTCGTCTTCGTCATCAACGCGCTCGTCGGCAACATCACCACCGACCTCAGGTCGCGCGGCCAGTGCGCGCGCGAAATGACGATGAGCTTTTCACTCGCCAATCGCGAGACCTACGATCATCTGGTGCGACCGGCGCGATCGACGGCGAGCCACAATGCCTGGATGCGACTGATACGCACCCACCTCGAGAGAATCACTCTGCCGGATGGCGTCGTCGGAATCACCATGCGCGTCGAAGCCGTCACCGGCGAGGTCGAGCGGCAGGGAGATATTTTCGACCGCGGCTTCGCCACTGCGCGCGCGGCGGAAGAAACCATCGCCCAGCTGCTCGATGATCAGGGCTCGGTGGTAGTTACGCCGCGCAACACTCAGCATCCCCTGATCGATCGCCGAACCGAGTGGGTCAGTCAGGAGCCCGCGCAGGCCTCAGCGCGCATCCAGCTCAGGGAGAGAGTTGTGAAGGCGACAGCGGCGCCGCGTCTGACGCTCCAATTATTGCCGCAGCCGCGTCGGGTCGCTGTGACGACAAAGAAGCGCCGCGATCATCAGATGCCGGTGCAGTACCGCGACAAGGAATGGATGACGCTGGTATCAGCCGCCGGACCGGATCGGGTCTCGGGAGGGCAATGGGCCGAGCCGTACGCTCGTGAGTATTTCCGGTGCGTGACTGAGGACGGCATGATGGTTTGGCTGTTCAGGGATGCGAGAGAGGATGAGTGGTACGTTCATGGGTGGTGGGATTGAGGACTGAAAAGCCCGCTGGCCACTAGTTTCCCATAGCTTTTGTAGAAGCCAGCCCCCCGCTCCCCCCAAAAAACGATCGATGCCAACGACCCGCGCGCTTCGACGCTTCGCATCCTGTTTCCTGATTGCTTTCTCAGCACTACTGCTCGACGCGAGCACTGCCCTCGCCCGAGTGGTGCGAGTGGAGATCCTCTCCCGCGCCGACATAACGGGCACCTTCGCCGGGAAAACCTACGAGCGCCTGACCGGGCGAGTGTACTTCGCGTTCGATCCCCGGAATCCGAACAACAAGCAGATCGTCGACCTCGCTCTGGCGCCCCGAAACGCGAATGGCGAAGTGGAGGCCGTCAGCGAGTTCGTGATGCTCCGCCCGAAGGATGCGGCTTCGTCGGCCGATCTTGCGGTGATCGACATCGTGAATCGCGGCGGGATCACCACCTACGTCTTCAACCTCGGCCGAAATCCCCGCGCGTCGCCGCTCTCGTCAGAGTTCTACGGTGACGCGCTGCTGATGGATCGCGGCGCAACCATCGTCGCGCTCGCCTGGCAGTGGGACGTTCCTCCCGGCGACAACGCTTTGCATTTCACCGCTCCCGCAGTCGGCTCGGCCTCGCGGCCTGTCACCGGTCTCGTGCGCAGCGACATCACCATCGATTCCCCGGTCAACGAGATTCCGCTGGGTCACAGCCTGGCGGGGGCGATTGGATATCCGGTCGCCGACCCAAAGGATCAGGTCAACGTCCTGACTGTGCGCGACACTCCGACCGGCGCGCGCACCACAATCCCGCACAGCGAATGGCAGTTTGCCCGCTCGGAGGGCGGGAAAGTCGTCCCTGACCCGCGCTGGGTATACATGCCCAAAGGATTCACGCCGGGCAAAATCTACGAGGTCGTTTACCGCGCAAAGGATCCGCTGGTAGTCGGCACCGGCCTCGCCGCGATCCGCGACATGATGTCGTACCTGAAATACGACAAGTCCGCCGTCGCGCACGTGCGCTATGGCATCGGATACGGCGTCTCACAGACCGGCAGATTGATCCGCCACTATCTCTATCAGGATTTCAACGCTGACGAGCACGGCCGAGCCGTATTCGATGGATTTTTCGCGCACACCGCCGGCGCCGGCCGTGGAAGCTTCAACCATCGCTTCGCCCAGCCTTCACGCGACGCGCAACCATACTCCACGTTCTTTTATCCGACGGACGTTTTCCCGTTCACCAGCGTCCGCACTACCGATCCGGTCACGGGACGAACCGCTGGGCTGCGAGACGATCTGCGCAGCTCACGCGACACCAAAGTCTTTTATGTCGATGGCGGTCACGAGTACTGGGGACGTGCTGCTTCGCTGACTCACACGACTCCAGATGGGGCGCACGACGTAGGTTTTCTTCCGACGGAGCGACGCTACGTAATCTCCTCCGCGCAGCACTCGAGCCCGTCCGGATGGCCGCTGCCCGATACGGCGACAATCACCGGCACGACTGCCATGCGAGGCGATCCGCTCGATCAACGGTTGGCGCTGAGATCGCTGATGTCTTCTTTGATCGAATGGGTGACGCTGAATAAAGAGCCGGCGCCCTCGACTTATCCGACCTTGGCGGGGCACAACCTCGTCACGCCCGCGAGGCTGCAATTTCCAAAAATCCCCAACCTTCCAGTCGCTCGCATCCCGAATCAGCCGTACCGAATGGAGCTCGGCGCACGGTGGAACCAGGGAATCATCGATCGCGAGCCGCCCGTGCTTGGCGCCGCATACCCAGTGCTCGTGTCACGCGTGGATTCACTCGGTAACGAGCTCGGCGGAATCCGCAGCATCGAGATCCTCGCGCCGCTGGCGACCTACTATCCATGGCAGCTGCGCAGTGGCATGGCCGCGGGCACTGATCGCCTGGTGAGCTTTCGCGGCACGTTCATTCCGCTGCCCAAGACCGAAGCCGGCCGGCGAGCGAGCGGCGACAGCCGGCCGAGCGTTGAGGCGTTGTACGGCGACAAAGCGCGATTCATGGAGCGCGTCGACGACGGAATCCGTTCTCTAATCGCGCGGCGGTTTCTGTTGCCGCAAGATTCTACCGCGGCAAGAAATCGAATGATCGATGTTTGGAACCGCTACGGCTTACCGCGCTAGAACGGGTCAGGTCCCCGGGAAATTCTCAATCCGTGCGGCTTTGACGATTCCCTTGACGCGGTTCATCACCGTGTCTGCCGCCTTGGTTTCTCCGCGGGCCTTGAGCGCTTCGTTGAGTACTGCTCCCGTGAACGCGTATGTGTAGGCGATCCCGAAGGATGCGCGGTCCACCCACTTTCCCTCTTTAATGAGAGCTTCGGGCGCGTGATATACCGTGTTCCAAAGATCCTCGGTGCGCTGTAAATCCACGTTCAGGCCGAGAACTCTCGGCGTCTCGGGAGTGTCGGCGAGCGGATGATCCATCAGCTTCTGCACGAAGCCCTGTGACAGCAGATAGGGCTGCAGCGCCTGCCCCAGCGTTTGCCCTCCTCCACCGGTCGAGACGTAGATCGGGCGTTCGGGGTATGAATCCTTGATGAGACGCAGCAGCACCAGCTCGTCACGAACCAGATAGCCGGGTTCGATGTTGAGGGTGATGCTTCCCTGACGGAAAATCTGGGGCTGATTCAGCTGGATGTATTCCGGAATCGCGTCAGCCTCGGCGAAACTCATCTTCAGTGGCGGCCCTACCGGCTTTTTCCAGTCCTTGTTGCGGTAGATCGCCGGGCCCTTCGCTGCGTCGTAGGTCTCAACGGGCCTGCGAATCATCTGACGCACGAACCAGTCGGTATCCAGATANGTCGTGACTGCAACCGTTACATCCCGCCGCACTCCTTCCACTTCCTGCGCGTACCAAAGCGGGAAGGTGTCGTTGTCGCCGTTGGTGATGACGATTGCGTACGGCTCCAGTGAGTTCAGATAATCGTGGGCCCACTGTTGAGTGAAGTAGTGCCCGGCTCTCGATGCAGATGTCCAGTTCGAGAAAAGCGGAACGAGGGCCAGCAGAAGAATTGGCGACGCCATAGTCAACGCGCGACGTGATGGCCACCCGGCGACTACCGGCTGACCCTTCGCCGTCGCTTTGGCGGCCGTACGATCCTCGCCGCTCACAACAAGCGCGAGCTGTTCCCACAGGAAGCCGAGGCCGATAGCTGCCCACACTCCCCAGGCTGAGTAGCTCCAGATGTAGAAGTAATCGCGGTCACGAACCTCGCGCGCGACGGAGCTTCCGAGCTCGGGATCCTGCGACCACCCGTACTTGAAGTTCAGGTAGTAGATGAGCGCGAGCGTCATGGTGAACATCAGCGGGCCGAAATACCAGAATGTCGTCCGGTCTCGTTTCCAGTGGACGTAGCCACCAAGCAATCCAAGCCCGAGGAAGAGAACTGCCAGTACGAATTGCAGTCCCTGGCTTGTCTGGCCGGAGTCGCGCAGCCACTGCCATTTGAAGTACAGCCACCACATGCCGACTTGTGCGGTATACGGCGCGCCGCGCTCGACCTTCTGGCCGTACTGAACGCGGTTGATGTTGTCCATCAGCCGCTTCTCGGTAAGACCGGTGAAGGTGCAGCTGGCCGCGAGATGCGTCTCGCACGCAGTTGGGGCGCCTTCGTTAATCGCGGGGAAGTACGCCGCCCTCACCGGCTCGTAGATGAAAGGCGTCAGGCCAAGGATGAGCGCGCCCAGGCCGGCGAGCACCAGCTTCCAGCGAAGGATCGTCCGCCAGCGCGTCGTCAGCAGCGCTATACCAGCCGCGGGCAACGGGAGAAATCCCGCGGGGTGATTGGAGTAGCCGAGTCCGAGGAGAAAACAAACCAGAACGATCAGGCGGTCCGCCCTCGGCGTGTCGGGCTCTTCGATCCACTGGATAATGCACCAGGAAGCGATGGTAAAGAAAAGCAGCGAGATGGTGTAGACCTTCTCGTTGACCACCGACTGATTCCAGACCGTGAAGGCGGTCGCACCGATCAACGTCGCCGTGGACGCGACGACGAGTCTCTGCCATCTCTCCGCGATCCAGCGAGCAACGATTCGCTCGGTAATCAGGAACCAGAACCCCGCCGAAATCGCACTGGCGAGCGCGGCCATGATGTTGATCCGCGCCGCGTACGAAACAGGAATGGGCAGCGAAGCGAAAGCGTGGCCGAGCAGCACGAAGAATGGATTGCCAGGCGGGTGCGGAATGCCGAGCACCTTCACCGCCGCCATGTATTCGCCCGTATCCCACATCGCCACCGATGGGGCCAATGTGATCAGATAGAGGATGAAGACGAGGGTCGCGGCGATGGNCGCCGGGATGTACGAGGGCTGGTAGCCATGCTCGATNGCCCGCACCGNAGACGCCTTTGCTTTCGGCTGGGTGTAGCCGTTCCGGTCCGCGCTTACTGGAGAGACTTTCGTTGCCATTATCGGGTGGAGACTGGTTTGGTAGGACGATGAATTTTAGTCACTTAGCGCTCGGTATGCGTTTGTAGAGGACCGATTTTCGCGCAGTTTGGGCACATCTTGATCGGGCGAGCGAAGGTGTNCTGAGCGAATGATTCTCCTCTTGCTTCGGCATATCTTCGGGTATAAACTGAGCTATGGGATTCGTCGAGCTCAGGGCCCATACAGCTTTTTCCTTCGGCGACGGCGGCACATCACCAGAAGCACTGGCCGCCCGCGCGGCCGCACTCGGCTACGGCGCCATCGGCATCACTGATACGGCGGACCTGGGTGGAATTGTCCGATTCGGACTCGAGGCTCGGCGGCAGAACATCAGACCGATCGTCGGCGCCGAGCTCAATGTCGACGGACACCCGGTCGCTTTTCTGGCGCGCAGCAGGGAAGGGTTCAACAACGTCGCCTCTCTCGTCACCCGATCGAGAGTGGGCGAGCTGTCGACGTGGAAGAAGGGAGATGGAAAAAAGACGCGGGGGCGCCCGCGCATCTCCTGGCAGCAGGTAGCGGAGCGGAGTAGAGGGATGCAGGTGCTGACCGGTCCGGCATCAGGGCCGGTCGCATCGTGCCTCCGCAATGGCGATTACAGAGGGGCAGAGCGGACACTCTGTCAGTGGCGGGAAGTTTTCGGCGACGCGCTCGCCGTCGAAGTGCAGCTGCACCACACCAGTGGCAGCGAAGCAGCTCTGGCAGCTGCGTTGATCGAGCTCGCCGAGCGGCATCGGGTCCCGTGGGTGATTTGTCAGGAGCCGCGCTACATCGACAACGAAAGCCGGCTCGTTCACGACGTTCTCACATCGCTGCGC
>C688J18823_10002635_pt1 | contig 11227 bp, 14 predicted proteins | sample HopSoiMetagenom1_FD_18823 | JGI IMG/M metagenome (IMG submission 18823) | reverse complement strand
GCGCGTCCAGCTCGTCGCGCCGACCTCGACCGACGAGCGGCTCGCGCTCGCGGCCGAACAGACCGACGGCTGGCTCTACCTCGTCACGCTCACCGGCACGACCGGCGCGCGCACCGAGCTCTCGCCCGCGCTGGCTGGCCTCGTCGCGCGCGCGAGAGCCCTGACCGAGTTGCCGCTCTACGCCGGCTTCGGGATCTCGACGCCGGAGCACGCGCGCGCGGCCGCGGAGCTGGCCGACGGGATCGCCGTCGGCACGCGCGCGCTCGAGGTCGCCGAGGACGGACCGGCGGCCTTGCGGGAGTACGTCGGCTCGCTACGGGCCGCGCTCGACGATTCAAGCCGCGCAGGCGCGGGCACGTAGCCACCGTGAACACCGCGCTGCTCGTGCTGAGGCTGGTGGTGGGACTGCTCTTCGCCGGCCACGGCGCGCAGAAGCTGTTCGGCTGGTTCGGCGGGCACGGGTTGCGGCAGACGGGCGGCTTCTTCGCGTCGATCGGCTACCGGCCGGGGCTGCCGATGGCGCTCCTCGCCGGGCTGGCCGAGTTCGGCGGCGGACTGCTCTTCGCCGCGGGCCTGTTCGTGCCGGCGGCGGCGCTCGTCCTGTGCGGCGTGATGGCAAGCGCGATCGCCGGCGTGCACTGGCCGAAAGGCGTCTGGAACCAGAACGGCGGCTTCGAGTTCCCGCTGCTGATGGGGACGGCCGCCTTCGCGGTGGCAGCGATCGGCCCGGGAAAGCTCTCGCTCGACCATGCGCTCGGGATCGACTGGCACGGCCTCGGGTGGGCGCTCGGCGCCGTCGGCCTCGGGGCGCTCGGCGGGCTGCTCTCGCTGCTCCCCCGCCGCCGGCCGCCGGCGCAGAGCGAGCAGCAGCTGCGAGAAGCCGCCTGAACGGCCGGCTGCGCGCCGCCCTGGCGGGAGCCGCGGCCGCGACGGCGTGGGGACTGGCCGAGCGGCTCGACCAGCGCGTGCTCCGCTACGACTACTCGGACATCGCCGTGCTCGGCAAGGCGGTCACTCGCGGGCCTCGGTGGCGGGCGGCGGGCTTCGCGCTGCACGCCGCGAACGGGGTCGTGTTCGGACTGGTCTTCGACGAGCTGCGCCGCCACTCGCGCGCCTCACCGCGCCGACTCGCGGTCGGGATGGCGCTCGCCGAGCACGCGGCGCTCTACCCGCTCTGCTGGGTGATCGACCGTTACCACCCTGCGCGCGGCGAGCCGGGCGTGCCGCCGCTGCTGACGAGCCCGCGCGCGTTCGCGCAGGCGACCTGGCGGCACTACGTCTTCGGGACCGTGCTCGGGAGGCTCGCCGGATGAAGCTCGTGGCCGTGCTCGCCGCGCTGGCCGTCGCCTGGAGCGCGTCGGCCGCAGCGAAGCCGTGGCAGCCCTCCATGGCTGCCGCCATTGACTACGCCTCACACCGGCACGGCGAGATCGCCTTCGCCGTGCGCACCCCGACCCGCCACTGGGGCTGGCACGCGACGCGCGTCTTCCCCTCGGCGAGCGTGCTCAAGGCGATGTTGCTCGTGGCCTACCTCGACCTGCCGTCGGTCCGGAACCGCGCGCTGCGGCCGGACGACCGCGCGCTACTGGCGCCGATGATCCGCCGCTCAGACAACACCGCCGCCGGACGCGTGCTCGGAATCGTCGGCCCGGGCCGCCTGCGCTCGCTCGCCCGCCGTGCCGGAATGCACCGCTTCACGCCGGTGACCGGGATCTGGGGCCTGAGCCGCATCGACGCCGCCGACCAGGCGCGCTACTTCCTCCGGATCGACTCGCTGCTCGCGCCGCGTCACCGCGACTACGCGCTGCACTTGCTGAACACGATCACGCCGGCGCAGCGCTGGGGCATCGCCCGCGTGCGCCCGCCCGGCTGGCGGCTCTACTTCAAGGGCGGCTGGGGCTCGGGCACCGGCTGGGTCGACCACCAGGTCGCGCTGCTGACCCGCGGCGACGAGCGCGTCTCGGTCGCGATCCTGACCCACCTCGACGGCAGCCACGCCTACGGGGAGGAGACCCTGCGGGGAATCGCGGCCCGCCTCCTGCGCGGCCTCGGTTCGGCGCAGTCAGTGCCCTAGCCGCCGGTCGCCGAGAAGTGCTGGTAGTCGGGCGAGCCCGCCCAGCGGCCGCCCCATTCCCAGCCGACCGCGGCGAAGGCGCGGACGAGCAGCCCACCGCGGGTCGCCATCCCCGGGCGGTAGCGCGAGCGGTCGAGGTAGGCGCGACCGGCGCGCGGGTGCACACGGCCGCCTTCGAGGTACGGGTTCTCGACCGGGTCGACGTCGACCGCGAGCCCGTACGCGTGCACCGACCAGCGCTTCGGCCCGGCAGCGACGGCGTAGCGGCAGTTGAAGGCGGCCGTGTTGTCGGCCTCCAGCGAACGCTCGTCGCTGCCGCCGTAGGCGTCGATCGGCCGCAGGCGGCGCAGCGGAAAGCGCGCCGCGTAGAGGCGTGCGAAGACGCTCGTCAGCGGGGCGACAGCTCGCGCGTTGACGATCAGCACACCGGAGTGCCGGCGGCCGTCGAAGCCCCAGTACGAGAGCCGCAGGCGCCGAAGTCCCGAGGGCGCGACCGGGCAGCCGGGATGCCACGAGTGCGGCAGGTCGGCCGCGGCCACGCGCGTCACGGAGTGCGCAAAGGGCGGTGCCTGGAGCGCGAGCACGACGAGCAGCAGCGCGGCCATCGTCCGTAGTCTGCAGGTCGATGAGGCTGCTCGCCCTCACCCTCGTCGCGCTCGCCGTCGCCGCGTCCGCCTCCGCGCACGGCGAGCGGGCCGCGGCCTGCGCGCCGACCTTTGCCGGGCGGCTCGAGACCGGCTCCGCGACGCAGCTCGTGACGGTGGTCGCCCGCAGCCGGGCCTCGACCCAGGGAGCGCTCCGACTCTGGACGAAGCGCGGCGGCTGCTGGAGCCGGCTCGCCGGGCCTTGGGCGGCGTGGCTCGGCGGCAACGGCACCTCGCCGGCCAAGCGTGAGGGCGACCGGCGCACGCCGACCGGCATCTTCGGCTTCCTGCGCACGGTGTACGGGATCGCGGCGAACCCCGGCGTCCACTACGCGTACCGGCGGGTCGTCTGCGGCGACTGGTGGGTCGAGGACCCAGCCTCGCCCTCGTACAACCGCTTCCGCCACGTCCGCTGCGGCTCGACGCCGCCGTTCCGCACCACGAGCGAGGACCTCTCGCGCTCGCCGACCGCCTACCGCCACTTCGCGGTGATCGCCTACAACACGAGCCCCGTCGTCCCCGGCCGCGGCTCGGGGATCTTCTTCCACGTCAGCACCGGGCGGCCGACGCTCGGCTGCGTCAGCCTGCCGCTCCCCCGCCTGGTCGCCACGCTGCGCTGGCTGCGGCCTGCGGCGAGGCCGCTGATTGCGATCGGGACCGCCGCGGATCTCTTGCGGCTCAGTACCCGCTGAAGCGGTCGGGGAGCACCTGCTCCTCCGGCACGCCGGCGGCGCTCAGCTGCCCGACGACCGCCTCGACCATCGGCGGCGGCCCGGCCACGAGGAACGTGTGCTCGCCGAGCTCGCCCTCGAGGTGGTCGCTCAAGACCTCCGCGCTGATGTAGCGGCTCTCGCCCTCCCAGCCGTCGTCCTGGGTCATCGTCAGCACGAGCCGGAAGCCGGGAATCGTCGACTCCAGCGCCTGCAGCTCGTCGAGGAACGGCGTCGAGGCGCGGTCGCGATTCGAATAGACGAGCGTCACGCGGTAGGCCTCACCGGTATCGGCGATGTAGCGCAGCATCGAACGGAAGACCGTGATCCCGATCCCGCCGGCAACGAAGACGTAGTGCGGGCTCGTGTCCTCGGGCAGGGCGTAGTCGCCCTTCGGCGGCTCGACGTCCACCTCGTCGCCGACCTGCAGCTCGGCGAGCGTCTGCTTGAAGGCCGTCTCGCGCAGGCGCGTGCACATGCCGAGCACGCCGCGCTCGGTCGGCGAGGTGCAGGCGGAGATGTGCCGCCGCAGGCCCTTCTCGTCCTCATGGCCACGGTTCGGCAGCTCGACCCAGAAGTACTGGCCGGGGCGGAAGTCGACCTGCTCGCCCTGCAGGTCGAAGACGACGAGCAGCGTTCCCTCCGCCACCTCGCGGGTCTCCTTGACGAGCGCTCGCATGTCAGGAGGCTATTCGAACGCAGTGGCCGGTTCGGATTCCAACTGCGCCTGCGGCGCGCGCTCGCGCAGCAGCGTCACCGCCAGCAGCGACGCCAGGCCGGCGAAGGCCGCGCCCACCACGAAGGCGAGGTGGTAGCCGGCGTTCAGCGCCTCCGCCTGTGAGGCCGCCTGGACGCTCCCGGTGCGCCAGGCCGCGAGGCTTGCGAGCACTGCCAGCCCGAGCGCGCCGCCCATCATGAAGCCGGTGTTGACGATCCCGGACGCAAGCCCGGACTCGCTCGGTCCGACATCGCTCATCGCGGCGATCAGTACCGGGTTCATCGCCATCCCGACGCCGACGCCGAGCACGACCATCGTCGGCAGCACGTCGAGCCAGAAGCTCCCGTCCACGGGCGCGCGCGCGAACAGCAGCAGCCCGAAGGCGACGAGCGCCATCCCGATCCCGATCGGCGCCCGCGTGCCGAAGCGCATCACGATCCGCGCGGAGAGGCCGAGCGAGAAGGCGCCCATGATGATGTTCGCCGGNAGGAAGGCGAGCCCGACGTGCAGCGGGTCGTAGCCGAGCACGAGTCCGAGGTACTGCGCGCTGAAGAAGAACCAGGCGAACATCCCGGCCGACCAGAGCACGCCGACGCCGTTCGCGACCGACAGGTTGCGCAGCTTGAAGAGGCGCAGCGGCACGAGTGGCGCGGACACGCGCGACTCGATCGCGAGGAAGGCGCCGAACAAGATCACGGCCGCGCCGAGCAGGCCCAGCGTCTCGGCCGAGCGCCAGCCGTTGTCGTTCCCGTTCACGATCGCGTAGACGGCCAGCATCAGCGCCACGGTGACGGTCACCGCTCCGGCCACGTCGACCGGGCCGCGGGCGCCTTCGCGCTCGGGATCGGCCGGCAGCAGCGGCAGCGAGAGCGCGAGCACGGCGATCCCGACCGGGATGTTGACGAGGAAGATCCAGTGCCAGCTGAGCACGTCGGTGAGCACGCCGCCGAGCAGGACGCCGATGCTGCCGCCGCCGGCCATCACGAAGCCGAAGAAGCCCATCGCCTTCGCCCGCTCGCCATGCTCCTGGAAGAGCACGAGGAGCAGCGAAAGTGCTACCGCCGAGACGACCGCGCCGCCCAGTCCCTGCACCGCGCGGGCCGCGATCAGCGTGTTCTGCGAGGTCGAGAGCCCACACGCGAGCGAGGCCAGCGTGAAGAGCGTGATCCCGCCCAGGAACAGGCGCCGGTGCCCGAAGAGGTCGCCGAGGCGCCCGCCCAGCAGCAGGAAGCCGCCGAAGGTGAGCAGGTAGGCGTTCACGACCCACGCGAGCGACTCGTCGCTAAAGCCGAGGTCGGCGCGGATCGACGGCAGTGCGACGTTCACGATCGTCGCGTCGAGCACGATCATCAGGTCGCCCAGGCAGAGGACGTAGAGGGCGAGCCAGCGGGTGCGGCGGTCCAGTTTCATCGGCTCCGAAAGGTACTGCGACGGGCGGCGTTCGCCAAGGCCGGCGATGAGTTCCGGGCCGCCCGGCCGTCTTGGGTTGCGATGGAGAAGCTCTCCTGCGACGTTCGCGCGCTGCCCGGTGACGTCGCCGCGCTGGACGCGCTCGCGCGGCTGACGCTGGCCGCGCGGCAGGCGGGCTTCGAGCTGCGGCTGCTGCACGCCTCGGACGACCTGACCTGTCTGATCGAGCTCACCGGCCTAGCGGACGTGCTACGCGTCGAGCCGGGCCGGCAGCCCGAAGAGCGGGAACAGGGTCTCGGTGTCGAGGAAGAAGGTCAGCTCGACGATCCGGCCGCCTGAGAGCTCGAGCACCTGCAGCGCCCAGGGCTCGTAGCCCTCGCCCGACTCGCTCGGCTTGTACTGCCCGAAGGCCGGCGAGCCGTTGGCGGAGACGGTCGGGAGCACGCGCGAGCCCTTGCAGCCGATCCCCGGGCCATACCACCAGGTGAAGATGTCGGCGCGGCCCGAAAGCCAGAGGTCGAACGGCGGCATCGACTGCGTCGCGTCCTCGTGGATCAATGAGGTCAGCGCGTCGAGGTCGTAGGCCTCGAAGGCGGCGACGTAGCGCTCGAGCAGCTCGCGGTCGGGCTCCTCGAACGAGGACTCCGGGCTGAGCTCGACCTGCTCCAGCGTGGCGCGGGCCCGCTGCAAGGCGCTGTTCACCGAGGCGACGCTCGTCTCCAGCAGCTCGGCCACCTCGCTCGCCTGCCAGCGCAGCACCTCGCAGAGGATCAGCACCGCGCGCTGCCGCGGCGGCAGGTGCTGCAGCGCGGCGACGAAAGCGAGCCGGATCGTCTCGCGCGAGGCGACCGTCTCGGCCGGGTCGGCAACGAGCGAGTCCGGCACCGGCTGCAGCCACGGCACCTCGGGCGTGCCGAGGTTCTCGATCACCGGCTCGCCGGCCGGACCGAGATCCATCGGCCGCGCGCGCCGCTGGCTGCCTTCGAGCTGGTCGAGGCAGACGTTGGTCGCGATGCGGTAGAGCCAGGATCGAAGCGACGAGCGGCCCTCGAAGCGGTCGAGGCTCTTCCAGGCGCGCAGCAGCGTCTCCTGCACGGCGTCCTCGGCCTCGAAGGGCGAGCCGAGCATGCGGTAGCAGTGCGCCGTCAGCTCGCGGCGATGCTGCTCGAGCTCGCCGAAGGCCGGCGTTTGGGCAACGGATTCCATCAGCGCCATCCTAGGCACAGACGCCACGCCGCCGAAAAACTCATCGGCCGCTCGCTAGTAGCCGTACCCCCCGCCGCCCTTGTTGGTGGTGGTGCCGGTGTCCGTTCCGCCCGACCCGGAGCTCGTCTGGCCGGTGACCGCGAGCGCACCCGCCATGCCGGAGCTCTTGTGGAACTTGCAGTAGAACGAGACCGCCCCCGACTGCGGGATCTTCACCGTCACCTCGGCCTCGTCGCCGGGCTCGATCACCTTGTCGATCCCCTGCGAGGCGATCGTGAACGAGTGCTCGGTCTGGCCTTCGTTCTTCAGCTCGAGCACAACCTTCTCGCCCGCCTTGCCGGTCAGCACGGTCGGCTTGAAGTAGAAGTCGTCGAGCTCGACCTCGGTCTTGCCGTTGTCCTCGACCGCCTTGCTGCCGTGGTTGTTTGCCGCCACGCCGGCGATCGTCTTCTGACCGCCGCCGCCGCCGCTCGCCCCGGTCGTCGTGTTCCCGCTCGAGTTGCCGTAGCTGGATCCACAGCCCGCCGCCGCCAGTAGCAGCAGCCCGCCGGCCACGATCACCACGCCGCGTCTCATTCGTCCTCCTCGCTCGGACATCCGAACATCTCTACGCGGATGCGGCGTGAGCGGTTCGCTAGCGTGCGGGCATGGCCGACTTCCCCGCTTCGCACCGTGACCTGCTCGACGACCAGGTCGCCACCCTGGCCACGATCGACGACGACGGCTTCCCGCAGCTGACGGAGGTCTGGTTCCTCTACGACGACGGCGAGCTGAAGGTCTCGATCAACACCAGCCGGCACAAGGCGCGCTACCTCCGGGAGCGCCCGGAGTGCAGCCTGCTGCTGCTCGACCTGAAGAACCCGTACCGCTACCTCGAGGTTCGCGGCCGCGCGCGCGTGGAGCCCGACGCCGACCGAGCTTTTGCGACCCGGGTCGGAGCCAAGTACGACGCCGACCTGGCGGCCTACGACGCGCCGGAGGACGAGCGGCTCGTGGTCACGATCGACCCGGTGAAGATCCACCCGGTCGACATGAGCTAAGCGCTCAGCCGCTCGACGCAGCCTTCGAAGATGCCGCTCGAGTCGGCGACTCGTGCCAACAGCATCAGCAGCTGCTCGACCTCGGCCTCGTCGAGCCCGGCCAGCAGTTCGGTCTCGACCGCCGCGGCCGTCTTCTTGCCTTCCGCGAGCCGGGCCTTGCCCTTGGCGGAGACCTCGACGATGTGACGCCGGCGGTCGTCCTGGTCGCGCTTGCGCACGATCAGGCCGTCGGCCTCGAGATCGTTCAGCAGGCCGACGAGCTTGCTCGGGTCGACGCCGATCGTCTCGATCAGCGCCTGCTGGCTCGTCGGGCGGGCGTCCACCTCGAACAGCACGCCCAGGTGTCGCGGAGTCAGCCCGCTCGGCTTGAGCGCCTTCTCGAAGCGCCGCTCGGCGGCCTTGCCGAGCTTCACGAGCAGCATCCCGGCCGTCGGCGCCCAGTGCGCGGCGTTGTTCACCTCAGTCGTTGTCATGCCGAAATACTAGCAAACTCGGGATATTTGACAAGCTAGGATCGTTTGCGATAGAAAAGGATTGTGATCAGCAACGATGAGAGGGAGATTCAAATGCCTAGTGAGACGATCGACCGCCGCTGGTTCGCGCTGGCGGCCCTGGTGGCAGCGCAATTCATGGTGGTGCTCGACGTGGCGATCGTGAACGTCGCGCTGCCGTCGATCAAGACCGACCTCCACTTCACCGAGCAGAGCCTGCAGTGGGTGATCACCGCCTACGCGATCATGTTCGGCGGCTTCCTGCTGCTCGGCGGCCGGATGGCCGACCTGCTCGGCCGTCGCCGCCTCTTCATCGCCGGCATCGCCCTCTTCACGGTCAGCTCGCTGCTCGCCGGCTTCGCCTGGTCGGAGGCGTCGCTGATCGCCTTCCGCGCCACGCAGGGCCTGGGCGGCGCGCTGCTCGCGCCCGCGGCACTCTCGATCCTGACGACCACCTTCGCCGAGGGGCGCGAGCGCAACATCGCGCTCGGCGTCTGGGGCGCGGTCTCCGGCAGCGGCGCCGCGGCGGGCGTGCTGCTCGGCGGCTTCCTGACGAGCACACTCGCGTGGTCGTGGATCTTCTTCATCAACGTCCCGGTCGGGATCGCGCTGATCGCGGTCAGCCCGTTCCTCCTGCGTGAGAGCCGCGCCGAGCTCGGCCACCGGCACTTCGACTTCGCCGGGGCGTTCACCATCACCAGCGGCCTGATGCTGCTCGTCTACGCGCTGACCCGTGCGACCGAGGTCGGCTGGGCGAGCGCCGAGACGATCGGCGTGCTGGCCGCCTCGGCCGCGCTGATCCTCGCCTTCGTCGCGATCGAGTTCCGCTCCAAGGCGGCGCTGCTGCCGATGCACATCTTCCGGCTCCGGTCGCTCGTCGGCGCGAACGTGAGCTCGTTCCTCGTCGGCACGGCGCTCTTCTCACAGTTCTTCCTCGGCACGCTCTACATGCAGCAGGTGCTGCACTACTCGCCGATGAAGACGGGCGTCGCGTACCTGCCGCTGACGCTGACGATCATCATCCTCGCGGGGGTCGCCCAGAGCCTCGTCACCCGCATCGGCGTCCGGCGAGTGCTGCCCTTCGGGCTCGCCCTGGCGGCCGGCGCGCTCGTGTTGCTCGCCCAGCTGTCAGCCGACAGCCAGTACTTCTGGAACGTCTTCCCCGCCTTCGTGCTGAGCGCGATCGGCCTCGCCTTCACCTTCATCCCGCTGACGATCGCGGCGCTGATGGGCGTGCAGGAATCCGACGCGGGCGTCGCCTCCGGCCTCCTGAACACGACGCAGCAGATCGGCGGGGCGGTCGGCCTGGCCGCGGCCTCGACGATCGCGACCACCTTCACCGCCCACTACGTCGCCTCGCATCCCGGCAGCTCGCCGCTCGATGCGCCCGCGCTGACCTACGGCTTCCAGATCACGTTCTACGTGCTCGCCGGCGTGGCTGCCCTGGCCGCCGTGCTGGCCGCGGTGCTGATCGAGCCGAAGGCCGAGGAGTCCGAGGTGGTCGAGCTGGCCCAGATCCCGGAGGCCGCCTGATGCCTTGCCTCGAGCTCGAGGCCGTCCTGCTGGAGATCCGAACCGTCGTTCTCGAGCTGCGCCGGCTCGAGGGCGACGGGCTCGACGGGCTGGTCGTCGCCTCGCGGCGGCAGCAGCTCGACGGGCTGCGGTCGAGGCTCGCCGAGCTCGTCGGCGGCGACCGGAGCCTGGTCGCCGGGTAAGTACACGAAAGGCCCCGTTTCCGGGGCCTTTCGCAGTAGCGGGGGCAGGATTTGAACCTGCGACCTCCGGGTTATGAGCCCGGCGAGCTACCTGACTGCTCCACCCCGCGTCGCGGCCCGAAGTATAGCGACACGTGAAACGAGCAAGAAGCTGAAAGCGGGCGTCGCGGGCGGCTCCTACGTTGGTCGAAACCAGCGTCAGGGAGGTCGAGATGGTGACCAAGGTGAAGTCGTTTTCGCTCGTGCTCGCGGGCCTCGGAGCACTGGCCGCGGTGCTCGCCGTCAGCGCGAGCGGCGCGGGCGGGACATTCGTGGAGCACGACGTCCGCGTACTGCAGCAGTTCGACTCGAACGGCCCCTCGCCGGCCGGCTCGTACTTCGGCTGGGCGGTCAGCGAGCTCGGCGACGTCGACCATGACGGTGTCAGGGAGGCGATCGTGGGCGAGCCCGCCAGCGGCGCAGACTCGTCTACCGGGACGACCTACGTCTACTCGGGCCGCACGGGCCGCCTGATCTACCGCTTCGACGGCGCGGCCGGCGACCAGAACGGCTTCTCGATCGCCGACGCGGGCGACACGAACCGCGACCACGTGCACGACATCCTCGTCGGTTCGCCCGGGAACGGAGCCGGTCACGTCGATCTCTACTCCGGACGCACGGGCGAGCTGCTGCACCGCTTCGTCGGCGCAGCGCCCGGAGACGCGCTCGGCTGGAGCGTCTCGAGCGCAGGCGACGTCGATCGAGACCATCACGCGGACGTCCTGATCGGCGCGACCCAGGCGCCTCCGGCCGGGACAGGCCCGGGCTACGCCACGATCTACTCCGGCCGGACCTACGAGCCGATCCGAACGCTCACCGGCGACGCCGACCGCAACCAGTTCGGTTCGGGTGCCGGTTGGAGCCGCGATGTCGACGGCGACCACGTCGCCGACCAGATCGTCGGCGCCCGCAACGCCGGCCCTGGACGCCGCGGCCAGGCGTATGTCTACTCCGGCGGCACGGGCAAGCGGCTCTTCACCATCGACGCGTCACCGCAGGGCGCCGAGCTCGGCTCCTTCTTCGTGGCCGGCGTCGGCGACGTCAACGGCGACCGGACGCCCGATTTCTACGTCGGCGACTACGCCGACACGACGAACGGCGTCGACGCAGCCGGGAACCCGGCCGGCCGCGCGGGCGTCTATTCGGGACGCGACGGCCACGAGCTCCTCGCCTTCCTCGG
>C688J18823_10002634_pt1 | contig 11227 bp, 7 predicted proteins | sample HopSoiMetagenom1_FD_18823 | JGI IMG/M metagenome (IMG submission 18823) | reverse complement strand
GGCTCTGGGCGTTCCCGGCGCCAGACCGGCTGCGTGCCGTCGCCGACGAGCTCCCGGTGCCGGAGGTCAAGCGGGGTCGGCTGCGGGCGCTCGCCGAGGCTGCTCTCGACGGGCGGCTGGACGGCGGTCGCCTACGATCCCTCCCCGTCGGTGAGGCGCTGGCCGCGGTTCGGGAGCTCCCCGGCATGGGGCCGTTCTCCGCGGAGCTGGTGGTGGTGCGCGGGGCCGGTGCTCCGGACGTCTTTCCGGAGAGCGAGGGGCGCCTGCATGCCGCCATGGCCGAGCTCTACGGGCTCGTCGATCCGTCCGTCCCGTCGCTCGCCGCCATCGCCGCGGGATGGGCGCCGTATCGGAGCTGGGTCTCGTTGCTCATCCGTGCCGACCACGAAGGCCGGGCCGGGGCGGTGGCCGGCCGGGCCAGGACGTCGGGCTCGGCCGGCTGAGCCGGATCACCCGCGCAGCCGAAGGCCCCGTGGGGTGGCGGCGAAGCCGGCTGCCTGCAGCGCCGCCGACAGGGGTGTGTTCTCGTGCACCGAGGCGCCGTCGGCCTTCTGCACCACGATCCGGCCCAGCGCTCCTGCGGCGACCGCACCNGAGAGCGCCGTCGCCGCTTCCTTGAGGACGTGCTCGTCCTCCGTCCAGGACAGCAGCGTCTTACCGCCGCGCTCCACGTAGAGCGTCAGCTCACCGTCGACGAGCACCACGAGCGCCCCGGCCTTGCGGCCCGCCCGGTGGCCCGACGCCGGGCGCCGGGCCGATCCNGTGCCCTCTCCGACGTCGATGCCTTCCTCCGCGCTNCCGGGACGGTCGGGCCAGGGGAGCGCGGCGCCGTACACGTTGGCCGGATCGGTGGCGGCGAGGACGACCGCGCCCGAGGGCACCCGGTCGGGGGAGGCGAAGCTGCGCAGCCGGTCGACCGACCCCGGAGTTCCGAACTGCGCCGCACCCAGCGTCTCGACGAAGTAGCCCCGCCGGGCCCGCCCGTTCTCCTCGAAGGCCCGCAGCACGGGGTACACGGCGGAGAAGCCGCCCTGCACCTGCTCGGCCGTCACGGCACCGCGGGTGAGCACGCCGTGCCGCTCGAGCAGCGCCTCGGCGCGGGCAGTGGTGCGCCGGGTGGCGTTGGCTTCCCGTTCGGGCAGCCGGGACCAGCGTCCCGCCACCGTCGGCGGTCCGGTACGCGACGGCATCGGCGGGCGGCCCAGCCGGGTGCGGCCGTAGCGGGTGCGGTCCAACCTCGCCCGGGGCGGTGCGGGCGTGCGCCGATGGGTGCCACCCCCGCCGAGACGGGTGCGCAGCGGTGCCAGGGTGTCGTTGGTCAGCCGGCCGGCCCACACCAGATCCCAGACGAGTTCGGCCATCGCCGTGTCGTCGGTCGAGCCGACCAGGTCCGACAGGCCGCGGAAGAACAGCGCCTGCCCTCCGGCCAGCTGGTCCAGGACGGGTGCGCCCGCCTCCGGGACCTCCAGCGGCTCGGGCAGCAGCAGCGGGGCCAGGTCGGCCGGCGCCAGGCTGATCCACCCGTCACCGCCGGGCAGTCCGCCGGCACCGGCCCACAGCACCTCGCCGGCGCTGGTGAGCTCGTCGAGCATCGCGGGGGAGTAGTCGCGCACCCGCGCGGGCAGCACGAGCGACTCCAGCGCGCTGGCCGGCACCAGCGCACCGGCCAGCTGTTCGACGACCGCGAGCACGCCGTCGGCACCCCGGAGCCGGCCGCCGACCGACTGCCAGGAGGGGGTGAACCGGGCCAGCGTCCCGATGGGGACCGGCTCGACCTCCTGGCGCAGCTTCGCCAGGCTCCGGCGCCGGATGGCGCGCAGCACGTCGGCGTCGCACCATTCCTGGCCGCTGCCCCCGGGCCGGAACTCCCCGGTGACCAGCCGGCCGGTGCCGGTGAGCCGCTGCACGGTCGCCGACACGACAGCCACGCCGAGCCCCAGCCGCGCGGCCACCTCGGCGGGCTGGAAGGGCCCGTGGGTGCGGGCGTACCGGCCGATCAGGTCACCCAGGGGATCGGCCACCGGCTCCGTGAACACCTCGGGCACACCGACGGGCAGGGCCGTGCCGAGCGCGTCACGCAGCCGCCCGGCGTCCTCGATGGCCACGTACCGCTCCTCGCCGGCGATCCGGACCTCGAGCGCGCGGCGCGCGGCCACCAGCTCGGTCAGCCAGGCCTCCGGCACGCCGCGGGCGGCGGCCTCGGGCGCGGTCAGGTCGCCCACGACGCGGAGCAGGTCGGCGGCCCCGTCGATGTCGCGCGGGTGGCGCTGCTGCGGCAGTCGCTGCAACTCGGCCTCGACCTCGGCCAACGCCTCCCCGTCGAGCAGCTCCCGCAGCTCCGAGCGGCCCAGCAGCTCGGCCAGCAGGCCCGTGTCGAGCGCCAGCGCCTGGGCCCTGCGCTCGGCCAGCGGCGCGTCACCCTCGTACAGGAACTGCCCGACGTAGCCGAACAGCAGTGACTGGGCGAACGGGGATGCCGACTCGGTCTGCACGTCGGCGACCCGCACCCGGCGCGCCCGCACGTCGCGCATCAGCTCCACGAGGCCCGGGACGTCGTACACGTCCTGCAGCACCTCGCGGGCCGCCTCGAGCGTGATCGGGAACGACGAGAACTCGCCGGCCACGGCGAGCAGCTGGGCGGCGCGCTGGCGCTGCTGCCACAGCGGGGTGCGGCGGCGGGGATCGCGCCGGGGGAGCAGCAGCGCGCGGGCGGCGCACTCCCGGAACCGGCTGGCGAACAGCGCCGAGTTGCCGACCTCGGCGGTGACCTCCCGCTCGACGTCGTCCGGGTCCAGGACGGCGAGGTCGGCCTCCGGCGGCTCCCCGGTGGTGTCGGGCAGCCGCAGCACGATGCCGTCGTCGGAGTGCATCGAGGCGACGTCGACGCCGTAGCGCTCTCGCAGCCGCGCGGCCAGCACCAGGGCCCACGGTGCGTTGACCTGCGCACCGAAGGGGGAGTGCACGACCAGCCGCCAGTCGCCGAGCTCGTCGCGGAACCGCTCGACCAGCAGCGTGCGGTCGTCGGGGAGGTGACCGGTGGCCGCCTTCTGCTCGGCCAGGTAGGTCTGCAGGTTCGCCGCGCCCCATTCATCGAGCCCCGCGGCGCGGGCCCGGGCCAGCCCCGCCTCCGGCGTGGCCGAACCGACCTCGCGGAGGAACGCCCCGAGAGCCCGCCCCAGCTCCAGCGGTCGCCCGGGCGCGTCGCCGTGCCAGAACGGCATCTTGCCGGGCTGTCCGGGAGCGGGGCTGACCAGCACACGGTCGTGGGTGATGTCCTCGATGCGCCAGGACGACGACCCGAGCAGGAACACGTCACCGACGCGGGACTCGTAGACCATCTCCTCGTCGAGCTCGCCGACCCGCCGTCCCCCCGTGCCCTCGGCGCCGACGAGGAAGACGCCGAAGAGGCCGCGGTCGGGGATGGTGCCACCGCTGGTGACCGCCAGCCGCTGGGCGCCGGCCCGGGCGGTGAGGGTGTCGGTGACGCGGTCCCAGGTGAGCCGGGGCCGCAGCTCGGCGAAGGCGTCGGAGGGGTACCGACCGGCCAGCATGTCCAGGACGGCGTGCAGGGCCGACTCCGGCAGCGAGGCGAACGGTGCGGACCGGCGGACGATCGCGGCGACCTCGTCGACGGTGCGCGGTCGCTCGGAGACGATCGCGACGATCTGCTGCGCCAGGACGTCGAGCGGGTTGCGCAGGTAGCGGATCGACTCGATGGCGCCGGCCTTCATCCGCTCGGACACCAGCGCGCACTGCACCAGGTCGCCGCGGTACTTCGGGAACAGCACACCGCGGCTGACCGCACCGACCTGGTGGCCGGCCCGGCCGACCCGCTGCAGCCCGGACGCGACCGTCGGCGGCGCCTCCACCTGGACGACGAGGTCGACCGAGCCCATGTCGATGCCGAGCTCGAGGCTCGACGTCGCCACGACCGCCGGCAGCCGACCGGACTTCAGGGCCTCCTCGACGATCGAACGCTGCTCGCGGGACACCGATCCGTGGTGTGCGGCCGCGACCGGCTGAACCCATCGGGCACGCCACCGCCCGACCCGGCCTGCGCCATGAGCGCGGCAGCATTCGTGCCGGGCGGCACGGTCTCCCCGGTGGCCCGCTCGTAGGCCAGCTCGTTGAGCCGGCTGGTCAGTCGCTCGGCCAGCCGCCGGCTGTTGGCGAACACGATCGTGCTGCGATGCGCCTGCACCAGGTCGAGCACCCGCTCCTCGACCGCGGGCCAGATCGACGTCCGCGGCTGGTTGCCGGCGGCCGAGCCGTCCAGCTCGCCGGTGGGCTGGCCCAGCTCGCTCATGTCCTCCACCGGGACGACGACCGAGAGGTCCCACTCCTTGGCCGCCGGCGGGGCGACCACCTCGACCGGCCGCCCGCCGGCCAGGAAGGTGGCGACCTCCTCGACCGGCCGCACCGTCGCCGACAGGCCGATCCGCTGGGCCGGGCGCTCGAGCAGGTCGTCGAGCCGGTCGAGGGAGACGGCCAGGTGCGCGCCGCGCTTGGTGTCGGCCACGGCGTGCACCTCATCGACGATCACCGTCTCGACGCCCCGCAGCGCCTCCCGGGCCGAGCTGGTGAGCAGCAGGAAGAGTGACTCCGGGGTGGTGATCAGGATGTCGGTGGGCCGGCGGGTGAAGGCCCGCCGCTCGTCGGCCGGGGTGTCGCCGGACCGGATGCCGACCCGGATCTCCGGACGGGGCAGCCCGAGCCGGGCCGCCGCCTGCCCGATCCCGGCCAGCGGGGCGCGCAGGTTGCGCTCGACGTCCATGGCCAGGGCCTTGAGCGGCGAGACGTAGAGGACGCGGCAGGTCGCCCCCGCCCGCCCACGCTCGTCCGGCGCCGGGGTGGCCGTGAGCCGGTCCAGGGACCACAGGAAGGCGGCGAGGGTCTTCCCTGACCCGGTGGGCGCGACGACGAGCGCGTGACCACCGGTGCTGATCGCGTCCCAGGCACCTTCCTGGGCGGCCGTGGGCTCCGCGAAGGCGCCGGTGAACCAGGCCCGGGTGGGCTCGGTGAACCGGGCGAGCGCCGGGGAGGCGGCGGGCGGGTGGGCGGGCACGCTGCCCAGTGTCCCCGTGGGGTACGACACTGCGCTGGTCACCGGCGGCGCCCGCGTCTCACTGCGGCAGACTGCGCGCATGCGCCGCCCCCTTCAGGAGCCCGAGCAGCGCGGACCGGCCGTTCCGGGGGAGACGGCGGAGCGCGTCGACGTCCCGCGGGTGCAGCGCCGAACCCTCGGCGTGCTCGGTGGCGGGGTCGCGCTCGGCGGGCTGGGTGTGACCGTCGGCGTCACGGTGGGTGGCCTGCTCGCGCGGGACGCCGCCGGCTCCGACACCGCCGCCGGGCTGGGACAGACGGCCGGGGTGCTCGGTGCCGCGGTGATCGCGGTGCCGCTGGCGACGATCAGTGACCGGGCCGGCCGGAGGGCGGGCCTGGCGGCCGGCTACGCCGTCGCGGTGGCCGGCGCGCTGCTCGCCGTCCTCGCGGCTGCTCTGTCGTCGCTGCCGCTGCTGCTCGTCGGGCTGTTCGCCTTCGGCGCGGCGACGGCGTGCGGACTGCAGGCCCGGTACGCCGCCGCCGACCTCGCCGCGCCGGAGCGCCGCGGCCGGGCGCTGTCCCTCGTGGTCTGGGCCACGACGGTCGGCTCGGTGCTGGGTCCCAACCTCGCCGGCCCCGGGGACGACCTCGGCCGCACTCTCGGGTTGCCGCCCCTGGGCGGTGCGCTCGCCCTGTCCGCGGTGGTGTTCGCCGTCGTGGCGGCTCTCCTGCTGGTGCTGCTCCGTCCCGATCCGCTGCTGCTGGCCCGCGGCCTCGGCGGCGACGGCAGGGGTGGTGGCTCACGGCCCCGGCGAGCCACCGGCGCGGCGCTGCGGGCGGTGTGGGCGGCTCCGGAGGGCCGGCTCGGTCTCACCGCCGTCGTCGTGTCCCATTCGGTGATGGTCGGCGTCATGGTGATGACACCGGTGCACATGGGGCACGCCGGCGGCGCCGAGGGGACGACGCTCCGCGTGATCGGCCTGGTGATCAGCGTGCACGTGGCCGGCATGTACCTGTTCTCACCGCTGGTCGGGCTGCTGGCCGACCGGGCCGGCCGGCGGGCGACGGTGGCAGTGGGTGGCGCCCTGCTCCTGGCCGCCGCAGCACTGGCCGGCACCGCCCCACCCGGGGCCGCGGTGCAGCTGGGCGTCGGTCTGCTGCTCCTCGGGCTCGGCTGGTCGTGCGGCCTGATCGCCGGATCCACCATGGTCACCGAGTCCGTGGAGAGCGGTGTGCGCCCGACGGCCCAGGGAGCGACGGATCTGCTCATGGGGCTGGGTGCGGCGGTGGCCGGGGCGGTCGGCGGGCCGCTGCTGGCTCTCGGGGGCTTCGGGCTGGTGTCGGCCGTCTCGGCCGCCCTCGTGCTGCCTCTCGCGGTCGTCTGGGCGCGGGTCGCGGCTCAGCGACCGCGGTAGTTCCTGATCAGCAGGACGATCGAGACCAGGAGCGTCAGGGCGATCCCGATCTGCAGGACCGTGTCCCACGTCGTCGAGCCCGTCCCGGGGAACATGGGACGAGCGTAGGCCGGTCACGCCGCCGTCCGGCCCGTCGCGCGGGTTAGCGTCGGGGTGTGCGTCTGCAGGAGTTCTGGTCCCGGCTGGACCATCAGTTCGGGACCATGCGAGCCCAGAGCGTGGCGCGGACCACGTCTTCTCCGCACTGGGCGGGCGTAGCGCCGTCCAGGCGATCGAGGCCGGGATCCCGGTGCGGAAGGTGTGGCTCGCCATCTGCGACGAGTACGAGGTGCCGCCGAAGGAGCGCTGAGGCGTTCCCTCCGGGCCCGGAGCCCCACCTCTTCCGGCCCCGGTGCACCACCGGAAACGCGCACGCGTGTCGCCCTGGCAGTCGAACACGTGTTCGGCCTACAGTGGCGTCCACAGGTCGGTCGGCAGTCCACAGGTCCGCCTGACATCTCAAAACTGTCGGTGCCCCGCCCTAGCGTCGCAACCGACCCGCTTCCCGCGAACCGAAGGTGTGCACCATGGCAACGCTCGACCGCGACAAGGCCCTCGACATGGCCCTCGCCCAGATCGACAAGCAGTTCGGCAAGGGCTCGGTCATGCGGCTGGGCGACAANGCCGCGCAGCCGATCAAGGTCATCCCGACCGGTTCGATCGCCCTCGACATCGCCCTCGGCATCGGGGGCCTGCCCCGCGGCCGCGTCATCGAGGTCTACGGCCCGGAGTCCTCCGGTAAGACGACCGTCGCCCTGCACGCGGTGGCCAACGCCCAGGCGGGCGGCGGCATCGCGGCGTTCATCGACGCCGAGCACGCGCTCGACCCGGAGTACGCCCGCGCCATCGGCGTCGACACCGACGCCCTGCTGGTGAGCCAGCCCGACACCGGGGAGCAGGCGCTCGAGATCGCCGACATGCTGATCCGGTCCGGCGCCCTCGACATCATCGTGATCGACTCCGTGGCCGCCCTGGTGCCCCGCGCCGAGATCGAGGGCGAGATGGGTGACAGCCACGTCGGTCTGCAGGCCCGCCTCATGAGCCAGGCGTTGCGCAAGATCACCGGTGCCCTGAACAACTCCGGTACGACGGCGATCTTCATCAACCAGCTGCGCGAGAAGGTCGGCGTCGTCTACGGCTCGCCCGAGGTCACCACCGGTGGCCGTGCGCTGAAGTTCTACTCGTCGGTCCGCCTCGACGTCCGTCGCATCGAGACCCTCAAGCAGGGCACCGACGCCGTCGGCAGCCGCACCCGGGTCAAGGTCGTCAAGAACAAGGTCGCCGCGCCGTTCAAGCAGGCCGAGCTCGACATCCTCTGGGGCCAGGGCTTCAGCCGCGAGGGCGGGCTGATCGACGTCGGCGTCGAGCAGGGCATGGTGAAGAAGTCCGGTGCCTGGTACACGTACGAAGGCGACCAGCTCGGCCAGGGCAAGGAGAACGCCCGCAACTTCTTGAAGGACAACCCCGATCTCGCCGATGAGATCGAGAAGAAGATCAAGGAGAAGCTGGGCATCGGCCCCGCGCTCGACGCGCCGGCCGAGCCCGCGGCTCCCGTCGACTTCTGAGGTCGGCCGTGAGCGACCTGTCGCGCGGGTCGCGCCGCGGCCCCGGTGCCCGCCGGGGTTCGCGGCGGCCCGCCCCCGCCGACGGCGATCCCCCGATCACGGACGCCGTCCCCGGTCCGGTCGAGGACGACCTCGGTGATCCGGAGTCCGTCGCCCGGGCCATCTGCCTGCGCGCGCTCACCGGCGCCCCGAAGACGCGTCAGCAGCTCGCCGAGCTGCTCGAGCGCCGGGGGGTGCCGCAGGACGCGGCGGTCACCGTCCTCGACCGGTTCGGCGAGGTCGGCCTGATCGATGATGCTGCCTTCGCACGTGCCTGGGTCAGCTCCCGGCAGGCCGGCCGGGGGCTGGCCCGCCGCGCCCTCCGCGCCGAGCTGCGGGCCAAGGGCGTGGACCCGGACACCGCCGAGCAGGCGGTCGAGCTCGTCGACGACGACGACGAACGCGCGGCGGCGAAGCGGCTGGTCGAGCGGCGGCTCTCGGGCATGCGTCGGCTCGACAGGGCGACGGCTACCCGGCGACTGATCGGCATGCTCGCCCGCAAGGGATACAGCGGCGGCGTGGCGGCGGCCGTGGTGCGCGAAGCGCTGGACGCGATCGACGACGGCGCCGACCACCTGGTCAGCCTCGACGAAGACGCGCTGCTGCCCTGACGCGGTCCTGCGCGCCGGTCCGGCTCAGGTGGGGTCGGGATCGTTCGGGCCCTGGCGAGGTCCTTCGGTTGCGCCCAGCTCGCTGACGCCGGCGTACGGCTCGTGCCGCTGGCCGGCGTGTGCCTCCGCGTGCAGGCGTTCCACCAGGTCCGGGTAGTGCGCCTCGAATGCCGGGCGCTCGGAACGGATCCGCGGGATCTCGACGAAGTTGTGCCGGGGCGGCGGCGAGGAGGTCGCCCACTCCAGGGAGTTGCCGTGACCCCAGGGGTCGTCGCGCAGGGCCAGGCGACCGTACTTCCAGGAGTGCACCACGTTGTACAGGAACGGCAGCAGCGAGGCGCCGAGGATGAACGAGCCGATCGTCGATACCACGTTCAGCGTCGTGAAGCCGTCCGTGGGCAGGTAGTTCGCGTAGCGGCGCGGCATGCCCTCGGCGCCCAGCCAGTGCTGCACCAGGAACGTGGTGTGGAAGCCGATGAACGTCAGCCAGAAGTGCAGCTTCCCCAGCCGCTCGTCCATCATCCGGCCGCACATCTTCGGGAACCAGAAGTAGATGCCCGCGTAGGCGGCGAAGACGACTGTGCCGAAGACGACGTAGTGGAAGTGAGCGACGACGAAGTAGGAGTCGGTCACGTGCCAGTCCAGCGGTGGGCTGGCCAGCAGCACACCCGTGAGACCGCCCAGCAGGAAGTGATCATGAAGCCGATCGAGAACAGCATCGGCGTCTCGAAGGTCAACTGACCCCGCCACATGGTGCCGATCCAGTTGAAGAACTTCAGCCCGGTCGGCACGGCGATGAGGTAGGTGAGGAACGCGAAGAACGGCAGCAGCACCGCGCCGGTGGCGAACATGTGGTGGGCCCAGACCGCCAAGGACAGGAAGCCGATGGCCATGGTGGCGCCGACCATGCCCTTGTAGCCGAACAGGGGCTTGCGGCTGAACACCGGGATCACTTCGGTGATGATCCCGAAGAACGGCAACGCGATGATGTACACCTCGGGGTGACCGAAGAACCAGAACAGGTGCTGCCACAGCATCGGCCCACCGTTCGCGGCCGAGTAGACCTGCGCACCGAGGTGGCGCTCGGCCAGCAGGGCCATCAGCGCGGCGGTGAGGATGGGGAACGCCAGCAGGATCAGCAGGCTGGTGATCAGCGAGTTCCACGTGAAGATCGGCATCCGGAACATCGTCATGCCCGGCGCGCGCAGGCAGACGATGGTGGTGATGAAGTTGACCCCGCCGAGGATCGTGCCCAGCCCGCTGACCGCGAGTCCGGCCGGCCAGAGGCTGCCCCCCACACCCGGGGAGTGCAGCGCGGTGGAGAGCGGCGCGTAGGCCGTCCACCCGTAGTCGGCCGGACCGCCGGGGGTCAGGAACCCCGTCATGACGATCAGGCTGCCGAAAAGGAACAGCCAGTAGGAGAACGCGTTCAGCCGCGGGAACGCGACGTCCGGAGCGCCGATCTGCAGCGGCATCACCAGGTTGCCGAAGGCGAAGAACAGCGGCGTCGCGAACATCAGCAACATCACGGTGCCGTGCATCGTGAACAGCTGGTTGTACTGCTGCGCGGAGAGGAACTGCAGTCCGGGCTGAGCCAGCTCCGCGCGGATCAGCATGGCCATCAGGCCGCCGGCGATGAAGAAGACGAACGAGGTGACCAGGTACATCAGGCCGATCGTCTTGTGGTCGGTCGTGCGCAGCAGGCTGAGCAGCCGCGAGCCCTTGACCGTGACTGCGGCGGGGCTGGGGCGGCTGATGATGGGCTGCGGTGCGAGGGCGGTCATGCCGACGACTCCGTCCGTGCGAGGCGGTCGTGCCGGGAGGCCGTCTGCCGGCAAAGGCTGTGGCGACAGGACATGAGCGAAGCCCCCCGCATTCTCCGGGGCGCACCGGGCCGGTGCACGGGTCGACTCGTCGCTCGCCTTCGGAGCGGCAGGACCATGGTCGCGCATCCGCGGCGGTTCGGAAACCCGGGGCGGCACGCCGGACCGGCACGGAGGGCGGTCAGCCCCCTCAGCTGCGACCGGTCCGGCCGCCGACGGTGACGGGACTGGGTGCGACCTCCCTTCGAAGGCGGCGGAGCCAGGCGCCCCGCATCGCGGCTGGCGTTCGTATCCGGGGCGGGAGCCGCGTCCTCTTCCTGGTGTCCATGGCGTTCCCGGTGTCCATGGCGTTCCCGGTGTCCATGGCGCACATGGACCCGGCACAAGGAGGACCTCATGGGGTCAGGCGCGTATTCGATCTTCATCGACCCGCCGGCCGGTGGGGGACCACAGACCCGGGGAAGGCGCGTGGTGCCGGTTCCGCCCCCGGAAAACTCCGGCGGTGTCAAGTTCACCACGGTGGTGCTCTTACTTGCCTACGAGGACCTCCAGACAGGGGTCCATGCAACCGGAAGGTTCCGGGTCCTGCGGGGGGCATCCTCGCCACCACAGCCCTTCGACGTCCCGGCCGGGCGGACACCCATCGCCGTCCTGCACTCGAACGATCAGGCAGTGTCGGTGGAGACCGACCC
>C688J18823_10002633_pt1 | contig 11228 bp, 17 predicted proteins | sample HopSoiMetagenom1_FD_18823 | JGI IMG/M metagenome (IMG submission 18823) | reverse complement strand
AACAGGGGATCCCGGCCGCCGCTAGCGGCGAAAATGGCCTGGGCAGCCTCGGCGCTCAGCCCAAACGCGTTGGACTGGAGGTGACAGGTTGCGCAACTCCTCCCATTGGTGCCGAAGCTCCGGAAAAACCCGTTGCCCTGGTCGATGGTGCCGGTGGTACTGACGGTCCCCAGCCGTCCGGCGGCATTGGGCGAAAGGAAGATCTCGAAGGTGGCACGGGCCGCCGCGTCCAGCCCCTCGCTGGGCGAAAAAGGCGCCTGGTCGGGCTCGCAGGCGAGCAGGAAGGCAGTCGCCATGGCTAGCGTCGCCAAGGACACTCCGTGGGTCTTCATAGATCTCCTCGTGGCCATGCTTGGGGAATGAAGCAGATGGATAGTTCTACGGAAAATTGGAGGAGCGCGCAATAGCGGACGTCTGTTGGACGTCTTAATTTTGCTGAAGCAGGCCGCCCACCACCGTCTAAGGATCCCCCGTGTCGTCCGATCCGGCAGCCGTCCCACCGTCCATTCGCTTCGGCGAAGAGCTGGAGCTGGACCGCTCGACTTATCAGCTCCGGCGCGCGGGGCGGCTGGTCAAGCTCGAGCGGATCCCGCTGGAGATCCTCCTGCTGCTGACCGAGCGCCCCGGGCAGCTGGTCAGCCGGGAGCAGATTGCCGAGCGGGTCTGGGGCAAGGCCACCTTCCTGGACGTGGACAACAGCATCAACGGCGCCATCCGAAAGATTCGCCAGGTTCTTAAGGACGATCCCGAGCAACCCCGATTCGTTCAGACTATTACCGGCCGAGGGTATCGCTTTGTTGCGCCGATCCTCGGTCCGGCCGATCCGTCGGCGAAAGAGCCGGAGACCGCGCCACCGGTTGCAGCCCCAGCCCCAATCCCAGCTGCCGCCCGGGCGCGATCCCGCAGTACCCTACGGCTCGCCGCCGCCCTGGTGGCGCTGCCGCTTCTCCTCGCCGCTATCGTCTTGTCCCGTGACCGGAAGGCCGATCGGCCCCCTGCCCGAGTGATGCTGGCGGTCCTGCCTTTTCAGAATCTCACCGGCGACGAGGGCCAGGAATACTTCAGCGATGGACTCACCGAAGAGATGATCACCCAGGTCGGGGGCCGGGACCCTGCAGGGCTGGGCGTGATCGCCCGGGCATCGGTGATGCACTTCAAACACACTCAGGAGCCGCCGGAGCGGATCGGGAGGGAGCTGGGCGCCCAGTACCTTCTGCTGGGAAGCGTGCGGCGCGACGCGAGCCGTGTCCGAGTAGCTGCCGAGCTGGTCCGGGCTCGGGATCATGCCCGGCTCTGGGCCCACCAGTACGACCGGCAGCTCAGCGACCTGTTGACGCTGCAGGACGAGATTGCCCGGGAGATCACGGATGCAATTCAGTCGAGCCTGGGAACCCGGGCTCCCACCCGGAGCGCCGCGGCAGCGCCGGCGCCGGCATCCGATGCCTACGATCTATACCTGCGGGGGCAGTACCTGCTCAACAAGCGGACCGACGGCGACATCCGGTCGGCAGCCTCGTTCTTCGAGCAGGCTATCCAGCGCGATTCCGGCTTTGCCCGGGCTTGGGCTGCGCTGGCCCAGGCTGAGGTTCTCGGCGCGGTCTACTCGATCGGTCCGCCACAGCAGCTCGTTGCCCGAGCCCGCTCCGCGGCGCTCAAGGCGCTCGCCCTGGATCCCTCGCTAGCCGAAGCCCACACCGCGCTGGCGCTGATCATCCAGAACCACGAGTGGAACTGGCAGGAGTCCGAGCGGCACTTCCGCCAGGCGATCTCGCTCAATCCCAACTACGCGACGGCCCATCACTGGTACGCCGAGCACCTGATGTGGCTGGGACGGTTCGACGAAGCGCTGAGAGAGAGCGAGCGGGCCCGGCAGCTCGACCCGCTCTCGTTGATCATCGCGGCGGACGATGGCGCTATCCTCTACTATGCGCGACAATACGACCGGGCCATCGATCGGCTGCGGTCGGTCCGCGCCGTTGATCCCACGATGTCCCGCGCCTACATCCTCATGGCGGTCTACACCGACGATCGCATGTTCGACCAGGCTCTCGCAGAAGAGGAGCGATGGCGGCCGCAGAACAAGGCGGCGGTCCACTGGGCNAGCCTGGCTTACATCTACGGGGGGGCCGGCCGAACGGCCGAAGCGCGGCATGCCATTCAGGAGCTGGTGCGGCTGAGCCGACGAGAGCCGATCCAGGCCCGGGTCTTCGCCTGGAGCTATGCCGGCGTGCGGGACACGGTGCAGACCCTGGCCTGGCTGGAGAAGGCGTATGCGGAGCGCTCAGGAGAGATGACGACCCTCAAGGTCAGTCCGGCGTACGACTTCCTTCGGGGGGATCCGCGGTTCGAGCGCCTGCTGCAACGGGTCGGACTCGGCGGCAAGGCCGAAGATCAGAAAGCGGCGGGGCGGTGACAGATGAGGCGCAGACACTTTCTCATCTCCAGTGCCTTTGCCTCGCTGCCAGGTTCCGTCACCGCCCCATCCCGCCTTCAGCCTCAGCAAGGACGCTGGCCCTATGACGGAGGGGGAACAATCGCCCGATTCGGTGTGCTCACACCCGATTTCGACCCGGTTCCCGAGTCGGAGCTGTGGGCCATGGCTCCGCAGGGGGTGTCGGTACACGCCGCCCGGGTAGCACGGGCGGGAGGGCCTGGTGCGGGGTTCGTTACCGAACCGTACGTGGATGACGCAGTCGATCGTCTCGTTGACCTCAGCCCGCGCGCCATCCTGCTGGGCTATACCAGCAGCAGCTACGCCCTCGGTACAGGCGGCGACGAGCGGGTGCACGCGCGCCTGGAGCAGCGTGCCAAAGGGATTCCGCTCATCTTTACCTGCCCGGCTGCCGCGGAAGCCCTCCGTCAGCTCGGCATCCGCCGTCTGAGCCTCGTGCATCCGCCGTGGTGGACTGCCGAGGCCAATGACCAGGGAATCGCCTACTGGCGAGAAAAGGGGTTCGATGTCCTTGGGGGCACGCGCCTCACGCCTCTCCGGAGCTTCCGTGAGGTCTCGGCCGCGGAGGTGTTTGAATTCGTCGCCTCCCGGACCCCACGTGCAGCGCAAGCGGTGTTTATCGGCGGGAACGGCATGCGTGCTGTTGGGGCCGTCCGGGCACTCGAGGCCCGGCTCGGAATCCCTGTGCTCACTGCGAACCAGGTGCTGCTCTGGGCCGCACTCCGCCGAACGAAAGGCGCCGCTCCGGTAACGCAGTATGGCAAGATCTTTTCTTGACGATGCAGCCGGCGACCCTCCATAGCGAGTGGCAATGATACGGAGATCGGGTTTCCTCGCGATCCTCTCTGTTGCGGGATCTGCGCTGGCCGTTAAGGCCCAGAGCACCCACGCGAGCGACAGTAGCGCCGCGGCGGCTGTTGTTTCGGATTACCTGCAGGGCTTGCAGTTCAACGATACCCTGCGGCTGGCAAAAGCCTTCTGGCCCAGCACCAAACTGCTATGGGTGAAGCGGGACAGCACGCTGGGCGAGCTGACCCAGCCGGCCTGGTACGCCAGCTTCCGCGGGAGCGTGGGCCAGCGGGTGGAGGGCATGCTGCGCATGGTGAAGCTGGAGCTCACCGGTTCGGCGGCATCGGCCAAGGTGGTGGAGGAGTATCCGGACTCGCGCTATACCGACTATCTCGGCTTACTCCGAATCAAGGGCCGCTGGTGGATCGTGAGCAAGCTCTACGTCGCCGAGCGGCGCTGACGGTGAGGAAGCCGCGAGAGATGATTCCTGCCGACTCGAAAAGCGCGAAGATTCAGCGCGAATTCCTCCGGCGCATGGGCCGGCAGTCGCTTTTGGCACTGTTGCTGGTCGTGGGGTCGCTGCTCGGCGGGATGGCGGGCTTTCACCACTGGGGGCGACTGGCCTGGCTCGACGCTTTCCTCAATGCCTCGATGTTGCTCGGGGGCATGGGCCCGGTGGGCGACCTGGGCCCGGCAGCCGGCAAGTTGTTCGGTGGCTTCTACGCGCTGTATGCCGGGCTGGTTTTCCTGATCGTAGCCGGTCTGCTGGTGGCGCCGGTGTTCCATCATGTCCTGCATCGTTTTCATCTCGAAGGGAAAGAAGAACGGTAAGCCGCCGTTGATCACGCGCTACGTTCTCGACCTGGCGGGAGTCGCGGTGTTCGCCGTCAGCGGCGTGCTGGCAGCTGGACGGAAGGGTCTGGACGTGCTCGGCGTCGCAGTGATCGCAGTGGTTACGGCAATAGGCGGTGGGACGCTGCGCGACCTTCTGCTCGACCGGCATCCGATCTTCTGGATTGCCAATACGGCCTACCTATGGGTCATTCTCGGAGCGACTGCGGTGACCCTGGGATATGTGCGGTTCTGGGCGGCATCACGCCGCACCCTTCTGGTCGCCGACGCCCTGGGCCTGGCGTTTTTCACCATCGGCGGGGTGGAGATCGCGCAGCAGAGGGGGCACGGGGATCTTATCGCCCTGCTCATGGGAACCATGACCGGTGTCGCCGGAGGCGTGCTGCGGGATGTTCTCCTGGGCGAGATCCCGCTGATCTTTCGCCCCGGGCGGCTCTACGCCACGGCTGCCATTGTGGGCGCCGGACTTTATGTGCTGCTGGTGGGACGCGGAGTTGCCCGGGAAACCGCGGCGCTGGCCGGGATGGGCGCCATTGCCGGGCTGCGGCTGGCCGCGATCTTCTGGAGACTCGAGTTGCCGGCGGTGCGGGTGCCGGAAGATGAGACACGTTAGCGGCCTGCGCTCTTAATCCTCGGTGTGGAGACGATCGATCCGAGCGATGAAGCAGCCGGCTTCCGCGTTGCGCAAATGGATGTACTGAGTGCCGGGTTGGGCCCAGACTTCATCCAGCGCTGACTCAAAGCTGCCGGCGCCAACTCGCCGCTGCACCAGGACCCCGCCACCCGGACCATAGGCCTCGAGTGCGAGGGGCAAAGGCCGAAGCGCCTCGGGAAGCTGGAGGCCGTCGTACCGCTCGCACGGCTTACGATGAATGAAGATCGGACCGGGGGCCGGCAAGGCGCCGGCATCGGTAAACGGCTGGTAGGTAAACAACAGGCGCTCATCCGCGCCCACCGTGAAGGTTTGCAAGCAGAGGCGACACGGTCCGTACCCCGTGGCCAGCTCGACATGGGCCGGATGGCCGTACTGGGGAGATTGCATGGTTGCTCGCGTGGCGGCAGCGAGGCTTTCGGGAATGCCCTGGACTCGGTAGCGATTCATGGGCTGAAGGTAGGTGCCTGCCAGGGAGGGGGCGTCCCGAATCATGCGCTCAAAGTGAGGCGAAGCATGTCACTTGATCCTCCGCCCAATTCGAACCTCGGGCCAGCACCGGAAGCCGCAAACCTCGGCGTTGTCCGTCCGCCCCTGGTATATCTGGGCTCGATACTTCTTGGCCTGCTCCTGCATCTGGCCCGACCGATTCCGGTTCTGTCCCGCGGTCTCGGTGCCCGCTGGGGCGTTCCTGTCATCCTGCTGGCGGTCGGCCTGTTTGTATCCGCTGTTCGCACCTTCAAAACCGCGGGAACTCCGGTCCCAGGCAATCAACCCACGACCACGATTGTGCGGAGGGGGCCATATCGTTTCAGCCGGAACCCGATTTACCTGGCCTTCTCGTTGCTTCAGCTCGGCATTGCCTTTTGGGTCAACAGCCTGTGGTTGGTCATTACCCTCCTCGCCGCTGTGGCCGTCATGTCGCTGGTAGTGATCCCCAAAGAGGAGCGGTATCTGTCAGCGCGATTTCCTTCTGAGTATCCCCCCTACAAGACATCGGTGCGCCGGTGGTTCTAAAATGAGAATGAAGTCCTATGGCAGCTTCGACGAATACTTCGAAGACCAGAGCCGCAGTAATCAGGCGATCATCCGTGGACTTCGGCGCCTGGTGAAGCGGGTCGAGCCTGGGCTAACAGAATCGGTTAAATGGGGAAATGGGTGCTGGATCGGCGGCAACGGTCCGGTCGCATACGTTTACTCCGCGCCGGACTACGTGCAATTCGGTTTCTTCAGGGGATCGTCCCTGAAGGACCCGAAACACTTGCTCGAGGGTAACGGCAAGTACGTGCGCCATGTCAAAGTACATAAACCTTCCGGCATCGATGAACGGTCCTTTGCCACACTTCTCAGGCAGGCCGCGGGTACGCGTTAGGTGAAATCCCTGGATCCCGCCTCGGAAGCCCGGGTACGCGAGAGCTTCACTCGCCAGAGTCATATGGCCACGCTCGGCGCCGAGATCGTGTTCATCGCCCCGGGCGAAGTGCATCTGGCGTTTCCGTTCGGCGAGGAGTTCTGCCAGCAGAACGGGTTCATGCATGCCGGGGCCATTGCGAGCGTCGCCGACTCGGCCAACGGCTACGCCGCGTACACCCTGGCTCCACCTGACACTGACGTGCTCGCGGTGGAGTTCAAGATCAATTTGCTGTCCCCGGCCCGGGGTGTAGGATTTCTGGCGTGCGGCCGAGTGCTGCGTCGGGGGCGGACCCTCACTGTCTGCCAGGCCGACGTCTTTACCACCGGATCACCCGAGCGGTCGCTTATCGCTACCATGCTCTCCACCATCATCGTGCGTCCGAGGAGCCGAGCTGACAGTGGAGCCGCATAGCGATAGGCCATGGATCTGTGATGGAGCGATTGTGGAGGTGACTGCATGAGACTGGACATCTATCTGAACTATCGGGGAAACTGCGAGCAGGCGTTCCGCTTCTACCAGGAACAGCTTGGCGGCAGAATCACGGGAATAATTCGGCACCGGGAGCAACCCAACCCCAACATCCCGGCCGACTGGCAGGAGAAGGTCCTTCACGCTCGCATGGAGATCGGTTCGACAACGGTCATGGGAGCCGACATCCCGAGCGCCGAACCCATGCGAAGCGCCTACCTCACCTTGTCACTCGATCGTGAGGAGGAAGCCGAGCGGGTATACGGCCTGCTTACGAGCGGTGGCGAGATCTTCATGAAGATGGACAAGACGCCCTTCGCCAACCGGTTCGCGATGTTACGCGACAGGTTCGGCACGTCCTGGATGCTTCTCCACCAACCTGGATCCCCTTGATATGAAACAGACCGCGAATGCCCGGTTCGCCATCAAAAGCTGGGATGAGAAGCCCTATAGTGAGGGCCAGGACCTGCCAAAGCTTACCCGAGCAAGCGTGAGCAAGACCTACAGCGGCGACATCACCGGCGAGGGGCAGGTGGAGTACACCATGATGTACCGGAACGACGGCTCCGCCACCTTCGTCGGACTCGAGCGGGTCAGCGGACAAATCGGTGGCAAGTCCGGCAGCTTCGTGCTGCAACGCACTGGGGTGTTCGAAGGCGGCCAGGCGAAGGAGTCCTATTCCGTTATTCCCGGCTCCGGAAGTGGAGAGCTGCGCAACCTGGCGGGAGAGGGCCGTTCCTCCGTTGGGCACGGCATGGAGCATCCTTTCACGCTGAGCTATGAGCTGCCGCCGGTCCCAGCTCCGAACTAAGGCAAAGCGGCCCCGCACGTGCAAAGCACCAATCCACCTCCCCGGCAGTCGACTCGATGGGCCGCGATCGAACTGGCTTTGGTCGTGCTCATCGTTGCGGCCTTCGTCGCCGGCGTTCTGCCCGTCACCGAAGTGCCCGCGCTCGTTATCCTCGGATGGGTGTCGCTCCGCCGCCGCGGGCTCCGCTGGTCCTCTGTTGGCCTCAGACGATGGGAGAATGGCCGGCGAGCCGCGCTGCTGATCGGAGCAGGAGTGGCCTATGCCCTCATCACCTTGTATACGCTGGATCCGTTGCTGGACCGGCTCACTGGGCACCCGGCGGATCTCAGCGAGTTCGCGGATGTACGGGGAAACGCACCCATGCTCGGGTTCTGGCTGCTGCTCAGCTGGGTTCTGGGTGCGTTCGGGGAGGAGCTGGCGTACCGCGGGTACATCATGAACCGAATATCCGACCTGGCACCCCAAAGGGCTGCACAGTCAATCGCCATCCTTGGGAGCGCTCTGCTTTTCGGGGTATCTCACATCTCGCAGGGGCTCTCGGGAGTGATCTCCAACGTGCTGGGCGGGCTGGTGTACGGCATCATCTATGTGTTGGCGGGCTGGAATCTCTGGGTTCCCATTCTGGCGCATGGTCTGGAGGACACCATAGGATTCATCCTGATCTATGCCGGACGGTATCCCGGGCTGTAGCCTGAGCCAGTCCACCTAACTTGCACGACCCTTGCAGTACACCCCCAGACTGACTCGGTCTTCCCCCTAGCTCACCAGAAAATCTGAGCGTCGCATGCCATGGAACCGTACCATGGGGACGGGCGTCTGCCTGGCCTTATGTGTCATACCTACGCTACTTCGGGCCCAAACTGCGACCGGAGAGCTGGGGCTTTCCACCGATCCAGCCAGCTCCCGCCCGGCCTTTCACTCCACCAAGGAGCTGGTCGCCACCTATGACAGCCTGACGGACTCCACGCACCTTGCCGTAACGACCCACAAGGGCACCTACTTTCTCTGGATCCAGCATCCCCGCCTCACCTGGACCGTCACCTACCCCGGCCGGGAGCCCAGCCAACCACCGTCCGGGGAGATTCTGCTGGTCTTTCAGACCCGGGCCCCACAGTCGCCCAGGGACAATCAACTGGTGATGGAGTCCGCTGCGGGAGAGAGGCTGATGCTCAACAGCATCCGCGCGAATACCCGGCCGGGACCCATGACCCCGGCCCTGCTCATGGACTTCCTCATCCCGATCGACCAGCTTGCGCGGGCGCTGGCCGGCGACAGCGTGAAGCTCACTGTCGGGGGCATCGAGGTGAAGTTCAAGCCCGACCAGGTCGAAGCGCTGCGGGATCTGCTCAGGCAGGCATCCGCGGAGCGGCCCAGGGAGGGCGAATAGGTTTAGGGTGACCGGTCCAAAGTCTAGTGCCGGCCACCAGACGGGCACTGCTTATTGATGATGGAGAAGACCGGTTACCTGAGTCGCCATCACCAGAGCATACCAAAGGAGCTCGCGTGCCACGCTGGTCCCGTGCAGCTGCACCCGCCCTGGTTCTCCTTTCCTTCGGAGTGGTTCCGCCCCTCGCTGCGCAGGCACACCACCCCGCGCACTGGACCTACGCAGGAGAGTCGGGCCCGACCCACTGGGGCACGCTCGACCCCGCGTTCGCCCGGTGTGCGATGGGCCACGCCCAGTCGCCCATCGACATCAGCGCGCCCAAGTCGCACTCCCTGCCCAGCCTGTCGCTCCATTATGAGGAAACCCAGATCAGTGTCGTGAACAATGGCCACACCATCCAGGTCGCCTATGATCCGGGGAGCAGCCTGGAGCTCGAGGGTACCCGCTACCAGCTGATTCAATTTCACTTTCATACGCCGAGCGAGCACACTTTTGGCGGCAAGCATGCGCCGGCAGAGCTACACCTGGTGCACCGGAGCGGAGATGGCCGGCTGGCGGTTATCGGGGTGCTGCTGCAACCTGGCCAGGAGAACGCCGCACTGGCTCCGCTGTGGCAGCACCTGCCCGCGTCCGAAGGTCCGGCGCAGCACGTGAACGCGCGGATCAATGCGCAGGATCTGATCCCGCCTCAACACACGAGCTATCGCTACGACGGCTCGCTTACCACCCCGCCCTGCAGCGAAGGCGTCAAGTGGATCGTGATGACAACGCCGATCAGCCTGTCCGAGCAGCAGCTGGAGAAGCTCCGGACGATTCTCCACGATGACAGCCGGCCGGTGCAACCGCTGGACGGGCGGTCAGTCGCGTCCGACGCCCCCAGCCGTTGAGACTACGCTGACCGGCCTGGGCTGGCGCGAATCGGTGTCTCCCGACCTAGTGTTTCCCCTGCTCGGTATCCTGTTCGTCGGCCTGGCCTGGCCCCTCGCCACCCGGAGAGTACCACCAAACCGGTGGTATGGCCTTCGGGTGCCGGCCACATTCGCCGACAAGACGGTCTGGTACGATGCCAACGCGGCGGCCGGAAGAGACATGATGGCTTTCGGCACGGTCGCCACCGTGGTCTCCCTGGTGCTGCATCACGTGGCTGGCCTGCCCACCGAGACCTATGCTCTGATCTGTGCCGGTGTCTTTGGGCTCGGCTCGTTGGTCCTGGCACTCCGCGGCTGGCGGCTAGCCAACCGGCTCCTTCGCCAGCGGCGCGGAGGAGAGAGCGGGGGCGGGGCGGTGTGACCGCTACTTGAAACGGAGTTTGGCCGCGAGAATAGCGCCATTGAGCACCACCATTCCCGCATTGGTCGCGACAACCGGCACGTCGGAAGCCAATATCCCATAGGTGAGCCACAGGACGCCCGCGGTAATCAGGAGGAGAAAGGTTCGGACCGAGAGGTCTTTGGTACGCTTGGTGCGCCAGACCCGAACGGTCTGAGGTATGAGCGACACGACGGTCAGGGCACCGGCCAGGTAGCCAACGTACGGCGTAAGTTGCACAACAACTCCAATGACAAGAAAGCAAAGGGATATGATCGCGGGTTCCCACAGAGCCGGCGGTGAGGCTCCACACAGCAGCCGGAGCTGAAACTGCCCGCATGACGGGACAGCCAGAGAGGTGGTATGGTGGCAGTGCTGGTAGGGGCGGTACTGGGGATTGGGGTGGGACTATTCGGGACGAGCACGGGCCTGGATCGCGACCGGGCCTTCTATCCCGTGACGATGATCGTCACAGCCTCTTACTACGCGCTGTTTGCGGTCCTGGGCGGCTCCTCGCATGCCCTGGCTCTCGAGGTGCTGGCCGGGGTGGTCTTCCTGGCCCTCGCGGTTGCGGGGTTCAAGTCCTCTCTCTGGTTGGTTGCTGGTGCGCTGGTGGCCCATGCGATCTTCGATTTGGTTCGCGGCAGTGTCATAAACAATCCCGGGGTGCCCAGCTGGTGGCCGCCGTTCTGCCTGAGCTTGGATCTCGCTCTCGCGGCATATCTGGCGTGGCTGCTGGTTAGCGGGCGACGTCGCGGCTCAGCTGCAGGTTGAGCATCGGCTGTCGAAACGCCTGGGGGTGGCGCAACGTAGGTTCAGGATGACCCGGTCGCTCCTCCTTCCCCTGCTCTTCCTCGCCTGCAGCAGCGCCACCCCACCTGAGCGGTACGGATTCGTGGCCACCCTGGGCACGGACACGGTGTCCGTCGAACGGATCGAACGGTCTTCCAACCGGCTGGTAGCTGACGGGGTGGATCGCTGGCCGTTCGTGCGCCAGCGTCATAGCGAGTTCGAGCTCTCGCCGGACGGCAGGATCCGGCATATGGTGATGGATATCCGAACCCCGAACGGGCGGACGCCGAGGGAACGAGAACG
>C688J18823_10002632_pt1 | contig 11229 bp, 9 predicted proteins | sample HopSoiMetagenom1_FD_18823 | JGI IMG/M metagenome (IMG submission 18823) | reverse complement strand
TATTTCTGTAGTTGCTCTTGTTCTTGCTTTCTTTATTAAACGTGCCAAACCAATGGAAGAAACGCAGCCAAAAGAAAAGAATGTGAATAAAGTCTTGGCAGAAAACTAAATAGTTGTTGAGAGTTGTTTTCAACGAAAAAAGAGGAGAAATCATCATGTAGGATTTCTCCTCTTTTTTCATTATTTTACGAATAGGCGATTGATACGGTTTCTTACACGAGCTTTTTCTACCGTCTTGACATCATAGAAAAAAAGAGTATAGTTACCTTTGGTAATAGTTACTGATGGTAATCAATTTTTAAAGGTGGGAATGAATTGGAAGGTTTTTTTCGACGTTTTTTAAGTCTATATAGGCCTCTTATTACTTCATTGAATGAATTAATGAGTCAATATGAACTTTCTTACTCTTTATGGCAGGTTATTTATTATGTAAAAAACAATGGTCCTTCGACACTTGTAGAGATTTCAACTCAATATAATGTTGAAAAGCCAACCATAACGAGGCGGGTTCACCGTTTAGAAGAACTACAAATGGTAGAGCAAATTCCAGGTAAGGATCGGCGCGAAAAAATTATCCAGTTAACGGAATTTGGCGAAGAGATTTATCAAGTATGTCGTAAAAGAATAACGGATTTGGAATACACAGTCATGGAAGGGATTCCGATAGAAGAGCAAAATAGTGCTTTTCAAATTTTTCCTAAAATACAGGATCATATTTTGAATAGAGAGGGTAATGAACATGAGTAAACCGAAATTGTGGACGAAGGATTTTATAATCGTTTCCTCTGTCAATTTTTTCTTAACGATTGTATTTTATTTATTAATGGTAACCATCGCAGTTTATGCAGTAGAACAATTTCATGCGTCTACGAGTCAGGCGGGACTTGTAACGGGTATTTTTATTATTGGGACTCTAATTGGGCGTCTATTCATCGGTCGTGTAATTGATTCAATTGGTCACAAGAGGATGTTGTTCATTGGATTAATCTTTTTTACTTTGACGACACTATTATATTTTATAAACTTTGGTCTCACATTCTTGCTGATTAACCGATTTATTCATGGTATTGCACTAGGGATGGCAAGCACAGCAACAGGGACAATTGTTGCTCAAATTATCCCAGCAACTAGAAAAGGGGAAGGGATCGGCTACTATAGTATGAGTGCAACACTGGCCACAGCTATCGGGCCGTTCATCGGACTATACATGAGTCAACATACAAGCTTTCAAGTCATTTTTACACTTTGTCTTGCTTTTGGGGTCATCAGTTTAATCACAGCCTTTTTCTTGTATGTACCTGCAGTTGAGAGACCCACAACATCATCTGAAATGAAGGGATTCAAGCTCTCAAACTTTATTGAATATAAGGCAGTTCCCATCGCGTTCATTACTTTAGTACTTGGCTTTTGTTACTCCAGTGTCCTTTCGTATATTAATTTCTATGCGATTGAAATCGATCTTGTTGGTACGGCGAGTTTCTTCTTCTTGGTTTATTCAATTGCCGTCTTGGTATCGCGCCCATTCACGGGTCGATTAATGGATATAAAAGGCGCAAACTTTGTTATGTATCCAGCGTTTATTATTTTTACAGCTGGAACGCTACTCTTGAGTTTGACAAACAGTAGTATTACTCTACTGTTATCTGGTATTCTTATTGGCATGGGCTTTGGTAACATGCAGTCATGCACCCAAGCAATCGCTGTAAAATTGACGCCTCCTAACCGCATGGGTTTGGCGACGGCAACCTTTTTTATATTTCTTGACGCAGGGCTTGGGTTTGGCCCGTTTCTACTTGGATTCATCATTCCAATAACTGGCTACCGTACCATGTATATCATGATGGGTGTATTGATCTTGATAACAGCTCTACTTTATTACTTCCTACACGGCAAGAAAGAAAATGCAGCCAAGGTGAGTATCGATACCTCGAGCTCGATATAAAAGGATACAAGGGGACGGTTCTTTTGTCATTTTCTTGACAGAAGAACCGTCCCTTTGTCTCTAAAAGAGCATAGTCTACAAAAAAGAAAGCAAACTAAAATCGTGGGTGCCAATAACAGAAAAATACTACTTCGATATCTATATATAGTGTCTTTATACTAATTGGTATCCCTAAAGGAATAATGATATTAAACTAAAAGGAGGGTGAAAAAGTGACTAAGAAAAAGAATAAGCAATTGAATAATAATAAAAATGCACTACCCAAAGTAGATGTAGAATTTGCAGAAGAAAGTGGAAATGGACTTGAAAAGGTAGCATTAAGAGCCCAAAAAAGGCAGCAAAATAAGTAAGTGAAATAGGACGGATAATCCGTCCTATAAAAAATATAATAACTAATATATTTTTCTAAACCCTTCCACATGTTCTGTATAACCCACTTGATTATAAAATTGATGGGCTTCTTTTCGATGACCGGAAGATACTAGAATGGCATAGGCGCAATCATTACTTTGAGCGAATTCATCAAGTGCTTCCATTAACTTTCTGCCTATGCCTTTTCCTCTTAATCCTTCTTTAACAATGACATCCTCAATGACTAAAAAAGATACAGCTAAACTCATGCAACATATACCGAGTGCAGAACCCAAAATCTCTCCATCTTCTTTGGCAACTGCTAAATAATAATGTTCATTCGATACCATTTCTTTATAGAATTCCTTTGATTTATCCAAAGAAGTTTCAAATGGAAGAAAATCATGATAAAGCTCCAATATACTTGGAATTTCTTCTAACATTAACTTTTCAATAATAATCATGTTTAACAACTCCTTTTCGTAAATTAAGGATACAAAGGGACGGTTCTTCTGTCATTTTTTTGACAGAAGAACCGTCCGCTTGTTACTGTTGAAATTTCACAAAAAAGGTTGTGCCTCTTGCTCCTGTTTGAATTTCAATTTTTGCATGATGTCGTGCAGCGATCGCATAGCATACACCTAAGCCTAAACCAGTCCCGTTATCTTTCGTTGAGAAGAAGGGAGTACCCAATTTAACTAATATTTCAGGCTTAATTCCTTTTCCTTGATCTACCACGGCTAGGACAACATGATCCTTTTCCATATAAGTTCTGATCGTTAGAATCTTCTCTTGGTCCATGGCTTCTAAACCATTACGGTATAGATTCAGGATTAATTGGCGAATCTCATTTCGATTCAAAAGTAAACGAGGAATTTCAGTTGTGTCTAACTGTACCTGTTTATTTTGGTTATAGGCATCCGCTTCAAGTAAGGGGCTAATATCATGTATGATTGAATTTAAATCTAACTCCTGCATATCTGTTGATCTTGTATTACCCATTGAGAGAAATTCTGTAATAATGGAATTGGCACGATCAATTTCATCAATCATTAATATAAAGTATTCATGAAATTCTAAGCATGCTTCCTTTGTACTAAGTAGTTGTAAAAATCCTCGAACGGTGGTCAGTGGATTACGGATTTCATGACTGATCCCTGCTGCCATTTGTGCGATTAAATCAAGTCCGGATAAACGTTTCATTTCATTTTCATAATTTTTCTTTTCCGAGATATCTCTAAAAAAACAACAGATTCCGTCCTCGAATGGGTAAATATTCACTTCAGACCATGAATCATCATGATAGGAAGGTGTTTCAAAATGGATAGGAATCCTTTCCTTTTGGGCCCGATGAAATTGTTCATACAAAAACGTATCAACAGCATTCGGGAAAACTTCCCACACAGTTTTGCCTAATATATCTTTCGCTGTTTTATTATCGGGAAAAATATGATGATCATTAATGTAAATATATCTCCAATCTTTATCATACGCGGCAAAACCATCTGTAATACTATCCACGATTTTACTGATTCTCTCATTGGCGGCTGAAAGTTCTTTTGTTCGATCATCGACCATTTTCTCAAGGAGAGTATGGTGCTGTAGCAACTTTTTCGTTAACAAGTCTTTTTCTTCCTCAAGTTTTTTTCTAGCTTGTAAAACATGTTCAAGTTCATGATTCTTCTGGGCCAATTCATCCCTAGACTGTTTGAGGGAAATATGGGTCCTTACTCTAGAAATCAGTTCTTTTCTGTTAAAAGGCTTGGTAATATAATCTACAGCCCCTAAATCAAACCCCTTCACAATATCCTCTGTCTCACTTTTTACCGTTAAAAAGATGATCGGAATCTCTTTGTGCTTGGGATCCGCTTTAATCGTAGAACATACTTCATATCCGCTGATATCTGGCATTTCAACGTCCAATAAAATAAGTTCAGGGACGTTTTCTTCAAGAAATTGATAGACCTCATTTGCATTCTGTGCAATACCGAGCTCATAACCGCACTCATCCATGATGGTAGCCAATACTTGAATATTATTTGGGTTATCATCAACGATTAATACTAAATCATTTTGTTTATTTTCCATCTTTATTATCCTCTGAAAGTATTTTTTCAATCTGTCTTAATTTTAATTTGATATTCACAATATCGTAGCATTCTGCATAACTCATTAGTTCTTTTCCTTCGATTGTAACAGGCTCCGATAGGTGTTTTTGTCCCAAAGTGATTAACGCATCAGCTACTTTTTTTACATTGCTAATGATCATTGAGGTTTCTACTTTTATTAATAAAGGATTCAATTGGTTTCTTATATCATTCAGTACTTCAGAAGGGATGCTGTTCTTATCATTGTTTACCGACTCTTTAGGGGAATGAATGTCCGGATTGACAGCAGCTTCCTTTTGAAGAAATGGTGATATTTTACAGAGAAGTTGATCAATATTGACAGGCTTAATTAAGTAACCATCAAATTCACTAGTCTCAGGTAGATCTGTACTTAACGCAATGATGGGAATCTCGGAAGTTAAAGGGTCTTTTCTAAGTTTAGTCAAAACGTCCATTCCATCCATGGCTGACATATCCAATTCAGAAATGATTAAATCTGGTTTTTCTAACTCGCAAACTTTAAAAGCTTCCCATCCACTTGCAGCTAAGAGTACATTAAATCCAACTGTTGAAAGTAGATCTTTTAAGAAATAGCGGTGCGTCTCGTTAGCATCTAAGACGAGGATGGTCGCTCCTAATAATTTGTATTTCCAATAGTAAGAGCAATCCGTCTCTTCTGATAGGGACTGAACATCCACGATCTGAACATGAGCAAATTCGACAAGAAATAGGCTGCCTTTGCCGACTTCGCTTTCAAGAGAGATTTTTCCATTCATCATTTCTACTAATTTCTTTGTAATAGAAAGACCTAAGCCGGTACCGCCATATTTTTTAATACTTTGTCCTGATATTTGGGTGAAAGCCTGGAAGATTCGTTCCTTTTCACTTTTAGGTATTCCGATGCCTGTGTCTTCAATAGAGAGGCGAAGATCAACTTGTCTCATGTCGCGCTTGTTCGAAGGTACAGCTTCTATGGATAGCTTCACATAGCCTTTCTCCGTAAACTTAACGGCATTTCCAATTAAATTCAATAAGATTTGTCGAATTCTTACTTCGTCAAAGAGGATCAGTTCAGGAATGTCATTTGGAATCTCTACGAAAAATTCAATCTCTTTATTGTGAATTTCTTGCATGAAAATGGTTTCAATTTCTTTTAAAATAGCATGAAGTTTGATCGGTTTATAGTTTAGTTCCGTTTTTCCTGATTCAATTTTAGAAAGGTCGAGAATATCGTTGATAATAAGCAGCAAACTATTTCCAGCATTGTTTATGGTGTTCATATAGTTTTGTTGTTTTTTATCCTTAATCGAATTGGAGAGAAGTTCACTAATACCAATGACAGCATTGAGAGGTGTGCGAATTTCATGACTCATATTCGCTAAAAATTCACTTTTGGCTTCATTGGCTTTGTCAGCTTCGATTTTTGCATATTTCAACTCAATATTAGCTTTTTCGATTTCCGTCGTTCTCTCTTTTACTTTATCTTCAAGGTGGTTAATGTGTTTATCCAATTCCTCTGCCATAATGTTAAAAACACGAGACAACTTTCCAATTTCATCATTTTTATAGATTTGAGCTCTTTGCTGCAGTTTCCCTTTTGAAAAATTTTCTGCTACATTAATTAAATTATTAATGGGCTTTAATATGACATCGGTTATTTTTTTATAGATGATAATCGATAAAAGTAGGGCAATAAGAGATAATATAATAGCAGTTCGTATGTTTTGATTGATTTCCGCTGTAAACTGATTTTCAGGTATGGCAGTAATGATGAGCCAATCGATTCCTTCTTGTTTATATTCTGTTAGTTTAATATGAAGGTTACCATCATCTGTTTTTTCGATCATTTTATGTTCTGCCGTTTTCTTATAATTTTCATAGGCGTCGAGGATTGCTTTGTTTTCAATAGTGTTGATCGATATTCTTTTATAGGTGTTATCGGAAAGTAGTTGAAAGGATGGTTGATCAAGTGAATTGGCTACCAATTCACCAGAATTTCTTTCCACAACATAAGCTGTCGCCATTCGAATTTTTGCGATTTCCTTTAAATAGTCGTTTAGACTTGAAAGGGTGATACGTGTACCTAATATGCCTTGGAGATTGCCTTTTTTATTATAAATGGGATAGGCAGAGGTAAGGACTAAATCATTTTTTATAAAATGCTGATATAATGGAGCATAAATCGGTTTTCCAGCGTTTTTTGCTGCGATATACCAGTCTCTTTTGCGAGGGTCAAATTCTCCGAAGTCCTCGACAAATTGATCCTCCGTCAAATCCTCTGTTACCGAGTAATAGAAGGAGTGTCCATTCGTTTCAGCATTACTTCTATAGATTTCGATCTCATTGTTTCGATTTCTGCGTGCTCCATAATAATCGCCATTTTCTAAGCCATAACTAATGCTATAGATCTTTTCGTTGCTGTATTTGATGAGGCCTGCAAAGAAAGTGTCACGTTCGATAGGATTATTTAGATCGACAATCCCATTCTCAATGATCGTGTGATTGTTTGCATTCATACGATATGTAAGGCTAATCAATTCTTCAATTTTTTCAAGTATAGCGTCATTTGCGGAATCTTCCATTTTTAAAATAGTACTTTTTGAAGATGCGCTCCAATTAGAAAAGATGATATAGCCTATTGTAATGAGCGTAATCACCATTAGAACGATAAACGACATGCTAATAATCCCTCTAATTGAACTTGTTTTCTTATCCATACATGTATTTCTCCATTCGCGGACCTCCAAAATCGCAATCCTATTCTAATAAGTATGTCTAAAATAATACTTTCTTGCAATATAATTTAGATAAATAATTTATTCACTAGGAATAAATTGAAATCCCTCCTGTTATGATTATTAAAGTACCTAATTCCATGACAATACTAAAGAGAATCCTCGATTGTATAAAGTAAGGAAATCAATAAAAAAAAGCTAGATTCTAATCATGTAGAATCTAGCGCAATCTCACTTTACATAAATTCGTTTGTTTCTAAAAACATTTTTTAAGGGGAGTGAATAAGCGAGGTGAGTTAAATCCTGTGTCTAGACTTGATGGGTATCGGCATAGACGAACATGGAATCACGCATGAATTTGGCTAATCCTTCACCAAATTGATCGATATTTTTGGTGAAGCGTACGTCATCTACGTACATTTGACCTAATCCTTTAAAGGCTTCAAGCGAGTAGTCTCCCCATTTATTCAAAAATACATACCACTCTTCAATGGCAGCTTGTGACTCTTTGGAATCAGGGGAAAAATGACGAAGCATAGCAAGGTTTCGGTAAATTTCATTAAATTTTTCTTGATCGAATTTCGTCATATTTTTTGCGTTATGATTGGCATCATCGACGGCTTTGTCTCCCCAACGTTCACGCGCCTCTTGTTCATATGGATTATGGCTAAAATCAAAGCCATCAAACTTTTCTTTATTTGTCATTTGTATTTCTCCTTTCGAATGTCGGATCGTTTTTTCTAGAGTCTCAATCATTTTATCGAGTCGTCTTCTTTTTTCAAGAAGCAGATGGTGATGTAATTCTAGTGCTTCTTGTTTATTAAAGGAAGGTCGATAAATAATTTCTTTAATCTTTTTCAGTGGGAAGCCCAATTCCCTAAAAAATAAGATTTGCTGGAGAGTCTCGAGATTTTCGTCAGAATAGACTCGATAACCAGATTCAGTGATTGCATCAGGTGTTAATAACCCAATTTCATCATAATGGTGGAGTGTGCGCACACTAATTCCCACAAAGTCAGCCACTTCTTTCACTTTCATTTTATTCGCTCCCTTCAGTTGCTACTATAAAGGATCCCGTAACGTGAGAGTCAATCGTTTATTTTTGATTTATTAACTTTAGAAGATAAGTTCGATCATGGTCTCATGGTTCGCACTTCAAAAGTATTTGATGATCTAAAAATAATATTGTACTATTCAGAAAAAATCATTATAATATAATAAAATAGTGATTCTTTTGAATATTGGGCAATTGTTATTAAATATGCTTATGGGTAACTAGTATTTCCTCGGTTTTGATTGCGCTTATTTTTTCCAAATTTCGTGACGAAAATATAATTAATTTGGTGAGATTTGAGAGTTAATGAAGAAATATAGTAGAAATAATCTATAAGATTATAGTTTCTAAACATTTTTGTTGCAAAAGGTAAAAAAATGATTTATATTTTCAGTATATTAATTAGATTTTAACTATTTCAAAATTACAAAATAAAGTGTATAGTAATATTATCCATTTTAGGGAATTCAGGGTTTTTTATACCCTTGAATATACATTAGTAGTACAAGGTGCTAGGTCAATCTTTGATTTTAATAATAGATACATAGGGTTGGTCGAAAAATAATAGGGGGTTGTTTATATTGAGTACACAAGCAGAAAATTTAGTGAAATCGGTTGATAGTTTGCATTTTATTAATGGAGAATATGTTCCTTCACTTTCAGGGAAGGTAAAAGATAATATCAATCCAGCAACAGAGGAAGTAATTAGCCAAATTTCACAAGGTGGTCAAGAAGAAGTAAATGAGGCAGTTGCAGCTGCTAAAAAGGCTCTTAAAGGCCCTTGGAAAAAGTTTACTTTAGATNAANGAATTGCCGTTATTCGTAAAATTGGAGATATNATTCTAGAAAGAAAAGACGAGCTTGCTCGCCTTGAATCNTTAGATACAGGAAAACCAATTTGGTTNTCAACTGCTGTTGATATTTCAAGATCTGCATTTAACTTCCATTTCTTCGCAGACTACCTGCGGTCTGTAGGAACAGAAGCATTTGAAACAGATGATGTAGCGATCAACTATTCCGTTCGNCGTCCAGTTGGNGTCGTTGGGATCATTAGCCCTTGGAATCTACCTTTATTGCTAATGACTTGGAAACTTGCACCAGCTCTTGCAGCCGGTAATACTGTTGTTGTTAAGCCAGCAAGTCTAACACCAACGACAGCTACAATCATTGGTGAAATTTGTAAAGAAGCTGGAGTTCCAGATGGCGTAGTTAATATCGTAAATGGTTCTGGTAGTGTGGTAGGTACAGGACTTACTGAACATAAAGATGTTGATGCGATTACATTTACAGGTGAAACATCTACTGGTCAAACGATTATGGCTGCAGGTGCTAAAACATTGAAAAAACTTTCTTATGAGCTTGGTGGGAAAAATCCAAATATCATCTTCGCTGATGCTGATTTAGATGAAGTCATTGACACAACATTAAAATCAAGTTTTATTAACCAAGGGGAAGTTTGCCTTTGCGGTTCTAGAATCTATGTAGAACGTTCTGCATATGATGAATTTATTGAGAAGTTTGTAGCAAGAACAAAAGAATTAGTTGTTGGGGATCCATTTGCTCCAGATACAAAAGTTGGTGCATTGGTCGGTAAAGACCACTACGAACGCGTTCTAAGCTATGTTGAATTAGCAAAAGAAGAAGGCGGAACAATTCTAACTGGTGGTAAACGTCCTGAAGGATTAGACAAAGGATATTTCTTAGAGCCAACAATTATCGTTGGACTTGATCGTCATTGCCGTGTGGTAAACGAAGAAATCTTTGGTCCAGTTGTAACGGTGATTCCATTTGACACAGAAGAAGAAGTACTTGATCAAGTAAATGATACAGACTATGGATTAAGTGCATCTATTTGGACAAATGATATCCGTCGTGGACATCGTATGGCAAAAGAAGTTGAAGCTGGAATTATCTGGGTAAACACATGGTTCCTTCGTGATCTTCGTACACCGTTTGGTGGAATGAAGTCAAGTGGTATTGGCCGTGAAGGTGGAATTCACAGCTTTGACTTCTATTCAGAGTTATCTAACGTTTGTATTAAATTATAATTTGAAAGTCTAATATAAATACTAAAAGTCGAAAGTCACAAAAAGGTTACTCCTCGTTTAATGGGGAGACGAACCTTTTTGTGGCTTTTTTTGATATAAAAATATCAATTGGGGTCGACCAGAGTAGAAAGGAGGCAGCCCCCTTTTTACCGATTCATGCTTTGTAGTAGGAGTATCAAAAATAGGAGGTGCTTGTCATCGAATGGGTTCATGCACATTTATGACCATCCAACATATACTGACTTCTGTGTGAGAAATAAGTTTGAAGGGCGGAATATGTGATGACAGCTTATAAAGAAATGATCATTAAAAACGAAAATAAAAATATAGGAAACGGATATAAGGTTATTAAGGTCAATGTATCAAATTCAGTAGAAAGTTTATATGCGGTATGCACGCCGATTCAGAAACAATAGGAAGTTTATTACCATAAGGAAGACCATCTTTTTGTAAAAAAATACATAAAAAGATGGTTTTTCTTATGAAGATTTTTATAAATGATTCCCAGTAACATATGGAATGATTTATCAATGAAAAAACGTAATAAGGAGAAGATTGGAAAATGCAATGGAAGGTTTAACCTTTGTCAAAATAATGAATAAAGAAGGGGAACCCCAGGGTGTCAAACGGATGGTATAACCAAAATAGATGAGAAATAAAGAAGCAGAACAGAGTTGAATGATCAGCTCTTTCTGCTTCTTTCATTAATAGATACGATAAAAGTATTTTAAAGGTGACTTTGCTCCAAAATTACAATAGAGAACGAAAGATGTCCATACTTGTATGGACATCTTAGTTTTTTAAAAATGATATAATCATGAAGTCAAAGCCTCCGGCGGAGACATTCGATTTTAAAAGGAAGTTTGCACGCTCAGAACGCCACATCCTGTGGCTTTCGCCTGACTAGGACGTCCTGTCCGTCGTCGAGCGAGCGAAGGTATTATCTGGTCGTAAATACGCCGCGGCGCATTTGGTATTTACATATGAAAAG
>C688J18823_10002631_pt1 | contig 11229 bp, 11 predicted proteins | sample HopSoiMetagenom1_FD_18823 | JGI IMG/M metagenome (IMG submission 18823) | reverse complement strand
GCCGCATCGGGAGACACTTCTTCTAAGATTGCAGGGGTATGGCTTGGATATGAGTGCCGCGATTGATCAGGGCCGATATGTAGCGTTGGACGACGCAGAAACGATCGCCACATTCATGGTCGATGATCTGCCTGATCGGGCCCAATTCTCCAAAGTCACAGGCGATCTGATTGCGAGAACGGCAAAGAGTGTGGAAGGAGAACATGCTCGCGTTGCGGCTTGTGGAGAATGTGCTCCTCGACTTTGGGATCGAGGCAACACAGAGGGAGCAGTTCGGCTGGAACGATTGTGGGACGAGATAGCCAGATCATACGGAGTGCAAGTTTTCTGTGGATATCGGCTGGGTAGTTTTCAGGGTGGAGCCGGGAGCTATACGTTCGAGAGAATCTGCGCGGAACATTCCCGCGTTCTTTCATGGTAAGGGACTCTTCTTTTACGAAAGGTCACAGTGGTTCACAGCGCGGAGCCACGCGGCTCTTCCCGAAGGGGATAGTTCACGGCACGCCGGTGCATGCCTCAGCGCTATCTGCTACCCACTGCAATTCAATCTCGTTACGCCCACATTCCTCGTTGTAGTTGTCGTGGTGCTAGTGTCCCGCACGGGGAGCTTTGTTCCATCAATCCTTGCCTTCATCTCGCAGCTTGTGCCTTGTACAACTTGTCCCCGCTTTCTCCGCCTTCGGGGTGACGATCCGATCGATGAGGTGGCCAGATTGGCAAGCTCCGTCGCATGTTGGTCCCTAATATCCGCATGAACACTCGACGCAGTATCCCCCCGAACAATGACACGTCTAACCTTCGTTGCTCTGTGGCACTGTCACTTCTGCCAGTGCAGCATTGCTTCGGAACTCCAATAAACTGACGGTGTCGTTCGCACGCTGGCTGTACACGATTTCTCGCTTGCTATCAGCATTGTGGGTGGACGCAGGATTATAGCTACAGGCTGACTATGAAACAGCAGCAGGCAGGAATAACTCCTTCGTCCATCATCATCTCTGCCGCTGACCGGTCGCGATTTCTGGAAGGCCTGACGACGTCAGATCGGGCTAAGATCTTGGGAGCGGCAACGCTTCGGCGTATGCGTGGAAATTCCGTGGCGGTACGTCAGGGCGATCCGGCCGACTTTCTCTTCCTCATAGTCAAAGGCCGCGCTCGACACTTTTACATTACGCCTGAGGGGAAAAAGATCGTTTTGCTCTGGTTGACGGAGGGTCAAATATTCGGAGGTTCTGCTCTGCTGTCAGCACCTATCGAGTATCTGGTGGGCACTGAGATTCTGGGTGACAGTTGCCTGCTGACTTGGCCACGTCGCACGATCCGAGCTATTGCCGCGCAGATGCCTAGACTCCTTGATAATGCGCTGTCTGTCGCAACAGACTATTTGACATGGTACCTCGCAGCACACGCCAGCTTGGTGTCCCACACCGCCGAACAGAAACTCGCTCATGTTCTGATCACCCTTGCGCATGGGTTTGGCAGCAAGACCTCGGCGGGGACTTCTCTCGAATTGACGAACGAGCAACTCGCCAATGCGGCTAACGTTACCCCCTTTACCGCTAGCAGAATTCTGGGGGCTTGGAAGCGAAACGGCGCTGTCGTGAAGACCCGGGGCAAGCTTCTCCTTCGCTCTCCAGCGCAGCTCTTACCTATCTAGAAGAACCTTCCTCTTCCCTTCCGGTGTAGCAACGCTATGTTGCCAACCACGGGTAAACGCCTTCGAGGATGGCGTCTGGTGCCTGGGCACGTGTTTCTGGCCATCGATATGTATCGTCTTACCTCTCACCTTCAGCGTCCCAGGCAGTTAGCTCTTTTTTGGGGTTCGGACTGCAAAAACCGCCAGTTCTATCGCACGCAGCAGCGCCATAGTATTGAGCGTACGCTCGAAGGCCCCTATGACAGCCAACGTCGACGAAAATAAAGAGTTTTCCGAGTGGTTCCGGGATTGGGCCGGTGTGATCCAGCAAAAGCGTGCCTCGGTTGAACGCGCACTCCGCGAGAACAATATCAGCACAGATGAGCAAGAACCTTCTGACGAACGCACTTATCCGGCCCCAAAACGGCGGGTCGCATCAGACAGGCATGTCGCATGAGGAGCACCCAGTTCGATGACCGTTCCCCTTACGAAGAAAAGTTGCAGAAGGATTGGCAAGGTGCTACCACTCTTGACGATGCGTGCGGCCGCAGACAGTTCACAAGACTCAACTCCGGGTTATCGCCACGTCCGAAATTGATGCCAGTTCCAAGTGAAGCTCTGGGACCGTTGCGAGTTCTCCGCCAGGCAGGCAAATCGGCAAATCTCAGTGGGAGAAAAACACGTGGAAGGTCCCAGCATGAGACATTGTTTTCTTGAAGCGTCGTCTAAAGTGCTGCTGGTCCTTGTCGTTTGTACGCTGTCCAACGCACAAACCACGAAGCCCGACGATGGGCTTTCGATCGCGGCAGGGGCCAATGTTTCTCGCACGCGGGTAGCCGACGGTTTGCAGACACAGGATTACTTGAGCAGCTTGGAAAAAAAGGCGCTTGATGATCAAACGCCGGGATACATTAGCGGGACCATTCTTGATCAGTCTGGAGCAGTGAACGTCGGAGCCGATGTGCGCCTTACTGACGAAGGCCAAGCTTTGCACCAGGAGGTAAAGTCAGGCGGCAATGGAGAATTTCTGTTCGCCAATGTCACTGCGGGATCCTTTCAAGTGACAGTTAAATCGCCAGGCTTCGCGACGCGAGAATTCGCTGCAACTCTGCGACCCGGCGAAGCCTATTTAATCCCTCCGATTATCTTGGCGGTAGCCCCGNCCTTGACCGAATTGGGAGTGAGAGACAGTCCGCTCACACTAGTTCAGGCGGCAGATATGCAGATTGGCGAACAGGAGAAACAACGCGTACTCGGTTTCATTCCAAATTTTTACGTGAGCTACGACCGCGACGCGCTCCCCCTCAATGCAAAGCAGAAATTTAGGCTTGCCTGGAAGACAACGGCGGACCCCTTCACAATTGTGGGAGTTGCCGCGCTCGCCGGAATTGAGCAAGCCACAAATGCTTTCGACGGATATGGGCAGGGCATGCAAGGCTACTTCAAGCGCTTAGGCGCGTCCTACGCTGACGTGGTCACCGGGACGTATATTGGAAGCGCCATCCTGCCGTCTCTGCTGAAACAAGATCCGCGCTATTTCTACAAGGGAACTGGCAGCACCCGATCGCGGCTGCTGTACGCCCTCGCGACTCCGGTGATTTGCAAAGGCGACAACATGCGCTGGCAGCCGAATTATTCGAATGTCGCCGGAGCTTTAGCTTCAGGCGGCATCTCATACCTCTACTATCCACAAAGTGATCGCAATGGCGCCGCACTAGTGATGCAACACTCGTTGATCAGGCTGGGTGAAATGGCTTTCGAGGGCGTGATTCAAGAGTTCTTGGTTCGAAGATTCACACCACACGTTCGAGACCGCGCGTCAAAACGGCGCTAAGGCATGAGAGCGGGTGCCGGCTATCAGAGCCAGGTGACTAGAAAGCGCCGATGGGCACACTATCATTCAGCCCAAGCTCGAGGGTGCTTGTGCCCCACGATCCTATTCACTCCCACGAGCCACGAAGACGGCCTGCCACTCGAACCGCGATCAGCGCCTTCAAGGAGGTCAGCAGAAGAACTTCAAGTTTGCGTAACCAATTCATTGCGGGGGCTCACAAGCTCTGATGTTGGATGTGGGGGTCTTCTGTTGCAACCGAAGTCCAATCGACAGGCTCAGAATGAACGTAGAAGCGGGTCTGGTGCATAGGCAACTGGCAAAAGCTGCAGTCGCTGCTCGGGAGTAACTAGATTTGCGCGTGGGGTTGGATTCAAGTTGAACATCTTGTGCTACTTCTTGTGCTACTTCGGCAGCTAACCTCGTGGGCTCAAACACCTCAAGTCTTAGCACTGATATTTCTGCCAGTTACTTAGGAGAACTGCTGCTTATAGTTTGCACCCATTCGTGATCAGACCTGCTGCTGAGTAAGCTGTGGTGATATCGGACAGACGGTGAAATCAGGCATGTGCAAACGAGATCAGGGCAACCTCTGTGAGACCTGAGGCATGCACACCCTGATACGCTCTGCCTCGAGAATCGCTGTTGTAGTCATGTCCCTGGCGTGGGTGAGCGCCGGGCAGCAAGTCGACATCCGAACCCTGATTTCGAGCGGCAACCTCGAAGAGATGCGATGGCCGAATTTCAGCGACTATCGCAACTCAATTCAGGAGTTCTACGAGCCAACCGGATTCACTCCTGCGTGGGTACAGGCCTCGCAACCGCTGCCGCAGGCCCTTTCACTGATCGAACTCTTCAGGAATGCCTGGAGGAAGGGTCTCGACCCCGAGGATTACGACGCTTCGCGGTGGGAGCAGAGAATCGGTGCTCTCCAAAGCTCGGCTGGTGGAACGGCGGTAGCACGTTTCGACGTGGCACTCACTGTCTGCACCATGCGCTATGTGTCCAACTTGCGCATAGGGCGGATCAATCCGCGACATTTTCAGTTCGGGTTGGAAGTAGAACACAAGAGGTACGACCTTGCGCAGTTTCTACGTGACCAAATCTTGACCACTTCGAACCTGCAGCCAGTCTTTGACGAGGTTGAGCCTCCATTTGCGGGCTATCGTCGGACGGAGCAGGCGCTCGCGCGCTACATCGAATTGGTACGGACTGACGATGGCGAGAAACTTCCTGCGGTTACGAAGGCTATTGATCCCGGCCAGGCATACGCGGGGACGGCCCGTCTCGCCCGTTTGTTGCGACTCGAAGGCGACCTGGCAGAGAGTGTCAATCTTCCGGGAGACGCTCACACCTACGACGTGCAGCTGGTCGAAGCGGTCAAGCACTTCCAGCGCCGACATGGCCTGGATGCCGATGGCCGCCTCGGTCCCTCCACTGTCAAACAACTGAATGTGCCGCTGCAGCATCGGGTGCTTCAACTCCAGCTCACGTTGGAGCATTGGCGCTGGTTGCCCGCCGAGTTTTCTGCGCCGCCGATCATTGTGAATATTCCGGATTTCCACTTGCGCGCCTTCGACGAACAAAACAATGTCGTGATGGACATGCGCGTAGTGGTAGGGAAAGCGATTCGAACGCAGACTCCGGTCTTCACGCGCGAAATGACCTACGTTGTCCTGCGTCCCTATTGGAACGTTCCTCCCAGCATTCTCCGCGGCGAAATCGTTCCGGCGATTCAGCGCGATCGCGGTTACATTACCCGAAAAAACTACGAGGTAACCACGCCGGGCGGCGAGGTCGTCACGTCAGGAGAGATTTCCGATGAAGTACTGGCGCAACTGCGCGCGGGACAACTAGCCGTCCGGCAGAAACCCGGTCCCTCCAACGCGCTGGGCTTGATTAAACTGATATTCCCCAACGAGCACAACGTCTATCTTCATAGCACGCCTTCTCAGAATCTTTTCTCGCGCCTCGCGCCGTGATTTCAGCCACGGCTGCATTCGGGTGGAAAAGCCCGCCGAACTGGCGACCTGGGCACTAAGGAACAATCCCGGCTGGACTCTGGAAAAAGTACAACAAGGAATGCAAGGAGAAAAAGATAACGTTACCGTGAACCTGGTGAAGCGAGTCCCGGTCTTCGTTGTCTACGGGACGGCACTCGCCTATGAGAACGGCGACGTTCACTTCAGCGATGACATTTACGGATACGATGCCACGCTGGCGGCGGCCCTGGCTAAGGGCTATCCTTACCCGTAAGTCGGCCCACAACTACCAGCGCCGAACGCGCCCCACATCCACGTGAACAAAATCCGACGCTGGGTAGTAGCCGACACCGCCTCGATGCAGCGCCAGGGCAACATCTCTCAGTTGTGCGGTAGGAATTCCAGGCACTCGGATGTCGATGGCCATTGCCTGCATGTGAAGACTGTGGCGGGCCACACCGCGTCCGCGAGTGCGAAGGAATTCGTTGCTCCAGGGAGTGCGGTAACCGCAGACGACGTCAATCTCAAGATCGGGGTTCCCGAGCATGGCCGTCAACTCGTGCAGGAGATCGAACAATCGAGGGTCGAACTCATGAATCTCTCCGGTGCGGTGGTCGCGCAGATAGCTGTCCAATCGCGCCAGGGAATCCTGATTGTAGCCTTCGCCATCGCGGTAAACGATATTCAGTCGCTCTCGAGTATGTGTGTGGAAGAAATGCAGGCGGTAAAGATCGTTCGAGACGACCTGAGCTTTTGGCTCGATGGCACGGGAAACCGGTCCAAGGAAAACCAGCGACAACAGGATTGAGTGATAAATACTCCTCAGAGACCAGGGCAAAGCAAAGAACTCCCGACAATTGAGTGGCCACCAGATCTTGGCCTCGCTTCATATTGTACCGTTAAGTCGCATTCGATCAGGTTACAAGCGGCGATGCGGCGAAGAAATCCGCATGGTCGCCAACTGGCAGTTTTCGCAGTGGCGTTTGGCGCCCTCCGCGACCATCCTGTGGTTGGTGGATCCCATCACATTCGTCAGGTTCTCAAGAGTGCTGGTCGCTCGATTCGTACCTCTGAGTCGATCCATTTTGTTCTCCCTGCTCGGACCTCTGATTCTCGGTCTCTTCTTAGGAGTCTTCGGAGCCCCGGGTTGCGCGGGATACTCAGTTCTCACACACGAGGCTATTATCGATGCCGCGTGGAAGGACGGAATTGAGCCGCTACTCTTGCGCCGGTTCCCCGGCGCGACTTCGGAAGAACTGCTGCAGGCTCACGGTTATGCTTATGGCGGTTCACTTATTCAAGATCTGGGCTACTACCCATTCGGCAGTCGATTCTTCAGCGATCTCACGCATTATGTCCGCAGCGGTGACTTTGTGCTTGCTTTACTCCAAGAATCACGCGATCTAGATGAATATGCGTTCGCGCTCGGGGCGCTATCGCATTACGCTGCCGACACCTCGGGTCACCAACTTGCCACGAATCCAGCGGTTGCAATCATGTATCCCGGGCTGGCAAAGAAATATGGCCCCGTGGTTACGTACGTGGAGAAGCCGTCCGCACACATGAAGGTGGAGTACGGTTTTGACGTGGATCAGGTTGCCGAAGGAAATTACGCGTCGAAAGCCTATCACGACTTTATTGGCTTTGAGGTTTCAAAGCCGGTCCTTGAACGAGCGTTTTTGAGAACTTATGCGCTCGACATGTCGAGCGCATTTTTCAGTGTGGATATGTCCATTGGCAGCTATCGCCATGCCGTTTCAAAGGTTATTCCGAAGATGACCAAAGTGGCGTGGCATCTGAAGAAAGATGAGATTCAGAACAGCCACCCCAGCGAGACCAAGAAACAATTCATCTACCACGTCTCCAATTCCGGGTACCGCAAGGAGTGGGGCCACCTCTACGAAAAACCAGGCTGCTCCTCCCAACTTGCGGCGTTTTTCATGCGTTTAATACCAAAAGTTGGTCCGTTCAGCGGCCTCGCGTTTCATCCCCCCACGCCGGCCGTTGAACAGTTGTATATGGGCAGCTTCAACGAAGCCCTAAACCGCTTTCGAGCGCTGCTTCTTGAGCAACAGGAACATCGGCTCCAATTGGCCAATGACAATCTGGACACGGGAGCAGTCACTGCACCAGCCGCCTACAGACTCACTGACAACACTTACGCCAAGTTGCTCAGCAAAACGAGTGGCAGACCTGTGCCGGACTCACTGCGACGAGACTTACTTTCCTACTATCTCGACCTTGCAAAGCCTTTTGCAACCAAACAGAACTCCAAAGCTTGGCATGACCTCGTCAAAGAACTGGATACGCTGAAATCAACACCCGCGGTCGGAATGTCGCTCCCTACTGAGTCACCCCGACTGTCGGCTTGTCTGATGCGCAACTTTCGATGTGAGCCGACTAAGACAGTCGGGGCAGAGATCGGTTTCGTCGCACTCGATGGTGGTCGCGATCGATGGATCGATTCGACGCTCAGCATGCGTCCTCTTGGATTGTCCTTGCCCGACTTGCGATCGCCGAGTCGAATCGGGATAGCTGATCCGATCAGGCGATTTATAGTCATAGAGAATTGATCGCCCGGTCAACGAGCGCCAAGGCGGTTCAACGCCACCTTTCCAGTCTAAATTCCATCCTCTTGACGCTCCGACTGCAACCTTTGACAGATCTCGCATCGATACGAGCAGCTTAGGATAAGGTTTGATCCTGTTGGTAGGCAATTGCAACTTCTTCGACAGATTTGCGTTTTGCGGAGAAAGCATCGGATGAGGAAACAAGTCATACACACAATACTCTCCGGGCTCATGTGTGCGTTGGGATGTGCACAAAGAGTACAGATCCATGGAGAAGCCCCTGTGATGCATTTGCAGTCCACCGATCACGGCGAGTGGTGGAAACACGCGTTGGCTGGAAATTTCGAGGATGCATGGAAGAACATCATCGAACCAGGGTGGATGAAGGGACGGGCAAACGGTTGCGGCCTTTCGGGATCGCGGCTGCTGGACATTGTGTCAAGGGGGCGAGACACGCGGCATCGTACAGTGGCGTTGTGGCAATTGCCGGGCAGCCACAACTTCTTTTTTATTTCAGGGATGACGATCGATGCGGACGGCGCGCCGAATGCATACAATCGCGACGATACTGGACTTGATGCATTGGCAAATGCTGGTGCGCCAACTCATTGGGACGGCGTCATTATCGATCGACACGGCAATCCTTTGATTCAGCAAAAGAACGATCCCTTTCCCGGTTACTACATCTCGTGTACTTCCCTTTCAGACGAAACCAAGTACTTCACTGACCCCAGTGCGTATGTGGACGCGTCGAAGATTCCGTATGTAGTGTTGCCGCAAGGCGTAGCGGAACATGGAGGGGCGAAGTTGGGCGATTTCGCAGTGGTCATGAATCTCCGGAATAGCAAGTCGTCCTTCGCGATCTACGCGGATACTGGAACCCTAGGTGAGGGCTCGGTCGCGCTGGCTGACGCCCTGGGAATCTGGTCCGATGCGCGCCACGGAGGTGCGTCTGACGACATTCTGTATCTGCTGTTTCCCGGTTCCGGCAATCGGAAGCCAAGGATCATTAGCGAGATCCAAAGCGAGGGCGAAAAGCTGGTTTACCGCTGGGGTGGAATAAAGGAGTTATCTTCCTGCCTCGAAAGTCGCGATCCTGCTGTCGAGAGCGGAGAGTTTTAGGAGTGCTCCCGATGAACTAGAAGCGGATCATTGTCAGGGATCCGAGCCGAGTCCATTACTTATCCGGTGCCGAGACGTCCACCGAGGTGCTCGCGACGTAGCCGGGCTTTCTCAGCCACCTTCAGACCAGATTGACTGTCACTTCAGCCAGTGGCCCCTTGTGTCGACCTGCCCCTAACCTCCCATTGATACTTCATCTTTGAGAAGACGCTTCCAAGCCTGAGTGGCAATGTCGGGCCGGCGAGTGTCTAAGTGGGATTCGTCTACTCCAAGGAAAGAACGCGGGAGGAACGAATGCGACTCTTCACATTGAATGTGAGGAATATTTCGCTTCTGGTGCTGCCTCTGGCGCTCGCGAACGTACTCTACGCACAGGATGATTGCGGTGACGAATGTAAAGTCAACACCAATGTTGCCATAGTTATCAGTGCACCCGTCAGTTCGTCTGCGCAGGTCGTCAGCACCGGCTGGGGTATCATTGGCGGAGCCGGCTATAACTTTAATCGGCGAAATGCACTTGTCAGCGAGTTCATGTGGAACAGAGTTTATCCTTCGCACGGTGCACTGCAACCGCTCCAGGCGGTGTTGCAATCAAAGGATTTTAGGGGAAACACCGACTTTTATGCTCTTACTGCAAACTATCGCTTCGAGTTGCGAGGCCGGACGCTTGGGACCTACCTAATCGGCGGCGGTGGTTGGTATTTTCGCAATACCTGGCTCTCTAAAGAGGTTTCGACCGGAACTGGCAACATTTGTACACCAGTTTGGCGCTGGTTCGGATACTCCTGCACGTCTGGAATAGTGAATCCCAACCAGCCCCCAGTGATCTCCAGCTCAAACTCATTGGGCGCAAACGGCGGGATCGGCGTCACGGCACGAGTCGGGGAGGCTCCTTACCGAGTCTACGCCGAGGCCCGCTATCACTACGCTCCCACTCGAAACATCAGTACACACCTCATAGTGATCAGTTTGGGCGTCCGTTACTAGAGGGTCCGATTTGCTAAATAGGCGATACAGCACGGACACGTGTGATCTTGCCGTTGTGGTCGATTTGGAGAGCAACTGTGCCCCCGAAACTTTAGGCTACGCATCTGTCACTGTTGCCAGTTTTCCCTGATGCAGCCATCTCATACTCTAATATGCGCAGCGAAGATGTGAGTGCCCGTGGCTGATGCTCTTTTGTGCGTCGCAGGAGTTATTTGTGCGTAAACGCCTATTCGCGATCCTGATCTGCTTGTCGGCCCTTTCAACTTTCGGGCAGACGCGCGCTTCGAAGTATCAACCCGGTACAATTACGGCCGTCGCAGTCCATCAGAGTGCGCCAGGCGAGGAAAGCGGGGATGTGACCCGTTATGACGTTTCTGTGAAGGTAAGAAACGTTGTGTATGTCGTGCTGTACGAACCTCTCAACGGCGACAACATTGTGGAACATTCGCCGGGTTTCGGGATGTTGTTCTTGGTCGGCGATAAGACGTTGAAATTCAATACTAAGGGCGCCCGAACGGTGGAGGTTCCAATCTTGAGCCGCCAAACCCTCCCCGAAGAGGAAGGCATCGACTGGTCCAAGGCACCTAGTCAATACTTCAGCATGAAACAGCAACACCTTTCCGAAGCGTTGGATCTCACCGACGATCAACAGGCAAAAGTAAAACCACTGATCGAACAGGAGTCTGGTGAGGCGGGATCGATCCTGTGGACTCCAGTTGTTTCGCCTAAAGACCGGCTTAAACAATACCAGAAGATTGTCAAGGCATCGGATGCAAAGATTAAACCTCTCTTATCACGACCTCAGGTAGCTAAACTCGAGGAACTTCGCAAACAGCAACGGGGCGAATTGAAAAAGCTGATCGCAGAACTGGAGAGCATGCAGCAACGGTGAGATTGGAGAAAGACCATACGGTGCATATCGTGGAAATGATGAGCCTAGTGACGAAATTGCTTGGACCTCCGGAAGAGGTTACGACGTGCGGCGTCCTCGCTAACCACATTCATCGCTGGATGATCTTCGAGAACCAACGTTTCAAGGTGTACTTACATCATTCGGCCAATGATGGCTTGAGTGACGGCCTTGGCTCTTACCCTAAGAATCTA